>Ga0335072_10002085_pt1 | contig 31555 bp, 22 predicted proteins | sample Lox_Sample_21_FD_206725 | JGI IMG/M metagenome (GOLD analysis project Ga0335072, IMG submission 206725) | Soil microbial communities from Loxahatchee National Wildlife Refuge, Florida, United States - Lox_Sample_2.1 | ecosystem: Environmental > Terrestrial > Soil > Wetlands | place: USA...
CCGGGGATATGGGTGGCGGCGATCACGAAGCCATCGCAGGCATGCTCTGCGAACCATTTCTCCAGCCGGTCGGCCACGTCCTTGCCGCTGCCCACGATCGCCTCGCGCGGACGGCCGCGGCGGGTCACCTCGATGAAGTCGCGCGGCGTCGGGTTGCGGCCGGTCAGGCGGACCACACGGTCGCGCATGGCCTGCATGCCGGACATCGATTCGATCTCTTCGTCGGTGAAGGGTTCGTCCATACCCTTTTTCTTGAAATCGAAATTCATCGCTTCGGACAGCAGGGAGAGGCCGTCCACTTCGCGGTAGAGCGAGTCGACGAGAGCCATCTTGTCCTCCGCTTCAGCGCGGGTTTCCGCCACCACGGGGAAGGCGATGGTGTTGACCGTGACGAGGTGTGGATCGCGGCCTTGCGCCGCCACGGCGGCCTTGAAATCCGCATACTGGCGCTGGCCGGATTCGAAATCGGGGTAGCCGACGAACACCGTTTCGGCCCAACGGGCGGCGAACCCCTTGCCGCGGTCGCTGGAGCCGGCCTGAATGATCACCGGATGGCCCTGCGGCGAACGCGGCACGGTGAACGTGCCATGCGAATTCAAGAATTTTCCCTCGTATTCAAGGCGGTGCACCTTGTCGGGGTTGGCGAACAAGCCGGATTGCTTGTCGACGACGACGGCATCGTCTTCCCAGGAATCCCAGCAGGACATGACGATTTCCATGAACTCGTCGGCGCGGTCGTAGCGCAGGTCGTGGGCCAGGTGCATCTCGCGGCCCATGTTGTGCGCCTCGCCGTCGTTCACCGAGGTAACCACGTTCCACGCGGCGCGCCCGCCGATCATGTGGTCCACGGTCTGGAAGCGGCGCGCGATGTCGAACGGTTCGTAATACGTCGTGGAGCCGGTGGCACCGATGCCCATGTGTTTCGTGCCGAATCCCATCGCGAGCAATGTCGCGACCGGGTCCATTTTCACCACGCGCACGCCGTTGGCGACGACCTCGGCGGGATTGCCGCCATAGATATCCGGCATCGCCAGTCGGTCATCGAAGAAGGACATGTGGAACTTGCCCTCCTCCAGCACCTGGCCGATCTTCTGATAGTAGGCAGCGGTGGTGAAATCAGTGCGCGACAGCGGATGGCGCCAGGAACTCGCCAGGATCGTGCAGTTCTGCGCCTGCAGGAAACCCACCAGCACCATCTGTCGCATCGTTCTTTTCCCTCATCGTCTGCTGGCGGCGATCATGCCCTGGACAGCGAATGACAGATAGCGGAGCCAACCCGACCCGTCATGCTGGACTTGACCCGGCCATCTGCCCAGGCAGGGTGGCGCGATGAATGCTCGGGTCAATCCCCGGTAAGTTCTGGAGGCATGTCCCCAGAGTTGCCCGGCGGACATGGCCGGAACAATCGCTCTGGGAGGCGCGTGTGTCTGCTTTCACCACGGATCTCGATCGCCGGCCGGCGAACTACGTGCCGCTGTCGCCGGTTTCTTTCCTTGTCCGAGCGGCGCGCGTGTATGGACCGCGCGTGGCAGTGATCCATGGCGCACGGCGCTACACCTATGCGCAGTTCCTCGAACGGTCGCGCCGGTTGGCCTCGGCGCTGGCGCGCGCCGGCATCGGCAAGGGCGACGCCGTCGCGATCATGGCGCCCAACATCCCGGAGATGCTGGAGGCGCATTATGCGGTGCCAATGCTGGGCGCGGTACTATGCTCCATCAATGTGCGCCTTGATGCGGCGGCGGTGGCGTTCATCCTGGCGCATTCCGAAGCCAAGGCAGTGCTGGTCGATCGCGAGCTTTCCCCTGTTATCGCACCCGCATTGGCGCAGTGCGGGCGACGGCTGCTGGTGGTGGATATCGACGATCCAGAGGCCGCTGGCGGCGAACCCATCGGCTCGATCGACTACGAGGCTTTCATTGCCGACGGCGACCCCGTGTTTCCGGTAGCGCTGCCGGACGACGAATGGCAGGCAATCGCGCTGAACTATACGTCGGGCACGACGGGCAATCCGAAGGGTGTCGTCCTGCATCATCGCGGCGCATATTTGAACGCGGTCGGCAATGCGCTGACCTTCGGGCTGTCACCGCGCAGCGTCTATCTGTGGACGCTGCCGATGTTCCATTGCAACGGCTGGACTTACACCTGGGCGGTAACGCTGGCGGGCGGCACGCATATATGCCTGCGCCGCGTCGATCCCGGTCCGATCTTCGCCGCGATCGCCGAGCATGGCGTCACGCATATGTGCGGCGCGCCCGTCGTGCTGAGTATGCTGATCCACGCGCCGGAAAGCACCCGGCGGCGGTTTGACCAAGTGGTGCAGATCGCGACCGGTGGCGCGGCACCGCCCTCCACCGTGATTTCGCAGATGGAAGCGATGGGGTTCGCGGTCACCCATTTGTACGGCCTGACAGAGAGCTATGGGCCGTCGACGGTGTGCATGTGGCAACCGGGGCTGGACGAGATGCCGATGGCGCCAAAGGCGGCATTCATGGCGCGGCAGGGGGTGAACACACCGACATTGCAGGACGCGGCGGTGCTGGATCCGGCAACCATGGCGCCGATCCCGGCCGACGGCGCGACAATGGGCGAACTGATGCTGCGCGGCAACACGGTGATGATGGGGTATTTGAAGAACCCGCTGGCGTCAGAGGAGGCGTTTGCCGGCGGCTGGTTCCATACCGGCGATCTGGCGGTGATGCATCCGGATGGCTACGTGGAGATCAAGGACCGCGCGAAGGACATCATCATTTCCGGCGGTGAGAACATCTCGTCGCTGGAAGTGGAGGAGGTGCTGTACAAGCATCCTGACGTGATGGAAGCCGCGGTAGTCGCACGGCCGGACGAGAAATGGGGCGAGACGCCACAGGCCTTCGTAATGCTGAAGCCGGACGCGCGGGAGGTGACGGAAGCGGACATCATTGCATGGTGCCGCACGCATCTGGCGCACTACAAGTGCCCACGGTTCGTGTCGTTCGGCGCGCTGCCGAAGACGTCGACGGGGAAGATTCAGAAGTTCGAGTTGCGGGAAAGGGCGAGGAGCTGACAGAATCGGGCTGCGCGCCGATGCCGGCACACCTTCGGTCATGACACCTCACTGCATCATGACCGGCCCGGGCAATCGAAGTCGACGGCAACAGCGTCCCGAATAGCAATCATGGAAACGAAGAGTGCGCTTTGGTCAAAGGTCGGCGAAGTCCTCTTCGTCTTCCGTGGAGTCCCATTCCCAGAACGCCGCAAATCGTGACGCCGCAAATCGTGACGCCGCAAATCGTGACGCCGCAAATCGTGACACGGTGACGCGGTAAGAAACGCCTCAGATGTAACGACATTCCTTACCGCAATCGACCCTGCTTTATTCCGCCGCCGCCCGCATCGTCGGAATGTCTGTCGAATACTTCAGATGCACAGGCGCATTCGCCTCCCACGGATCCTTCAGCCCCAGCTTCGCGCCATGCTCGCGGATCGCCGGCATCACCTCCTTGCCGAGCAATTCGATGCACCGCCGCCGGTCCTCTTTCGGCACCGTGCCGTCATTGCCCCACAGACCCATGATCCCCGGCCGCGTATGCTCGATCAGGTGTTTCAACCGTTCGATCACCTGGTCCGGCGTTCCCGCCACGATCATGGTGTCCCGCACTTGCTCCTCAAACGTCGGCTGCCCGCGCGGATTCTTCGCCCGCCCCACTGCAAACTCCACGAACCCGCGCCGCCCGGACGGCGAGAAATACCCCGCCGGATTCGCCCACACCGGATGCGCCAGCCCGGTGAACTCGCCCTGCATCCACATGAACTGCCGGGCGTTCTGCAGCGCTTTTTCTTCCGTATCCTGCACATGCACACGAATCAAATAACCGAAATTCTCCGGCCCGGCGGTATAACCCACCTCTGCCGCCGCCTTCGAATACGTATCCCAGATCGTCTTCGTCGCGTCGATCGCCGTATTCAGAGCGATATACGGATACCGCTGCTGCGCCGTCCAGATCACCGTCTCCCGCGACAGCACGCCGGGAATCCACACGCGCGGATACGGCTTCTGCACCGGCACTGCCCACGGGTTCACCACACGATGCTGGTAATGCGTGCCTTCCCAGCGGAACGGTCCCGGCTCAGTCCAGATCTTGGTGATCAGGTCATGCGCCTCGACAAACCGCTCGCGGTTGAACGCCGGGTTCACCCCGTTCGCCAATTGCTCCTGCCCGCCCCCGCGCACGAACCCCGACACCACGCGCCCTTTCGAGATCATGTCGATCATCGAAATCTCTTCCGAGAGCTGCACCGGATTATCCGACAGCGGCAGCGGGTTGCCCAGGAACACGATCTTCACCCGCTTCGTCACCGCGGCCAGGATCGCACCGAACATATTCGTCCGAGGTTGCATGCAGAACGGCGCATTATGATGCTCGTTCAGCATGATGCCATCGACGCCGCACTCCTCGGCCAGCACGTACTCTTCCAAATACTCGTTGTACAACCGGCTGGCCTCCACCGGATTGAAATACCGGTTGGAGAAGGTCAGCGCGGTGGCACCATATTTCAGCCCCTCCTGCGCGTCATAGGCCGCCATCGGTTGCTCGGTGAAGTACATCAGATGCATGACTTATCTCCTCGCCGCATTGCTCCGGTTCAGTTCGCGTTCACGAAATTCGTCACCAGCCGTGCCAGTTCGTCCGGCTTCTCCATATCCACATAGTGCCCGCACGCCGCCACCGTCTCCAGCTTCGCATTGGGCAGCGCCTTCTGCCACGCGGCGGCGGCACTGATCGGCACGTGCCTGTCGTCGTCGCCCCACACCACCAGCGCCGGAGCATGCACCCCACCCATCAGATGCGGCAGCGCCTGATTGTACATGTACGGCTTCCAGGCAGTGCGGAACACCATTTCCCGGCAGATATCCCATTGCTCCAACTGGTCCGTGGTCACGTCGCCATAGACGCGCGTGAACGCCGCCGGATCGTGGAATCCCGCTTTCGGATAGTCGAGGTAGCTGACGATCGCCTGGTCGTAGATGAAGCCCGCGGGCGGTTTGATGCCCATCGGTCCCACCAGGATCAACCGGCGGTACCCCGCCGGCGCCTGGCTTGCCATTTCGGCTGCGATCCAGCCGCCGAAACCCAGCCCCACCAGCGACACATCCTTCAGCCCCAGATCCGACAACAACCACGCATGCACCGCGGCAATGTCACGGGGATGGCGCATCCACTCCAGCCGCTGCGACTTGCCCCAACCCGGATGATGCGGCACCAGCACATCAAAGCTCCCCGCCAGTGCATCATAGAATGGCAGGCGATCCGGCGAGCCGATATCGTGGTGCAGGATCAGCAGCGGCCGTCCGCTGCCGCCGCGCATCAAGTGCAGTGTGCCTCCCGCAATCTGATGCGCCGTTTCGGTCCAGGCCACGCTCATGGACTTCCCCTCGTCGTTTTCCGCCGCGACGATACTCACCAGTAGCCGGATTTGTCCAACGGGGCGTCGCTGCCCCGATGTCAGCGCGAGGCCGCTGCCCCAATGTCATCGCGAGGCCGGTGCCCCAACGTCATTGCGAGGCCGCTGCCCCGATGTCAGCGCGAGGCCGCTGCCCCAATGTCATCGCGAGGAGCGCAGCGACGAAGCAATCCCGTTCGGACCGGATACGGAACAGTTGGCGCGCCTTTTCGATTAGGGTTGCTTCGTCGCCGCGCTCCTCGCAATCACATCTGATGCTCGGCAGACGCCTGGCTGATATCGGGTACTAAATCCCCTCCTCCAGGAACCGATCCACCAACCGGTACGCCGCCGTCCGATCCGCCCGCAACTGCGCATTCTGCAAGTTCCGAGCACCGGACGTCAGATAGAACCGCTCGTATTGCTCATTCCGGCTACCCAACGCACTGGCGGCAAAATCCCAGCCCAGCCGGAACACCCGCGCCCGCTCCTCCGCCGTCACGTCCCCTGCCCCACGCAGGTACGTATCGATCAGTGGCCGCAACGCCGGATCGGCGAACTGCGACGCGGTCGGCGTGCACAGCACGTTATGCGAGCCAATCAGCCGGATGATCTCGTTCACCCGCGGGAACCAGTACGGCAGAATGCCGCGCAAAGCCTGCATCGGCCGCTCATCCAGAAACCAGCAGCCATTGCCGTACTCATGCGCCCCTTGCTCCCCCGCATACACGGCACTGCGCGCCAGCTCCGCATAGGTCCAGATCTCCCCCAGCATCTGCAACGTCGCGGGATCGGCGGCATTGATCGCCGCCGCCATGCGGCTCGCGATCCCCCACGCGAACTCCAGCTTGGTCCATGCTCGCACCATCGTCTGGTGCATCGCGTTGGCACGCCAGCTCGCCGACATCACGGTATTATAAACGTGCAGATTGCCGTCGATGAACACCCTCTCCCGCGGCACCTCCACATCATCGAAAATCACAAACGCATCCTGCTCATCGAACCGGCCCGACAGCGGATGATCGAAATTGTTCCCCGGCAGCGAAAAGCTGTCACGGCACAGAAACTTCAGCCCCGGCGTATCCATCCGAATACAGAACGACAGCGCGTGCCGAGGGTCGGCATTCGGCATCGGCTGGCTGGGATACACCGCGATCTCATCGGAAAACGGCGCCAACGTCGCCAGCACCCGAGCACCCCGCACCAGAATGCCGTGCGACGTATCCTCCACCTTGTGCAACTGCGTCGGCTCAAACCCGCTCGGCACGTTGCGGCTCTTGTCGATGGTCGCGTGGATCAGCGTGTGCGTCAGGCTCAGATCCTGCCGCCGCAGCACCTTCTGGAACGCCACCAGATTCGCCGCGCCACGCTCATTGTCATGCGCCGCCCATTCATCCGCACGCCCGGCGAACCCGGCATAGGTCACGTTCATATAATCGGGCGTGCGCCCCATCAGCCCGACGGAATACTCTGCCACCTTGCGCAGCGCATGATGCCGCCGCAGCAGATCGTCCTTCGACCGCGGAATGATGTGGCTGACCGCAATTTTCTCCCCCGTTTCCGGATCCGGCATCAGGCAGATGCCGGGGTGTTGGTAATGCAGATCGAATGTTGCGGCGATCGCATGCGCGGCACCGCGCAACGCCGGATGCTCGGTTGGGTCCGAGACGCGGTCGCGCCCGACCCACACTTCGCGCCCATCGCGCAAGCCGCGTAGGAATTCAGTGCCGGTGCGTGCTGGCATCGTTGCCCCCTTTTCGTATGTGTCCGGCCCACTTCATGTCATTGCGAGGCCCATGCGGCCCAAGCAATCTCGGTCACGCGGGCACTCGAGCGTGCCTGCGTACACTCGGTCGAGATTGCTTCGTCGCTCCGCTTCTCGCAATGACATACCGTGTCTGTCGCCGGCGCCGCCAGCCGTTTATACAGCTAGCCCCCGAGGATATGCGCAGCCGCCGCAATAAGTCGCCGTATATCGTCGTCTGTCCCGACCGTGATGCGCAGCCAGTCCACCGTGCGCGGCTTGCTGAAATGGCGCACCAGTATCGCGCGCTCCCGCAGCGCCGCCGCGAACGCCGCGCCGCCCAGCGCCGGATGCCTGGCAAACACGAAATTCGCACGCGACGGCAACACATCAAAGCCAAGCCCGACAAGCTCTCGTGTCATCGCGTCGCGGCCCGCAATGACCCGGGCACAGCTCTCGCGAAAATACGCATCATCGCGCACCGAAACCGTCGCGCCCGCCTGGGCGATGCGGCCAAGCGGATATGAATTGAAGCTGTCCTTGACGCGTCTCAGCGCCTCGATCAGTCCCGCATCTCCCAGCGCGTAGCCGACACGCAACCCGGCCAGGGCGCGCGACTTCGACATCGTCTGCACCACCAGCAGGTTCGGATGATCGGCAATCAGCGGCACCGCGCTCTCGCCGCCGAAATCGACATAGGCCTCGTCCACCAGCACCGGGATGTCGCGATGCTCTTCCAGCAATCGGGCGATCTCCGCGTGCGGCAGCGCGATGCCGGTCGGCGCGTTGGGATTGGCGATCACGATCGACCCTGCATCGCGCCGGTAATCCTCAACCCTGACGCGCATCTCGCCATCCAGCGGCACGGTCTGCCAGGCCACGCCGAACAATTGCGCCCAAACGGGATAGAAGCTGTAGGTAACATCGGGGAACAGCAGCGGCCGCTTCTGCTTCAACAGTGCCACGAAAGCATGCGCCAGCACTTCGTCGGACCCGTTGCCGACGAACACTTGCTCTGGTGTCACGCCGTGATGGGCGGCCAGTGCCTCACGCAATTCCGCCGCCTCAGGATCGGGATAGAGCCGCAGCGTATCGGAAGCAGCGGCACGCATCGCTTCCAGCGCGCGGGGCGAAGGGCCGAACGGGCTTTCGTTGGTGTTGAGCTTCGCCAGATTGGCGACGCGCGATTGCTCGCCGGGCACATAGGGGGCCAGTTCGCCCGCGAGTTGGGACCAGAACGGGTTCATCACAGCCCTATACCACCTGTTTCACCATCGTCACCGACGTAGGTTCTGAATATCCCGGATGGGCCGTGCATTCCGTTTCGACAAATCCGCATGCAGAGAACAATCGCCGATTGTCCGCCAGCACCAGCCGCGTCCCCAGATGCACGAACAGCAGACCAGACCCACGTGCCGCCCCCTCTGCTGCCGCCATCAACGCACGGGCAATCCCTCGCCGCCGGAACACCGGCGCCACCGCGACGCGGCTCACATACAATCCGCCGTCCTTCGTCTCCCACAGCACCGACCCGGCCAGCGCGCCTTCGATCTGCGCGACGGCGCCACCGCCGCCGCGCGCCAGATGCGCCGACACATCGGCCTCCGTCACGCGCAACGCCGAGGGCAACGGGTCCGTCACCACGGCCTGAGCAGCGAACGCCGTCCGGATCAGCGCCGCCACTGCCTCCGCATCCTGTGCAAGCATCGTCCGCAGCATGCCGGCACAGTAGCGCCGTGCCCGGTGCGTGCCTATTCTGCCGACATCGCGGACCAGTCGAATTCGAGGCGTCGTAACCTCCGCCATGGCCCGGCCCCATTTTGAGCGTTCTGCGCCGGTTGCTACGCCCGGCTGTGAACCCCGCACCAACAGGCCGTCGAAGCGCAACGGGCGGCGTGCGGGCGATGAACAGTTTGCCGTCCTCTATCTCGACGAGCACGTAGTACCGGGTCATGGTGGCGGTAGCCCGCCGGTCGCATGATGATGCAGATGGTTGGCGCCTTCGCCAAGTTCGAACGCGCTATGATTCGCGAACGTACTTCGGCCGGCCTCGCTGCTACGCGTGCCGAAGGACATATTGGCGGTCGGCGCAAGAAGCTCGATACTGCCAAACGTCGCGAGATCGCTGAAAGCGTCATTTCGGGTCGCAAGACTGGTGCCGAGATGGCGCGGCTCTGCAACGTCAGCGCTCCGACCGTGTCACGAATCGTGTCCGCACACCGGCCTGGGCTATCCCATCTCGAGAGTCCTGATGGGTGGCTGATTGGGAGGAGATGAGACATGCCACGCAGTTGAATCCCACGTAGGGCGATTCCGATGCCACCACCCTCACGAAAAGGAACGCAGGATGATCACGCGTCGCAGCCTTGTTTCGCTGGTGCCCGCTGGGGTTGCCGCCAGCACGACGACCGGAGGCGCCGTCGCGGCCACCACGCCGACGGAGATGGCAGCCATTGCAAAGGAGGCCTTCGTCTACGGCTACCCGATGGTGATGAACTACGGCGTCGGGTTTGAGTATTTCATCGACAAAGCGTCTCGCGAGTACAAAGCGCCGTTCAATCAGATCTACAACACCGCCCGCGTCTACACGCCACAGGACACCGCGGTTGTCACTCCGAACAGCGACACCCCCTATTCCTTCGTTGGCATGGACCTCAGGGCCGAGCCATTCGTGGTGTGCAACCCGGAGATCGAGAGCGGGCGGTATTTCTCATTTCAATTCATCGACTGGTACACCGCCAACTTCGCGTACGCCGGTACCCGCACCACCGGCAACGGTCCCGGCTGTTTCATGGTTGCCGGTCCTGGTTGGAACGGAGAGAGGCCGCCTGGAATTACCAAAGTGTTCCACTGCGAGACAGATCTCGCCTCGGTGATCATCCGGACACAACTGTTCAATCCGGGCGATATCGACAACGTAAAGAAGATCCAGGCGGGATATCGTGCGGAGCCGCTCTCCAAATTCCTGAACCAGCCGGCACCACCGTCGGCGCCAGAGATCAACTGGCCAAAAATCGACAAGCAGATGGCCGAAAGTGACCCCTTTGGTTACCTGAGCTTCCTTCTTCAGTTCTGCCCTCCGACGGGGACCGCTGCGGTCGAGGTCCCGTTACGCGAGCGGTTTGCCAGGATCGGGATCGAGGCCGGGAAGCCGTTTCTGGTCGACAAGCTCACGCCTGAGCAGAAGGCCAGCCTTGAAGCAGGCGCCAGGAACGGCCTCGCCAAGATCAAACACGAGTTGACAGTGATCGGCAGAGACGAAAACGGTTGGCACGTCGCTACCAATCTCTTCGGCAGCCGACAGATGCTCGCCGGAAACTGGACGCTGCGCGCCGCGGCGGCAATGGGAGGTATCTATGGCAATGACGCACAAGAGGCCCTGTATCCATTCCTCGCCACCGCCAGTGACGGCAAGAAGCCGGACTGTGCCACCAATCGCTATACGCTGACCTTCCCAGTCGGCGGGCTGCCGCCGGTAAACGCTTTCTGGTCGGTGACGATGTACGACGGCAAAACCCAGTTGCTGGTCGCGAACCCGATCAACCGCTATCTGATCAACTCGCCGATGCTGTCGCAGCTCAAAAAGAACGTGGACGGCTCCATCACGCTGTACCTTCAGAAGGACTCGCCGGGTGCCGACAAGGAATCGAATTGGCTGCCCGCTTCCCCCGGGCCGATCGGCGTGGTGATGCGGCTCTATTGGCCGAAGGAGGTTGCGCTGAACGGATCCTGGAACCCACCAGCCGTCCATCTCGCATAGCGTGACGCGGCTGGACCCGAAATGGGGGATCAACCCGCCTCTGTCCGTCGGTAACAGGCTACAGGGTCACCCCTCGCCGTCGGCTTAACGTACGATTTTTCACAAATCGTCCGGTGACCCCACTTCCCGCGTCCCGAACACCGCGAAAGGCGGCGCATCTTTCTGCCCCTCTCCAGTTATTAGCACTTGCACTCTACCTCCACTTGTGCTAACAGACACGCCGCTCCGTTCACCAGCAAAGAAAGGCAATCCTCGATCCGTCCCGTCATGATCAGTAACACGCTCACCGCTCCGGCCGACGCCTTTGCCCCCGATCCGGATCGGGACGGCGCCCCCATGCCCGCAAACATCAGCGGTCTCCTCTCCATCCTCCGCGTCTTGCTCCATTTCGGCCGGCACCTCGCCGCCACCATCGAGCGCGTCGCGGCCACGCGCGACTTCTGGCTCTTCTCTGCCGTGTTCGGCACCACCAGCCTCCCCGTTATTCATGCTCACCTCCACCGCGGCATCCTGCGCGCAGTCGCCCTCGAATCCCTGTTGCTCCAGCGTGCCGCCACCGGCCAGGACATAGCCGCATCGCCGCTCCCCCCTTCCGCGGGGGATGCAAATGCCGACCCCTGCAACGAGCAATTCGAAGCCCAGACCGCGCGCCTCACCGCCGAGCGGGCGCAGTACGATGCCCCGGCGGATCCGGCCAACCTGGCCACGGCAGAGCAAATCGAATCCGAGGTCCGCGCCCGCCCGATCGGCCGCACCATCGCCGAGATCCGCCGCGATCTCGGCATCATCGCCATGATGTGCACGCGCGAATTCTGGGACGCCATGACGGACGCGACCAGGTATTTCGAAAACGCCGCCGCAGAGTGCCCCCAGCACACGCAGTCCGGCCCGGACCAATCTGCCCTCACACAAGAGAACGAACCGCCACAACAACAACTGGCGCCGCGCGGGAATCCGCCCCCGCATCGAAAGCCGCGGCTCGAAACCGCCCGGCATCGGGCCGCACCAAGCAGCGCTCAGCTTCCAGCAGCCAGACCGCGCCAAAACGTTCCGGAACGATACAGAAATGCCGCCGCACCGCCCGCCGCCACAGGTCCGCCGGTGAAGCGCGCCGCTTGAATCATTTCAAGAAGATAAAAGACCCACGACCGGGGCCGGGGCACGGCCAGCCCCGCCGACCTGGTTTGTGCCAAGTTGTTCCCATATAGAAACCACATCCGCAACCCAACACCCTCTTTGTCTCGCCCTCCGGCTGCGCCATGTGCCGGCACACGCCCGCCTCACGCGGGTCAACCGCGGATGCACGCAAGACACGCGAACGCTCGGAGCCGACCGCACCAGCCCGGACCCGGTCCGGGGTGCATCCGTGCGTACACGCCATCCTTCGCCGGCAACCGCACGGTATCCATGGCGCGCCCCCGACACCGTCCAGCAGCACCGACTCGCCACGCATCGGCACAAGACCGTCTCACCAGAAACGAACCGAGACATCCGTGAGACTCGGCGCCGCTTGCACCCGACAAGTCGCATTCGCCCCCTCACCCCTCCGCTTGCTCCGCCACCAGCCGGCGCAGCGCCGACACATCGTGCAGCGTGATCATCCGCCCCGCCTGGCTCAGCCACCCTGCCTCGCGCCACAGCCCCAGATGCTTGTTGATGCTTTCGCGGATCAACCCGGTCATCGCCCCCAGCTCCCGCTGCGACAGGGGCAGGCTGATCTGCAGCCCATCCGCCACCGCCCGGGACTGCAGCGCGGCCAGCTCCAGCAGCGCCTTTGCCAGCCGCGCCGGCGCCGGCAGCTCCAGCCCGTCGGTCATCTGCTGTGTCGCCTTGTTCAGCCGCCGGCCAAGCAAGCGGATCACCCAGAACATCGCCTCCGGCGCCCGACCCAGGGCCGCGAGAAACGCCCGCCCCTCGATCGACAGCACACTGCACGGCGTCAGAGCAATGGCAGTCGCGGCGCGCGATTGCTCTGTCAGCACCCCCAGCTCGCCGAACACATCGCCCGGCCCCACCAGGTCAAGCACCACGTCGCGCCCCCCCGCGGTCACGGCCGACAGCTTCACATAGCCGTGTACCATCACCAGCACCGACCGCCCTTCATCGCCCTGCGCAAACAGTACGGCGCGTGGATCGAACACACGCACGGTCGCATTGGCCACCAGGACATGCAGATCGTCCCCCGCCAGCCATTGCAGCAACGGATGCCGCCCCAATTGCTCCAGGACCGCGCTCTGTGCCGGAGTCAGTGCCATGCGGCGACGATACGGAATTGTCCCGTCCTAGGCTATCGTCGCCTCCACGCTACGGGGAGGAACGGCAGAGCACGTGGGATCGCCCAAAACCTTCATCCGTCAAATCCGCCCATCCGGCATCCGTCAGGTCCGCTTGTGCAGCGGCCTGGTATTGCTCTTGTACGTCTCTCTGCATCTGACCAACCACGCGCTTGGCAATATCTCGCTGGCGATGATGGAGCGCGGCCTGCTGGTGCAGAAATTCATCTGGCAGGGCTGGATCGGCACCACAGCGCTGTATTCGGCGCTGACGGTGCATTTCCTGCTTGGCCTGTACGCCCTGTACGAACGCCGCCGGCTGCACTGGACCCCACCGGAACTGGCACAGCTTCTGCTGGGCCTCGCCGTGCCGCCATTGCTCGCCAACCACCTCGCCGTCACCCGCATCGCCTTCGCCGAGTTCGGCGTGAACAAGGGCTACGCGCAGGAACTCTATTCCTTCTGGATCGCAGCGCCCGCGCTGGGCTGGATCCAACTGACATTGCTGATCGTCGCCTGGCTGCACGGCTGCCTGGGCATCGCCTTCTGGCTGCGGGTAAAGCCATGGTTTCCCAGGCTGCGCGCCCCGCTGCTGGCCATCGCGGTCTTGCTGCCAGTGCTCGCTTTGCTCGGCTATTTGCAGGCCGGACGGACGGTGGTGGCGCTGGCCCAAAATCCGGCCTGGCTTGCCACCGCAACGTCCCCGTCTCGCGTGGGAACGCCGCAGCAAGACCTGTGGCTCACCGACCTGCGCAACGATTTCCTGCTGTGCGACGGCATCGCATTGCTGCTGGTCGTGCTCGCCCGCATCACGCGCGGCGTCGTGGAACGCCACCGAGGCCGCATCTCGGTGTCCTATCCAGATGGCCGCAAGCAACCCATCCCCCTCGGCTTCAGCGTGATGGAAGCCAGCTTGCTCGCGGGCATTCCCCACGCCGGGCTGTGCGGCGCACGCGCCCGATGCTCCTTATGCCGCGTCCGAGTCCTATGTGCGCGACCGCTACCGCCGCCCGAGGAACCCGAGCGCCGCGTGCTGACACGCCTGCGCGCCGATCCCGCCACGATCCGGCTGGCCTGCCAGTTTCGGCCCCAGCACGACGTCACCGTGCTGCCGCTGGTGCCGCCCGACGCGCAATTCGCGTTCCTGCACCGCCGGCAGGAGCGCGAAATCCCCCACGAACACTTCATTGCTGTCCTGGTCGCCGACATGCGAGGTTCGACACAACTTGCCGCGGCCAGGTTGCCGTACGACAACGTGTTCATCCTCGGGCGCTTCGTGGCGGCAATCTCGGCGGCCGTGGTCGAAGCCGGCGGCGTTCCGAACCAATTCCTCGGCGATGGAGTACTGGCCATCTTCGGCCTCGATTGCGCGCCCCGTCCGGCCTGCCGCCAGGCGGTGACGGCGATCGGACTGATTGCCCGCAACATCCGCCAACTCAACGCCGCGCTTTCGCAAGAACTGTCAGCCCCGATCGATTTCGGCGTGGGCGTTCATTGCGGACAGGCAGTGGTGGGCGAGATCGGCTTTCGCGATCACGTCGCCTTCACCGCGCTCGGCGACACGCCAAACGTAGCGGCGCGGCTGGAAGCGCTGACCAAGGAGTTGGTATGCGAAGCGCTGGTGTCGGACGATCTGTTCCGCCACGGCGGGCTCGACACGGACATGACACCGCTGGAACCCTATCTGGCATCGCTGCGCGGCAGAACCGAGCCAGTGCCGACGCGCATAGTGCGCAATATCGAGCGCGAGCTGACACGAAACAACCTCATGGCCCCCATGGTCCCGTCATGGCCGGGCCTCACCCGGCCATCTTCCCGCGCCGATCGGGTGTAGCTCGCACAACCCGGCCCGAACGGCCGTGACCAAGCCCGATGATGCAAAGTTCGTGCGCGATGCTCTCATATGATTTTTATCACGGAAGAAAAACGGATGCCCCCGGTGAGCACCGGGCCAGCCGTCGGATTGGCGTCTCGATCGGCTCCGCAACTACACTTTTACAATTGACCAAGGGTTCGCTTCAACTTTGCTCACCAGGAAATCCGCTCCGTGTTAACCGTGGTCCTCCGTTCTTCCTCCGTGCTGAAATAACAAGGCGAAACGAACCGCGATGGCCGCCTTTTGGAGACCGACTGCAGCACGTGCGCATATCTAACCGCCACCAACGAAACCCCAATGGAACCCTGAAAACGGCACCACTCCGCTGCGCCACGCCCGAACATGCGCCAACTGCTCAGCCCCCCCGAAAACAGCCATCCCAGCTTGCACCGCAGCTCCATTCCCCCGATCATCGCCCCCTCATCCGCAGTAGAAGGGACCACGCGCGTGGCCGCATTCAAAGGAACCGAACGTTACATCGCCTCGCGCGACCTGGAAGTGGCGGTCAACGCCAGCGTAACGCTACAGCGTCCGCTGCTGATCAAGGGCGAACCGGGCACCGGCAAGACCGTCCTGGCCCACGAGGTCGCAAGCGCGCTCGGCCTGGACCTGATCGAGTGGCACATCAAATCCACCACCAAGGCGCAGCAGGGCCTGTACGAATACGACGCCGTGTCCCGCCTGCGCGACGGCCAGCTCGGCGACCCACGCGTTCACGACATCGCCAACTACATCGTGCGCGGCAAATTGTGGGACGCATTCGAATCGTCCGAACCTGTCGTGGTGCTGATCGACGAAGTCGACAAGGCCGACATCGAGTTCCCCAACGACCTGCTGCTGGAACTCGACCGCATGCAGTTCTTCGTCTACGAAACCCGCCAGACGGTCGTCGCGCGCCAACGTCCGATCGTCATCATCACCTCCAACAACGAGAAGGAACTGCCAGACGCCTTCCTGCGCCGCTGTTTCTTCCACTACATCCGCTTCCCCGACCGCGAGACAATGGAAAAGATCGTCCACGCGCACTACCCCGAAATCCGCAAGGACCTGGCCCGCGAGGCGCTCAACATCTTCTTCCAGGTCCGCGACATCCCCGGCCTGAAGAAGAAGCCCAGCACGGCGGAATTGCTCGACTGGCTGAAGCTGCTGATGGTGGAGGACATGCCAGCCGAATCGCTGCGGACCACCGAGAAGCAGCTCGTCATCCCGCCCCTGCACGGCGCCCTGCTAAAAAATGAGCAGGATGTCCATCTGTTCGAGAGGCTGGCGTTCCTGGCACGACGAGGCGGGTGATGTTTGCTCACTTTATTCTTGCGCTGCGCCAGGCAGGGCTGAACACCTCTATCACCGAGTACCTGACCTTGCTCGGCGCGATGAAGGCCAACGTCGCCGAATTCAATGTCGAGGATTTCTACTATCTCAGCCGCTCGGCGCTGGTGAAGGATGAACGTTATCTGGATCGCTTCGACCGTGTGTTCGGCGTGTGCTTCAAGGGCGTCGAACCGGACGAAACCCTGCTGTCGCGCGACCTGCCCGAGGAATGGCTGCGCAAGTTGGCAGAGAAGCTGCTGACGCCGGAGGAAATGGTGAAGATCGAATCGCTCGGCGGGTTCGAAGCGCTGATGGACCGCCTGCGCCAGCTTCTGGAGGAGCAAAAGGGGCGGCATCAGGGCGGGTCCAAGTGGATCGGCACGGCGGGCACGTCGCCGTTCGGCGCCTATGGCTACAATCCGGAAGGCGTGCGCATCGGCCAGCATGAATCGCGGCACCGCCGCGCGGTAAAGGTGTGGGACAAGCGCGAGTTCCGTGACCTGGACGATACGGTGGAACTCGGAACCCGCGGCATGAAGCTGGCACTGCGTCGGCTGCGCCGGTTCGCCCGCCAGGGCGCGGCATCAGAACTGGACCTGCCCGACACGATCAAGTCCACCGCCAACAATGCCGGCTCGCTGGACTTGAAAATGATCCCGGAACGGCACAATTCAGTCAAGGTGCTGCTGGTGCTCGACGTCGGCGGCTCCATGGACGATCATGTCAAACTGTCCGAAGAACTCTTTTCTGCGGCACGATCGGAATTCAAACATCTGGAGCATTACTATTTTCACAACTGTGTCTACGAGAAACTATGGAAGCGCAACCGCCGCCGGCATGAGGAAGCGATCCCCACCTGGCAGGTGCTGCGCACCTACGGTCCCGATTACAAGCTGATCTTTGTCGGCGACGCGGCGATGAGCCCGTACGAGATCACCATGTCGGGTGGATCCGTCGAACACTGGAATGAAGAATCCGGCGCCGTCTGGCTGGAGAGGCTGACACAGCACTACCGTCGTTCCGCGTGGCTGAACCCCACGCCGCAGCGAAGCTGGGGCCACGTGCGGTCGATCCATATGGTCGAGGAATTGATGGGCGGCCGGATGTATCCGCTGACGGTGAACGGCATCGACGAGATGACACGAGAGTTGAGCCACTGAAGGCGGCGCCGGGCGGATGCCGGCCTCCGATACTCTGAGCGCAACCTTCCAATAGCCGCGTACTCGACCTTCCGAAAGCCACGTACCCGGCAGACCAGGCAGAACGAACGCGCGCGTGGCGGTGACAAGTACGGCCATCAGAATCCCGCCATACTTGTTGCTCTTGTCAATTCGAAATGCGGCTTAAGTCCTTCCGTGCGCGACGAAGGTCGCCGCGCTGTGAAGTCGCCTGCAACACGAGTCGAAGCAGATGCCCCTATTACAATCGCCCCGATCGATATTTATCGGCCGATGGACGCCGAAAATTCTGCTTTCGCTGAACCAGAAACCGCATCGGCATGGCGAGTTGCGCCGCCACCTCGGAGGCATCTCGCAACGGATGCTGACGCGGACCCTGCGCGATCTCGAAGCCCATGGATTGGTCACCCGGCGCACCACGGGATCGAAGGTCGTTGCCGTAGAATATTCACTGACCGCTCTGGGCACGACAATCATCGCGCCGCTTCAAGGCATGTGCCGTTGGGCAACGCTATATCGCCAGGAGGTGAGCGCCGATATCCACCTGCGAAAAAACGAAGCGCGGTGAGCGATGCAAACCCGGCGTACGCATCGGCACACGCATGTACCTACTTGCGCGGGGCGCGGACCGATGATCAGGCTGCAGACTCGAGAACAACCAACAAGGCCAGGAGATGCTGGCCCAGGGAGAGGAGAGATGACTTTTCACAGAACCTGGAGCGGTGGAGAGCAATTTGCGGCACGGTGGGAGCTGGCGCCGGCCGAGAAGGAACCCACGCGGCGCGGCGACGAGCCAGAGCCTGTGATCAACGGAATCCCGTCACATTTGTCACTCCCACGCTTTCAACGCGCGATACTAGGTAATTCTTGCGGTTGACGACCACTGGCTGCATCGAGCCGCGAACCGATAGCCGAAACACAGGAGCCAAAGCGATGAGCATCCACACACCCGGGACAACCGAAAGCTCGCCGGCAAACACCGAAAACCGCCGCATCGTCTCCAGGGATGAATGGGTCGCCGAACGGAAGACGCTGCTCGCACGCGAAAAGGAACTCACGCACCTGCGCGACCAGATCACCCGTGAGCGCCGCGCATTGCCGTGGGTGCGCATCGAGAAAAACTACGTGTTCGATACGCTCGGCGGCCGGCGCACGCTCGCCCAATTGTTTGACGGCCGCCGCCAACTGCTGGTGCAGCACTTTATGCTCGCGCCCGGTTGGGAGGAAGGTTGCCCGAGTTGCTCTTTCATGGCCGATCACACCGACGGCATGACCGTACACCTGGAAAATCGTGACGTTACGCTGGTAGCCGTCTCCCGCGCACCGCTGCCGGAGATCGAACGCTTCCGCCAACGCATGGGTTGGCGGTTCACGTGGGTTTCGTCGCACGGCAACGATTTCAACTACGACTTCGGCGTCAGCTTCACGCCGGAAGAGGTAGCGAAGGGCGAGCTCTACTACAACTATGGCCGGTGGCCGCTTGCGTACGAGGAATGGCCCGGCGTCAGTGTGTTCTTCAAGGACGGGAACGAGGTCTTCCACACCTTTTCCACCTATGGGCGCGGTGTCGAAGTGATGATGGGCACCTATAATATGCTCGATCTCACGCCCAAGGGCCGCGATGAGAGAGAGGTGGAATACAAAATGGAATGGGTACGGCACCACGACCGCTATGGGCCGGCGCCCGCCGCCACGATTGCTCTGACGGCCGGTTCGGTCGAGCGCCCGTCAGACAGTGCCAAGGATCAGTGCTGCTGCCATTGAGGGCACGAGAGGAAGAGGCCGCAGGCATAAGCAATGTCGAACGATGCTTCCCGCGAGCGCGGGCGGCGAGGTCAAGGAGGCGACAATGCGAGACACCATCGGAGACCATGCTGGGGCGCCCCAAGTTGTCGACCGGGCAATGTTCCAGTCCGCACTGGATGCCCTGCGGGTGCGGGAGAAGGCGCACACGCGCGACGGCGATGCGATCGCGGCGACCCGACGGCGGCTGCCGATGGTCGCCGTGGACCCCACCATCGCGCTGATTGGCCCGCAGGGTCCTGTGACGCTTCTCGACGCGTTCGAGGGTCGCCGGCAGTTGATCGCCTACTACTTCATGTGGCGCGCCGGCGACCCGGCGGCGGATCAATGCGAGGGATGCACCCTTTATACATCGCAGGTGCGCGAGCTGTCCTTCATCCATTCCCGTGACGTCACGTACGCCACGATCTGCCAGGGGCCATTTGAGGAGGGCCGCCGTTATCGTGATTTCATGGGCTGGGAAATTCCGTGGTACGCGGCGTCTCGGGATTCGCTCAACGTCCTGCTGGCCGGACGCAGGATCGGCAGGATGCATATCGTTTGCTACCTGCGGCAAGGATCGAACGTCTTCGAGACTTATTGGACAACAAGCCGCGGTGTCGAGGTGGCGGGAAACAGCTATGCATTGCTCGACCTGACTGTCTATGGGCGGCAGGAGAGGTGGGAAGACTCCCCGAACGGCTGGCCACAACGACCGGAAGGCGAGCACAACTACCGAACCGATGGACGCCCCATCGTCCAGTGGCCCCGCGTGAAGGCGGGGTATTCCGACGACCTGGGAATCGACCGGCGCTGAATCGCACGGGGCCGATGCCCCGAGGTTGCGCCGAAGGCCGGGGCAAGGAGTGCGTGCATCGCAGCGAATACAACAAATTCAATCGGTTGATGGGTAACACTTGGCAATAATCAGTGACTGGCAACCGCTTTGCCGTCCCCGTAGTTTCCCTCGCTCAGGCGCGCATCCGTATGCCGCCGCGTCACTGCGTGGGAACACCGCCACACCATGGATGGCATGCCGCAGACACTGGCCCCCTCCCCTGCCCTTTGGCAGCGCACGCTGAAGGCGCCAATCGGTTGCGTCGGCGTGGGGCTGCACAGCGGCCGGCGGGTCAGCCTGAAGCTTTGCCCCGCCGAACCCGGCCAGGGCATCGTCTTTCATCGTACCGACACAGGCCGCGCCGTCCCGGCCCGATTCGGCAATGTCATGGATACGCGCCTCGCCACGGTGCTGGCCGATCCGAGCGACCCAGCCGTCCGCGTCGGCACGGTCGAGCATTTGATGGCTGCCCTCTCGGCTCTGGGCATCGACAACGCGCGGATCGAGCTGGATGGCCCTGAAGTCCCGGCGCTCGACGGCTCCTCGGCCCCGTTCGTGTTCCTGATCGACTGCGCCGGCGTGCAGGAGCAAGCCGCGCCGCGCACCAGCATCGCGATCCGCCGTGCAGTCCGCGTGTCCGACGGTGACGCCTTTGCCGAATTGCGCCCCGCCGCCGTTCGCGGCATGCCCGGCCTGGAAATGGCGATCTCCATCGACTTCGCCGCCCCTGCGATCGGCCGGCAGGCCCTGTCCCTGCACCTGACCGCGGAGACCTTCCGTCGCGACCTTGCCCGCGCCCGCACATTTACCCTCGCCGAGGACGTGGCGCAGTTGCGTGCCGCCGGCCTGGCGCAGGGCGGCAGCCTGGACAACGCGGTGGTGGTGGACGCCGCCCGCGTGCTGAACCCCGGCGGCCTGCGCATGCAGGATGAGTTCGCCCGCCACAAGCTGCTGGACGCGGTCGGCGACCTGGCGCTGGCCGGCGCGCCGCTGGCCGGGCGCTTCATCGCCCACCGCTCCGGCCACGCGCTGAACAACCGGTTGCTGCGGGCCTTGTTCGCCGACGCCGCGGCCTGGCGGGAAGTGACGGAAGCGCCGGTTTCCGCGGCCGCCTGAGGCCCTACTCGCACAGCCGAACGGTGATGCTATAAGGCGCGGGATGATCCCGAATCGCTTCCGCCAGTCAGGCTGCTTCTCGCGTTCCGCCATCGCTCTGGCGGCGATTCTGCCATTGCTCTCCGCGTGTGGGGGCAGTGACGACAAGGCCGATGGGGGTCAGGTCGCGCTCGACGCCGCCACCCAGACCGCGTCGGTGGACACGCTCTACAACAACGGCATGGATGCGTTGAATGCCCAGCGCTACACCAGCGCAATCAATCAGTTCGCCGCCGTCGAGGCAAACTATCCCTATTCCTCCTGGGCACAGCGCGCGCTGCTGATGGAGGGGTATGCCCAGTATATGGCCAATCATTACACCGATTCGATTGGCACACTGAACAGATTTACGCAGTTGTACCCGACCAGTACGGATATTCCGTACGCATATTACCTGCGGGCGCTGTGCTATTATGAGCAAATTGAGGACATTCAGCGAGACCAGCAGGATACGGTGGACGCAATGAATGCCCTGCAGGTCGTGGTGGACCGCTTCCCAGGCTCGGCTTACGCGCGCGATGCCCAACTCAAGATCGACTTGTGCCGCGACCATCTGGCCGGCAAGGAAATGGCAATCGGACGCTGGTATCAGGGCCAGCATTTCTATGAAGCGGCAATCGGCCGCTTCCAGACCGTGGTGAACGATTTCCAGACCACCAATCACGTGCCGGAGGCGCTGGCGCGCCTGGTGGAAGTCTATCTCGCGCTCGGCCTGTCCGATGAGGCGAGGAAGACCGCTGCCGTGCTCGGCTACAACTATCCGGGCAATTACTGGTATGCCGTAACCTACGATCAGTTGCAGAGTGACCATCTGGTGAACGGCGTACCACCCCCGCACGCTGGCGGTCCCGGCTTCTTCTCCCGCACCTGGAACTGGTTGTTCTGAAGCGCGGGGCGGGGGCGATTCATTGCTCACCGCGCTGTCGATCCATGATGTGGTGCTGATCGAACGGCTGGATCTGTCATTCGGCCCGGACCTGACCGTCCTCACCGGCGAGACCGGTGCCGGCAAGTCGATTCTGCTCGATAGTCTGGGACTGGCGCTGGGTGCACGGGCCGATACGGGCTTGGTGCGGACTGGCGCAGACCATGCCAGTGTCACGGCATGTTTCGCACTGCCGGCCGGGCATCCGGTGCAGGCGCTGTTGGAAGCCCAGGGGCTGGAGGCAGAGGACGAAATCGTCCTGCGCCGGATCGTCGGCCGCGACGGGCGCTCGCGGGCGTTCATCAACGACCAGCCAGTGGGCGTAGCGTTGTTGCGTCGCGCCGGTGCGCTGCTGGTGGAAGTGCAGGGCCAGCATGAACAATTCGGCCTGGCTGACGCCGCCAGCCACGCTGCTCTGCTGGATGCGTTCGGCGTTCCGGAGGAATTAGCTACCACAGCACGCGAGGCCTGGCACAGCTGGCGAGGTTGCCTGGCAGAACTGGCCGCCGCGCGCGAGTCCATCGCGGCGGCGGAACGCGACGAGGACTGGCTGCGCCACGCGGTAGAGGAACTCGCCATGCTGGCCCCCCAGGACGGCGAGGAAGACCGGCTGGCCGTCGAACGCCAGCGCTTGCAGCAAGGCGAACGACGCGCCGAAGCCATCGCGTCGGCGCTGGCGGAGATCGCACCGCATGACCGCCGCAGTCCAGGACCGGCAGCTGCGTTGCGGGCGGCGTCGCGGATATTGCAACGTCTGGTGACTCCGGGACAGCCAGAGGCGGACAATCCCGCAGCCCCGGCGCTGGCCTCGCTGGAACGGGCAGAGGAGGCGCTGGCGGAGGCGGAGACTCTGCTGACCCGCCTGGCCGCCGAGTCAGACGCCGACCCGCGGCTGCTGGAGCAAGCGGAGGAACGGCTGTTTGCCTTGCGGGCAGCGGCGCGCAAGCACGCGGTGGCAGTCTCGGATCTGCCGGCGCTGCTGGACCGGCTCGCTGCGAGACTGGCGGCGCTGGATACGGGTGCCGCCGAGGTGGTGGCGCTGGAGCAAGCAGCGCGCGAGGCTCGGGAGCGCTATGTGGAGGCGTCGGCGGCGCTATCGGCGGCGCGGCGGGATACGGCAGCGCGTCTGGACAAGGCGGTGGCAAAGGAGTTGCCGCCGCTGCGGTTGGACAAGGCACGGTTCCACGCAGAAGTGGCGGTGGTAGACGAAGCCGATTGGGGGCCCGGCGGCGCCGATGCCGTGCGCTTCCTGATCGCGACCAATCCAGGCCAGGAGCTGGGGGCGCTGGGACGGGTAGCGTCAGGGGGAGAATTGTCGCGGCTGATGCTGGCGTTGCGCGTGGTGCTGTCGGCCGGCTCGCCGGTGCCGACGCTGGTATTCGACGAGGTGGATTCCGGCATCGGCGGTGCGACCGCGGCGGCGGTCGGCGATCGGCTGGCGCGGCTGGCAGGGCGCGTCCAGGTACTGGTGGTGACACACAGCCCGCAGGTGGCGGCGCGCGGGGCGGCGCATCTGCTGGTGGCAAAACAGGCGGCGCGGGGACGGGCGGCAACGCGAGTCGATGCGCTGGTGGCGGCGGCGCGGCGGGAGGAGATCGCGCGGATGCTGGCGGGGGAGCGCGTGACCGAGGCGGCGCGGGCGGCGGCGGATGAGCTGTTGGAGGGGGCAGGCGAAGGGTGATGGTCCTCCCCGGCGCGCGTACCCGCCGCGACTGCATCCGATACGCGCTTCACGAAGGCGGCGTGATCGTTTTTCGTCACCTTCATCAAATCGGCAACGGTTGTCGCGCTGATGTGGTCAACGTCCGCAGTGCTCATGCCCGCATCGGTGAAATAGAGATGCATGGCTCCTTCCGACACGGCAGCAATGCGGCCTTTCAATCGTTTGCCAGGGCGCTGCATGACAAGCTCAGCCTGCTGGCCAGCCTGGTAAGCCGCCGTTGTGACTGCGTAGCAGCCATGTTCCGAAATATCGTGCAGGATCGCTCTTTCGGTACCGCCTCCCTGGATGAGGGAGGCCTCGACATGGCAGGGGCGCCGACGGCCGTTCCCGCGGCGGTCGACTTCGGTTGTCACGTTGTTCGGAATCAGTGACGCAATGCGACGCCTGCACGACGTCCCGGGCCGCGTCCCTGCGTCAGGGCAAAGGCGGCAAAAGTCGCCTGGCTGAGCCCGCAGAACACCAAGGCTTTCCGATCGTATCCACGCCAGGACGGCAGCGACCACCGTTGCCGCGTCATCGGACCGGTCCGGCATTGGTAGCGGGACGCCATCTGATCTCGGATTCCCCTGCCTGATGCACCGCCCTGCCGCCCAACCGGCTTATACATCGCCCGCCCGCCGTACCACCGGGGATGGAATGCTCTCTATCATCACGTTGATGCACGCCGGCTTGCCGCTGGCCAAAGCACGCTCGATCGCCGGTGCCATTTGCTCGGGCCGTTCCACCAACTCGCCATGGCCACCCAACGCCACGGCGACCAGATCGTATCGCGCCGGCGTCAGTTCACAGCCCACCGCGCGGTCCCGGCCGTAATCGCGCACTTGCAGATTGTACTCCGCGTTCCACCGCGAATCAGTGCCCACCACGGCGACGAACGGCAATGAAAGCCGCGCCGCGGTTTCGAACTCCGCCATATGGAATCCGAACGTCCCATCGCCCAGCACGGCGAACACCGGGGCTTTCGGCTCCGCCAGCCGCGATGCGATTGCCATCGGCAGCGAACTGCCGATCGCACCAGTCACGCCGTTGATCATCCGCCGCGGCACCACCGGGAGCACGCTTTGTCCCCATTGCGCGAATTCGCCCCCATCGCAGATCAGCACTGTGCCGGGATCGCGTTCCACGAAGGGCTTCAGCGCGCGGAACACCTCGATCGCGTGCAGCTTCCCCGGTGTATTCGAGGCGAGCGTCGCCCATGTGTCCGGCCGATTGGTGAATGCGGTGCGCGCTTCGGCGAGCCAGGCGCCGCGGCCCACGGCGCGCCCGGCAGCTCGGTGCAGCAGCGTTTCTCCCGCCAGCCGCGTGCCTGCCACGCAACCGAACGCCAAACGCGGCCCGATCTCGCGGGCAGCGCGTTCCACCAGCGCGCCTTCCGGATCGATGGAGATGAAGCGGGAGGCGGGGTCGATCCACGGTGCCTCGCCGAATTTCAGCGTGAAGTCGAACGCCTTGCCGAGCAGGATGATCAGATCCACGCGACGGATCAGCTCGTTGAAGGCGCCGAGTGTCGCATCATTGAAACCGCGCGGGCTTTCCATGATGCAGGTGGGCACGCCCAAATCGGCCTCCAGCCGCGCGAGCAAGGCGCGGCCTGAAGGGTTCGCCAGATGCGGGCCGGCAATCAGCAGCGGCCGTAAGGCGGCTGAGATGATGCCCAGCACGGCATCCGCCGCGGCATCGTTCAGCGCTACCGGCGCCGCAGCAAAATCAGCCGGCTCCGGCCAAATCGCTGCGTTGTCGGCAACATGCGCATCCAGCAGGTCCGAGGGCAGGCTGAGATGCACCGGGCCCGGGCGGCTCGACGTGGCGATGCGGACCGCCTTGGCAATGTCGGCTCCGAGCGTTTCCGCCGATGTCGCCATCCACGACGCCTTGCTGACCGGCGCAGCCATGTCCGCCTGGCGCAGTTCCTGGAAGCCGCCGCGGCCGAGCTGCCCCGTCTCGGTATGGCCCGACAAAAGTACGACGGGCGATTCCTGGCCCAGGGCGGTCATCAGCGCGGGCGTGGCATTGGCGTGACCCGGGCCGCCGGTCACCATGGCAATGCCCGGCTTGCCGGTCAGCCGCCCCCAGGCATCGGCGGCGTGCACGGCGGCCGCCTCATGGCGGGTGTGCACCAGGTTGATCGACGTGCCGATTGCGGCATCGAACAGAGACATGATGTGGTTGCCGGACAGCGTGAAGATCGTTTTGTGACCGGCATGCTCAAGACAACGCATGACGATGTCGGCACCGCGGAGGGCTTGGGCCATGACATTCCCTTCCAGGCTTGGAGACGGACGAGGGCCTGCGCAGCGTTCGAGACGCCGCGTGGCACTCTCGGCCACGGTTGTATCGTGTAGGGCCGCCGTCTCCTAGCGGAGCCGCGCGGTGGGTGGGCCGGTGAAGGATCCGGCAAACGCGCCGTACACCGAATCAACCGGCGCAAAATCGTCATAATCCCGAGAGCTGGCGGCGAAGTCGCGATAGGCTGCCGCCAGCCCCAGATGCCAATCCGCGGCTGGATCGTGCCACAATGCCAGCACGCGCTGGCGATAGGACGCGCCCAGCACCGGCGTCTGCGAGTGATAGGCCGCAATGGCGTTCATCCAGTTGTCGCCGGACGCATGCAAGGCGTTCAGAAATCGGGCCGCATACAACGCATTCGCGCGGGGATCCAAGGCCTGCTCCAGCGACGTAAACGCAGCCGGATGGAACATCAGGTTGACCTGAAGACAGCCAACATCGATCGACCGCACGCCACGCGCCTGCAGGCCGCGCACCGCGGCGATAGCTTGTGCTTCGGTTGCAAAAAAGGCGCCCTGCCCTTCGGCATTGATCGTCCAGGGCCACGGCCGCAACTGATCTGCGGCATCCGGCCGGCCGCTTTCTACCTGCGCCATCGCTTCCAGCAGACGTGGCGGCAAGTGCCACGCGTCTTGCGCTGCCGTAATGGCTGGGTCGCATAGCGCGGGCGAACGCACGGGCGGTGCCGCTCGCGCCGCGGCAAGAGGCAGGCAAAGCAGCATGGCAATGGCCAGGCAGCGGAACGCGGCGCGCATCGCGACGCTATGCGCACGAATTCGTGTGCAATGCCAGCAGAATTTCTTCGGCACCACCACGGTTGCGGCATGCAACAGCGGCCGCAAGATCGCGTGCGCCAAATCTCACCGAGTTGCAACCGCTCGGCGTTCCGATTCAATTCCGCGTCGGGGAAATTTTCTGCGCGCGGACCAATATGTGCCGGAATCGCACAAGTCCGCGGACCACTTTGCAGGATTGTCACCACGCCACATTTATCTTGCTGGCCTTGCAGAACGGTTGCTGATCCCTGATCACAAAGTTCAGCGAGTCCGTGTCGGAATGGCGCAATTTCCATTGCCCTGCCACGCGGACGTGATCCCGCACTGGCTTTGTTTCAGCGTACATGCGGGGGACAAACGTGCCAGCAACGCCGCCTTAACGGAAAGGAGGTCAGACGGCGTCGTAAGGCCGGCTTCCAGCTGATCTGCCAATCGCGTCGGGGCTCGTATGGTACTCTTGGATAACGCTTCCCCTGTGGTCCGTGTCACGCTGAACGATCTGTCGCGCCTTCCCGTCGAGCGGCTAGCGCGCCTGCTGCTAGAGCATGCTGCCGAAGATCCGATGCTGCTGACTCGGCTGCACGCGACGATCAAGGAGGGTACGCCCGGCGTTGCCCGCATTGCCGCGCCGCCGCCCTCGGCGGGTGGCCCTCTGCGTGTTGTTGGCGAAAGCCCTGCCATGCGCCAAGTCGGCGAACTGATCCGCCGTTTCGCCCGTAGCGACGATCCCGTTTTGATCACGGGCGAGAGCGGCACCGGCAAGGAACTGGCGGCCCGTTCCATCCATGAAGAGTCGCGCCGCACCGAGGGCCCGTTCGTCGCAGTCAACTGCGCCGCGATCCCCTCCAATCTGGTTGCCTCCGAATTGTTCGGTTACGAAAGGGGCGCGTTCACCGGTGCCAATGTCCGTACCAAGGGCCAAATAGAGCATGCCAATGGCGGCACCTTGTTCCTGGACGAGATCGGCGACATGCCGGTCGATCTACAAGGCCACCTGCTGCGCTTCCTGCAGGACGGCCAGATCGTACGTGTCGGCGGGCGCGAAACGATCAACGTAAACGTGCGAATCGTGGCCGCCACCAATGTGCGGCTGCGCGAGGCGATTGCCGAAGGGCGGTTCCGCGAGGATCTGTACTACCGCCTGAACGTGCTGACGCTGCCATTGCCGCCGCTGCGCGAGCGCCGCGAGGATATTGAGAAGCTGGCCCGGCATTTCCTCGCCACGGCAGCGCGCGATTTCGGCCGCACCGTTTCTGATTTCGAGCCGGAGGCCTTGGAAGCCCTGCGGCGGCATTCCTGGCCCGGCAATGTGCGGGAGTTGATGTCCACCGTGCGCCGCGCCGTGGTGATCGGCGACGGCGACAAGGTGCAGCCGCTGGACCTGATCGGCATCGAGGACGCGACGCGCCCTGCCCCCGCGGCGTCGCCCCCGCCCACACCGAAGGCGTTGCCGCGCGCCAACTCGCCCGAGGAACGCACCGCGTTGCTGGCCGCGCTGGAACGTCACGGCGAGAACGTGACGCTGACGGCACAGGAGTTGGGCGTTTCGCGGGTTACATTGTATCGGATGCTGCGCCGTCATTCGGTGATGCTCGAGCGCGGCTTGAAAGAGCCGCCGATCACACGTGGGGGCACCCAGGCCCCGTACCCGTTGGACGTTGTGACCGGATAGCGCCGCTCCGGCGTGGCCAGCCGCGCCTTAGGGCCCGTCCGCGACCAACCGAATCGACTGCTGAAACAACTCCGAGTCGCCATCTGCAACGTTGTCAGGGACATCGCGCTGCTGTTTTCCGGACAGGCCCTTGGCAAAAGCAGTCGCACAATCCGACGCTCGTCCTTCGTAAATCTCGCTGCCGTTAGATGGCACGAGCAAGGCGACGCGCGTTGGCACGAGCCAATGTCGCCTTTAGGCCAGTTTTTATCAGAGCGGGCAACAACGCCGACAGGAACTTGCGCAGGCGGTTCAGTGGCGTGCGATCGGACGGAACGAAATCGCGCCACTCGGTCATGCGCAGGTACCTGTCATAATCGGCTCTGCGCGGATGATCGCAGAAGTAGCTCCAGGGCTTCGAGGCACCGTTGAAATGGATGATCAGCGCCTCGCGACGAACGGCTGCTAATTCGGCTTGCTCCAGCGGAAGCGGCGTCGGCTCTCTATAGAACGGCCAGATCACGTTCCACTTGTAATCGAGCCGTTTGGTCCGGTCACGAAAACACGCGTTGAGCGCGTCCTGATCATAGAGCACCCGCTCGGGATTGGCACGAATGTAGTCGATGACGGCTTGCTCCGCCCGCGTATCACGCCATTGCGCCACGTCGACGAGCAATACGCCGGCATTGAAATAGCCGTCTTCGAGCCGCATCGCGAGCCGCGTTACGCCGCGGTCGGAACCGGGAATATCGACCGCGCCCATCAATGCTCCGTCCAGATCGGTGCTCCATAACGGGGCGACGCTGCCCACCACGACCAGGTCGGCATCGAGGTAGAGGACACGGGAAACGTGCGGGGGGAAGAATTCGCCAATCCACAACCTGGAATACGTGTCCAGTGTATAATGGGCCCGCGGATTGAGCGGGAGCAGAAGGCCTGCGGGGATTTTGAATGTACGGAAAGTGAGCGACTGATTTGAGAATTGTGCCATCGTCCGCTGTAGCCTGGCTTCATCCAGGTTTTCGCCCGGCTGGGAGACTATCACGATATCGAAGAAAAACCCAGGATTGTTGGCCAGAAGCGATACGAGGCAGACCGCCGCATGCTGAAGATAGGCGGCGTTGGTACAAAGCAGGGTGTGCACGGTGATTGCTCTGCCCGGCATTCCCTGCGAGCGTTGCTCCTTGACCTGGATGAAACCGTTCATTCTGGATAATCCACTGGGTGGACCTGTTCGGCACCCGCATGAATGCCGTCCACAAGCCCCCTGGCAACATACCTCATGCGACCGGGATTAATCCAGGCCCAAATCAGTTGTGGCGCCCAAACGGCTGGTGGCCCGGCGCCCGCGTCCCATGGCGGCGCGCCACGGAGCGCGAGCCGATCGGATGGCAGCGTGCCACGGAGCGCGAGCCGAATATTCTACCATGCACCGATGTTGTAGCCGCCATCCTGCGGCCGCGCGGCGCCGATGATGTCAGGCGTATCGAAGTCATAGGTCGTGCGCTGCGGACATGCCGGATGCTGCACCTGGCAACCAACCTCAAAGCTGCCGAACGCGCGGCCGGCGCCGCGCAAAGGCGAAGCGGCCGACAGCCGCCAGTCTCTGCCAAGCCTGACGAACGGACGTGCGATCGGGACGCCGTAGGTCGTGCCCGGCAGGATGTCGAACGTTACCATGCCGCGCCCGAACGGTGAAGGTATCGTGCCCGCATCGCCCACCAACGCATCCGTCACATTGTTCGACGACCGCGGCGACCAAGGCGCGCCGCCCTCGCCATGCGCCGCAACGTGGATGAATCCGAAGATGGCCGTGTTCGATACCACCGTGCCATGATAGACCCACTTGAAAAACGTCAATACGCCAATGCTGTTCTCGACGTGATCCGGGGTGACAACGCTTGAATGCAGCAGGAACCCAGGGTACTTGAAGACCACGCCCATCTGCGCGTGCGAGATGATGAGCGAGTTTGCCACCACCGAGCTGGTATCGACCGTGGCCGCGGCATGCGACGTCCACTGATCCTCGCTTCCACCATCAAGAATGCAGTCGCGGATCGTCATCGCGTTGCCGAATGACGACATGCCGTTCACGGCCGGACCGTGAATGCTCTTGATTTGTAGTCCAATGAGATCAACGTAATTGTCGTGCACGTCGATGCCCGCTGGCTCATATGGCCATCGGTAGGGATTGCTGTTGCGGATCGCCACCCCCTTGGGCGGATCGTATCCCGTCAGCGGATCGGATGGAGTCAGACCGTCACGAAAGCTTTCCCCCGGCGCCGTGGTTATGATGATGTGGTAGCAGGGAGTGGTGGTGCACCCCAAAATGACGCCGCCTTCGTGCCGGTAATCGTCATGACCTTGCACCCGGATAGGCGATGTCTCGCCGTGCTGTCCCGACACATATTCCCGGTCGTTCCACAATTGCGCTTCGTAGTTGCCGCGAAGGCCGAGCGTTGCGGCGCTCCGGTCGCTGGTGAATGTTTCGGTCGGTATGTACGACCGCTCCGAGGTGTAAATAATGTCGGCCTCATACTGCCAGCGACAGCCGTCACTGGTGACGAACGTTGACGATTTTGGTTCACCAGTGCCCGCAGGTGCGACGGTGCTGAGACAACTTTCGTCCTGCAGCGCATAGGTGCGCAGTGGTGACCCCGAAGTGACATAGTCGAGATAGTGGTAGAGCGTCCCGTTCTTCCACCGGCGATTGTCGAACGCCCACCCGGTGATCGATATATAGTCAACCGGGGAAAGATATTTCCACACGCAGGTGCCGTCCCTGACCGCAGCGCCGGTCCCACGCGGGCCGTCGCCCGGCGCGCTGCGGCAAGTGCCAGGCGACGTCAACTGATA
>Ga0335072_10002086_pt1 | contig 31548 bp, 29 predicted proteins | sample Lox_Sample_21_FD_206725 | JGI IMG/M metagenome (GOLD analysis project Ga0335072, IMG submission 206725) | Soil microbial communities from Loxahatchee National Wildlife Refuge, Florida, United States - Lox_Sample_2.1 | ecosystem: Environmental > Terrestrial > Soil > Wetlands | place: USA...
TTCACGTGGTGCTCGGGGAACTGGTGCCCAAAAGTATCAGCCTCGCGCGGGCCGAGCGCGTGGCGCTGATGGTGGCCCGGCCATTTCAATGGTTCTTAAACACGTTTCGCTGGGCTATCGATCTGTTGGATGGCGCCTCCAGCGTGATCGTGAAGGCCATGGGCGTTCTGGCGCCGTCGGGTCATGGCGTCGCGCACTCCACCGAGGAATTGCAGATTCAAATCCAGCAGGCCCGCGAACGCGGCTTGCTGGGAGTGGGAGAAGAGAAGTTCATTCTGAGCGCTATCGAGCTGGGGCAGCTGCAGGTGCGCGAAATTATGGTTTCCCGTCCGGACATGCATACCCTGCCGGTCGAAGCTTCACTGGACGAAGTTCTGCGCATGTTCGCCACCACACAGCGGTCACGCATTCCGGTTTACCGCGATTCCATCGACCATGTTCTGGGTTTTGTGCACATCAAAGACATGATGTGGGTGCTCCTCGATCGCGAGCGCCGGCTGGAGGAGAAACTGACGCCTCCACCTCCTTTCGATCTCCGCCGTGTTCTTCGGGAGATTCTGATCGTTCCGGAAACCAAGCCGGCCAGTGAGCTTTTGGTGGAACTGCGCGGCCGGCACATTGGCATGGCGATGGTGGTCGACGAGTTCGGCAGCATTCTCGGTTTGGTGACGCTGGAAGACTTGCTGGAACAGCTGGTTGGCGAAATTCACGATGAATTCGATGTGGTGGAAAAACCTGTGACGCTGGCCGACGGTGCGGTTATTTTTGACGGCGCGCTGAATGTCCGCGATCTGGATAACCAGTACAATATCGTCCTTCCGGAAGACCCGGCCTACGCCACGGTTGGCGGGTTCGTGATGGATCAGCTGGGGTTCATCCCGCGGGGCGGCGAAAGCTTTGAGTTTGGGAATTACCGATTCACGGTGGTGGAGATGGATGGCCGGCGGGTGGCCCGCGTGAAGATTCAGCTCGTTCGGGCCGCCGAGCCGACGTCTTCGCACGAATCGGCCGCCGCGGGGGCAGTGGTGTCTGCCGCCAAGACAAAACCCGGCGGGAAAATGGGTTGATTTTTCAGTTTAGGTACAGGGCTAGGCTAGCTGGTTGGGTTTGCAGCGGATTGGACGGCGAGGTCGGGTTGGCCATTGCGGAGTTCGTCGGGCGGCCTGAGCCAAAGGAGCAGCAGGAGGGCAGGCGCGGTCACCACCGTGGTCAGCAGAAAGAAACGGACCCAGCCAAGCTTCTCGGACAGCACGCCGCTTGAGGAGCCCACGACGGTGCGACCGACCATGGCCAGCGAAGAAAGCAGCGCGTACTGCGTAGCGGTAAAGGCGGGTGAACACAGGCTGGAGAGGTAGCTGACCAAAGCGGTGCCGGCCATTGCGCCGGTTACGTTTTCGGCAATGACACACAGCGCGAGGTAGCCTAGCCGATGGCCACCGACCGCCTGCAGTACGTAGAAAAGATTGCCGAAGGACTGGAGCACCCCGCAAAGCAAAAGGGAGCGGCGCCAACCAAAGCGCGCAGTGACCACCCCGCCGAGGAGTGCGCCGATAACGGTGGCAAAGAAGCCGACCAGTTTGGAGACGGCGGCGATTTCCGGAAGCGAGAACCCGAGCGAGATATACAACGGCGTTGACATCACTGCCGCGAGGCCTTCTCCCAACTTGTAACCGACAATGAAGAGGAGCACGAGAATCCACAGTGGCCGCTGCATGAAATCTCGGAAGGGACCGATCACAGCAGTAGCCAGCGATTGTCGAAATCCCCCCCATCCTCTGGCTGCGGTATGCGTGGCTTCCGCCGGCACCTTCGGCTCCGGGCCAAACAGGAAAACCAGCATGCCCACGCCGAGAAGAGCCGCCATGGTGGCGTAGGCCGCGAACCATCCAGCGCGCGCGGCGATGATCAGCGCACCCGCTCCAGAAACCAGCATGGCAATGCGATAACCGGTTTGCACCATGCCTGCACCGGGACCTTGCAGGGTCGGGTCCAGAATCTCCACGCGCCAGGCATCAATGACGATGTCTTGACTGGCGGATAGAAAGGCCACCAAAACGGACAGGACGGCCATGCGAGCCAAATTGTGCGCAGGATTGCACGATCCGAGGGCGAGGAGCGCTCCGATCAAGAGGATCTGGATGGTGATCCCCCACCCGCGCCTGCGCCCCAACGGCAGCGGCGGCGGCAAACGATCGACCAGCGGCGACCACAGGAACTTAAAGGCGTAGGGCGTGCCGACCAGAGCGAAAGTGCCGATGGCCGCGCGGCGCACACCGGCAGTGGCAAGCCATGCGGAAAGGGTGGAATAGGTGAGCAGCAAGGGCAGGCCGCTGGCGAAGTTGAGAGCGAGGACCTGCAGGACGTGACGGTCTGTGTAGGCGGTGAAGGAGCGGTGCCAGTCGGTGGAGTCGCGTTTGCCGGTGAGGTTGGGCAATTCCGTCACTGCCATTTTTCGGTACCCTGGTCCATCTTGAAGCGCACTGCTTTCGCGGAACGCACTCCGTGCGAAGTGAAGTGGCTCTATCGCTTGTCCAGCACCACAGGCGTCCCGCGGCCGATGCCTAGCTGCTTTGCGGCGTTTCCCTTATTTACCGCAACTTCCAAATATCCGCTCGAGCCCATGTAGGCGACCGGTTCGCCGGCATTGCCGCTGGCAAACATGTGTACCATGCGGGTCACGTTGTGATTGCCCACATGTAATTGAATCTGGCCCTTCTCCAGCGATTCCGGGGACAAATCCTCTGCCCGGAAGTTGGTGATCAAGTTTCCAAAACTGTCCACCTTGAGCACCACGCCCTTCCACGATCCATTCGCTTCCTTCGGCTTGGGCATGGCGAAGCGCTTAAAGTCTTCGATCACTTCACCCATGCTGGCGGGTTGCCAATGTTTGGAAAGCCAGGCTGCCACGGGAGCAAACACGTCCCGTCCATGAAACGTCTTGCTGACCGGCAAATTGAAATAATGTTCGCTGGTCAGATGCCGCACGGTGAAATTCTGTTCGCGGTCGTATACGGCGGAAAGCACGCCATTGTCCGGCGCCACAAAATACTGATTCTGGCCGCTGACTAAAATCGGACGGCGCTCCGTGCCCACCCCCGGATCGACAATGATCACATGAATGGTCCGGGGCGGAAAATAGGCGTAGGCCGAGGCGATCTGCAGCGCCCCGTCCAACAAGTCGTAAGCGGCGACCGCATGGGTAATGTCGATAATCTGCGCGTCCGGATTGATCTTCAGGATGACGCCCTTGAGCACTCCTACCAGGTGGTCATCGGTTCCATAATCAGTGGTCAACGTAATGATTGGATTCGCCAAGTCCCTCTCCCTTTCCTTTCTGACGCTAGCGGACCCCAGCCGGAATAGCAACCATGCACCTAAAACACGCTACGCAACCGCTAACGTCGAATTCGCGGGTTGGTTGGCTGGCGAAGACGTGCGAGACTTCTTGCGTTCCCCACACGCCCATCGTACGATTTTAAATTGGTGTTTCACTCGCAATTTGCTCCATAGACTTCTATGCGGTGGCTTCTCGCTGCCACGGATTCCACCGTCTCGGTCTTGAGCCAGGAGATGCTCGGCATGAAATCGGTCGTGGTGATAGGCGCGCAATGGGGCGACGAAGGGAAAGGCAAAGTCGTCGACTACCTTGCCGGGTCCTTTGATTACATCGTGCGCGTCGCTGGTGGTCACAATGCTGGTCACACCGTAATCATTGGCAAGGATCGCCACGTTCTGCAACTCATCCCCTGCGGGATTCTGCGCCCGAGGCAACATGCAGTCATTGGCCCCGGTGTGGTCATCGATCCCGCGGCGCTGGTTGCGGAAATCGAAACGCTTGCCAAGGGGGGCGTGGACGTAAAAGGCCGGCTGCACGTCAGCAATCGGGCGCACTTGATTTTCCCGTATCACCGCGAACTGGACATGGCCGCGGAAGCGGCACGTGGCGCCAACAAGATCGGCACTACTTCGCGTGGCATCGGTCCTGCTTATGAGGACAAAATGGCCCGCCGTGGCCTGCGCGTTGCTGACCTGCTTGATCCCGAGCTTTTCCACGAAAAAGCCGCGCGGGTGGTGGCGGAAAAAAATCGGATTGCTCGGGGCGCGTACGGTGCAAACATCGATTTCGCGCCGGAGGTAGAAGCGACTCTGGCGCTGGCCGAGAAAATCAAATCGTATATCTGCGATACCGCGGAACTCGTGAACCATGCGCTCGACGAAGGCAAGTCCGTGCTGTTCGAAGGCGCGCAAGGCACCATGCTCGACATTGACCATGGCACTTACCCCTTCGTCACCTCCTCGAGCGCCACCTCGGGCGGCGCGGCAACAGGTGCCGGCGTTCCTCCCACGAAAATCCGCCATGTTCTGGGTATCACGAAGGCCTACACCACGCGCGTTGGCGGAGGCCCCTTTCCCACGGAAATGCCGGACTTGGAAGCCAAGGAAGTGCGTGAACGAGGTAAAGAATTCGGCGCGGTTACCGGCCGCCCACGTCGCTGCGGTTGGCTCGATCTCGCCGAATTGCGCTACGCGAAGATGATTAACGGCATCGATTCGCTGGTGGTCACCAAGCTGGATGTGTTCGACACGCAGCGCGAAATCCGCGTCTGCACCGGCTATAGCTACAAGGGTTCGCCTGTTCACGAGATGCCTGCCTCCGCCGAGGAGTACGAGCGCGTTACGCCGATTTATAAAACGCTTCCGGGTTGGTGCGACAACACCTACGGAGCGAAGGAAGCCAGCCAGTTACCGAAGAACGCCATCGACTATTTGCGGTTTGTCTCGGATTTTCTGCAACTGGAAATCGGCATGATCTCCACAGGTCCGGAACGGGATGCGACCATTATCCAGCCGGGCACGCTGTTGTCTCGCTGGCTGTAGGGCTTGTCTCATGAATAAGGGTGGAAGATTCAGAGTCAGTCCTTCAGGGGCAGGGGCTAAAGCCCAACTCATTCTGAGCGACCTACGCCGGGGCTGAAAGCCCCCGCCTCCTAAAAGCACAGTTTTTCCGCAACCTGTAAAGCCCCACTGATTCGGCCCCAGGTACGGCATGGCCCTTCGGTTCCTCAGGGTGAACTGAAACCGTGCCCTTACCGGGAGACCAAGAAAAAGCAGGTTCCTCGGGCAAACACCGCCCTCGGAATGACAATTGATTGTTCCCGCGTACGCACTTCAGGTGCCTTCTGGCATGGGCTCGGACGATGATCGCTGCTGTTCTGTTGCGCTGCGCTACAATACTGAGCTTCTATGCTTTCGTTCGCCGAAGCGCGCCAACTGGTCATCACGCAATCGCAGTCTCGCGCCAATCCCCGCTCCGCTCTCGCTGTTCCGATCGCCGAAGCGCTCGGTCACGTCTTGGCTCAGGAAATCTGCTCGGACCGGGAATACCCACCGTTTGATCGTTCCACACGCGACGGCTATGCCGTGCGCGCTGAGGACGCCAGTCAAGGCGGCCAGCTTCACTGCGTTGGGGAAATCAAAGCGGGCGACACGGTTTCCGAACCGCTCGCACCGGGCACCTGTGTGCAGATCATGACTGGCGCCGCTGTGCCGGTGGGCGCCGACGCCGTCGTGATGATTGAATTCACTGAACGGAGCGGTGACACGATTAGCTTTGGCAGGCCCACGCAAGTGGGACAGAACATCGTTCCCCACGGCAGCGAGGCTCACGCTGGCGATTTGGCGCTCTCGCCGGGGTTGCGTCTTGGCTATGCCGAATTGGCGGTAGCCGCGCAAGTCGGCGCCACGAGCTTGCCGTGCTACCAGAGGCCGCGCGTGGCCATTCTTTCTACCGGCGATGAAGTCGTGCCGATCACGGACACACCCGGCCCCTTCCACATTCGCAACAGCAACACCATCTCACTCTCGGCACAGGTGCAACTTGCTGGCGGAGATCCTGTACCCCTGGTGAATGCGCGCGACCGCGTCGATGACTTGGCCGCGAAAATCGAACAAGGACTGCGCGAAGACATCCTGGTTCTTTCGGGCGGAGTTTCGATGGGGAAGTACGACCTGGTGGAGTCGGTACTGAAAGGCATGGGCGCCGAATTTTTCTTCGATGCGGTCGCGCTGCGACCTGGCAAGCCAACGGTGTTCGGCCGTTGCCGCAATACCCTTGTTTTTGGCCTGCCCGGTAACCCGGTTTCGACCATGGTCACCTTCCAGCTATTCGTGATTCCCACCATCGATATTCTTGGCGGGGCGAAGGCGCGCCCGCTTCCGCTGTTGGAAGCCACGCTGGTGGAGCGCATCCAAGAGAAAGCTGGGCTGACCCATTTCCTTCCGGCTCGTGTTGAGTGGGTGCAGTCGTCCGCCCTTTCTCCTGAAGTCCGCCCCCTGCGGTGGCAAGGTTCTGGCGACATCGCTACGCTGACGCGAGCCAACTGCTTCCTGGTGGTGCCGGCGGACCAGCCAAGCATCAACGCCGGCGACAAAGTATCCGTTCTGCCTCGCTTCGACGTTCTGTAGCGGAAGAGACGGTAAAGCGCGAAAAAGCTAACGCAGAGATCGCGGAGGTAAGAAGGAGACGAGGACGCGGAGAATGGTGGCTTAGAACCTTACCGCGGCAACGGTCTGTTCTTCCTGTGTTCCTCGCGATGTGTGGGAGGCGAATGCTAGAATCATCGTTGCGAGCGATGCGCAAACTCTCCCATTACTCGCGCCGCGGCGAAATCACTATGGTGGACGTGTCCTCCAAATCGGTGACCACCCGCAGCGCCAGCGCCGAAGCTTTTGTCCGCATGTCGCCGCGCGTCCTGCGTGCCGTCCGCAGCCTGAAAAACCCCAAGGGAAACCCTCTGGAAATTGCGCGCATCGCTGGAATCGCCGCCGCCAAGCGCACTTCCGAGTGGATACCTCTTTGTCATCCACTGCCTATTACGCACATTGATGTGACCCCACGGCTATGCAAAGATGGGGTGGAACTGGTGTCACGGGTGACGGCTACGGCGCAAACCGGGGTGGAGATGGAAGCGCTGGTCGCTGTGACCTGCGCCGCGCTTACGGTCTACGACATGTGTAAAGCCCTGGACAAAGGCATCGAGATCACCGCTGTCCACCTGCTGGAAAAGACCGGCGGCAAAAGCGGCGACTACCATCGTGGGGCGAAGAAATCGCGCCGGAATGGCACCCGATGAGTGCCGCGTCGGGAAAAACGGTCAAGCTGCTGGTCGCCGAAGACAATCCCATGGTGCGCGATCTTGTGGCCAAGGGCCTGGAACCGTTTTGCGAAGTCATGCTGGCGAACGACGGTGCGGACGCACTGCTGAAAGTGATCGACGAGCCTCCGGACGTGATTCTCTGCGATTACAATATGCCGGGTCTGAATGGCCGCCAGCTTTTCGAAAAATTGCGTGGCCGCGAAGCCACGCGACACATCCCGTTTCTGTTCATGGCCAGCCGCAGCGATATTGAAGAGCGGCTGCGTCCGTTGATTGAGGGCGCCGAAGACTTCATTGCCAAGCCGTTCCTCATCAAGGATTTGGTTCGCTCTGCCAAGAAAGTTGTCGACCGCCTGCACCTTGAGAAGCTGCAGAAGAAGGCTTCGCGCCCCGGCGTCATTCAGGGCCGCCTGGAAGAGATGAGCATGATTGACCTGCTGCAGTCGCTCGAAATGGGCCAGAAATCCTGCCGCCTGGTGGTGCAGCAAGGTAAGGATCGCGCGGAACTCTACTTCGCCTCCGGTCAATGCCGGGATGCCAAAATCAACGACCTGGCTGGCGATGACGCCGTCTTTAAGGTGGTGCTTTGGACCGAAGGCGAGTTCGAAATCGATTTCAACGCGGCTAATGCCTCGACCGCCACCACCACGACCCGCAGCACTACGGGCCTGCTGATGGAAGCGATGCGGCTCCTCGATGAATCCAATCGCGACGCGGTCAGCACCGGGTAGCGAGGGGTTCTGATTGCGGTGTCGAAGGGGCGCCTGATTACTGATTACTGAGTGTCGATTACTTCCTGCATGCGCATAGCGATTCTTACCATCAGCGATTCCGTAAGCCGCGGCGAACGCGAAGACCTGTCTGGTCCTGCTCTGGCTGCCCGCTGTGGCGCACTCGGTTGGACGGTTTTGTCCACCTCCCGCTGTTCAGACGACGCCGAGGAAGTTCGTAATCAACTGCGCGCGATTATCGATTCGGGCACGGTCGATGTGCTTTTAACCACCGGCGGAACCGGCCTGGGGCCGCGGGATACCACGCCCGAGTCCACGCTAGATATCGCCGATCGCGCTATCCCCGGAATTGCCGAGGAGATTCGCCGCAAAGGCTCGGAAAAGACTCCGACTGCAGTGCTGTCCCGAGGAGTGGCGGCCATTCGTCATCAAACGCTTATCATCAACCTCCCCGGCAGCCCCAAAGGTGCGACCGAGTCTCTCGATGCTATCGTGCACCTGCTTCCTCATGCCGTGGAAGTCCTTCACGGCGCCCACCACGGCTAACGTACTCTGCGCTACATCGTTGCTTCCTTGACCCTCGCGCTCTCCTCCATAACAATGTTCTGACCATGACTCCCAAACTTTCTGAGCAGCATCTGGCGGTTCTCGGCACCGGCAAACTCGGCAGCATCTTGCTGCGCGCCTTTCTAAGACAAGGCCTGTTTTCTCCCAAGAAGGTCACCGCGACGGTTCGTCACGAAGAAAAGGCCGCTACTATTGCGGTCGAACTGGGCGTCAGCGCGTCCACCAACAACCGCAAGGCGGTCAAGGGCGCCAATATTGTTTTGCTGGCAGTGAAGCCCCAGGTGGTCGGGGATGTCCTGAAGGAGATCAAACCGGGGCTGACGAAGAACACCCTGGTGATTTCGGTGGCGGCTTCTGTGCCTACCGCTTACATCGAACAACGCGTGGGCGCCAATGTGCCGGTCATCCGGGCAATGCCGAACACGTGTTCCACGGTGGGGTGTGGCATGACGGGAATTTGCCGGGGCGCGCATGCTTCGGCGGAGCACCTGGAAATCGCCAAAGCGATGTTCGATGCCGTGGGGCGCACCGTGGTGGTCGACGAGAAAAATATGGACGCGGTTACCGGGCTCTCCGCCAGCGGACCAGCCTTCATTTACATCATTCTCGAATCGCTAGCCGAAGCTGGTGTGAAGGTTGGTTTGCCCCGTGATATCTCGACGCTCCTCGCGGCGCAAACTATGAAAGGCGCCGCCAGCGTGGTCCTGGAAACCGGCGATCACCCGGCCATGCTCAAGGATTCCGTGACCACGCCCGCGGGCTGCACGATTGATGGGATCCTGGAACTCGAGGAAGGGAAGTTGCGCGTCACACTGATCAAAGCGGTGGTGAAAGCCACGCAACGTGCCGGGGAACTGCTCTTCGAAAAGTAAGTTCTCCGGCCCCAGCGGCTAAGTTTCGCGGAATTGCTTAAACCGTAAAAGCGGCGGCCCTTCGCAAGAACTCAAGGCAAGCGAGGCGCCGCACTCCAAATTTCGTGACAACGCTCCTTGCGCTTGGCCCCTTTTTGTGTGCTAGCATGCCGAAAGAGACGCAACCATGCCTGCTGCCTACATTCCGGTGCTTATCTTCGCTCTGCTGGTTCTGTCGTTTCCGGTTCTAGCACTGCTTCTTTTCAAACTGATTCGACCCGAATCGCGTGGCGGCCCGGCGAAGTTTCTCCCTTATGAGTGCGGCGTGCCCGCCGAGAGCAATGCCCGTGGGCGCTACTCGGCTCGCTACTATGTGGTTGCGATTCTCTTCGTGATCTTCGATGCCGAGACCATTTTCCTGATCCCTTGGGCGATTCTGTACCGTTCCTGGCTGGCCGATCATCTCGGCGTGTTTGCACTCACCTCCATGTTTGTCTTCCTCGGTGTTTTGGTGGTCGGTTATATCTGGCTGTACAAAAAAGGCGCGCTAGACTGGGCGTGAATCCCGCTGTTTCTCCTTACAAAAAGCAGATTCCTCGCTTCACTCGGAATGCACAACCTTGGCTAGAGGCTGTCCTCCTGGGGTGCGTCGTTTTGCGACGAACCATCTCAGACGATTATTGTCGCCCCCATCGTCCATTGTGCTAGCGCTATACGTTGAGATCCTTCGCTTCGCTCAGGATGACAGTGCTTTCTTTTGACGTCGAGGCAAGAGCGATTGGAAAAGCAGCGGCCCGCTTCCCTTCCTGCGTCAGGGCGTCGGCACCCTGCCCAAAGGAACTCAAGACGCGGTGATGGTGCGGACATGGGGCGCAGGAATCCTGCGCCCCTACGAAGAGAGAGCCGTCATGCAGCGGGGTTCATGGGCCACGGTCGTCTTTTTGGATACGGGTGCGAAGACGGAGAGATTTGGATCATGCTGCTTGGTGGGGAACGGCAAAGTTTTCCTCTGTCTGTGCTGCGGCGCATTGACTGCCCTTTTCTCCTATGTTAGAAACGCAGTGAACGATGAGAATAGCTGCCAGGTCGCGGATTGCCGTATCCGCATTGCAGGATGGTTGCGCATTTCTCGCTCCTCCCTTACGCACGCAGCTTTTTTGCAACCATGGCTAGGGAGTCAAGTTCAGGGCGTTCTGTTCTCATTCTTCTGATGGTGGTATCGCAACCTATTGGTCCCAGGGTCCATGGCAGACGAGTCCAAGCCATCCCAAGAGTCTGAGAGTACGCAACCGGAGCCGAAAGCCACTGCGCCTGCGCCTCCGCCCAAGAGCGCGCCCGCGCCGACTGCGCCCGCGGCAGTAAAGCCGGCCGCGCCCGCGCCAAAAGCTGCGGCGCCGCTGCAAATTCCTCTCGATAACGAGTTGGTGCAACGCTATCGTGCGCGCTTTGGCGCCGCGATCTTGGATGCGCTGGAAGATCGCAAGCAACCCTACCTCGTCATCGAAGCCGCGCAGCTTTCCGAAATTGCCCGTTACTCCCGCGACGAAGAGAAATTCGATCTTCTTGAGGACTACACCGCGGTCGACTGGCCGCGTCGCGAAAAGCGTTTCGATCTGGTGGCCATCTTGTATTCGTTTCCGAACAACACCCGCCTCCGCCTGAAAGCGGCCGTTGCCGCGAACGAACATCCGCCGAGTGTGGTCAACATTTGGCCTACGGCGGATTGGCTCGAGCGTGAAATTTTCGACATGTTCGGCATTGAATTCGCCGGCCATCCCGGGCTGAAACGGATTCTTCTGCCCGATGGGTGGACAGGTCATCCGCTTCGCAAAGACTACGACATTTTGCAGCAAGACACGGCGTGGGTCCGGGAAAATCTCGGTATCGAGAGCGGCCAGTAAGCAGAGGAGACGTGGCAGACACCATCCAAAACGACGCGTCGCAACCGAACAACACGCTGCTGGGCGCCGATGAATTGGTCCTCAACATGGGACCGCAGCATCCCTCGACGCACGGGGTTCTGCGCGTGAAGCTGAAACTCGATGGCGAGCGGGTACGCGGCACCGAGTGCGTGATCGGCTACCTCCATCGTGGCGTCGAAAAAATCGCGGAAAATCGCACCTATCAGCAATTCGCTCCTTATGTGGATCGCATGGATTATGTCGCCGCGGTGAGCAACGGCCTCGGCTACTGCGAAGCGGTGGAAAAGTTGCTCCAGGTGGAAGTGCCAATCCGCGCTCGCGTGATTCGCACGATCCTGACGGAACTGCAGCGCATTGCCAGCCATTTGGTATGGCTGGGCACCCATGCGCTGGATATCGGTGCGCTCACGCCGCTGTTTTATTGCTTCCGCGAGCGCGAAGAAATCCTGAAGATTTTCGAGAAGTATTGCGGCGCGCGCTTGACCACGCACGCCTTCCGCATCGGCGGCTTGCAATACGAAGCTTACGATGGCTTCGAGCAAGACGTCGCGCGCTTCTGCAAGGATTTTGAGCGGCGCATTCAGGACTACGTCGATTTGCTGACGGGCAACAGCATCTGGATTGGCCGCACGCGCAATGTCGGGGTCCTCAGTGCCGCAGACTGCATCGCTTTAGGGGCCACCGGGCCGATCCTCCGCGCCAGTGGGGTCAAATGGGACCTGCGCAAGGCACAGCCTTACGCCGCGTACGACCGCTACCAGTTCGAAATTCCCATTGGCACCAACGGAGACACCTACGATCGTTACATGGTGCGCATGGAGGAAATGCGGCAGTCGCGCCTGATCTGCCTGCAAGCCATCGAAAACATTCCGGAAGGCCCAATCTTTGGCAAAGTCGGCAAAGTGATCAAACCCGCTCCGGGCGAGATTTATCACTCCATCGAAGCCCCTAAGGGCATTCTCGGCTACTACATCGTCAGCGACGGTACCACGCAGCCTTATCGCGTACGCATCCGCCCGCCTTCGTTCGTGAATTTGCAGGCCCTCGATAAAATGATTCGCGGGCATCTGGTCGCTGATGTGGTTGCCGTCATCGGTACGCTGGATATCGTTCTCGGCGAGGTAGACCGATGAGCTACGCAGCAGCACAGGCTTTAGCCTGCGCTCTCTCCCTGAGCCCGGCGATGCAAGCGGTGGTGGACTTCCTCAAAACCTGGTGGGTGGAACTGGTTTGCGGTGTAGTGATTGTCGCCGCCGTGCCGCTAGTTGCGGGCTACGTCGTGCTGGTCGAGCGCAAGCTGATGGCTGACATGCAAGCGCGCCTGGGCCCCATGCGGGTGGGCCCGCACGGTTTGCTGCAGCCGATCGCGGATGCGGTGAAGCTGCTGATCAAAGAAGACATCATCCCGCGTGATGCGGATGCGTTTATCTTCTGGTTTGCGCCGGTGATCTCCATGGTCGCGGCGCTGACGTCCATGGGGGCGATCTACTTCGGCCCGTCGTTCCGTGTGGCGCAGGACATTAACATCGGCATCTTGTTCGTTATCGGCGTGAGCTCGCTTGGTTTCCTTGGGGTGATTCTCGGTGGGTGGGCCTCCAACAGCCACTACTCGATCATTGGAGCGCTGCGCAGCACCGCGCAACTCGTTAGCTACGAAACCGCCGGTGGTCTCGCGATCATCAGTGCGTTGCTGCTCTCCGGTACGCTGAGGGTCCGGGCCATTGTCGATGCGCAAGCTGACCAGCACGTGTGGTTCATTTTCCTGGCACCCGTGGCCTTCTTCACTTATCTCGTCGCTTCCATCGCGGAAACCAATCGCGCTCCCTTCGATCTGCCTGAGGCTGAGTCCGAGCTGGTGGCCGGTTACATGACCGAATACAGCGGCTTCCGGTGGGCGCTGTACTTCCTGGGCGAGTACGCCAACATGATCGTGGTCGCGTCGGTGGCTACGACGCTGTTCCTCGGTGGCTGGCTGCGTCCGTTCTCGAACGTCCACTGGCTGGATATACCGATGGGCGTACTCCCTGGGCTTTTGATCGGCGGGCTCGGTGTGTATTGCATCTACAGGGCCGGGAAGCAGCCGGTGAAAGTGCAATTCGGTTTTATGTGGGCGGTGGCGCTGTGCTGTTTTGGCGTAGCGCTGATCTATCTGGTGCCGTGGGTCGTTAGCCCCTTAAGATTCGCCATTCCCGGGCTCAATGGCGCTTTCTGGTTCCTGCTGAAAGTGTCTGGCTACATTTATGTATTCATGTGGCTTCGTTTTACTTTGCCGCGTTATCGGTTTGACCAGTTGATGCACCTCGGGTGGTACATTCTGATTCCCTTGGCGATCGTCAACGTCTTCTCCGTAGGCGTTGCCATGTTCCTGAGCAGCGAATTTGGATGGAACCGTTGGCTGGCCGTGATAGTTACCACCGCTTTCACCCTGGCGGTGTCCGTGTTCCTGGTGCGGTTGCACGATAAACATGCCACTGCCGCGTCGTCTGCATCGGCAGTGCCATCGGATTCTTATGCTGGATAGCATCCTGTTTTACTTCTTCGCCGGCGTCGCGGTACTGAGTGCCGCGCTGATGGTGACGCGTCGTAATGCGCTGCATTCCGCGGTGTGCCTGGTGTCGACGCTGTTGGCCATCGCGGGGATCTTCCTGCAGTTGCGCGCAGAGTTCCTGTTCATCACGCAAATTATTCTGTACGTCGGCGGCATCATGGTGCTGTTCATCTTCGTGATCATGCTGGTTCGCCTTGACGCACCGATCCACCAGATCCGGTTCCGGATGCAGCGGTTCGTGGCTTTCCTGGTTGTCCTGGCTCTGGCCTTGGAAGGCGTGGTTATCCTGCTATTGGCCCACAAACTTCCCGGCAATGGCTTACTGATTCAAGGAAGCGCGCCTGCGGACAAACTGCCCCCCAACTCCGAAGCCCTGGCGAAGAGCCTGTTCAGCGACTATTTGCTGCCTTTCGAAATCGCCAGCGTTTTGCTGCTCGTCGCTATGGTGGGCGCGGTGGTGATGGCGAAGAGCAGGAAAAGGACCAGCGAATCATGATGTCGCCCGCGCACTATCTGTTTCTGAGCTTCGCCTTGTTCCTGATCGGCTGCATTGGAGTGGTCACGCGTCGCAATGTGATCGTGGTGCTGATGTCCATCGAATTGATCCTCAACGCGGTGAACATCAACCTCGTTCTCTTCTCCCGCATTTTTGGGGACGTCAGTGGACAGGTTTTCGCGCTGTTCATTATTGCGGACGCTGCCGCCGAAGCCGCTATCGGGCTGGGCATTATCATTGCGTTTTTCCGCAACCGCGAAACCTTGCTGGCCGACGAAATGGATCTACTCAAATGGTAGCGCCGCTCATATTCACAAGAGGAGCGAGTCGCCCGTGAGCTCCTCCAACTACTTCCTCCAACACCTCTGGCTGATTCCGCTTTTCCCACTTATTTCCGCAGCGATCATGCTTTTCTTGGGGCGTCTCCTGCCGAAGAGCGCGGTGAATTTCTTTTGTGTTGGCAGCGTTTTTCTCTCCTTCCTATACGCCGCCGGCGCCGCCTTAGCGCTTCTTAGTCTTGAGCCGGGTCAACGTGTGTTCCAGCAGATCCTGTTTGAGTGGGTAACGCCCGGGTCGATTCCCGCGGTCGGTGGCTTGGTGCCCTTCCTCGCCGATTGGGGGTATCTGCTGGATCCGTTGTCCTGCGTGATGATTCTGGTGGTCACGGGTGTGGGCTTCCTGATCCACGTCTACTCCATCGGCTACATGGCCCACGAAGGAGGCTACTACCGCTTTTTCGGGTACCTCAACCTGTTCATGTTTTCCATGCTGACCCTGGTGCTCGCCAACAATCTGTTGTTGCTCTTCGTGGGCTGGGAAGGCGTGGGGCTGTGCAGCTATCTGCTGATTGGTTTCTATTTTTTGAAAAAATCCGCCTCCGATGCCGGCAAAAAGGCATTCATTGTGAATCGTGTGGGCGACACCGGCTTCTTGCTGGGTATCTTTTTCATCGCCAGCACCTTTGGCACGATTCGATTTACCTCCGCGGGCCTGCCTGATCCTGTCGCGTTTGCAGGCATCAATCAAACCCTCGCGGCGATGTTTGACCAAGGGCGCATTGCGTTCGGGGCTCCGGTGCTGACGGTGATCGCCATCCTTCTTTTCATCGGGGCTACCGGCAAATCGGCTCAGTTACCTCTGTACGTATGGCTGCCCGACGCGATGGAAGGTCCGACGCCCGTCAGTGCATTGATCCACGCGGCCACCATGGTGACGGCCGGGGTGTACATGGTCGCGCGGATGAACGCCATCTATCAGTTGGCGCCCTTGGCTATGGACCTGGTGGCGGTGGTCGGCGCGCTTACCGCGATCTTCGCCGCGTCTATGGCGCTGGCGCAGACCGACATCAAAAAGGTCCTGGCGTATTCCACGATCAGCCAACTCGGCTACATGTTCCTGGCTCTCGGTGTCGGCGCGTTCTCGGCGGGCATTTTCCACCTGATGACCCACGCCTTCTTCAAGGCGCTGCTCTTCCTCGGCGCGGGCAGCGTGATACACGCGCTTTCTGGCGAACAGGACCTGCGCAAAATGGGCGGTCTTTGGAACACCATACCGGCCACGTCTCGCCCTTTCTTGATTGCTACATTGGCGATTGCTGGGATGCCTCCGCTTGCGGGATTCTTCAGCAAGGATGAAATCCTGGGCCACGCTTTTGCCCGCTCCGCGGCCGTTGACCGCTATCTGTTCCTCTGGATCATCGGAGTAATCACCGCAGGCCTCACCGCCTTCTACATGTTCCGCTTGCTCTTCCTTGCTTTCTTCGGGCTGTCTCGCGTGTCGCCGGAAGTGGAACACCACATCCACGAGTCGCCCAGTTCCATGACCGTGCCCCTCATGACTCTCGCGGCTCTTTCCATTGTGGGCGGTTGGTTCGCCCTGCCGACACTGTGGGGAGGCAGCAGTTCGTTCGAGGAGTTTCTCGAGCCGGTGATGACCGGTGTAATTCCGGAAACAGTGGCGGTGAAATTCGCGCATCACACTGTCGTTTTCGAACTGTTTCTGATGTGCGTTTCGGTCGCGGTGGCCAGTTTCGGTATCTGGCTCGCGTACAAGTTTTATCTGGAACATCCGCAACTGCACTCGAAGATTGCCGCGCGCTGGCCACGTCTGCACAATCTTCTGATCCATAAGTATTACGTTGACGAACTGTATGATGCGCTATTCGTCAATCGCATCAAGGACCTCAGCGTGGCTTTTGGTCTTCTCGATGCCAAGGTGATCGACGGCCTGGGCGTGGACGGCGCCGCCACGGTAGCGCGCGGTTTCTCTCGAGTTTCCATGTGGTGGGACAAGTGGGTTGTCGACGGCCTGGTCAATTTCGTGGGCAAGTTCACGCGTTCGCTGAGCCATCCGATCCGCATGCTGCAAAGCGGGGTGTTTTCCAGCTATGCCGTCTTCATTCTTTTCGGACTGGCCGTTTTGCTCGTGTACTACGGCCACCATATGTACGTTTTAGTGCACAGTTTGCACTGAAAGGCGATTTGCATGCACCTGTTCTCAAATCATCTTCTTAGCGTGATCCTGTTCACGCCTACCATCGGCGCCATCGCGCTGCTGTTTATTCCGCGCGGGTCACAAACGCTTCACCGGATTGTTGGCAATCTTTTCGGCGTGCTAGGTTTCGCCGTGTCGATTCCGCTGGTGTTGCACTTCCCCATGGGTTTTCAGGATTTTGCCTTCCGCGAATCGGCAGATTGGATCCCCTCCATCGGCGCGCGTTACACGCTCGGTATCGACGGCATCAGCTTCCTGCTGGTCATGTTGACCACCTTGCTGGGCATGATCGCCATTCTGTCCTCCTGGTCCGCGATCCAGACGCGCACCAAGGAGTACTACATTCTGCTGCTGCTGTTGCAAACCGGCATGCTTGGCGTGTTCATGTCGCTGGACTTCTTCCTGTTCTACGTTTTCTGGGAAGTGATGTTGGTGCCGATGTATTTCCTGATCGGGGTGTGGGGCAGCGATCGCCGTCTGTACGCCGCCATCAAGTTCTTCCTTTACACGCTGGCTGGGTCGGTTCTGATGCTGCTGGGCATTTTGGCGCTCTACTTCAACGCCGCCAAAGCGACGGGCGTGCAAACGTTCGATATTCCGACTCTTTTGGCCGCGGTGCAAAATCCGCTGTATTCGAAGATTTTCACGGAATCACTGAAGACTTGGCTGTTCTGGGGTTTCTTCTTCGCGTTCGCCATTAAGGTGCCGATGTTCCCGTTCCACACGTGGTTGCCGGATGCGCACACCGAAGCGCCCACGGCCGGCTCGGTGATTCTGGCTGGCGTCCTGCTGAAAATGGGCACGTATGGTTTCATTCGCTTCTCGCTGCCACTGCTGCCCAGTGATCCAGCGATGCGCGCGAAGATCATCCACATTCTGATCGTGCTCTCGCTGGTCGGCATCATCTACGGAGCGATCGTCTGCCTGATGCAGAAAGACATGAAGCGGCTGATAGCCTACAGTTCAGTCAGTCACTTAGGCTTTTGCACGCTGGGCATTTTTGCCCTGACGCCGACAGGGCTTTCCGGCAGCGTCTTGCAGCAGATCAATCACGGCATCTCCACGGGCGCACTCTTCCTTATCGTCGGCGTGCTTTACGAGCGACGGCACACGCGGCTGATCTCCGAGTTTGGCGGGCTCGCTACGCCGATGCCGAACTTCGCTGCCATCTATCTCATCATCAGCCTGAGTTCGCTGGGCATGCCCTTGCTGAATGGTTTCATTGGGGAATTCACCATATTGCAGGGCGCTTTCATCGTGAACAAAGCCTGGGCTGCCTGGGGTACGCTCGGCATCGTTCTAGGCGCGGCTTATCTGCTCTGGCTGTATCAGCGGGTGATGTTTGGCTCGGTCACGCACGAGGCGAATAAGATGCTTCCGGACCTGAACCTTCGCGAGTACGCGGTTCTGCTGCCGCTGGTGGCGCTGGCTTTCTGGATCGGCATCTATCCAAAGCCCTTCTTCAACTACATCAACAGCCCGGTCGACAAGATCGTCCACCAGATTAATCCCGGCTTCTATGAGCAGGCGGCTAAGCCAGCCCCCGCATCCTCGGCCTCCGCTACCTCGTCCACTGGGTCAACTTCTTTGACGCCGGTCTCCGCTGAGGCCAAATAACGAAGCTATGCACTCTGCCCTCACTTCCGTCATCAATTACATCCACGGCGATGGCCTGGTGATCTTGCCGGAGATGGAGTTGCTTCTGTTCGCCCTCGGCATTCTCATCTTTGATTTTTTGCTGGAGAAGAAAGAAAAACACCTAAACGCGTACCTGGCTCTGGTCGGCGTGGTGGCCAGCGGTATGGGCGTGTTCATGCAGGCTCGCCAGTACAACCAAGTTCGCCTCAACCCTTCCGGTTTGCCCGGCCTACTCGGTTTCCACTACTCCGTTCTCGTCGACGGCTTCTTCATTGTGTTTGCGGCTCTTTTTCTTGCGGCTACCGCCCTGGTGATTCTTCTCTCCATTCGTTACATGGACTTGGAGCACGAGCAGGAAGGCGAATTCTATGCTCTGATTCTTTTTGCCTGCATCGGCATGATGTTCATGGCTTGCGGCATCGATCTGATCGTGCTCTTCCTGGGCCTGGAAACCATGGCGCTCAGCTTCTACGTGCTTACCGGTTTTCTGCGCAAGAACAAGCGCTCCAACGAAGCGGCCTTGAAGTACATTCTCTTGGGCGCCTTCAGCTCCGGCATTCTCGCTTACGGCTTTTCTATTCTTTACGGCGTGGGGCGAGCCAACACCAACATCGTGGCCATTGCGAACGTGCTGGAGAAGCGCGTGCAGTACACCTTCGCGCACGGCCTGACCGATTGGCTGGTGGTGGTAGCTTTTGTGTCTGTGGCTGCTGGGCTTTTCTTCAAGGTAGCGGCGGTGCCTTTCCATCAATGGGCGCCCGACGTTTATGAGGGCGCGCCAACGCCCATCACCGCTTACGTCAGTGTCGCTTCGAAGACCGCCAGCTTTGCGTTGCTGCTCCGGCTGATCACCATCATCTTTGGCGACTTGCAGCCCACCTGGGTTTTTCTAATTGCAGGCGTGGCCATTGCATCGCTTACGTGGGGCAATCTGGCGGCGCTTACGCAGAACAATGTCAAACGGCTGCTGGCCTACTCTTCCATTTCTCACGTTGGATATATTCTGCTGGGACTTGTCGCTGCGAACGCTACCGGGTTCACCGGTATTTTTTATTACCTGATCGCCTATGGCTTCATGACCATGGGTGCCTTCGCGATTGTAATCGTGATGCGCCAGCGCGGGCTGATCGGAGACACGCTGGACGATCTCGACGGCCTATATCAGCGCAATCCGACCGCCGCGCTGCTGTTGCTGATCTTCATGCTCTCGCTCGCGGGCATTCCTCCTACGGCTGGATTCATGGGCAAATACTTCATCTTCCAAGCGCTGATTGAAACCCATCATCCGGTGCTGGCGGTCTTTGCGGTTCTCTACATTGTTCCGGCGCTGTATTACTATTTCCGAATCGTGGTGCATGCATGGATGCGGAGCCCCGGCGAGGCACCTGCCCCGCATCTGAGCAGCGCACAAGCGGTTGCCCTTGGCGTGACCCTGTTTGTAACCCTGGCTGCAGGGTTGTATCCTGAGCCATTCACGCGTTTGGCTCGTTATGCCCTCGGACAATAACGAAACGAAAGACCACAAGTTGACGCCCAGCGAGCAGCGCGCGTCTGGCTTCGGCGGCTTCAGTCGACAGTTTGCCTTGGCTTTGGAACTGCCGTTCATCATGGTGGCCACCGTGGCGGTGGGCGGCGTCATCGGCTACTTCCTGGATCAGTGGCTACACACCAAGCCGTATCTCATGCTGGTTTGTGGCTTCCTTGGTTTCTTCGCCGGGCTACGCGACATGCTGCGCCGCGTCGGCAAGCAGTGAACTCCCGAGCCATCGACGATTCCACCTATCGCCGCACCGAATCGCACATCTCCCGGCTTACCCTCGTTCTTGGCGTATTGGCCGCGCCGCCTGTCGGGTACTTCTACGGTTGGCGCTGGGGAGCCGGCATCTTTATCGGGTCGGCCCTCGCCTGGCTCAATTTCCGTTGGCTCCAGCAAGGCGGCGACGCCCTGGCGCAAAGCTCTACCGCGCAAGCCGACACGAGAAAAGCCACTGTTCCCGTAGCCACGTACTTCAAAGTGCTGCTGCGCTACGGGTTGATAGGCCTAGCGGTGTATGTTATTTTTAAATATCTGAACGTTCCCGTTTTAAGCATGGTTCTCGGTCTGTGCGCCCTGGGAGCGGCCACCTTCGTGGTTAGTGTGCACAGCATCTTTCGCTCCGCGGAATAACGAATGGAACATGAACTGAAACATCTTACGCACTGGTTCAACCACGTTTTGGGTCCGCTTGCGCTGCAGCTGCTTCACGCCATGGGCATACAGCCAAACGATGCCGCGAACCCGATTCCCGAATATCTGGTGATGTCCTTGGTGGTGCTGTTGATCGGCACGGTCTTTGCTTTGATCCTTCGCTCGCAGCTTTCGGTGGAACGCCCCGGAATGTTCCAACAAGGCGCCGAGCTGTTGCTGACCAACTCCATGGGATTTGGCATCAGGGATCTGCTGGAGGAAAACGTCGGGCATGGCGTCGACCGGTACATCCCGTTTCTGGGTACCATCTCGGTGTTCGTGCTGCTCGCCAACTTGCTCAGCATTTTCCCGGAATTCTCCTCGCCCACGGTCGAGCCCTACCCGCCCCTAGCCTGCGCTTCTCTGGTTTTTCTTTATTTCAACTGGCAGGGCATTCGTCACCACGGCGCCGGCCGTTATCTGCTCACCTTCGCGGGTTCGCCTCAACATTTAGGAGATTGGGCTCTCGCGGTTCTTTTGTTTCCGGTAGAGGTTATTTCCACGCTGGCCCGTTTGCTTTCGCTCACGGTTCGTCTTTGGGCGAATATATTTGCCAGCGATCTGATCTACTTTATTTTCCTCGGCCTGATGATGGGCCCGTTCGAATGGGTTTGGCACAAGAGCCCGGTGCTCGGGGCGCCCATGGCCATTTTCCCGATCCTGATTCCGATTGTGTTTATCGGCCTTCATATTTTTGTGTCGATCATTCAGGCTTATATCTTTACGGTGCTCCCGGCCATTTATGTGGGGCTGGCCGTTGCCGACGAGCACTGAGAGAGTTGTAGCGGCGGGTTCAGTGACGCCGTTCCGGTGCGGGCCACGAGTTGCGCTTTACCGTTCAGCGTGAGACCGGTTTGCTTCACGTAGATCCGGGAACCACCCACTGGCGGTTATTCTCAGGAGGAAGTTATGAAGAAAGCTGTACTGTCGTTAGCTGTACTCGTAATCGTAATGCTGGTCGTTGCTCCTGCTCTATTCGCTCAGGAGCCCGGTGCTGCAGGCGGCAAGAACCTCGGCGCTATCGCCGCGGGCTTCGGCATGGCCCTCGCCGCTTTCGGCGCAGCGCTCGGCCAAGGCAAGATTGCCTCGTCCGCTTGTGAAGGCATGGCGCGCAATCCGGGAGCTGCTGGCGCCATCCGCGCAGCCATGATTCTCGGGTTGGTGTTCGTGGAGACGTTGGCGCTCTTCACACTCGCCATTATCATGCTGAAGGTTTAAGGAAACGCTGGGTTCCACGCTAGCTTCTTCGAAGCCCATGAAATCCAAAACGCCCGCACCGAGTTTCTCGATGCGGGCGTTTTATTTGGGACGGAACGCAGAATCGTGCAACAAATCCAACTTTGCAACTTTCACGAAAAACAAAAAGGGAAGGGGAGTACCCACCACGGACTCCCCCTCCCTGGGGATTGTTCCTGAGCGTAGCCTCTACAGCGTGGCCAAAGACTCCAGCGCTGCTTTATCCTGAACCAACAACGTCGAACCGTTCACTTCCACCAGCCGCTTCCGCTTGAATTCACTGAAGCTGCGGCTTACCGATTCGCGGGAACAGCCGATCAATTGCGCGATTTCTTCGTGTGTTAGTGCCAGTTTCACCCGCAACCCACCATTTGTTGTCGGTGCTCCTGCGGACCATTCCACCAGAAACCGCGCAAGCTTTTCTTCCACGGAGTTGCTGAGCCCGATCGAGCGAATCACCTCATACGCCGAGTGGCAATCGCGTCCCAAATGCTGTGCGACCTGCAAACAAGCGTCTCCGTGCTCTTTGATGAACTTCAGGAAATCTTCCCGGCTCACGTAGGCCAACTGCGCGGGCTGAAGGGTCTCCGCGGTAATCTCGTGGGGCGTTCCGGAAATGGCTGGATTCAGCCCCAGAATGTCTCCTGGTTTGGCAATCTTGAAGATTAGCGTCTTGCCGTCGCTGTTCGTCGTCAGCAGCTTCACCCGTCCCTGACACACGATGTACACACCGCGTGCTGGCTCGCCTTCCATGAACAGGATCGCGCCCGCGGGATACGAACTGGTGCGGCGAAGCTCTCCGAGCGCCCGGGCGGTCTGAGGGGAGACGTTGCAAAAGAAGCTCTCGGTGCGCCCATCGCACGTGGAGCAGTCCTCCACGACTGGGAACCCGTAGGGAGTGCGCGGCTTCCTTGACGCCGCCGCCGGCATATATCCATTGGCTGCCTTTGCTGTCAGTACGCTGCTGGCCATGGGGACGTCCTTTCTTACTATCGGCTTAGTCTCGGCTTACGCGGGGAGTAGGTGCATCTGCGTGGCCAATGAGGGCGAAAAGTCGGGAATTCCGTCACGACTTTTAACTATCGTGAAATATGGAGGTTAGAAGGAGAAGGGGAAGAGTTCCGTTTTGGGATTTGTTCGCCCGGGCGCTTCGGGGTGGGTTATATCGCACAAAGTTGTGTGATCTTCATCACGACTCCCGGCGCCAATCCGCCTCTTTTTTTTGACGCTTATGTCGTGGTTTCCAGCAATTGTCGGATTTTTCGCGCCAGGCCATCATGCGTGAACGGCTTCTCTATAAACGCTACGTCTTCATCTAGTAGGGCGGTCTGCGAGATCACCCCTGCGGTGTGGCCGGACATATATAGGACCTTCATGTCCGGGCGTCTCTTTAGCAATTCCTCTGAAAGCTCGCGCCCGTTCATATGGGGCATTACCACGTCGGTCAGAAGGATATGAATCTTGCCCGGAAATTCCGCGGCGATATGGAGCGCTTCGGCGCCCTCGGCGGCTAAGAGCACGCGATATCCGGCGGACACTAGGAAATCGCGGGTGACTCGCGCCAGCAGTTTCGCATCTTCGACCAGCAGGATGGTTTCCGTGGCATTCGATATTTCGTGCCTTTGACTGCGCTGATCTTCTTCCTCCAAGGTGCCGGAGACGCGTGGCAGGTAAATCTTGAAAGTCGTGCCGCGCCCGGGTTCGCTGTAGACCCAGATGTGCCCGTGACTTTGCCGCACAATCCCGTAGACAGTGGCCAAACCCAGTCCCGAGCCCGAGCCTTGCTCCTTGGTGGTAAAGAAGGGCTCAAAGATCCGACTGACCGTCTCTTTGTCCATGCCTTGCCCGGAATCGGTGACGGAAAGCTGCACATAGGGCCCAGGAACGACATCGAGGTGATCGCGAGCGTAGGCCTCGCCGAGGTAGGTGTTGGAGGTTTCGACCGTGAGGCGTCCGCCCTGTCTCATGGCGTCTCGCGCGTTCGCCACCAGGTTCAGAATCACCTGCGACAATTGACTGCGATCGTTCTTGATATCTCCCAAGTCCCGCGCCAGCACCATCTCCAACCTTACATTTTCTTCCACAATCCGTCGCAGCAATGGCTCCAGATCCGTCAGCACCACATTCAGTTTCAACAACTGCGGCTCGGATACCTGTTGCCGTGCGAACGCCAGCAACTGCCGGGTCACCGAGGCCGCTTCTTCTCCGGCCATTTTGATTTGTTCGACCCGTTCGATGTGCGGGGCGCTGGGCGGTCCCGCTTTCAGCATCATCTCCGCGTTGCCCAGGATCACGCCGAGTAAATTGTTGAAGTCGTGGGCAATGCCTCCAGCTAAGCGCCCGATCGCTTCCATCTTCTGCGATAGTAACAATTGCTCTTCCAGGCGGCGGGCGCGCTCTTGCTCGCTGTCGCGTTGGCGCATGGCCAGTTCGCGCTGAACCATTTCGGCTTGAAGCGCTTCATTGGCCTGCACCAGTTCCGCGGTGCGTTCCTGCACGCGCGTTTCCAGCGCTTCTTTGGCCTCGCGCAATTCGTCCTGCGACTTTTTTTGCAGAGTGATGTCGCGGATGGCACTGAACACCGCCATCCCTTCTTCGGAGTGGAAGGGACTTAGGCTGATTTCTACCGGGAATTCACTTCCGTCTTTGCGCAGACCGTACAATTCACGTCCAGCGCCCATGGGCCGCAGTCTTGGTGCTTGTGTGTAGTCTTTGCGATAGTGGACGTGCCCTCCGCGGTAGCGATCCGGAATCAGCATCTCCACCGGTTGCCCGAGCAGCTCCTCGCGTTTGTAGCCAAAGAGCTTTTCCGTTTGGGCATTGACGAGGGCGATTCTGCCGTGCTCATTGGCAATGACCATGGCATCGGGCGCAGCTTCCAGCAAGGCGCGGAATTCGTCTTTTGTCCACTGTTGTTGTGGAGATTGGTTCAGATTGGCGGAGCGAAGCCGATCTTCCATGGGTAAATCCTGACGGTTAGTTTGCGATTTAACTACACGGCAAATCGGAATTCAAGAATTATCAAGTATCGGTAACGATAAGGCGGCTCCGTAGCCTAACGGGAGGAGAGCATGAGAGGTTGTGAGAGTACGATCCCGAGAATATGGTTCGGCGCCAGTCCCAAGTATAGCGTAATTACGGCGGTAACCACTACCACCATGGCCGCCGTGGGGCTTAGGCCCTTGCTGGTATCCGCGGGCACCACGCCTTTGTAATCGCGCATATACATCACAACAATCAACCGGAAGTAATAATAAGCCCCGATGATGCTGGTGAGGGCCATCAGTACCGCCAGCCACACCAACTGTGACTTGATGGCAGCGGTGAAAATATAGAGTTTGCCGAAGAAACCCGCGGTAATCGGCAATCCCAGGAACGACAGCAGGAACAAGCTGAGTGCCGCGGCGGCAAAGGGTTGTCGCGTTCCCAATCCGGCATAGTCGTCGTAGGTCAGGTAGCGCTCTCCTTGCCCGCCAATCTCCGACACGATGGTGAACGCTCCGACCGAGACCAGCGAGTAGCTCGCCAGATAGAACAACACCGACGCGTAGGCGGGTGCTACCGCTTGTGGGTCTGCGCGCACAAAAGTCACCGCCGCGAAAGCCACCAGGACATAGCCAGCATGCGCAATCGAACTGTACGCCAGCATGCGCTTCACGTTGTGCTGTACGATCGCGCCCAGGTTTCCCACAAGCATCGTCAAGACCGCCAGCACCCAAAACGACCAGAACCAAAAATCGGTCGCCGCATGGATAGTGGTGAAAATGCGCAACAGCAGCGCAAACGTTGCGGCCTTTGGTCCTGCCGAAAACAATGCGGTTACCGGAGTTGGCGCGCCCTCGTATACATCCGGGGTCCAAATCTGGAAGGGAGCGGCGGCCACCTTGAAACCCAAGCCCACCAGGATCAACACCAGTCCGAGCCGCAGCAGCGTACCGTTAGCGTCGGCCAACACCGCCAGGTTTGTCGAGCCCGTCACGCCATAAACCAGCGCGATCCCGTACAAGAAAAACGCGGTCGCAAACGATCCCAACAAAAAGTACTTCATCGCCGACTCGCTGGCTTTTACCGAGTCTCTGCGGTAGCCCGCCAGGATGTAGCTGGCAATCGAGGACATCTCCAAACCGACAAAAGCGGTCAGCAGTTCTTGCGCCGACGACAACACGCCCATGCCAGCGGTGGCGAACAGGATGAGGGCGTAGAACTCCGCGCCATCCAGATTCTCGCGCTCGAGGTAAGAATCGCTCGACAGGATGACCAAAAACGCCACCAGCCCGACTAACCAGTGGAAGAACAAGCTAAGCGTGTCAAATTGAATGAGCCCTGAAAACCCGCTTCCGCTCCACGTATAGAAAGTAACCAGCGTTCCCGCGGCTGCGCCGATCATGCCCACAAACGTGAGTGCCTGCCGGCCCTTGACGAAGGGCTGGATCAGCATCAGCAGTACGCCGAAGCCACACCACACCAGTTCCGGCAGGACATGGTACACATTCTGCAGCATCACTTGGTTCAGCGAGTCCATTTAGCGCAGTGCCCTTTCACCACCATTTTCAGTACGAGCGCTGTTTTCCGGCGCGGTTATTGGCAGGGCCGCCTCGTGCATCAGGTTTGGATTCAGCTGCTCGATCACCGTTTTGCAAGGCGCCGCAAACCGTCGCGTGAAGAATGGGGAATTGATGCCCATCCACAAGATCACCACGGCCAGCACCCACAGCATGGTACTTTCCCGCGCGGATGTATCCGGCAAGTCGCGATTCTTGTCGTGAGTGACTTCTCCAAAGAACACGCGCTGGTACGACCAGAGCAAGTAGCACGCCGACAGAATTACTCCGGTTGCGGCCCAAGAGGCCCAATTCCAATGGGCTTGGTAGGTTCCCAGCAAAATCAAAAACTCACCCACGAAGCCGTTCAGCATGGGCAAGCCCATCGACGACAGGGCCACAAATAAGAAGAACGCTGCCAACTTCGGCATGGGGTTGCACAATCCACCGTATTCGCTGATCTCAAACGTATGCCGCCGGTCGTGCAGCATACCCACCAGCAAGAACAGAGCGCCGGTGGAAATGCCGTGTGCCAACATCTGGAACACCGCGCCCTGCATGGAAATTTCCTGGAACGCAAAAATGCCCAGAACCACGAAGCCCAGGTGGCTCACCGAGGAATACGCCACTAACTTCTTCAGGTTCGGCTGAACCAGCGCCACCAACGCGCCGTAGATGATTCCGATGATGGCCAGCGCGGCCACATACGGCGCAGCACGGTGGGATGCTTCCGGGAACAGCGGCAGGCAGAAACGGATCATGCCGTAGGTGCCCATCTTCAGCAGCACGCCCGCCAGGATGATTGAGCCTGCCGTCGGCGCTTCCACGTGTGCGTCAGGCAGCCAGGTATGCAGTGGGAACAATGGCACTTTGATCGCAAACGCCACAAAAAATGCCAGGAACAGAAGCAGTTCGGCGCGCGCGGACAACTGCAGTTGCCCGCTGTGGATCATCGCCTGAATCGTCGGCAGATCGAACGTCCCCGTGGCGTTGTACAGCCAGATGATTCCCACCAGCATCAGAATCGACCCGGCCATGGTGTAGATCACGAACTTGACCGCGGCGTAGATTCTGCGATCGTGGCCCCAAATGCCTATTAAGAAAGCCATGGGGATGAGCATGATTTCCCAGAACAGAAAGAACAAGAACATGTCCAGCGCCAGGAACACGCCTACCACGCCGACTTCCAGCAGCAACAACATCACGTGAAATTCTTTAATCCGGAAGTGCACGCCTTTGTACGAAGCCAACACGCAAATCGGCGTCAGGAAGGTTGTCAGAATCACCAGGAACATGCTGATTCCGTCCACTCCCAGGTGGTAATTGATCGCCGGAGAAGGAATCCATTTCGCAAACTCTTCGGCGGCATAACCGCTTGAGCCGATGGTCACCAGGCGCAGAAGTAACAACGAGGCCACAAATTCGATCAGCGAAACCACCAGCGCGAAGCGCCGGATCCACACCTCATCATCCCCGCGCAGCCACAACAGCGCCAAGGCCCCGGCAGCAGGGAAGAACACCAGGAAGGTCAGCAGATGTCCGTTGAGAGCCATCACCAAATCCCTCCGAACAACGCCGGCCGCAGAATCGGCCAGAAAATCAGCACGAAGACTAGCACTGCGCCCACCAGCACCCACACCGCATAGCTTCGGGTATTCCCTGACTGTGCTTGTCGCACGCGATCGCCCACCAGGTTGGTGCCTTCGGCGATTCCGTTCACCGTGCCATCAATCACGCCCACGTCCACAACCTTCCAGAGCAGATTGCGTGATAGCCAAACCAGAGGGCCGACGACCAATGCCTGATAGATTTCGTCGACATAATATTTGTGGTACAGCAGTTTGTGCAGCCCTTCGTCTTTGCCTTCCTTCACATCCTTCGCATACATCCGCCAGGCCACGATCAAGCCAACAATTGCCGCCAGCATCGCTACGCCCGAAAGCGTCAACTCCAGGCTGTGCGCATTCTCCAGGCCCGCAACTTCTCCCGAACCCAAGATCGGAGCCAGGAATTCCGAGAAGTAATCCTTGCCCCCAAAAAGCGCAGGCAGCGCAAACCACCCGCCCGTCAGGGAAAGGAACGCCAGAATCATCAACGGAATCGTCATGTTCAGCGGCGATTCGTGCACGTGGACGTGATGCTCGTCATAGCGCTGCTGGGTAAAGAACGTCAGCCAAATGAGCCGGAACATGTAGAACGAGGTCAGTACCGCCGCAAAGAGCCCCACACCATAGAGGACCCTGCCGCCGTGGTCGGAATTAAATGCCGCGAACAGGATGGCGTCCTTGGAGAAAAACGCGGCAAAGGGGAAGAATCCTGCAATGGCAATGGTCGCGCAGAGCATGGTCCAGAACGTGATCTTGATTTTCGAGGCCAGCCCGCCCATTTTCCACATGTCTTGCTCGCCACCCATAGCGTGGATCACGCTGCCCGCCGCCAGGAACAACAGCGCCTTGAAGAACGCGTGGGTCATCAAGTGAAAGATTCCCGCGGTGAACGCGCCCACGCCGCAGCCCAGGAACATGTAGCCGAGTTGGCTGACGGTGGAATAGGCCAATACTTTCTTAATATCCGACTGCACCAACCCGATCGTCGCCGCGAAGAATGCGGTTGCGCAGCCAATCACCGCCACGATGAACATGGCGGTTGGAGCATGTAGGAACAGCACGTGGGAGCGCGCCACGACGTAAACACCGGCGGTCACCATCGTGGCCGCATGGATCAACGCGCTGACAGGCGTCGGGCCTTCCATCGCGTCGGGCAACCACACATACAAGGGTAGCTGCGCAGACTTACCGGTTGCGCCTACGAAGAGCAGAATGCAGGCCACCGTGAGAATGCCGAATTGCCCCATGGCGTCCGCGGGCATTGTCTGTGCCGCATCGAACAGCGTCTTAAAGTCCAGGCTGTGGAATGTCCGGAACAGCAGGAACAACCCCAACATGAACCCGAAATCGCCGATCCGGTTCACGATGAAGGCCTTTTTGCCCGCGTCCGACGCCGATTTTCTCAGATAGCTGAACCCGATCAGCAGGTAGCTGCACAACCCCACGCCTTCCCAGCCTACGAAGAGCAGCGAGTAGTTGGCCGCCAGGACCAGAATCAACATGAAGAACATGAACAGATTTAAGTAGCTGAAGAATCTCCAGTAGCCCTCTTCATGCGCCATGTATCCGGTGGAATAAATGTGGATCAGGAAGCCCACGCCGGTGACCACCAGCACCATCACCACCGTCAACTGGTCAAATTGCAGGTCGAATCCCGCGCGGAAGCTTCCGGCCAGAATCCAATCAAAAAACTCTTTGCGGAACAGTTGCCGTCCGTTGCCCAAGAATTCTCGCACCGCTTCCAGCGCGCATAGAAACGACAGTCCGGTCGAGGTCAACGCCACGGAGTGCACGATCTTGTTCGGCCAGTTCCAGCCCAACAACCCGTTGATAGCCGAGCCTAGCAGTGGCAACAGCGGAATGATCCACAAATGGTCGAGAATTGGTGTCAGAGGCATTAGAGTTTCAGCAGATTCACGCTTTCCACGTTGAGCGAACGCCGGTTCCGCGCCGTCAGGATAATGATTCCCAATCCCACCGCCGCTTCCGCCGCCGCTACGATAATGACGAACAACACGAACACTTCACCGTCAGGCTTGTGCAGCGCCTGGCTGAACGCCACAAACGCCAGGTTGACGGCATTCAGCATCAATTCAATGGACATAAAAATGGTGATGATGTTGCGCTTGAACACAAACGCGACAATGCCCAAGCCAAACAGGATCGCGCTCAATAACAAGTAATAGCTGGTCGGCACCATGCTAATTCTCCCGCTGCGCCAGTACGATGGCTCCCAAAATCGCCACCAGAATCAAGAACGAAGTCAGCTCAAAGGGGTAAACAAAGTCCGTGAATAACAAATTGGAAAGCGTCCTTGTGGACGTCAGCGTCCCGGCAGCCTCTGCCGCGGGCAGGGAAGTGGCGCGAGTCGAATTGACCAGAGCGGCCGCAATCAGTCCAGTTACGGCAACAGCCATCGGGATGCCCGCGTAGAGCGCCAACTTCGAAAAGTTCGTGCGCTCTTCTTCGCCGGCATTCAGCAGCATAATCACAAAAATAAACAGCACCATGATCGCGCCGCCGTAGACGATAATCTGCACCGCGGCCACGAATTCCGCGCCCATCAGTAGGTACAAGCCCGCCAGCGCGACCATCACCACGATGAGCGAGAGGGCGCTGTGAATCGGGTGCTTTTGGACGATCAGGCTGAGCGCGCCCAGAACCGCGATCGCCGCCAGTACGAAAAAGATCACTAGCTCCGCGCTCATCAGTGCATTCTCCACAAAATGACCGCACTCGTTAGAATTACGTTGGCAATCGACACCGGAAGCAGGAACTTCCACCCAAAACTCATCAGTTGGTCATAGCGGAAGCGCGGCAGGGTCCCGCGCATCCAAACATACACAAACAAAAAGGTGAACACTTTCGCCAGGAACCAGAAAACTCCCTGAATCGCGTCATTTACTACCGGGAACACGATTAATCCCACCCCGATCAGAGTGAGCACCGCGCCCGCCACCGGTAGCACCATCCGTCCGAACAGATTCTCGTAACGGATTCCATCGAAAATCACCCAAAGTCCGAAGGGGATCAGCAGCACCGAGGGTAGATATTGGGTAAAGGACCACGACGCCGGAAATGGCGAGAGCCACCCGCCAAAGAACATGATTGTCGCCAGGCACGACACCGTGATCATGCTGGTGTATTCGGCGATAAAGAACATCGCGAACTTCATGCTGGCGTATTCCGTATGGAATCCGGCCACCAATTCCGATTCCGCCTCGGGCAGGTCAAAGGGCACGCGGTTCGTTTCCGCAATGGCCGCAATGAAGAAGCAGATGAACCCGATGATCTGCGGGAAAATATTCCAGCTCAACAGGCCATGCGCCGAATCTTGATGGTCCACGATTTGGCGCAGGCTGAAATCCCCCGCGATCAGCAGCACGCCTACGACGGAAAGCGTCAAAGCCAATTCATAGCTGATCATTTGCGCGGAACTGCGCAAACCGCCCAGTAACGAATACTTGTTATTCGAAGCCCAACCGGCGAGCGCCACTCCATACACCGAGAGTGCGGTGATGGCGAACAGCACCA
>Ga0335072_10002087_pt1 | contig 31546 bp, 28 predicted proteins | sample Lox_Sample_21_FD_206725 | JGI IMG/M metagenome (GOLD analysis project Ga0335072, IMG submission 206725) | Soil microbial communities from Loxahatchee National Wildlife Refuge, Florida, United States - Lox_Sample_2.1 | ecosystem: Environmental > Terrestrial > Soil > Wetlands | place: USA...
TGTACTTCAGTGGCCGGAAAGGTAGGGGCGGCCTGTAGCCCAAATGGCCGAGAAGTCGACTCGCCGAAGTGGTTTCCCCCAGTGAGGAATGATATGTGGGCATATCGTCCATGAGCGAAATTTATAGTTGCATCAACTCTGCCAATGGACGACGAGGCGTTTTTTGTCTCCCCTCCGTGGCCGGGTGACTACTCACCGGAAGCAGATCGGACTCGCGATTCGGGTCGGGTAAAACGCCCCTCGATTCATTAGAGCAGTGAGAGATCCGACGTCTTTCAGGAAGAAAGTTATGGCTTTTGAGCGATCAGCCGAACAAGTCGGCTCTTCTGACCGGGGCTCCAGTCCGCTTCGTCTATTAAGTCCTCGTATCGGAGGATCTTGAGGTCGGCAAAGTCGTGCCGAAGTTCATCAGTCTTAAATCCTAGTTCGCCCCCGGCATAGCCCTCGATCACCAACAATCCGCCCGGCTTCAAGGCGTCCCGTAGTCGCTGTGCCGTCGGGAGCTTCGAGAGGTGATACCAGGCATGCAAATAAAAGAGCGTGATGAGATCCCAGCGAGCGCGGCCGAAGTCGAACTTATCAAGATCCGCCACGTGTGCGTCAAGGGCGACTCCCAACTGCGCCGCACGCGCTTTAGCCTGGCCGACGCCAACGGTCGAGAGGTCTACACCGGTCACTTGCCAGCCGTGCTGTGCGAGGTAGATTGCGTTTCGTCCCTGGCCCATCCCAAGGTCGATAGCCGTCCCTGGCCGCCGGCCGCGAATCGCATCGATTAGCAAACGGCTTGGCTGGCGGTTGTAACTTGATGTCGGATCCGTGAATACCTTGTCCCAAGTGCCCTGGCTCGACGGAGGGACCAGCCCTTTCAACCGCAGGTACACGGTCATTGTGCCGTAAACCTCGTTGTCGTGGCTGACCATCCCCCAAAGCACGGAAAGCTCACTCTTTGGGCCGCCACGAGCTGCGCCTATCACACGATTGGCTTCTGCGTCGGTCAACGAGCTCACAATGCTGTCGCAGTAACTGAAAGAGGCTTTGATCTCCGCCACCAGGTCGGCCTTTGAAGTCTTGGTGGACGCGGTCTCGCTCTTCATTTCACCTTTGACGATCGCGCAGGTTCTCAGGTTCGCGTCGGCGATGTGCGCTACACGCTGACCGAATGACTGCAGCTCGGGAGTCGGTTTGAATGAGTAGTTAGTGCCGTCCATTTCTTCGGCAGCCTTCACGAAGTCGTCCTCGATGGTGTTATAGGCCCGCTTTAGAGGACCGATGGATGACTCCGCTTGCGCAAAGACCGCCGGCGATGCGAATGCCAGGGTGATAATCAGCGCTGATATGCGAACCATCTGCAATCCCTCCTCTGCCGTAATCAAATGGGATAAATCTATCAAAACAACGTCCCTCTTCCCATACGGCATTTACCGTATCCGTTATAAGCCCTATGACTTGACCTCAGCGCCGATTCTCGCTTTGAAGTGCACGGTTGGGCTACTTCCCGATAGGTGGCTTCCCGTCCATTTCAGATATCTATAGCGGCATGAGCGCCGCTAATGGACGAGATCGCCGTCAGGGGTTACTGGAAGGGGAGTCCTTCCCGACGGTCCTGGAAACGCCGCCGACCTACTTCTCGTAGCAAGTGGCGGCAAGATTGTTAACTTCTTACGCCGCTTCCTTTCGAACGTGGGGAGTTGATAAGATCTTAGGCGCTCAAGTTTCGGACTTGCCCATGCGCCGCGCCGCTTTTCTCTTATTCGCCGCAATCCCTTTCTTCGCGCAACCGCAGACCGGGACAATCCACGGCGTGGTCAAAGACAGCGCTACCGGTCAGCCGTTAGCCGATTTCAACATCACCTGCGTCCCTATCGACGGCCCGCCCAAAATCCCGCCCAATGCTCTAGTGATCATTTCTCACAAAGCCGGGAGCGATACGGCGAAGCGGATCGCGATTGATCCAGATACTGGCAACACGATCTCTGAGACCGAAATTCCGCATGATCAAACCGCCTACACTGCAGGCGACGGCAAATACATCCTGACGAATGTGCCGGCCGGCGCACTAACGATTACGGCACGCAATCCGCGCCGCGACACGGCCACGAAAGAGATCACGCTGGCCCCCGGAGACGACGCCGCGGTGGACTTTCTCATTCCTCCCAGCCCCAGTGCTTCCGGCCGCGTGCTCGATCCCGACAAGAAGCCGGCGTCCGGCGTGGAGGTGTGGGCGGTTCTGCCGGCCTCAGCCGACGGAGCCACGCACTACAGCCTCTTCGGACCGCAGTTAACCGACGACAATGGGGTTTTCCGTTTCGATTGGGGACTGACGGCCGGCAAGAAGTTCTACCTGATTGCCAAAAGGTCGCGGAACCCCAAGACCGACCCCGAGAAGCCCATCGAAGTCCCAACCTACTATGGCGACGCCATCGCGCTCGAGGCTGCCTCCCCGATTGTGCTCGAGCGCGGAGAAAATCGAGGGAGCCTCGATATCCAGCTCCGCCGAAGCGCGCATTACTGCGTGGCGGGTACGCTCGCGGTCTCCGGCAGGCCGGCCAGGAACCGGTTCGAAGTTCGCGAGCTCGCCCTGGCGGAGACACTCATGGCGCGCGCCAGCGGCGCTTCCGACGACCATGGGAACTACAGAGTCTGCGGGCTTACTCCCGGCCAATACCGGATTATGGGGAACGCGTCGGGCGGCGAGGCTGGTATGGAAGATTTTACCGTCACTGATTCCGATGTCTCCCACATCGATCTCGCGTTGGATGCCGTTCCGCTGCATCTCACTGTGGAGTGGGATGGCGATCCGGTTACTCCACCGCTGCCCTCGCCGGGCCTACAGGCCAAGCTCGCCGCGATGGGGGTGAATATCGACAGGCCCAGCGTTCGTTATCAGTCAAGCGTGCAGGTTCTGCTAAATGGACTGAGCAGCCGCGAGAACGCCACCGTAGATCCTCCTTTCGACGGCCTTTTCGATTCGCACCTGCCGGTTGGCGATTATCGCGTGACGGTGCATGCACCGGCTTGCTGCTACATCAAGGAAGTCGATTATGGAGGCGTTCGCCTTTCGGGCCCGCTGCACCTCGGCGTGGGATCGAGCGGGACACTGCGGGTGCTCATCGGGACCGATGGTGCGACGCTCCGGTGCCACGCCACGGATGATGATGGCAAGCCGGTGGAGAATGCGGTGATCGTGTTGATTCCCGCTGTGGCAGACGGCGAACCGCAGCTTCATTGGAACGTCCTCGCGCCCGGAAAATATAGAGTGATGGCGGTAAACCGTAACGTTACGCTCGCGGAAGACCTAGACAAAATCCGGGCCGCGCTTGGCAACGCGCAGTCCATCGAACTCGCGCCGAAAGCCAAGCTCGAATTGAGCCTAAAAGCTCTCTCGATTGACTGATTAGCATCTCCCTTTTCACGAGTTCCAAGCGCCGGTTTGCGGCCCATCCATCGAGCGTAGCGTTGAGTCGAGGACGATATTTTCGCGATACCAGTCGGGATGCGGTCATGGGCTGCCATTGCGAGTCGATGCCCAGTGGACGAAGAGGCTTCTCGTACAGGAGCCGCTCAACTGGGCCAATCCGCTGCTGAGTGCCATGTTCGTACGTTTCACTCGAGTTTATATGAGAAGCAGTCTGCGCTGAAGAAGTTGGGTCGGCCCTCAACCCATCCCAATATGGTCAGAGTCTACGGACGTTGGAATCGAGGGAGGCGTACCCTACATAGCCAGCGGGTGGTTCCCGGAGAACCATTGCGGGGCAGAATGACAGCGTCCAAAGCCATCGATGCGGCTCGCCAGATTGCACGGGGCCTCGCCGCCGCGTCTGAGGCTGGAATGACCCACCGCGATTTTAAGGCGGACAACGTCCTGCGCACCCGCGACGGACAGGTGAAAATCCTCGAGGCGAAGCTTCCGGCATCTGGCATCCACTACCAATGGCCCAGGCGAGACGGGCTGCGCGGGCGACATCAACGCCCACGCCCGATTCCCGCCAACGGGTACAATAGTTTCAACGTGCCTGGGAAAACCTACTACCTCGAAACATTCGGCTGCCAGATGAACGTCCACGATTCCGAAAAAGTGGCGGGCACGCTGGCGGAGCAGGGCTATTCCCGCGTGGAGACGCCCGAGGAAGCGCACCTGATCCTGTACAACACGTGCAGCATTCGCGACAAGGCCGAACAAAAGGTTTTCAACCGCCTGCAAAACTTCAAACGGGATGCGGGCAAAGGCAAGGTTTTCGGAGTGCTGGGGTGCGTGGCGCAGCAGGAAGGCGAGAACATTTTCAAGCGCGCGCCGCATGTGAGCCTGGTGGCCGGGTCGGCAAGCTACACGCGTTTGGGCGAGATGCTGGTGCAGATCGAGGCGGGCAACCGGCACGTTACCGGATTGAGTCTCGACACGGAAGAGACCTTCGATACGCCGTTCACGCGGCGCGACAATCCGCACCGCGCGTATATCACCATCATCGAGGGCTGCGACAAGTCGTGCGCGTATTGCGTGGTGCCGTTCACCCGCGGCCCGGAGCGGAGCCGCACCAGCGAAAGCGTGATGACGGAGGCGCGCGGACTGGCCGGGCGGGGATACAGCGAGATCCAGTTGCTGGGACAGAACGTGAACAGTTATCGCGATCCTTCGGCGGCAGGTTGGGATTTCGCCACGCTGCTGGCGCGGGTGGCGGAGATTCCGGGCATCCGGAGGGTGCGCTACACCACGTCGCACCCGCGCGATTTCGTGCGCACCATTGTCGACGCGATGGACGGCAACGAAGCGATCTGCGATCACGTACACCTGCCGGTGCAATCGGGATCGTCGAAAGTGCTGGCGGCGATGGACCGGCTGTACACGCGGGAAGAGTACATGCGGCGCATCGAGTGGTTGAAGTCGGCCAAGCGGAAGTATGCGCTCACCACGGACATCATCGTCGGCTTTCCGGGCGAGACGGAGGAGGATTTCGAACAGACGCTGCGGCTTCTGGACGAAGTGCAGTACGATTCGATGTTCAGCTTCAAATATTCGCCGCGGCCGAACACGGCGGCGCTGGCGATGGGCGACCAGGTGCCGGACGAAGAGAAGCAGCGGCGGCTGATGATCCTACAGGAGAAGCAGCGGGGCATCCAGATCCGGCGCAACGCCGAATCGATCGGCAGCGTGCGCGAGGTGATGGTGGAAGGACGGCACGAATCGCTGGGGCAATGGATTGGACGGACGACGGACAACCGGACGCTCAACTTCTCGCACGGGGACGATGGCGGCGAATCGCTCGTCGGGCGTTATCTGCCGGTGCGCGTGACGCGCTCGGGCCCGAACTCGTTGGTGGGCGAGAGCGTAACTGTGGTGTAATGGGACTGGGAGGGCGTCATGGAAGTCGAGATGAAAATTCGCGGTCTCATGATGGATCCCGTGACCAATATGCCGATCGTGATCCTGAAGGACATGAGCGGCAACTCGGTGCTGCCCATCTGGGTGGGAGTCTACGAAGCGAACGCAATCGCGCTGGAGATCGAAAAGGTTTCGACTCCGCGGCCCATGACGCACGACCTGATCAAACAACTGTTGTTGGGGCTCAACACCGCCTTGCGCAAGGTGGTGGTGAGCGAGTTGCGGGACGATACATTCTACGCCGTGATCTGGCTGGATCGCGACGGCGACCTGATCAGCGTGGATTCGCGCCCGAGCGACGCGCTGGCGCTGGCGCTGCGCCTGGATTGCCCGATTTACGTGGAAGAGAGCGTGCTCAAATCGTCGAAGCAGGCTTCGGCGATGACCGAAAAGGTCACGAGCGAAGAGTGGCGGCGCTGGCTGGAGGGACTCAACGACGAGGACCTCGGCCGCTATAAGATGTGACGCCTGAAATTTCCGCGGGCCTTGCGGCTAGCGGCATCCAGATGGCCGCGCAAGCCAAAGACTACTGCATGTTCGTGCGCGGCGAGTGCCTGGCACTGGCGAGGATGGAGGACGGCCGGTTCACTTCCATCGGCAGCTCGGGAATTCTGACCGAGAGGGGCCTGGCATACCTGGTTTGGGTGGATGGCAAAGCGATGCTTTCGGCCCACGGCTCGCGGACAGAAGCAACGGCCGCTCAGGTGGACGCCATTCGAAATTTCTCGGAAGATTTGAAGAACACCATTTCGGCCGCGGATGAACACCGGTGAACGCGGATAAAATGAACGGGTTCCATCCGCGTTTACCGGTGTTGATCCGCGGCTAACATTATTCTTTGATGACGATCGACGAACAACTCACATACCTTCGCAAAGGCATGGCGGAGATCATTCGCGAAGAAGATCTGCGCGAGCGGCTGGCGCTCGCCGCCAAAGCCGGCCGGCCGCTGCGCGTGAAAGCCGGATTCGACCCCACCGCGCCCGATCTGCACCTGGGCCACACGGTTCTGCTGCGCAAGATGAAGCACTTTCAGGATCTCGGGCATACCGTGATCTTCCTCATCGGCGACATGACGGCGATGATCGGCGACCCCTCGGGCCGCAACGTCACGCGCCCGCCGATGACGCGCGAGGCCATCGAACAGAATGCCGAGACTTACAAAGCGCAGGTGTTCAAGATACTCGATCCGGTGAAGACGGAGGTGCGCTTCAACAGCGAGTGGCTCGAGCCGCTCCAATACCTCGACATCATCAAGCTGTGCTCCAAATACACGGTGGCGCGGGTGCTGGAACGGGAGCATTTCGCCAAGCGATACAAGGAGGGGGTGCCGATCTCCATCCACGAGTTCATTTACCCGCTGGCGCAAGCGTACGATTCGGTGAAGCTGGAATGCGATGTGGAGATGGGCGGCACGGATCAAAAACCCAACCTGCTGGTGGGACGCGAACTCCAGGGGGATTACGGACAGTTGCCGCAAATCGTGGCCACGGTGCCGATTCTCGAAGGGCTCGACGGCGTCAATAAGATGTCGAAGTCGCTGGGGAATTACATCGGGATTCAGGAGCCGGCGGAGGTGATGTTCCGTAAGGTGATGCAGATTTCCGATAGCCTGATGTACCGCTATTACGAACTGCTGACCGACCGGAGCATGGTGGAGATCGAGGCGATGCGGGCGAAGATCGCGGCCGGGGAACTGCACCCGATGGAAGCCAAGATCGCGCTGGGTAAGTCGATTGTCGGCGATTTCCATTCGGCGGAAGCTGCCGGGCGCGCAGCCGAGGTGTTCGACGCGGTGGTGCGGCGCAAGGAAGTGCCGGAAGACATAGCGGAAGCCGCGGAGCCGGAGGGAGTGCGCACGCCGGCGGGCATCCGGGTGGACAAACTGCTGGCGAAAATCGGACTGGCGCCTTCGGTGACGGAAGCGGCGCGCAGAATCAAGGCCGGGGCGGTGGAGATCAATGGGCAAAAGGTGCGAGACTTATTGCTGCCGGATCCGCCAGCCGAATTGACGATCCAGGCAGGCAAGAACTGGCGGCGCGTCAGGCTGGTCCCGTGAGAAAGCGCTATTTCTGGAAGCTCAAGCATCGCGAAATCACACTCGGTGAGCGGACGCTCCTCATGGGCGTATTGAACGCCACGCCGGATTCCTTTTCGGATGGCGGTAAGTTCAGCGACCCCGACCGGGCCTTCGCGCGCGCGATGGAACTCGAAGAAGAAGGGGCGGACATTCTGGATATCGGGGCGGAATCCACCAAGCCAGGCTCGGCGCGGATATCGGCGGCCGAGGAGCTGCGGCGGCTGATCCCGGTGCTGAAACGGCTTCGCGACAAGTTGAGTATCCCTATCTCTGTGGACACCTACAAGGCGGAAGTGGCGGAACGGGCGTTCGAACACGGCGCCGAGATTATCAACGATCCTTCCGGCCTGACCATGGAGCCGCAATTGGCGCGGGTGGTATCGAACCACGATGGCGGGCTGGTGCTGAATCACATGCGCGGGCGGCCGGAGACGTGGGCCAAGCTCGGGCCGATGCGGGAGCCGGTGGCGACCATCCTGAAAGAGTTGGAAGCGACGGTGAGCCGCGCGCGGGGGGTGGGAATCGATAAATCGCGCCTGGTGATCGACCCGGGGTTCGGATTCGGCAAGCGCAAAGAGCAGAACTCCTTCATTCTCGACCGCCTGAACGAGCTGAGCGCGCTGGATTTGCCCATTCTGGCGGGCCCTTCGCGGAAGAGCTTCCTGACGCACCAGACGGCGGCGGAAACGAGCTATGCCACGGCCGCGGCGGTGGCGATTTGCGTCCTGCGCGGGGCGCACATCGTGCGCGTCCACGATGTGAAAGGGATGCGGGCGGCGGCGGACGTGGCGGACGAGATTTTGCTCACGAGGGAGGAATAAACGCCGCTTTGTTCGCGACTGTGCTAACGGCACGCGCGCTATAATTGGAGCCTGGGAGCTGTCCCCGTTCGATGACCGATATCAAGAAGAAGCTGCAGGACGAAATCGCGACTCTCGATTATGAATTGCACGTCGAGCTGCCGAAGGAGATTCTGAAGGCGCGTGCGCACGGGGACCTCAGCGAAAACGCGGAGTACCACGCGGCCAAGGAACGGCAGGGTTTCGTCAACGCGCGCCTGAACCAGCTCAAGAAGCGGTTGGCGGATATCTCCATGGTGGACTTCACCAAGATTCCACGCGACCGTGTCGGGTTGGGATCGGTTGTGGTGGTGCTCGACACCAAGCGCGAAGAAGAACTGACTTATAATCTGGTAACCACGGAAGAGGCGGACGCCGCCAACGGAAAGGTTTCCACCACGTCGCCGATCGGCCGCGCTTTGCTGGGCAAAGAAGTGGGCGATACGGTAAGGGTGCAAAGTCCGGGAGGAGTAAAGGAGCTCGAGATCCTGAAGCTCACCACCATCCACGACGTAGTGGACTGATATGACGTTTACCCGCGGGATCGGGGTGGTTTGCGGAGCCATCATCGATCGCATCGTGCGCTGGCTGGCGCTCTCCAAGATTCATCCGAATATCCTCACCTTCCTCGGTTTGGTGATCAACATCGGGGCCGCGGCGCTGTTTGCGCAAGGGCGGTTCGAATGGGCGGGCGGCGTGGTAATCGGCGCCGGCCTGTTCGATATGGTGGATGGGCGGGTCGCGCGAGCGACGAAGCAGGTGACGCTTTTCGGCGGCTTCTTCGATTCGGTGGTCGACCGCTATTCCGACCTGGCCCTATATATGGGGCTGCTGGTTTATTACGCTTCCATCAACCGCTTCTTCTACATCGTGCTCACGGCGATTGTGATGACCGGGTCGGTAATGGTAAGTTACACGCGAGCGCGCGCCGAGAACGCCATTCCGAAATGCAAGGTGGGATTTTTGGAACGGCCGGAGCGGGTGGTGTTGATCATCATCGGGGCGCTGTTCGACCGCATGGCCCCGGTGTTGTGGGTGATTGCCATCCTGTCGAATCTCACGGTGGTACACCGCATGATTTACACCTGGCACGAATGCGAGCGGCTGGAAATGGGCGCGCGCACGGCGAGCGGTGTAAAATAGCGGCATTGACGATTATGCGCTGGCTGGCAGGAATGTACGCGTGTCTGTGCGGATTGGCCTTGGCGCAAGCTCCCGCTCCGGACCAGGGAATTCTGCTTCGCGGGGGCACGATTCACACCGTTTCGGGGCCGGTAATCGAGCATGGCTTTGTGCTCATGCGAAATGGCAAGATCGTGGCGGTGGGCAAGAACATCACGCCGCCCGCGGGGTACAAGATCATCGACGTCACCGGGAAAGACGTATATCCGGGAATGATCGACGCCGCGTCGCGGTTGGGCCTGGAAACGGTTTCGCCCGGCGAGCCATCCGACGCGGAAGAAATGGGGCTCATCAACCCGCAATTACGGGCGGCGACGGCGGTCAACCCATCGAGCGAACAGATTCCCGCGGCGCGCTTCAACGGCGTTACGAGTGTGATCGAAATGCCGGAAGGCGAGTTGATCTCGGGGCAGATGTCGATTATTCACCTGGATGAGTCGGGCGATAACAACACGATGGAGGTGATGCCGGTAACCGCCATTCATCTGCGTTTTCCGGCGATCGTGACAAGGCCGGTTCGCCCGCACGAAAGCGACGAAGAGGACGAAGATCCCAGCGCGCAGCCCGCGCCGATCCCGTATGCGGATGCGAAGCGCGAGTACGACCGGAAAATGAAGGCGCTCAATAGCTTTTTCGAGGAGGCGCGGCAGTATCGACAAGCCAAGCGGGCGGACCCGAAAGCGCTGAAGACGGACCTCCGATACGAGGCGATCCTTCCGGTGCTGGACGATACGACGCCGATGTTCGTGACGGCGGTGCGGGAGCGCGAAATTCGCGAAGCCGTGCAGTTCGCCAGAAAAGAGAAGATCAAAATCATTCTGGCGGATGCCTACGAGGCGTACAAAGTTCTCCCTTTGCTGAAAGCGAACGACATTCCGGTAGTGCTGGGGCCTACGCACACCCTGCCGCTCGACGAAGACGATCCCTACGACCGCTCTTATACCACCCCTGGCGAGTTGTACAAGGCAGGCGTGAAGTTCTGCATCGGGACGTTCAGTTCGCGCAATGCGCGCAATTTGCCCTATGAAGCAGCGGCCGCGGTACCTTACGGATTGCCCAAGGAAGAGGCTTACAAAGCGGTCTCCTTGAGCACCGCGCAGATATTCGGCATCGCCAACCGGCTGGGGTCGATCGAAGAAGGGAAATCGGCGGACCTGATTGTTTCGGAGGGCAATCCGCTCGAAGTGATGAGTCACATCGATATGATGTTCATCGACGGCAAGCCCGTAAGTCTGGACAGCCGGCAAAAAGAGCTGTACGAGAAATATTTGGGAAAGAACTAGAAACGGGCGGGTGGTTCATTAGCAGTTACAATCGTACTACCAGGGCCGAAACTACCCCCAGCCTTTTGGAGCGCACCTCGCGTTTCCTGCCGTTTTTCCTGGGTACGTTCCTGGCGCTGGCCTCGTTCGCGTTCTTAGCCTGGGACCTCGGACATCACCGCAATTCGTACTCGCCGCACAGGGCGCCTTCGCCGGTCATGGCGTAGTTCCGATATTACTGGCTGGTCGATCTGCCGCTTCGATTCCGGCTCCCATACCGGCGAAAGCAGCGGGCCGGACGGCCGCGCCATAACGGCTCAGTCTTCCAGGATTACGTGCGCCATTCCTAATTCGGCGGTGTGGGTGATGGAGAGGGACACGTTGCGCACGCCCAGCCTATCGGCAAACCGCGCGGCCACGCCATGGAAGCGCAGAGTGGGCTTTCCGGAAGGCAGGTTGGCCACTTCGAAATCCTGCCAGCGGACGCCATGCCGCCACCCCGTGCCGATAGCTTTCATGCCAGCTTCCTTAGCGGCGAAGCGGGCGGCATAGCGCTCGAAGCGGTTGGCCTTGCGCTCGACATAGGCGATCTCGGCAGGGGTAAAAATCCGCTCCGTAAAGCGGGAACCGAATCTCTCTATCGACGCCCTGATGCGCGGCACTTCCGCGAGGTCCACACCGGTCCCGACGATCATTTCAGACTTTGCCCCCAGTGGTTATGGTAAGACGGCCATGCTTCACGCCTTTCGTGCTGATCAGGACGTCGGCCACCTTTCGCACCTCGGCCGACTTACCTTTTACCACCAGGACTTCAAGGCAGTTGTCGTGGTCGAGGTGCACGTGAAGAGTGGAGAGGATGGCATGATGATGATCGTGCTGAATGGAGGTTAATTTCTGGTTCAACTGGCGCACGTGGTGGTTGTAGACAAGTGTGACGGTACCGATCACCTGACTGTCAGGCGCTTCCCATGCCTCTTCCACGAGTTCCTCGCGAATGAGGTCGCGGAACGCCTCCGACCGGTTGGTATACCCACGTTTTCCGATGAGACGATCAAACTTGTCCAGCAGGTCGCCGTCGATAGCGACGCCAATTCGGCTCAGGCCGCTCATGGCTAGACATCGTATCACCCCGCCGTGGATTGGCGGGACACTACCAGGCAGCGATCCCCCGCCATTCGCTGCCTGACTCAAAGGGGAAAGGACTAAGTGCTAATCGCCGCCCTGGGCCGCTGCTTTTTTCTTATGAAACTCCGCCCACCGTTTTCTCTGCGCCGCGGCGATGCGCGCCCGGGCGGCGTCGCTCATTTGCCGGCGCCCGCCGGTCTTCGCATGTTTGGCGGCAGCGGGCGCCGGAGCCCGTTTGCCTTTGAGCTGCGCCTGCAGCTCACGAATCTTGGCCTCTATCTTCTCTTTCTCCATCTGATAGCCGTACAAGGCCGCTTGCAGGAGGCCTGGATCGTGTGATGTTCGTGCCATGATAGAAATACCCCCGCAACAATATAGCATAATAGTGAAGAGAAATTGTCAAGATATTAGTTGTGAAGTTTTAGCCGGAGGTAAGTGAAATTTGCGCCTGGTTATCCAGCGAGTGAAAGAATCCAGCGTAATTGTGAACGGCAGTACCACCGGGTCTATACGTAGCGGCCTGTTGGTGTTGATCGGAATTGGGCGGGAAGACACGCGGGCGGAAGCCGATTACATGATCGATAAGCTGTTGGGACTGCGAATCTTTCCGGATGATAGCGGGAAAATGAATAGAAATGTAGCGGAGTCCGGAGGCAGCCTGTTGCTGGTATCGCAATTTACTCTGTACGGAGATTGCCGGAAAGGCAGGCGCCCGAGTTTCGACCGGGCGGCTCCTCCGCAGCAGGCACAGGAGCTGTACGAATATTTTGTGGAATCGGCCAGGCGCGGACCGGTAGCGGTAAAGACAGGCATATTTCAGACCACGATGGAGGTACACCTGGTCAATGACGGTCCGGTCACAATCCTGCTGGATTCGGATGACAGGCGAAAAAGCTCTTAAAACAAAGAAAAGCACCGCTCCCTGGGCGCCCGGGCTCATGACTGGTAAGCCGCGGCGGCGAAGAAAGCGGTGCTTTTCGGGAGTATTCCGACCGGCGACTTATTGCCGGCTCATGTAGCGCTCATACAAGCGGATCTGCTTGTTGGAGAGCGTAATCTCCTTACCTTTAATAAAGATATGGCGGATCTGGGTGCGAACGTCCATGGGATCGCCATCCACCACCATCAAATCGGCTAATTTGCCCTTTTCGATCGACCCGATGAGGCTGCCAGCTCCCCAAATCTGCGCCGGGTTAATGGTAAGGGCCTTCAGGGCCTCATCGTGCGGAAGGCCATAAGCTACCGCGGTGGCAGCCTGATAGGGTAAATCGCGCACGAACTCGTTGGTAAATGTGCCGAGCGCAAATTTCACCCCGGCCTTATACGCTTCGAGAGGCTGGGTATATCCCTCGTCATACTCCGAATCTTCATTCTCCGGCAAAGCCAGGACGCGGCCGAGGACTACCGGAATGTTCTTCGCCTTTAGTTCGGGTCCGGCTTTGGCAACCTCGCGGGGCTGCATAATGACGATCTTCACGTTTTGCTTTTCGGACCATGCGATGGCGTCGTGAATGGCCGCGGCTCGCGATGCATTCACCGCCAGAGGCATTTTCCCCTCGATCACCGGCAGCATGGCTTCCAACTTGAGATCCTTTTGAAAATCGGGCTGATTGGCCTCCTTGGCTTTCTTATAGGCCCGGGCATCGTCGAAGAAAGCGTTTAACTTCGCGATCTGATCGAGGACGGCGCGGCGGGCATCCATCCCATTGTTCGCGGCGTTGGGGAACATGTCCTGGAGTTCGGCCGGCATGCCCCCGCGCCCTCCGCGTCCGGCGGCGCTGGGAAAATTCAGAACCATCGCGGCCGAGCGGTTGATTTCCATTTCTTCCCACGTCCAGCCATCGGTGTGCAGGAGCGCTGCCTGTCCAGCGATAATCTGGCCTCCGCCGCCTCCGCGTCCGCCGCCCCCCGGAAGGGCAATGGCGGTGGTGATTCCATTTACTCGCACGACGCCGAAATGCTCGCTATCGGGGTTCACCGCAGAGAGCGCCTTGAGCTGCGGCATAAAATCGCCGAGTTCGCCGGTGTCGTTGGTCTCGCGAATGGATTCGATTTCTTCGAGTCCGAGCTGCGTGCCGGAATCGATCCAGCCGGGATAAACGCGCAGCCCTTTTCCTTCCAGAACCGTCGCGCCTTTCGGCACGGGTATCCTGGCACCGATCTCGGCGATCTTGCCGTCCTGAATGAGCAGCGATCCGCCTTTGAGCGGGGCCCCGGTGACGGGATAAATGTCGGCGTTCTGAATCAGGACTGTCTCTCCGGCGGCAAACGCCGCCAGGGCCGTGGCCATCAGCAATCCCAGAATTTTCATTGGTTCGGCCTCCTGTTGCTCGGCGGCCTTTGGGCCGACCTTTCCTTCTCCAGCAACTGCTGTTTCTCGGCGTCCTTAGCCGCCTGAGCGGCCACTTCCTTGTCGCGGTCGAAATATTGGGTGCCGTCGATCCACACCTTGGTAACTTTGGCGAAGTCAGACATAGGGTAACCGTCGTAAAGCACCAGGTCGGCGTCCTTACCCACTTCGATGGAACCTACAGTCTTATCGATACCCAGTTGAATCGCGGGGTTGATGGTCACCATGGCGAGAGCTTCGGTCTCATTCATGCCGCCATACTTCATCGCCTTACCGGCTTCGGTATTCAGGTGGCGCATCAATTCGGCGTCATCGCTGTTCAGGCTGACCACGATGCCCTTCTTAGCCATCAGAGCCGCGTTGAAAGGGATGGCGTCGATGGCCTCAATCTTATAAGCCCACCAGTCGCTGAACGTGGAGGCGCCGGCGCCGTGTTCCTTGATCTCCTTGGCCACTTTGTAGCCTTCCAGCACGTGCTGGAAGGTGCGTACTTTGAACCCGTTATCGTCGGCAGCGCGGATCATCATGAGGATTTCGTCGGCGCGATAGCAGTGCACGTGGACGTAGCGTTTGTTTTCGAGCACTTCCTTGAGGGCTTGCAGTTTGAGATCGGTTCGCGGCCGGATCGGATGCTCGCCTTTGGCTACCGCGGCATCGTAGGCGTCCCACTCGGCTTTGTACGCCTTGGCCTGGTTGAACGCCTCGCGAATCACGTCCTCCACGCCCATACGCGTGGCGGGATAGCGGGCCTGAATCTGAATGGCGCCGATGGCGCCGCGTCCGCCCTGAGGATTACCCGAGCGCTTGGGATTCTCGCCCAACGCGAACTTAATTCCGGGAGTGGCTCCAGCGAAAATCATCTCTTCGGCGCTCTTACCCCAGCGCATCTTGAGCGGCAGGGTTTGCCCGCCGATGGAGTTAGCCGACCCATGCAGAATATTCGCGGTAGTTACTCCCCCTGCGAGCGCGCGGTAGATGGCTATATCGTCGGGGTTGATAATGTCCTTGATGTTGACCATCGAGGAAACCGAGACGCTGCCCTCATTGATTCCGCCAGAGCCGGCAATGTGCGAGTGGCAATCGATGATTCCGGGAATCAGATAAAGTCCGCCGGCTTCGATAATGGTGGCGCCGGCGGGCACCATCACCTTCTCGCCGATATCGGCTATTTTGCCATCCTTTACTACGACGGAGCCCTTGAAGATACCTTTGGACCCCTCGGTCATCACGGTGGCGTTCTGAATGACGAAAGTCTCGGCACCCAAGGGCGCCAGTGCCGCCAGGATGCCTATGGCTAGTTTTTTCATTGGTTCCCTCCCGCGCCAGGCTCTTCGGTCGCCGGGCCGCCGCGGCCGCCCATAGCGGGCGGTTCGGGCGTATATTTCCTGCCATCCACGAAGACCATGACAATTTGCGTGCGGTCGTCGAAAATCTCGCCTTTGGTAACTACGAGATTGGCGATCTTGCCCTTCTCGATGCTGCCGACACGGTCAGAAATGCCATAGATTTCGGCTGGCCAGACAGTGAGGGCCCGCAAGGCGTCTTCCCGGGAAAGGCCGGCATCGATGGCTTTCTTGACAGCGCGCTGGAAGTCGCGCGGCGCATCGGTGCCGTCGGAATAAAGCGCGAACCTGACACCAACTTTCGCCAGCGCGGCCGGAGCGCTGGGCGCCTTATCGCGCTCGATGAGCGTGCGCAGGGTCTCGTTGCTCTCGTCGCCATCGGCGCTGCGCGCCGGCGGAGCAGGCCAACGGAGGCTCAGCAGCACGGGAACATTCGCCTTCTTGAGCAGTTCCACCGCCTCAGGGGCGTAGGCTTCGCGCGCGCCGTAGAGAATCATACCCTGCGGCACGGGGCTGATGGCTTTCAATTCGGCGCCGAACCTCAGCATGCGGTCGATCTCCACCGTTTGATTGGCCGGCAGCAGAAAGCGCGGCGAGGCCATCAGGCCTTCGAGCGCGCGATCGTATTGCGGGCGCTGCATGCCGCGCGGATTCTGCGAGTAAGCGTCCTTGACCAATTTGTAGTGATTGGCGTCGAGATAGAGCTGGCGCACATAGGAGATGATTCCCATCAGCGAACTGGGAAATCCGCCGCCGAACCCACGGCCCCCGCTCATCGAGATGTACTGTCCGACGGAAGGGACCAGCACCATATCGGCGGGCTTCTCTCCGGTCACCAGATCGATGACTGAACCCTGGCCGGCGAAAATCCCGCGAGTGGGGTACGTCACGGCTGTGGTGATCCCGCTGCTGCGTACGGTTTCCACGCGCTTGTCGCCGGCTTGCAATTCGTCGGCAGCCAGCAACCAGCTGGTGGTCTGGGGGCGATCTTCGGGTCCCCAGGCTCGCTCCGCCGGTACGGCCTGGGCCGCCGGAGCGGCGGTTTGCGCCTGCCCACCGCCTCCGCGTCCGCCGCGTCCGCCGCCGGCGGCAGCAGCGGCGCCGGGAATCCCGACCGTGCTCATGGCATCGATCAGGCCAGGGTAAACCGTCATGCCTTCACCGGCCACCACCCAGGCATCAGGCGGCACGACGACATTGTCGCCGACGGCCGCAATCAGTCCATCCTTAAGAACTACGGTACCTTTGGAATAGACTTGACCGCTGACGGTCACGATCTTCGCGTTGGTGATGGCGATGGTTGAGGGCCCCTCTGCCAGAGCGTAGGCACAGCACCAAAGAAACGAGAAAACGAGTAGTTTCTTCATAGGGCGATTCCGGTCATTATATACCTCTAAAATCCGGTGACGTGATCGATATATGGCGCAGGCGAGGGAGGCGAGGTTACGGGGGACGGTGCTCTATACTGGGATTTGTCCTCACAAAAACAGGTGCGGTACCGCGATGCCGGGGTCAACATAGACGAGGCGGACCGGGCGCTCGCGACCATCAAAAAACTGGCGCGGCAAACCTTCACCCGCGGCGTGCTGACCGACATCGGGACGTTCGGCGCGGCATATTCGCTGGCGGGATTCCGCAAGCCGGTGCTGGTGAGTTCGGCCGACGGAGTCGGCACAAAGCTGAAGGTGGCGCTGCTCACCGGGCGCCACGACACGGTGGGCGAAGACCTGGTGAACCACTGCGTGAACGATATCGCGGTGCAGGGCGCGACACCGCTTTTCTTTATGGACTATTTTGCGGTCGGGAAGCTGCGGGCGGAAGTCGCCACGGCGGTGATTGCCGGGATTTCGCGCGGCTGCCGGAATAACGGCTGCGCGCTGATCGGCGGCGAAACGGCCGAAATGCCGGGACTCTATGCGGAGACCGACTACGACCTTGCCGGCTTCATCGTGGGCGCGGCCGAGCAGTCGCAATTGCTCACCGGCAAAGGCATTCGCGCGGGAGACGTGCTGCTCGCGCTGCCGTCCACCGGCCTGCATACGAATGGCTATTCGCTGGCGCGGAAGCTGCTGTTCGAAATCGCGGGCTACGGGCCGAAAACGCTGCTGCCGGAGGTGGGGGCCACCGTGGGCGATGCGCTGCTGAAGGTGCATCGCAGTTATCTGAAGCCGATCCGCGCGCTGATGGCCGCCGGACTGCTGCGGGGGGCCGCGCACATTACCGGCGGCGGGATCACCGATAACACGCCGCGCATCCTGCCGGCCGGAATGGCCGCGGCCATCGACACGGCGTCGTGGAAGCTGCCGCCGATATTCGAAGTGCTGCGACGGATCGGCAACATTCCGGAAGACGATTACCGCCGGACGTTCAATCTGGGAGTGGGGATGATTTTCGCCGTGCCGAAGCGTGCCGCCGCGCGAGCCGAGGCGGTGCTGGCAAAGCTGGGCGAAGCGCCATTCCGGATCGGGGAAGTGGTGGCGCGGAAGCGCGGGCGCCCCGCGGTGGAATACCGGTGAAACGGCTCGGAATTTTGATTTCCGGCCGCGGCTCGAACTTCGAAGCCATAGCGGACAACGTGGCGGCCGGCAGGATCGACGCCGAAATCTCCGTAGTGATTTCCAACCGCCCCACGGCGCGAGGGCTGGAAATCGCGCGCGAGCGGGGATTAAACGCGGTATGCCTGCCGTCGAAGGGACTCGATCGCGAAGTGTACGACCGCATGCTGCTGGAGGAACTGGCCAAACACAAGGTCGAGCTAGTTTGCCTGGCGGGATTCATGCGGCTGCTAAGCGCTACCTTTATTCGCCAATTTCCGAACGCCATTTTGAATATTCATCCGTCGCTCCTGCCCTCGTTTCCCGGTTTGGATGCCCAGCACCAAGCCCTGGAGCACGGGGTTCGCATCACCGGGTGCACGGTGCATTTCGTGGATGAAGACCTCGATGCCGGGCCGATCGTTTTGCAGGCGGCCGCTCCGGTATTGGACGACGATACCGTGGAGTCTCTCTCGGCGCGCATTCTCGCCGAGGAGCATCGCATATATTCGGAGGCGATCAGGATCGTGCTCGGGGGCCGGTATCGGATCGAGGGGCGGCGGGTGTTGTTGGCGTAAGTGGAGCGACCGGGCTAATTACCGGCTGGGGGCGACCCTGTCGACCACCAGCGTGTCGACCGGTCCCTTTTCGGCACCAGCCTGACTCCGTAATGCGTGTCGAGAAGGCTCAACCGCTCGTCATGGTAGAACCTGGGCATGAAGAGACAGGTTCCCTCTATCCCGCTGGTCGATTACCGGGCGCCGGATCGTCCGGCGGTTATTCGTGAGAGCCGCGGCGGGCGTGTAAAGCTTCGACCAGCCGCTCACCGTCAATTCGTAAAACGGCATCTCCTTCGGCGCGGAATGGACGGTGACACGGCACCAGCGTGCAATTGGCGGAGCGTCAGTGCAGTTGGCTCCGGTCTGCCGGCGCCGCAGCGCGCCAGCGTTGGCCCGCGGATCCATGCGGAAAAGGCGTTTCTATAGTTCCAGGCCCTTGAGGTATGCGCGAAACGGGCCGCCGAGGTCGTTCCTTCTCAGCGCATATTCCACCGTGGCTTTCAGAAATCCGAGCTTGTCGCCGGCATCGTAGCGCGTGCCTTCGAATCGCACGGCGTAAATAGGGCGCCGGTGCAGCAAATGGCGCAGCGCGTCGGTCAGTTGGATCTCGCCGCCCGAGCCGGGGTCGATCGCCTGCAGCGAATCGAATATCTCCGGGGTCAGCACATACCGTCCGATAATCGCGAGATTCGAGGGCGCTTCCTCGGGTTTGGGCTTCTCCACCATGCTGCGAATCCGGTACACGCGGTCTTTCGTCCCGTTGTGCGCCACGGGCTCGGCATCGATCGCGCCGTACGAGGAGATATTCTGCTTCGGCACTTCCATCACCGCCAGCACCGGCGCTCCGAAGAATTCGAACACATCGAGCAGCTGGCGCAGACAGGGCGTCTGCGATTCGATGAGGTCGTCCGCCAGGACCACGGCGAACGGCTCGTCGCCGATCAGTTCGGAGGCGCGCAGTACGGCATGGCCCAAGCCCATGGCTTCTTTTTGCCGCACGTACGATACGTTGATCATGTCGGAGATGTTGCGCACGATCCCCAGCAGGTCTTTTTTGCCGCGGCTCTCGAGCAGGTTCTCGAGCTCGAAGCTGACGTCGAAGTGATCTTCGATGGCCGTCTTGCCGCGGCCCGTCACGATGATGATGTTCTGAATTCCCGACTGCATCGCCTCTTCGACGCCATACTGAATGATCGGCTTGTCGACGATCGGCAGCATTTCCTTGGGCTGAGCCTTGGTGGCAGGGAGGAACCGGGTGCCCAATCCCGCGGCGGGGAAAACGGCTTTACGCACTTTGGCGTTCATCTTCTACAGTTTCGTGTGCGGCGCGCGGGTTTGCAACTTCTCCGGTGGCCATTTGTATTTCCCCGGCCTGTGTGGTATGAATATGTACCTGGGATAACCTTAACGCTATGGCTTACGTAATAGCAGAACCTTGTATTGGAACCAAAGATACCGCCTGCGTCGACGCTTGCCCCGTGGATTGCATTCATCCCAAGAAGGATGAACCCAATCACGCGGAGTCGGAATTGCTCTACATCGATCCCGTAGAATGCATCGATTGCGGCGCCTGCGTTCCGGTCTGCCCGGTCTCCGCCATTTTCGCCCTCGACGATCTGCCGGAGAAGTGGTCAGATTTTACTGCCAAAAACGCCGCTTACTACGGCAGATAACCACCGGTTTAGAACGGCCGCTCTCTGTCCGGATATTTCGAAATCCAAACCGGATAGGGGGCGGTTCGCGCTTATTGCCGGTAGGTAGCGTAAGCCGTGTCGGTTTCCCACAGTTTCACCAGCGCGATTCGTACGCCCTGGCGTACCTTCAACCCGTCCGCCACCTGCTGATAGATGTAGCGCGCCATGTTCTCGGCCGATGGATTGAGGACATCGAATGGCGGAAACTCGTTCAGCCACTGGTGATCCATGCGGTCCAGGACTCCGTGCACCACGCGTTTCAACTCGACGAAATCCACCAGCAGCCCGATATCGTCCAGTTCCCCTCCCTCGATGGTAACCTGGCAGCGATAGTTATGCCCGTGCACGTTTTCGCACTTGCCGTGATAGTTCCGCAGCGCGTGGCCGGCGGCGAAAGTCTCTTCTATAGTCACTTCGAACATCGGGATGCTTTGATTTTAACAGGAGAGCTACGGCAGGTCCGGTGTCACAGCGTGGTAATCCAGTCGATGTTGACGCCGGAAAGCACCTTTTTGGCCCCGGCGCCGTCGCGGGGCATGCTGAAAACATCAGCGCCGTTGGAGTAAAGGATCGCTCCGTCCTCCGCCAGGTCGAAAGACGCGACGCCGCGTGCCAGCACCTCCGCCTGTGCCCCGGCAGTTCGCTCCTGCCGCATAAGCTGCCAGGAGGACGGCGGCTGGAACTGCTTTTCGGGCGGCGTGACGCCATCCGGGTTTTGCCCGCTTCGCATCAACCGCAGCATTAGAATGAATGCGAACATCCGGAAAAATCCCGGCCCGGCTTTGGGAAGTTGCGGTTTCAGGCGCGGCTTGCGGATGTAGTAAAGCATGCCATCGCCGCCGGCCCGCGGCTGCACGAAATCGAGTTCCGGGTCCTGCGCCAGGCAGGCAACCTCGCGCGATTCCAAATCGATTTCCTGGATGGTGTACGGGCCATTGCCCACCGGAACTCCGCGCCGGTCCCGGGCGATTCCAGCGCTCTGATAGACCAGACGCCGCCGCTCGCCCGGAACCCAGCGCGGCGCCTCGTCCAACGACTCGCCCTCGGTGACTTCGGTGAGGCCCGACCCATCCCCCTTCATTACGGCCAGATCGGCCAGGCCTCGACCGTGCTGAATCGAGAGCGCAAGCTCGCAGCCGCCGGGCCGCCGGTCGAGGTGGCTGGCGCGGAAATCGGCGGTGTGAAACAGTCGCTTTTCCGTGCCGTCCGCTTCACGAACGAAGACGCCGCTGATCTCGTCGGTTTCGAGGGTGTACATCAACTCACCGGGAGCGCTCCCGCGAGCCACGCTGGTAATGGCCACGCGGAATGCGCTGGGGTCAGATTCGGCGGGCATCCGCAGGGCCCGCGCGAGACTCTGTCCGCCGCGCCCCTGCACCTTCCAGGCATTGCGCCGGTAAATTTCGCCGGCGCGATCGCGCAGCGAGCGTCCGAACGGGCTCTCCACGATCCGTTCGCCGTCCTCGTGCTGGAGGTATAGCTGGCCGCCGGAAATATACGCCACCGCGGGATAAGTCACGCCATTTTTATTCTGCGGGCGCGCCATTACGGGAACAATATATCGAAAGTTATTGGTGGTTCAAACGTCGAAGAATTTCTCCACGTCGTCGAGCGCCATGGTGAACTTGTAATCCGGGAGGCTATCGAAAAATACCTGCCCATATTTCATCTTGGTGATGCGATTATCGAGCAGGACAAGCACGCCGCGATCGGTTTTGGTGCGAATCAGCCGCCCGAATCCCTGCTTGAGGGCGATCGCGGCTTGGGGTATCTGGTAATCGTAGAACGGTTCGCCTCCCGCCTGCCGGATGGTTTCGATGCGGGCATTCACCACCGGATCGTTGGGCACCGCGAACGGCAGCTTATCGATGATCACGCAGCTCAATTGCTCGCCGGGAACGTCGACGCCCTGCCAGAATGCCGACGTCGCGAACAAAACGCAGTTCGGCGTGGAGCGGAATTCGTCGAGCAGCGCGTGGCGCGGTCCGGTGCCTTGCATCAAGGTCGGATAATCGAGATCGAGCGACACTTTTTCGTACACCAGGCGCATCTGCTGATAACTCGTGAACAGCACGAAGGCGCGGCCGCGGCTGTGGGCCAGAATGCGCATCACTTCCTCGGAGGCTTTGGCGGTGAATGCGGGACTGCGCGGCTCCGGAAGGTGCTGCGGCACGTAAAACAGCGCCTGCTTCTGGTAATCGAAATGGCCGGGCACGATCAGCGTGCGCGGATTCTCCACGCCGAGCCTTTTCTGCACGTATTCGAACCCGCCGGACACCGCCAGGGTCGCCGAGGTCAACACCACCGTCTCGATCTTGCTGAACAGGCGCTCCGCCACGATTTCGGCCACTTCAATCGGGGTAGCTTGCAGAAAACAGCCGCGCCCGCGCCTTTCCACCCAATACACGTAGCGCTCGTCGTCTTCTTCCATCACGAACCGCAGCGCCATCCGGAGTTCGCCCGCGCGGCGGACGAGCGGCTGGATCTCCTCGGGGGGATTCTGCATTAACCGCAGGTGCGAACCGATCAGGTCGAGCACCGCCAGCAAATCCGAATAGGCTTCTTCGTTGGCTTCCCGAAAGGCGTCGCGTCCCTGGAACGCCACGCGCCGATCGACTTCGCCGAAGAGCGCGAAAAAAGCGGCCGCCAGTTCTTCCAGCCGGGACAGAATGCGGTCCAGCTCTTCGGTGCCGAATTTCTTCATCCGGCTCACGGCGGCGATATCGCGGCGCAGGTCCATCAGCCGGTAATTGCTCACCGCGAAGCCGAAATATTGTCCGGCGACGTCTTCGATTTCGTGGGCTTCATCGAAAACCACGGCATGATATTCCGGCAGAATGCCACCGTCGTAATTCTCGTCTTTTAGCGCCAGGTCGGCGAAAAACAAATGGTGGTTGACGATAACGATATCGCTGTCCATCGCCCGCTGGTGCATTTGGGTTATGAAACAGCGGTCGAAGTTGGCGCATTTCTGACCGGTGCAAAGGTCGCTGCGCGCGTCTATTTTCGCCCATGCCGTGGATCCTTCGGGCAGGGTCTTGATTTCCGCGCGGTCGCCAAGTTCCGTGGTCTTTTCCCAATTGCGAATGATCTCGAAATCCGCCACTTCCTCGAGCCCGCTCAGCACCGGGGCATTTTCGGCGTCGTAGATTTTCTGCCGGCAGGCGTAATTATTGCGGCCTTTCATATAGCAGACCTTCAATGGCCGGGGAAAATGTTGCTGCAAGAACGGGACGTCCTTGAAGAAGAGCTGCTCCTGGAGGTTCTTGGTGCCCGTGGAGACGATCACCCGCTTGCCCGATTGCAGCGCCGGAACGAGGTAAGCCAATGTTTTTCCCGTCCCGGTGCCCGCCTCGACGATCAGGTGCCGCTTGTCGCCGAGCGCCCGTTCCACGGCTTCCGCCATCTCCAGTTGGCCCCGGCGATATTCATATTTCGGGTGCCATTTGGAGAGCGTTCCATGCCTCGAAAAGAATTGACGCGCGCCTGCCGTGCGGGTCTGGATGGGCATGGGAATTGCTTCAATTTTAACAGGCGAGCCAGCGGTTCACGGTAAGCGCACCGCTTGCCGCGGCCGCGGCTCCGGAAGCGTTACACCTGCACCGGCCGTTCGCGCGCCGCCTGGCGCCTGGCAATCTCTTCGGCGTTCAATTTCGCGTCATAGATCGACCGCGGCTCGATCGATCGCGCTACTAACGTCGCCATGCCCGCCACAATCAGCAGAGGGAGGACGAACGACCGGTCTCGCCCGGTGAGTTCCATGAGAAGGACAATCGATGAAAGCGGCCCCTGGGTGGTCGCCGCGAGCATCGCGCCGGCGCCCAGCAGCGCGAACAGTCCGGGCGGCAATCCCGGCCACAGCCACGACCATGCCGCGCCGAGCGCGCCGCCGAGCATGGCCCCCACGGTCAAAGTGGGCGTGAACAATCCTCCAGGCGCGCCGGTGCGTGTCGCCAGTGCGACGGCCGCGGGCTTCAGCACGAAAAGCACGAGCAGGAGCATCGGCGCCACCGCGCCGGCAAAAGCCAACTGCGATACGTCCTTGCCATTTCCGAGTAACTGCGGAAACCAAACCGATATCACCCCGAGCAACCCCAATCCGCCTATGGGCAAAACGAGCCGCTCCCATCCTGACGGCCGGCCGCGATCGGCCCACATGATCAGGCGCACATACCAAACCGCGACCACGCCCACGACCGGCCCGGCCAGGAACGCCCACGCCACCGCCCCCGCGGAGTTCGAGAATGCCGGGAGGTGATAGGTCGGCGCGTCCGGCAGCGCGATCCAGGAAACGCCGGCTGCGATCGCCGACGCGAATAAGGCGGGCAGCACAAAACGCAGCGCCAGCATTCCACGCATCACTTCCAGGGCGAACAGAGCACCGCCCACCGGAACGCCGTAGGCCGCGCCCATTCCCGCGCCGGCTCCGCACGCCACCAGCAGGCGGCGCTGCTCGTCGGAGAGACGCCAACGGTCGGCAAACACATTCGCCATCACCGCCCCCGCCTGCTTGGGCGCGCCCTCGCGTCCCAATGACGTTCCCATGCCGACAATGACGATGGAAAGCACCGCGCTGCCGAGCGTCCTGAGTGCCGGCATTCGACCGGCATGGAACCAGATCGCCGCGGTGGTATCGATGCCGTTGCCGCTGGAAAGGTGCCGCAGAATCACCTGTCCCAGACCCGTGAGCAATCCAGCGCCCGCGAGCACCAGAATCCGATGGCGCGCGCTGGCGCCACCGGCGGCGTCCAGCAGATCGACACCCGATCCGCCCCACGCCAGCCGCTGCACCCATTCGAGGAGACGGGTCAGGATCGCGGCCCAAATTCCGGTGGTGGCGCCCGTCAGGGCGATCGCCGCCCAGAATCGAAACGCCCCTGGTTGCTGGAGCTTGGACGGTATCTTATCTAAGCCCGTGGTGCCGGGGTTGTCCACTCCACCACCTGCTTAATAGAATCGGGCTCGCGGCGCTCTTTGGAGCCGATGAATTCCTGCGGCGTGTAGCGCTGGGTAATCAACCGCTCGAGCAATCCGTTCCATTTCAGCCGCGCCTGCGCCAGGTGGCCGGCGCCCATCTGAAAATGGCCGCGAGCCGCGTTTACGCTGCCCAGCATGAGCTGATTTTTCAGCACCAACTGCCGGATCAAGGCGGCCCCGGGAATCTGCATAGGGCGATCCCCGCCCGGAATTCCGGTCAGCACGTACGCTCCGTTGATGGCCAGTGCGTCGAGCAGATTGAACTCCACCGAAGCGATCCCGCTGGCGTCGACGATCAGGTCCATCGGCCCGGAACTCTCGCCGATCTTATCCGCCTTCCCCTGCCGCCCATCCAGGTAATTGCCGCCGATGGCTTTGAGCCACAGCGGGCGCGCACTGGCCGCATCCACCACGTCCAAACCGAAGACTTCGCAGCCGCGAAGGCGCAGCACCATCGCCGCCAGCAACCCGACCGGACCTAATCCCGCAACCAGGCATTTCCGGCCGGCCGGCCAATCGGGCATTGCCGCCGCATCGGGCAAGCGCACCTTCTGCAACCGGATGGTTTCCTCAATCGCCTTCTCCACGATGGAAAGGGGCTCCAGCAGGACACCGGCGCTCTCCAGTTCCGGCGATACCCGAATCGCATACCGCTCCCGATCGACGGCGAATTCGGTCTGGTAACCGTCAAGCCCCTGAATCCCGCGCTCCCGGTAGGCGCCGGTCTCGCACATATCGGCGCGGTCCATCTGGCAGGGCGCGCACCGCCCGCACGGACGGCGCACCGTGAAGACCGCATAGTCGCCCTCCCGCACCATCTTCACCGCGGATCCCACGCCGACGACCTGACCGAACATCTCGTGGCCGATCACGAGCTCTTTCCGCCCCTCGGGCGGCTCCGACCGGCCCCCCGACAATTCCTCGCGGTCCGTCCCGCAGATTCCAACGCGGATCACCCGCAGTTTGATTTCGTCGGGGGCGGCGATGTTGGGCTCCGGCCGCTCCACGATGCCGGCTCCCGGCGTCCCCGGAACAATGGCGATGGCTTTCATCGTTTGGACCGTGTGGCCGTCCCGGCCGTTCCTTCCGGGGGCTCGGCCAGCAGGCGATCGAGACCATCCGGCAAGTGGTCGCGATTGTCCAGCGCCAGGCTCACTTGCCAGATCTGCCGATCGCTCAGCGATGCGCCGAACCCCGGCATGCCGGTCGTGCGAATTCCATTCTTGACCACCCAAAATGTGTTCCCGGCGCTGCCGCCCTTTTCGGGATGGGCCAAAAACTGGGGCGGTTTGGGAAACATCCCCTTGGCGAGCGGCGTCTCGCCCTGGCCGCGCAATCCGTGGCAAACGGAGCAAGTCTCGCGGTAGATCTTGACGCCCGCGGCCAGATTGCCTTCGTCTGCTGTAAACGGCACGCTGGTGGGCGCCTCTTTCTTCATACGGGCGGCTATCGCTCTCTGCGCGAGGAACTGCTCGAAAGGCATGGGCGCCGACGCCGTAGCCACGGGCGCATAACCCAAATCGAAATAAAGGAACACGCAGCCGGCAAGGAGCACGACTCCCAATAGTAGCCCGAGCAGGAATCTCATGGCGATACCCTCATCGGTGCTTTGACGGGCATTCCCGCTTCCACCGTTCGTTCGCCAACAGTGCGATTTACCCCCGAATGGTAAAATCTGACTGATTCATGGCATTTGCCGAGGTACCCGTATTAATCCCGTCCTACCAGCCCGGTGACGCCCTGGAAACGCTGGTCGATCAACTGATCGCGCGCGGCTTCGAGACCATCGTGGTGGTGAACGATGGCAGCGGGCCGGAGTTTGCCGCGATTTTTCAGCGCGCCGCCCGTTCGCCGCGTGTTCACCTGGTGGAACATGGGGTGAACCTCGGCAAAGGTGCGGCACTGAAGACGGGGTTGAATTACGCGCTGGTGAAATGCCCGAATGCCCGCGGCGTGGTTACGGCCGATGGCGACGGGCAGCACCATCCGGACGATATCGTGCGCGTGGCGGAGGCGCTGCCCGCCGGGGGAGACGCCCTTATCCTGGGAGTCCGCAGTTTCTCCGGCAGCGTCCCGCTGCGCAGCCGTCTGGGAAACAATCTCACGCGCGGCCTGATGCGCGTGATCGTGGGACAGAATCTGGCCGACACGCAGACGGGACTCCGGGGCATTCCGCTGCGGCTCATTCCGCACCTGTTGCGCGTTCCGTCATCGGGATATGAGTTCGAGCTGGATATGCTGCTGGCATGCAAGCACCAGGGCTTTCCGGTGGTTCAAGTCCCGATCCGCACGATTTATCTTGGCAACAACGAAAGCTCGCATTTTCATCCCATTCTCGACTCCATGCGGATCTATTTCCTGCTGCTGCGCTTCAGCGTCCTTTCCCTCTGTACGGCAGCGCTGGATAATGCCGTGTTCGCCATCGCGTTCACGCAAACGCACGACATCGCCCGGTCGCAGATCGCCGGGCGCCTGGTTGCGATGGTGTTTAACTACTGGGGCGCCCGCCGCACCGTTTTTCATTCGCAGCAGCCGCACGCGCGCGTGCTACCCAAGTATGTGGCGCTGGTGGCGCTGAACGGACTCGTCTCCTACGCCCTGATTCAATTCCTGCACCTTACCTTCGGAGTACACGCCGTCCCCGCGAAACTCGGCGCGGAGGCGCTGCTGTTCATCGCCAACTTTGCCATTCAGAGGGACCTCGTGTTTACGCGCCGTGAAACTACCGGAAAAGCCACCGATTGGGACCGCTATTACAAGAACGTAGTGCCCACCGCCCGCCTCACCCGCAAATACACCACGAAGGTGTTGCTGGACGCGATGACACGCTTCGCAGCTCCGGCCGAAGGCAGAACTGAGCTTTCGATCATCGAAATCGGCGGCGCCAACAGTTGCTTTCTCGACAGTATTCTCGCCGGCGTGGGCTGCCGGCAGTACGATATCGTCGATACCAACGCCTACGGGCTCTCTTTGCTCGAACCGCGAACGCGCGCCGACAATCGCGTGCGGCTGCACCAGAAAAGCGTGCTCGGCCTGGAGATGGAAGAGGCGGCCGACATCGTATTCAGTGTCGGGCTGGTGGAGCACTTTGACCGGGCGCGTACACGGGAGGCGCTGCTCTCGCACTTCGATGTGCTTCGTCCCGGCGGAGCGGCGATCATCACGTTTCCCACACCCACGTTGCTCTACCGGGTAACGCGGGGTTTGGCCGAGATGATCGGCGTCTGGCAATTTCCGGACGAGCGTCCGCTCAAGGCGCCGGAAGTGCTCGATACTGTCCGCGCCCGCGGAGAGGTGCTCCAGTTGAAAACTCTATGGCCGCTGATTCTGACGCAGGGGATGGTAGTAGTAAGGAAGCGAGGGGAAGGGCGGCCCGATCCGTTACACGGGCGCGAGGGAGTTGTTACAACTTCGACGCCTTGAGCATTCGGCACCGAAACGCACCGCTCTTTAGCTTCGAGCTCACGCCTCGGTAGGCGATTTCCGGGGCAATCCTGCCCGGTCCGGCCGCTTATTCAACTATAGGAGGCTCCCTATGGTTGTCCGCCCGTTGGTCGTAACCCTTGTGTTGCTCGCCGGATGGTCGGTGTGCGTCGCCGCCCCCGTTCCGGCGCGAGTCCTCGACTATCCTGCCGCGCACCTCCTGCCCGGCGAAGTGCCTGGCGCTCTGGCCGTGGATTGCCGCGGTTATACCTACCTCGCCGGTCAGCAGACCACGGCCGTGGGCGGACACGCCGCCGGATTTCTGTATGTGACCCGGATCGACCCCTCAGGTGAACGCCGGCTCTACACGGCATATCTGGGAGGTTCGGGACTCCAGCAGGTAACGGGTGCGGCGGTGGATGAAGATGGCTATCTATATATCGCCGGCTATACTTCCTCGCGCGATTTCCCCGTCATCGGCGGCGTGCAGAGCGCTCTTGCGGGACGACTCGACAGTTTCGTCGCCAAGCTCGATCCCAAGGGCCAATCCTGGGTCTTTTCCACCTATCTGGGTGGGACCGGCGACGATCTCGCCAGCAGCATTGCAGTCGACCGGCAAGCCAATGTATACATTACCGGCTCGACCAGTTCCGCCGATTTTCCGGTGAAGAACGCGGCCGAAGACGTGGCGCCGGGCGACTCCCGCGGCTTCCTGGCCAAAATCAGCGCCGATGGCGGGACGCTTTCTTATGCCACTTATCTCCGCGGCAGCGGACGCAGCGTGACGGTCGATTCCTCGGGCTCGGCTTACGTCGCGGGAAGCACGACGTCGGAGGGAAGCGAGCGGCCGTTCTGGCTGAAAACGACGACGGACGGATCGACCGGCGGTTCCTTCCACGTGCTCAACCAAGCTGGCGAAGCCACTTCGATCGCTCTCGACAGTCAGGGGGCTATCTATCTCGCGGGAGACACTGGCGGTGCCGCGCCGCTGGCTTTCGCCGCCAGGTTCGCTCCCAATGGCGAGCGCGTGTACTACACTACGGTGGCCGGAACGGACGGCGGGTCCGCGCCCTCAATTGGCGCCGATTCACTCGGCAACGCTTATGTCGCCAGCGGGCCTGCGGGTCTGTTGGTAAAGCTTTCGCCCGGCGGCGACCGGCAACTGGCCTCGGTGGATCTACCGCGGGGGAATTTGCGGATAGCGACTGCCGGTTCGGGCCGGGTGGTTGCGGCGGGCACGGCCATCACCGGTGAGGCGTACCTTTCCCGCGTCTCTACCTGCGCCTCGCCGGTGTCGCAATCCGCTAAGGTCATCCCGTCCTCGGGCGGTGCGGACGTCATCGCTCTGGAGAGCGCTCCGGAGTGCGAGTGGAAGCCGGCCGCCAGCGCGCCTTGGATCGAACTCGCCGAGGCGGCCGCCGGCAGCGATTCCCTGAGCTATCGCGTCGCCGTCAACCTCGGACCGGAGCGCACGGGAACCATCGAAATAGGCGATGAAAGCGTTACTGTTCGCCAGGAGGCGGGGACGCTTTCCCAGCCCACGAACGTCATTCGCGACAACCCCGGTTTCCGGACAAGCTCGCTCCCCGCCTGCGATGACTGCTCCTCGCCGCGTGCGGTCGACCTCGGCTTTTCGATCGATTTCTATGGACGGACCTTCTCCCAGGTCTGGGTCAACGCCAACGGCACGGTAAGCTTCGATGCACCCGGCGCTTCTTACACTCCGCGACCGCTCCATAGCCTCCAGCGGCCGGCGATTGCGCCGTTCTGGGCGGACGCCGACACGCGGCACGCGGCCCCCGGCGCGATCTCATATGGCAGCGATTTAGTGGATGGCCGGCCGGCATTTGGCGTGAACTGGAGCAATGTGGGCCGCTATTCCGGACTCGACAACGAGAGCAATGATTTCCAGTTGGTCTTGATCGATCGCAGCGACGCCGGCCCCGGGCAGTTCGACATCGAAATGAATTACGCGGGGCTCGCATGGGACGCGGGCGAAGCCAGCGGGAGCAACGCGGCGCGGGCCGGATTTACCAACGGGACCGGCCAACCGGGGACGTGGCTGGAACTGCCGGGGTCAGGAGAGCGCGCGGCGTTACTCGATGGCGGCAGCGATAGCCTTGCCGGCCGGCACACCTTCAGCGTGAGGACGGCGGAATCGACCGCGGCGGACCCTGGCGGCGCAGCCACGCGAACGGCGCGTTCCATCGCACCCGCCGCCCTGGTGGCTAAGCCCACCGCGCATGTGAGCGCCGGCGCCATCACGGAATATACGGTGCCGATTTCGAGCAGCGAGCCCTTCGGTATCACCGCCGGACCGGACGCGGCGCTGTGGTTCACCGATGAGGAAGGCTATATCGGAAGAATGACCACCGCCGGCGCGGTGACTTCGGCTCCCAACTACGACGGCAGCCAGATCGGCATCGTGGCCGGCCCCGATGGAGCGCTTTGGTTCACCGACACCACCAACAGTAAGATCGGGCGGATTAGCACGGCCGGCGCGATTACCGAGTATGCGACTCCCAGTTCGGGCAGCACTCCGCATTCCATCGCTTCCGGTCCCGATGGAAACTTATGGTTCACGGAATACGGCACCGGCAAAATCGGCCGCATCACCCCCGCCGGCGTGATTACGGAATACCCGCTGGCGCACTCCTACTATGAGCCGCAGGGGATCGCTTCCGGGCCGGATGGCGCGCTTTGGTTCACGGAATACCATGCCCAAGCCAACAACATCGGCCGAATCACCATCGCGGGCCAGATTACCGAATACCCGATTCCCACCGCCAATGCCGGGGCC
>Ga0335072_10002088_pt1 | contig 31537 bp, 27 predicted proteins | sample Lox_Sample_21_FD_206725 | JGI IMG/M metagenome (GOLD analysis project Ga0335072, IMG submission 206725) | Soil microbial communities from Loxahatchee National Wildlife Refuge, Florida, United States - Lox_Sample_2.1 | ecosystem: Environmental > Terrestrial > Soil > Wetlands | place: USA...
TCATCATGTTGCGATGGAACCACGGCGGCCGAAACGTGTGCTCGGCCACCAGCCATCGCGGTGGAAAAATCGCGAAGTCCACGTTTGCCGTTCCCGCCATCAGCGAGGGTGAAGTCATCACGGTGTAAATCGACGGGTCCGGATGATCGAAGCTCACCGTATTGATGCAGTTGAACCGGGCCAGGTCATATTTATATGGCGTGTAATTCCCGTGCCAGGCGACGACATCGAGCGGCGAGTGGTCGATCTCGGCCTCCCACATGCGGCCCAGGAACTTTCCCACAATCCGGAAGTCGCCGTCCTGATCCTCATAGGCCGCCACTGGCGCCAGAAAATCGCGCGGATTCGCGAGGCCATTTGCGCCAATCGCCCCCAGCTCGGGCAGGCGAAATGGGAGGCCGTAGTTCTCGCAGATATATCCGCGCGATGGTCCTTCCATCACTACGCGAATCTTGATGCCGCGCGGCACCACGCCAATCTCGCCCGGCTTCGCATCGAGAATGCCCAGCTCGGTGTGAATCGCCAGCGCTCCCTGCTGCGGCACGATCATCATCTCGCCGTCGGCGTTATAGAAGTAGCGCCCCTGCATCGGCGCATTCGCCGCGTACAGATGAACCCCCACGCCGATCTGCATGGCGGGGTCGCCGCTGCCGCCCATGGTCACGATGCCATCGATAAAGTCGGTCTTCTTCTCCGGCATCGGGATCGGGTTCCACCGCATCTGGTTCGGCGGCGACGGCACCTCGGTAAACGGTCCGCTGCGAAACAGCCCGAGCCCTTCAGGAATCTCCGAGAACGGCTTGTGCGTCACCGACGGGCGTATGCGATACGTCCACGTGCGCCGGTTCGTCGCCCGCGGAGCGGTGAACGCTGTCCCGCTCAGTTGTTCTGTGTAGAGCCCCAGCGCCGACTTCTGCGGCGCGTTCTGCCCCTCGGGCAGCGCCCCCTTCACCGCCTCGGTCGCAAACTCGTTTCCGAAACCCGACTGGTACTTCAGCTCCGCCATCCTCTCCTCCCGATCCCGTCACAAAAACTTACCACCCTACCGGGAGCGGAGCAGACTTGGCAACCTCACCCAACCAGCGTGTGGGCAATCCTCATCCACCAGGCCGGCGCTTTGAGAGCGGTAAGCACCACCAGAAACTGGCCAACAGCGAAGATCGGCAGCACCCACAGATAGACCCGATGCACGCGACGCATCACGATGAGGTCGCGCACCACCCCCAGCAGGATCAGGGCATCCACGCCCACGTAGAAGAACATGCCCACCGCCGGAGGAACCGGTACCCGCCCCCATGCCGCTGCCGTTAATGCGCAGGTCGCGATGAGCATCATGCGCCGATGCAGCTCCGGTTTCTTCCGCCACGCTACCGCCATCCAGAAAACGGTCGTGAAGCATGCGATATCCCAGAAGGGAATAAGCAGAAACTGCGCCCGATACTTCTCCTGCAGGATGCTTACGTCGAAGCGGCCCATCACGATCGACGTCCAGAGGCCCACCACTGTCATTGACGCGGCCAGTCCCGCGCCCACCCATCCCAGCACGCGATGCAGCGGCACGTTGCGCGTGCGCACCAGCGCGGACTGCAGGATGAAGAATCCGACCCACGCGGAGAACAGCAGGCCATGCAGCCACAGCAGACCGGGCCGCGCCGGTTTTGCGTGGATCAGGTTCTGATCGACCGTATGGCCGAAGCCATAGATCACCACCGCCGCGATGAGCAGCGACATGCCGAAATAGAAATACCGCCCCGCCGTACCAGGAACTCGTTTCGCACCGGAGACGACCGGGGAGCTCTGTGCTGACGTAGCCATAGAACCTCACTCGGGAAACCCTGGAACTCTGGGGGACTGAAGGGTTGCGCTATCGTAGCAATCGCACGCCCGGATCGACCAGCACAAATTCGTCCATCCGCCGCCGGTTTTTCGGCAAAGAGCAGTTTGTCCTGAACCTATTCCCTACTCTCTGTTCCCTGCACTTCTCACTCCTCCGCCTTCCACTGGAAGCACAGGTTGTATCCGTCGGGATCCTTCAGGTACATCTGCTTCATCCCATACGGAGCCACCTGGGGCGGCTTCACCGCCACGCCTTTCTCCACCAGCGCCTCGTATGTCCCATCCACGTCAGGACACCCAAAGTACAGCGTCGTATCCTCGTGCGCCGCCACCCGTGCTCGCTCGGCCTGCACCGGCCGCTCGCTGTCGAATTCATACGCCGTGTTCAACATCACCTCCGCGCCGCCCATCCGCAGCCAAACCCAGTGATACTTATCCGGCCCCATCTCCGGCGAGGTCCCCACGATTTCAAACCCCAGCACGTCGCGGTAGAACCGCAGCGCCGTTGGCATGTCGTACACCTGCAGCAGCGGGCACACCCCGCGAACATCGATGGCCATCCCTCACCTCACTGGATGGCCAACAGCATAGCGCTAATTCTGCCTTTGCTACCGGCTACAGGCTACCGGCTGCGGGCTGCCTTCCTCGGCTCCCGCGTCTCTTCTTCCATCAGCCAGCGCCGCAGCTGCAGGATGTCGTTCGCGCGCGCAACCCCGATTGGCTTGCGCGGACCCTGCGCCTCCACCACCACGACGTTCTCGGTGTTCTTCAGCATCATGTCGCGATGCACCTGGTCCACCAGTTCGCCGGGATACGCAAGGACATAATCGCGCCGCGCCAGCTCCCGCATTTTGAAGTGGTGATCCGGCGGCTCGGTGCGCAGCAGATCATGTGGCTCCACGATGCCAATCAGCGCGCCCGCCGCATCGATCACGGGCATCAGGGCGTGATCGTTGGGCACATACTTCTCCAGCACCGAGCGCAACTCATCCTCAGCGGAAAACTGCGTGAACTCCTTCCGCATCACCTGGTCGATCTTCGCCCGCATCAGCACCGGTACGGAGTAGTCCTGCAGCACGATCAGCCCGCGCTTGACCAGCTTGATGGTCATGATCGATTCGCGGCTGCACAGGCGTACGAATCCGTCGGAAACCATGACGCACACGATCAGAGGCAGGAGCGCGTTCGGATTGTGGCTCAGCTCGAAAAGGAACACGATGCTCGTGAATGGAGCGCGCGCGATCCCTCCGAACACGGCCGCCATGGCCGCCAGCGCATAAAACGCCGGATCGCTCACCACTGTCGGCAACAGATGCTGCATCCCCATCGCGAAGGCCGCGCCCAGCCCGCCACCCACGACCAGCGACGGCGCAAAGACACCGCCGGTAGTGCCCGATCCGAGAGAGATCGTCAGCGCCCAGAACTTGGCCACCGAGATCCCGACCAAATGACCCGCGGTCTCGCGATCGTTCAGCATGTCACGGATCGTGTCGTAGCTCGTCCCCAGCACCTGCGGATAGAAGTAGCCGAGCACACCGAGGATCAATGCGCCGATCACCGGCGACCAGATGGCCGCATGCCTGAGCGGCAGTTCGTCGAACAGATTCTCCAGCCATGCCAGCACTCGGATCATCACGACGCCGACAATCCCCATCAGCAAGCCGAGCACAGCAAAAAGCCACAGCTCCTTAAAGCCGGTCATCCTGAAGGCGGGCGTGGGGAACAGCGGAGCCCATCCCGCGAAGTGAATGCGCACGCCCGTCGCCACCGCCGCGGCCATGGCGACAGGAATAAACGACCGCGCACGCAGTTCGAACAGCAATAACTCCACGGCGACCAGAATCCCGGCCAGTGGCGCGGTGAACGTCGCCGCCATTCCTGCCGCTGCACCCGATGCCAGCAGAACACGTCTGTAATAAGGGGTCAGCCCCATCGCCTGTCCGAACAGTGATCCCAATGCGGCGCCGGTCTGAATGATCGGTCCTTCGGCGCCAAACGGTCCGCCGGTTCCGATGGCGAATGCGGTTGCGAGGGGTTTCAGAATCGCCACGCGAATCCGCATGCGGCTGTGCCCGAACAGCACCGACTCCATCGCTTCCGGGATGCCGTGGCCCTTGAGCGTGGGCTCCCAGAAATAGATCATGATGCCGACCAGGAGCCCGCCGAGCGGCGGGATCAGAATCACCCAGAGGCCAAGATGATTACCGGCAGGGTTCGTGATCGCAAAGGAGAAGCGGCCGTAGAAGAAGATGTTCGTGAAGAGGTAGATCAGTTCCAGCAGGCCCTGCGCAACCAGGCCAGCGACCAGGCCCACACCCAGCGCGAAGAGGCAGATCTTCACAACCTCCGGCTCCAGCGCCACCCCGAACTGCCCTTTCCTGCTCGACTGAAATTCTGGGTTCGTTGCAGCTTCCGGAATCGGAAATTCCGCCATTTCGATGCTCCTGTTCCTGTCTTTTTTCCTGGAGACCCTACACCGTCACGGATTCCTCAACGGTCCGCGCGCCCTCTGCCTTCCGCGTCTTCAGCGCATGCAGGATGTCGGTCTTCGTCACGATTCCCTGCATTCTGCCCTCCTCTGAAACCACGAGCAGCATGGGCTGCGCGTGCTCGCCCAGGAGCAGCCGGAGCGCCTCGGTTACATCGCACTCCGGCGAGACTCGTCCAACACGCGCGTCGATCAGATCCCGCAGGTGCGTTGTCTTCCACCGATCCGGTGGCAGTTGCATCATCCGCCACAGCGTCACGGCGCCCAGCAACTTGTGACCATCGAACACCGGAAAAGCGTCGTGATGCGTATGCGGCGACAGCGTGCGCGCAAACTCCGTCACCGTCATTGCCGCCTGCGCTGCGATTATTTGCTGCTGCATCACCTCGCTCACCGGCGTCTCGGTCAGTTCCTGCAGCTTCACGCCTTCGTGCAGCCGCTGATCGCCCGACGCCGACGCATCGCCCGACACCGCGTAAGCGACCGCCGCACCAATGAGCGCGGGGATGATGAAGGCATGAGCGCCTGTCGCTTCGGCCACGAACACCGCCGCCGCCAGCGGCGTCTTGTATCCCGCCGAAATGAACGACGCCATCCCGACCGCTGCATAGAGTCCTGCGTCGGGGCTGTGGACGATCGTCTGCGCGAAGGCTGTGCCCAGCGCGCCTCCGGTCAGGAACAGCGGCACGAACATCGCGCTCACGCCGCCCGCGCCCAGGGAGAAGATGGTTGCCGCCAGCTTCAGCCCGCTGAACGCCAGCAACTGCTGCGTGCCGTGGTGACCGGCAAGAATCATCTCTGCGGCTTCATAGTTGGCGCCGATGGGCACCAGTGGGCCGTTGTAGAAGTGCAGAAAGACCACGCCGCAGACGCCGGTCAGCAGACCGCCGACGCCCATTCTGACCCAGTGCGGCACACCCCAGCCCACAAAGAAGCTGCGCGCCCGACGAAACGTTACGACGAACACCATGGCAACGAGCCCCACCAGCACGCCCAGCAGTGCGCTCCAGTAGAGGTCGTGGCGCGTGAAGTGCTCCGCGTGAATGAAGTTGAACAGGGGCTCGGCGCCGAGGAAGGACGTCAGCGTCACGTACGACACAACCGATGCGATCAGCGAGGGGACCAGAGCTTCATGGGCGAGATCGTCGCGATAGGGCATTTCCAGCGCAAACACGATGCCTGTCAGCGGCGCGCGAAACACCGCCGCCATGCCGGCCGCTGCTCCGGAGATCAGCATGATGCGCCGATCGCGCGCATCGAGCCCCAGACCTCGCATCCTGGCCCACAGCCATGAGCCGATCGCACCGCCGCCATAGATGCTGGGCCCCTCGAGTGCAGCGCTGCCGCCGGTCCCAACCGTCGTTACTGCGGCTATCAGTTTCGCGAAAAACGGCCGCATGTCGATGTCGCCGGCGTGTTCGTGATAGGACCGGATAATCTCCTCGGTCGAGTGCTCATCCGGATCGGGGGTGAACCATTGCATGATCAGGCCCGTCACGACGAACCCCAGCACCAGGCCTGGCACGATCGCCCAGTGATGCGCCAGGTAGAAGCGCAGCACGGGCGGCCACATCTTATGCAGGATCACGATTGCGATGCCGGTGATGGCGAGGCCCGTTACCGCGCCGATGATCGGCGCTACGATCAGCCACTTGCGCAGATCGCGCGCGTACACCTTCACCAAATCCTCATGCACCAGCGGCAAATAGCGGCGCAGCAGGGGATGCCGGACCAGCCAGCCTCTCCTCCGATTCGGACCAGGGTTCTCTCTCATGCCATCCGCCTGCCTGCCGGCCGGCGCGGCTTCATTTCGTCACGAAGAAAGCCGGCCCGGAGGCGGCGTACTTCGTCATGATGCAGATAGGTCAGCGTCGACAGAATCTCCTCGCCCCGCGCCGTCAGCGTGACTACCACCTGCCGCCGATCCGCCTTCCCGGCGCGCCTCTCTACCAGACCGCTGTCTGCCGCGCGCTCCACCAGCCCCACGACGGAGTTGTTGCGCTCCTGCAGGAATTCCGCCAGTTCCGAAATCGTCGCCCGCCCATCCGGGGTGAATCCCGCGATGCCCAGCATCAGCTGATGCTGCTGCGGCGTAACGCCACAGGCCCGCGCGGCCTTCTCACTGAAGCGCAGGAAGCGCCGCAGGGTGTAGCGGAACCACGCCAGCTCGCGCATCATCTGCTTGTCCTTGTCAGCCTTTATTCCCACACTCCGCTCCCGGCCCTCGGTTTAAAAGATCGCACTGCGATCTATTTTACATCGCACTGCGATCTTTATCCAGATTTTGCATGCCATCACGCAGATGGTCCTCCGGGACTGTATTTGGCGCTACCCTGAACCAGCATGCGCATCCTGATTTCTGGCGCCGGCGTTGCCGGACCCACGCTCGCGTGGTGGCTGCTCCGTCATGGATTCACCCCGACCCTCGTCGAATCCGCGCCGCACCTGCGCACCGGCGGCTATGTCATCGATTTCTGGGGCGCCGGATTCGAGATCGCCAACCGCATGGGTCTGCTGCCCAGCATCCGACCGCACGGCTACATCGTTCGCGAGATCCGCGTCGTCGATGACCGCGGTCGAACCGCCGCATCATTGCCCACGCTGGCATTCTTCAAGATGACGCAGGGCCAGTTCCTGAGTATTCCGCGCGGCGATTTGGCGGCATGCATCTATGCCGCACTCGACGGCAAGGTCGAAACCCTCTTTGGCGATCGTGTCGTTCGCGTGGAGCAATCCGATTCCGGCGTCGAAGTCGGTTTCGCGTCCCGCCCCGCGCGCCACTTCGACCTCGTGATCGGCTGCGACGGCCTCCACTCCGGTATTCGGCAGCTGGTCTATGGCAACGAATCGCAGTTCGAAAAGTATCTCGGCTTCAAAGTCGCGGCCTTCGAAGCTCACAGCTACGCGCCCCGCGACGAACTGGTCTACATGATGCACACCGGGGTCGGCCGTCAGATCGCGCGCTTCTCCATGCGCGACAACCGCACCATGTTCCTGTTCACCTTTCAGGACGACCATCCCGCCCTGCCCTCAACACTCTCCGGGCAAAAGGCACTCCTTCGCGACCAGTTCGACAGCATGGGATGGGAAACACCGCAGATTCTCGATGCGCTCGATCAGACAACCGACCTATACATCGATCGCGTCAGCCAGATATATATGGGGCCTGCGCCTGGTTCGTGGTCCCGTGGCCGCGTCACGCTTCTCGGCGACGCAGCCTTCGCCGTCTCGCTTCTCGCCGGCCAGGGAACCGCTCTGTCGATGATCGCCGCCTACATTCTTGCCGGCGAACTGCGCCGGGCCGGTGGCGACCACGAACGCGCCTTCCACGAATATCAGCAGCGCTTCGGACCCTTCGTCCTCGGGAAACAAAAAGCCGCGCCCCGTCTGGCGGGCTTCTTCGCTCCTCGCTCGCAACTCGCCCTCTTCGTCCGCAACCGGGCGATGAGCCTGATGAAAATCCCATGGATCGCGAACCTCGCCATCCGGCGCGACATCGCCGATCGCATTCGGCTGCCGGACTATTAGCGGATCGTCGCGGAGAGGATCGTTCGGCTCTTGTCGCGCCAGGACGCGCCACTTTCTGGCCGATTGTGACGTGCATCACATTCCTGGAGCCTCCTTTCCGTCGAAAATGCGCTCAGGGGCCCTCCTGCTGACTCGTTCCCCGGGTCCAAGTTGTCTCGTATGTCCAAAGAATTCTCTGAGTTAGCAGCCGAACTGGACCGCCTGGCCTCGAACGTCTCGTTGCGCAGGGGAACGGCTCTCTTCCACGCGGGCGACCCCCTTTCCGGGGTCTTCGTCGTCCGCAAAGGCTCCGTTTTGTTGTCAGTGGACGGAGACAACTGCATCTACCCGCCCCGCACCGCCGGTCCCGGCGAAATCCTTGGGCTGCCCGCCACCCTCACCGGCCACTACAGCCTCACCGCCAAAGTGATTGAGGAATCGGAACTCGGCTTTGTTCCGGGCCCCAAAGTGACCGAAATGCTCGAAGTCTCGCCCCGCCTGTGCATGATTGCCATGCGCCTGATGAGCGAAGAGATTGCGCGGGTTCGTTCCGCCCTGAAAGAAACCCCGCCGCTCGAGCACCACGATCCTTAGCCACGGCAACCCGCTATTGCCGGCTTCTTATTCCCCGATTTCCATCAGTCCGGGCAGTACTTCCCCTGCGTTGCCCGGCACCAGTCGCATGAACGCAGACGCATTCATCGGCTCCTCCGGCCCGATGTAGTATTTCCGCACTCGCGGCCCCGCCCAGCGTACGAAGTTCGCCGCCGGGTATACGGCGCCTGAAGTTCCTGCCACCAGCATCACGGTTGCCCGATTGATCTCTCGCTGGATGCGATCCATCTCCAGCGGAATCTCTCCGAACCACACAATGTGTGGGCGGATCCGCCCTCGGCACGCGCACCGCGCAATCGCCGCCTCCGTCTCGTACAATGCCTCATCGTGAAACGGCGGCCGCTCGCAGCCGAGTCCGGGCATTCCGCCCAGTCCGCTGTGCTCGCAGCGCGACATGAACAGCTCTCCGTGCATGTGCACCACGCGCTTCGAGCCGGCGCGCTCGTGCAGATCGTCGACGTTCTGCGTCACCAGGAAAAGCCGATCTCCGAGCTTCTCCTCCAGATCGGCCAGGGCGCGATGGGCGGGATTGGGCTGCGCCTGCGACGCACCTGTGCGGCGTTCGCTGTAGAAGCGCCAAACCCGGCCGGCGTCCGCGACCCAGCCTGCGGGCGTGGCAACGTCCTCGACGCGATACCCTTCCCATAGTCCACCCTGATCGCGAAAGGTCTTCAGACCGCTTTCGGCGCTGACGCCTGCGCCGGTCAGCACAAAGACACGGTCCTCGGGACCAACGTGAATGGTTTCCCGCCCGCTTGTCATTCAACTTCTCCATATGTAACATCTGCCGTTACATATTTGTATTTTGCGCTCACACTCCGGTCACTGAGCCCTGAACTCGCCGCGCTTCCTGCTTCAGATGCCGGCTACCAGCTGGTGCTAAAAAGCTCGGCTAACGGCTATCCTGATTCCATGCTTCCCGCCGGCGACGCGCAACTGGTCCAGATCGTCGATGCAGCAGTGCGCGACGCCGCCCGGCGTTCGGGAGCCTGGCTTCTGTGCGCTCCCGGATGCACGCAGTGCTGCATCGGCGTCTTTCCCATCTCGCAGCTCGATGCCGCTCGCCTTCGCGAGGGTCTCGCTGCTCTCAACGCGGCCGATCCACAACGCGCGGCTGCCGTTCGCGAACGCGCGCGGCAGTCGGTTTCTCGCCTCTCGACGGAATTCCCCGGCGATCCGAACACCGGCGTACTCGATGAATCCACGGAGGACCTGCTCGAAGACTTCGCCAACGACGAACCCTGCCCCGCGCTCGATCCGGCAACGGGATTTTGCGATCTCTATGCCGCGCGCCCCATGACGTGCCGGGTCTTCGGCCCTCCGCTTCGCGTCGAAGGCGGCGTCGGCGTTTGCGAGCTCTGCTACCACGGCGTAGCGCCGGAAGAAATCGCGGCCTGCGAACTTCATATCGAGGCCGACGGTCTCGAATCCACACTCACCGCCGAAGCACAGAAGGCCAGCGGCTGTGCTGGCAGCACCCTCGTGGCCTTCGCCCTCCTGGGCTGATCCCCGGCCCCCCATTTTGATCCGCCACAAACCATTACACTTCGGTTTCGTGAGAAGATTTTCTCCGCAACCCGCGCTCCCCAGCCGGGTTCCATCGACTGTGCGGCGAGTTTCAAAATCAGAGCCGCATGCGGTGCTATTTCAGTCCTCCGAAAGGAAGAATCCCACTCCATGAAAAAGAATCTGCTGATTGTTGCGACGGCTGCACTCCTCAGCATTCCCAGCTTCTCGTCAGCATTTGCACAGCGCGTCTACGTCCGCATCGGCCCTCCGCCAGTTGTGGTCGAACATCCTGGTCCCCGTCCCCATGAAGGCTTCGTTTGGGTCGGCGGTTATCACCGCTGGGACGGCGCTCGCTACGTCTGGGTTCCCGGCCACTGGGTCGAGCCGCCTCGCCGCCACGCCGAGTGGGTCCCCGGTCACTGGCGTCATGAGGCCGGTGGCTGGTACTGGGTCGAAGGCCACTGGCGCGGTTGAAACACAACTAATCTCTCGAAGCCCGACCCGTCTCCCAGTCCGGGTCGGGCTTCGTGTTTTTCCGATCGATATCGGCGCACCTTCTCACTCGCTTCACCGACGCATTGGCCAGGAAACCTGCTTCCTGCTTTCTGTCGTCCGCTGTACCCTGTACCCTGCGCCCTGTCAGGCCAGACTGCCATGCCTCACTACGTCACCCTTCACACCCACACCGACTCCGGTATTCACACCATCTTTCTCAACCGACCAGAAAAGCGAAACGCCCTGAGTCATGAGCTCATCGCGGAGCTGACCGGCGCACTCGAGGCCTTCGCCACCAGTTCATCCTGCCGCGTGGTGATCCTCTCCGGCGCCGGCTCCGCCTTCTGCGCCGGTCTCGATCTGGAACACCTTCGCACCATGATCCAGCACTCCGGAGCCGCCGCCATCCGGGAGTATCGCCTCGACGCTGAGCGCATCGCCGGACTCTTCCGCACTCTCTACACGCTGCCCAAACCCAGCATCGCCGCAGTCAACGGCGCTGCGATCGCCGGCGGCATGGGAATCGCCACGCTCTGCGACTTCACCCTTGCCGTCCCGGAAGCCAAATTCGGCTATACCGAAGTCCGCATCGGCTTCATCCCCGCCATCGTATCCGCCTTCCTCTGCACACAACTGGGCGACAAAGCGTGCCGGGACCTGCTTCTGACCGGTCGTATCCTCTCCGCAGAGGAAGCGCTCGCACTCGGCCTCGTTACTCGCATTATTCCCGAACCGGACCTTCTCGCCGAAGCCAAAGCGCTCGCGCAGCGCCTGTTGCGCAACAGTCCCGCCGCCATGGAATCCACAAAACGTCTGTTGCGCAGCTTTACAGATCGACGCCTGCCCGACGATATCGAAGCCGCCATCAAGGCCAGTGTCGACGCCCGCTCCAGCGCTGATTTCCAGGAGGGCGTGACGGCCTTTCTGGAAAAGCGGGATCCCATCTGGCCTTCCGCACGTTAGCAGCATGAGACACCAATCCAGCGGGCCGATCTGATGCGGTTCTTATCGCTTCTTCCTTCCTGAGTCAGGCTGCGGCTACCGGCTAGCGGCTACCGGGTTCTTCCGGAGCAGGACCATAGCCAATTTTTCCCAAAAGTGGTATCTCTGCATGACAACTTGCGCAACTTTATGCATAACCACTACGATTCTCTCCATGCTCGACGTCTCCGCAGGTATCGTCCCCGTCATCCCCATCGATCGCGAAGCCGACGCGCCACTCCACCGCCAGGTTTATGCCGGTTTTCGCGACGCCATCCTCCGCGGCGATCTCGCCGCCGGGCAGCAGGTTCCCTCCAGCCGCGCGCTCGCAGCCGAACTGGAAATCTCACGCTTCCCCGTCCTCGACGCGTACGCCCAGCTGCTCGCCGAAGGCTTTTTTGAGAGCCGCGTCGGCGCGGGCACGTTTGTCGCCTCGTCGATGCCTCATCGCGCCGCCACCGCAAAGCGTCCCAACGAAGAAGCGCCCTCGTCGCGTCGCACTTCGCGCCGCTCCATGCTGTTCCCATCCTATGAGCCGTTCCCGTGGCGCCATGGGTGGGGAGCCTTTGGCGTCCATCAGCCCGCCCTCGAGCACTTTCCCTTCGACCTGTGGTCGAAACTGCTCTCCCGCCACAGCCGCACGCTGCGGATGCACACCAATAACAACCTGCATCCTCTTGGCCTCCAGCCCTTCCGCGAGGCCATCTGCTCCTACCTGCGCACCGCTCGTGCCGTGCGCTGCGACCCCGGCCAGATCATGGTCGTTTCCGGTTCCCAGCAGGCCCTCGACATTGTCACGCGCGTCCTGCTCGATCCCGGCGACGCCGCATGGATGGAAGAACCCTGCTATCCGCTTGTCCGCTCCCTGCTCGTGGGTTCTGGCTGCCGCGCCATTCCCGTTCCAGTCGACGAGGAAGGCCTCGACGTCACAGCCGGCATACGCCTCGCTGCTGACGCTCGCGCTGCTTTCGTGACTCCATCGCACCACTACGCTCTCGGCGTCACGATGAGCGCCTCGCGCCGCTTCCAGCTTTTGGAGTGGTCTCGCCAGGCCAGCTCATGGATCGTCGAAGACGACTACGACAGCGAATACCGCTTCGACACCATGCCCATTCCCTCGCTCCAGGGACTCGATCCCTGCGACCGTGTCATCTATATCGGAACCTTCAGCAAAGTTCTGCGGCCCTCGCTGCGCCTCGGCTACATCGTCATCCCCGCCGACCTCGTCGATCGTTTCGCCGCCGTGCGCTTCTCCATGGACATCTTCCCCTCGTATCTCTTCCAGGAAGCGCTCACCGACTTCATGCAGGACGGCCACTTCGCGCGGCACATCCGACGCATGCGGGCGCTCTACAAAGGCCGCCGCACCGCTCTGGTCGAATGCCTCCGCGCCGAATTCGGCGACTTCCTCGAAATCCACGGCTCGGAAGCCGGCATGCATCTCACCGTGACGCTGCCGCAAAGTTTCAGGCCCGGCATTCTGTCCGACATCGACATCGCTAACCGGGCCGCTAAAGACAAACTCTGGCTCTGGCCGCTCTCGCCCTGCTACACGAATGGAAAATCGCACCAGGGGTTCATCCTCGGCTTTGGCAACACCCCCGAAGACCAGATGCCCGCCGCCATCCGCCGTCTGCGGCAGCTGCTATCCGCATAGGTAAGATACGGGCGAGGCGCCGGCTCAGGCTTTCCGGTGCCCCACCCTTGTCTGCAGTATTTGTCGTGGACAGAGTGGGTCCTTTCCTACGCCGCCACTCCCTGTTCCCCTAAATGAAACTGCTCGATCAGTTCGTGAAGCGTCCCGGCAAGAGTCGACAAGGCGGAGCATGCTTCAGCCGTCGATCGCGCCTCGGCTGCGGTCGACTCACCCAGCTTCGCCATCCGGTCCACATTCTCCCGGATATGCGCGATGCTCGCAGCCTGTTCGGTTGCCGCAGCCGCGATCTGCACAATCTGTTCCCCGGCCTGGTTCGCCTTATCCGTGATTCGGCTCAGGTGTTCACCTGTCTCACCGGCGAGGGCCCGCTCCTTTCCGGCGGCCGCCTCGTTCGACGCAATCGCCTCAACGGCGCGTTTTGCCTCTCCCTGAATCGAACGCACCACCTCTTCGATCTCCCGCGTTGCCGCCGTCGTTCGCTCTGCCAGCCGCCGCACTTCTCCGGCCACCACTGCAAAGCCGCGCCCCGCCTCGCCCGATCGCGCTGCTTCGATTGCCGCGTTGAGAGCCAGCAGATTGGTCTGCTCCGCAATCTCGTCGATCACTGACAGCACGCTGCCGATCCGTGTCGACTGAGTCTCCAGCGCCCCGATCTGCCGCGCCGTCTCTGCCACTTCTGATGCCAGGTTTTGCATCGTCGCAGCGCTGTGTTGCGCACTCTCCGGCCCCGCCTGCGCCAGCTCCACAGTCTGCCGCGCCGCGGTCGCCGCTCCGGTCGAGCTTTCCGAAACGCCGCGAATCGTGGCCGAAACCTCGTCGATGGCCAGCACCATCTGATCGGCCTCGACCGAGCCCTCCGCCGAAGCCGATGCCTGCACCGCCGCAGAGGCCGACATTGCCGCCGCCGATTCAGTCAGCCGCCGCGATGCCTCCTCCGCCTCGAGCAGCGTCCTGCGCAGCCGCAAAACGAACCGGTCAAATGCTGTCGCCAGCTTTCCAATCTCGTCTGTGCGCCGCGTGCCCAGCACCGTGTTCAGATCCGCATTGTCCAGCCGGCCCACAAAATCGTTCACCGGCCGCAACACCAGCGTTCGCAGAATCAGCCACACTACCAGCACCAGAAGCGCCGCGAGCGCCGCCGCGCACAGCAGCAGCAAAACTTCCAGCCGTATGATACGCGCCGAAATATCGCCCTTCGGCCAGGCCGCCACCACGCGATATCCCCACGCATCGAATTGTTTCGTCGATGTGTCCCACCCTTCCGCCTTTCCGGAAAGAACCTGCTGCAACAGTTGCTCGTCGACTCCCGCTGGATGAAACACCACGCTCCCGTCACGCCGCAGCAGGGTCAAAAAGCCGCGATCGAGAATCCGCACCTGTGCGATGTGATCTCCCAGTCCGCCCAGCGTCGACAAGGGATAGCCCGTGTACCACACGCCGATGACTTGTCCATGGACGTCGCGCATCGGCTCGTAGGCCGTCATGTACGGCTTCCCGAGAATGTCCACCACCCCGTAAAACGCCTGCCCCTGGCGGATCGCCCGACAGGCGGCGCCTTTCGCGTCGAGCACCGTGCCCACCGCCCGCCCTCCGTCCGGCCGCAGAACGTTCGTCGAAACGCGCTCAAAGGCATCGCCCCGGCGCACGAACAGCGTCGCCGTGCCGCCCATCAGCTCTTTCACGCGATCGACAAGTTCGAAGTTCCCGGTCTGCGAACTCTTGCCGAGTCGCAGATCCGGCACGCCCTGCCCATTCAGTTCCACCTCCGCCCCCAGCGAAGGCTCCCCGACCCGCTGCCCCTCCGAACGGAGCACCTGCATCGCAGCATGCACCGTCTGCGAGCTCAGCGCGTCCACCGTTGCAAGCGAATCGGTCAGACGATCGGTCTGCTCGGCAACCTGCGCCGCTGTTGTCCCCCGAATCTGCGACACCACAATGTGCGCAGCCAGCACTGCCAGCAACAGCATTAGTGACATGACGGTCGCCAGCGTGGGTACAAGAATCCTCAGGACAAGCTTTTCCCGCATATGAAGCATGTGCAGTTCATCGCGATGCATGGAAACGGTTCACAAAAACCGCCGAGTCATCCCGTCCATGGAACTGCTCGGTTCAAATTCGGGAACATTCCGTTCCCGGGTAGAGTCTTTTGAGACAGGAGGCGCGAATCCCATGGCGATGACTGCCGTTGGCAGTGACAACCTGCATGCGAACCCGAATGTCACCCCACTCATCGACGTTCTGCTTGTTCTGCTCACCATCTTTATGGTGATCGTTCCGGTCGCGCCCAAAGGCATCAATGCAGTTCTGCCTCAGGCGCCAAAAACTCTCCATCCTGTTCCGGCAACCACCGTCGTCGTGCAAATTTTTTCCAGCCCTGTCGGTCCGGTCTACAAAATCAATCAGCAGAGCCTTGCAGACAAAGCCGCTCTCACCGCCGAGCTGAGCCGCATCTACTCCAGCCGCGCCGAAAAAGTCCTCTTCCTTCAGGGCGATCCGGCCCTCGACTTCGCCAGCGTCGCCGCAGTCCTCGACATCAGCCGCGGTCTCGGCATTGACCACGTCGGCATCCTCACACCAGGTCTTCAAGCAAGTGCGTGACTCTAACCCCGCGGTGTTAAGGATCGTCAATCGCCGGCCGCAGAGTGAGCCCTTGCAGCTCCGGCGTCTGTGGCGCTGGATTCCGTCCGGCCTTTGCGGCGGAGGATGGCAGCGGAGAGAAGCGTGATGACAATGCCGACAGGAAGCGGCTCCATGAACGTATAGGCCATATTGACGAATGGGTTCTGGTAGAGCTGCTGCGAACGTTCGATCGCAGCGACCTGCGCGGCGGTGGTCGCAGGGTCGAGTCCGGAGGACTGGACCTTGTGAATCTGCGCGGCGAAGTAGCTGTCCATGAAGTGGGGCATGAAGTTGAAGTAGAGGATCTCCCACATGGCGACGTAGAAGACGCTGGTGATAAGGGTGATGAGGATGCCGCAGGCGAAGGCGCGGCCGAAGGAGATTTCCCCGGCGAGCGTGTTGTCGCGGTAGCTGCGGATGCCGAAGTAGACCAGCAGGAACGACGCCACCATCATGGTGTAGCCGAGAAGCATGCTGTGGCCGGAGCCGATCCTGGTGGCGACGATAAGCGATCCGCCCATCAGGACGGAGATCATGACACCGGCGATGAGGCCGAAGGTGAGAACGGTTTTTTTCATGTGTGGCTCCTGTTTCAGGGTCTGGTTTGAGTCATGTGCGACTGAGGATGGACCCACAATGCGGTGGAACAGCGCGGGATGTCGTCATCCTTCCGGGTGATTTTTGCAGGATGGGCCTCAAATCGTGCTTTCGGGTGAGGTCTGGCCGTCCGGGGGGACCCTGGGGTAAGCAAGTGCCTCAGGGGAGCAGACCCAGTTCCTTGCCGCGCTGGACAGCCTGGGTGCGGCGGGCGGCTCCGAGCTTGTCGAAGGCGCGGGCACAGTGCGTCTTGACGGTGTTTTCGGAAACGAATAGCTCGGTGGCGATCTCTCGATTGCTGAGGCCGCGGGCGACCAGGGTGAGTATCTGGAGCTCGCGCGCCGTGATGCCGAGCCTCTGCTGGCGGGCGATATTGGGGGCAAAGGGTTTTGGGGCGGGGACTTCCGCAGGAACAAGCACTTCCCGCACCACAACCGTTTCGCGGATGGTTTCGCGACTGCGCGTGATCCTGAGGCCGAGCCAGATGCCGAAGGCCGCGAACAGGACCGCAACCAGCGCGGCATAGAGCTCAACCGAATGCGAGATAACGACGAAGCGGTATTCGGTGTATTGAAGGATGGCGATCAGCAGGCCGCCTACGAGACCGAAGATGAGGACGTGGCGCTTCATGACGAGGTGTGAAGAAGTATATCTCTGCCGATCTCCGCCGCAGGACCTTCTGACCACCTCTGCGCTGACGCTTTTCTGCTGGCCGTTTCTTCGCCGACCGCTTCTTAGCTACTCTGTACCCATGGGCGACACTGCCTCATCCACCGAATCCTTCGACGTCCTCGTGATCGGAGCCGGCCCCACCGGCATGGCCTGCTCCATCGAGGCTCAGCGTGCCGGTTGCCGCTCCGTCCTCATCGACAAGGGCTGCCTTTGCAACTCGTTGTTCCACTACCCCTCGCACATGACCTTCTTCACCACCTCCGAGTTGCTCGAGATCGGTGACATCCCCTTTCCCTCGACCAACGCCAAGCCCTCGCGGAACGAAGCGCTGGAGTACTACCGCAAGGTCGCGATGTTCTACTCGCTCGATGTTCGTCAGTACCAGCGGGTCGAGCAGGTCCAGGGCCAGGACCTCAACTTCTCCATCCGCACCTTCGACGACTACGGCCGCCCGCATACGTACGCCACCCGCAAAGTCGTTGTCGCTACCGGCTACTACGATCTGCCGAACCTGATGAACATTCCTGGTGAGGAGCTCGCGAAGGTCCGCCACTACTACGACGACCCGCATCCTTATTACGGTCTGGACGTGATGGTGATCGGCGGCAAAAACTCGGCCGCCATCGCCGCGCTCGAACTCTGGCGTCACGGCGCGCGCGTCACGATCGTTCATCGAGGGCCTGCCATGCACCGCCACGTGAAGTACTGGATCAAGCCGGACATCGAGAACCGTATCAAAAATGGCGAGATCACCGCGTACTTCGACACTGCAGTAACCCGTATCGATCCCGACACTGTGACGATTCAGACGAAGGGGGCCGGGCCTCGAATCCTCAAAAACGACGCCGTTCTCGCCATGACCGGCTATCGCCCCGACTTCGAATTCCTGGAGTCCCTCGGCGTCCGCATCGAAGGCGAAGACCGCTGCCCTGCCTGCGATCCCACCAGCCTCGAAAGCAACATTCCCGGCATCTACCTCGCGGGCGTCATCGTCGCCGGCGACCGTACCAACGAAATCTTCATCGAAAACGGGCGATTCCACGGCCGTCAGATCGCCGCTGACCTGAAAGTGAAATTAACGTCATCGGCTGCCGAACCCCTGAGGGTGTAGGATCACTCCAAACCCCACAAGATCTGCCAGCGGGATCGGATCGACGCTCTCCCCCTCTGACCGCAGACGGGCCCCCGACTGTTAACTGTTGTCCCCCGACGATGCCGCTGCTTAGTCCACGGTCGATTCGCGGTCAGTTCATGGCCGCCCTGATCCTGTTTGAGATCATTGTGGTCGGCATCTTCACGCTTCTGCTCCTGCGCCAGCAGGGGTCGGAAATGACCCAGCGGATCCATCGGCGTCTGGAGAGCCAGGCGTTTGAAATGGCCTCGCTCGCCAGCTTCGCGTTCACCGATCCCAAGCCGAACTCCCTCTCCCACGTCTTCGCCATCGCGACCAGCAGCACCAGCATCGCCTCCGCCCAGATCACGGACCTCACCGGCCGCAATCTCGCCAGCACCGATCCCAGCGCCCTGGGCAAGAATACCCTCACCGAGCGGGAGCGTGCTTTCCTTGGGCCTGCGGCCGCGCCGGTCATCTTCCAGCCCGTCAAAAACCAGTGGGAAATCGTCGCTCCTATCGTCGTGGGGAACCGCACCCAGGCACTTGCCTGGATCTACTCCAGCAACCATCAGGACAACGTGGATCTGCGCGCGCTGCTGCGCATCACTGCGCTCTGGGCTGCCTTCGTCCTCGGCGCCTGCACGCTCATTGCTGCCGTTCTCGCTCAGTCCATTACCCGGCCGCTCGGCATGCTCACGCGCGCCACCCGCCGGCTCATCCAGCATCCTGAAGAGCCGAGTGCCGACTTTCCGCTTCCGGTCAGAACATCGACCGAAGCTGCTGAGCTTACCATCGCCTTCAACCGCATGGTCGCCGCTATTGAGGATCAGCGCGCCGGACTCAACGAGACCCTCGCCCTGCTGGACTCCATGCTCGCCAACGCGCCGATTGGTTTTGCGTTTTTCGACCGCAAGTACCGCTTCGTGCGCGTCAATCAGTTCCTCGCCGACATGAACGGCTACTCCTTTGCACTGCACCTGGGCCGTGGCGTCAACGGCATTCTGCCCCCCGCAACCGCTACCAAGCTTGAGCGCAGCATCGAGACCGTCTTCCAGAGCAGCCAACCGGTCCGCAATCTCGAACTCACCTGGGAGCCCGAGCCACGCCGCTCCCGCACGTGGCTGGTTCACCTCTATCCGGTGCGCACTGAGACCGACGCCACCCGCTGGGTCGGCGCCATTCTGGTCGACACCACCGAACAAAAGCGCGCCGAGGAGACCCTCCGACGCACCGAGAAGCTGGCCGCTACCGGCCGCCTCGCCGCCTCCATCGCGCACGAGATCAACAACCCGCTGGAAGCGGTCACGAACCTCCTCTTTCTTATCCGCCAGGAAAACCTCTCACCCGACGCCGCGAAGTTCGCCGAACTCGCTCAGCAGGAAGTCACGCGCGTCTCAGAGATCACACAGCAGACCCTCCGCTTCTATCGTCAGTCAACGCTGCCCGCCCTCTCCAATGTCGCCGAGCTTCTCGACTCTGTCATCACCCTCCACCTCGGCCGCATTCAGACCCTGCAGGTCGACCTGCGCCGCGACTACGACCGCAGCCTGCAGCTTTTCTGCTTTGCCGGCGAGCTGCGCCAGCTCTTCGCCAACCTCATCGGTAATGCCCTGGACGCCATGACTCCCAACGGCGGCCGTCTGATCGTCCGCAGCTATCGCTCCACCATGAAGGGTGTCGCCGGTTTCCGCGTCTCGGTCGCCGACACCGGCGGCGGCATCACCCAGGAGGCGCGCCGCCACATCTTCGAGCCTTTCTTCACCACCAAGGACGCCACCGGAACCGGCCTCGGCCTCTGGGTCAGCGATCAGATCATCCGCAAGCATCATGGCACGGTTCGCGTGCGCAGCCGAGTGACCGGCCATACCGGGACTGTCTTCAGCGTGTTTTTCCCCGCCACCGGCGTCGAGCCTGACGCAGCCACCACAGAACCCGCCAGCGAAACCGTATCGTCCTGACGGTATGGGTGCCCACTCCAGTTTTGGGCGATGTGGGCTCGCGCGATGCACCTTTCGCTGCTACCGACTCGATGCGGCGCTGAATCGGTCCCGAACGCTGAGCGTGGCGCGCCGAGCGCTCTGTCTTCCTGTACCCTGCTCCCTGTACCGTGTACCCTGTCATTCTTCCGGAGGAACCACACGCAAATGCTCGTCCGCTCTCGATGTCTCCCAGCCCTGCTGCTAATCGCCGCGACCCTTCCCCTTCTCGTTGCCAGCCAATCCCTCCAGGCTCAAAAGAAAAAAGCCGCACCCGCCTCGTCAGCGCCGGCCACATCTACTGACCCCGACGCCGGACCCTGGGCCGAGCCGCAGCCAGCCCAGGAAAAGCTCGACCTCACCATGTACCAGAAGATCCGCGAAGAGGGCCTCCTGCACTCGCGAATCATGGACTACGCCTCCGCCCTCACGGACGACATCGGCCCGCGGCTGACAGGGTCACCGAATATGGCCAAAGCCAATGCGTGGACCCGCGATCAGCTCACTGCTATGGGCTGTGTCAACGCGCACCTCGACGACTGGGGTGAATTCGGCATGGGCTGGCAGCAGCTCAATACCTGGGTCCGCATGACCACGCCCGACACCGCCGTCTTCATCGCGCAGGCTACGCCATGGTCGCCCGCTACCAGCGGCCCGATCACGGCCGATGCCACATGGGTCAACATCCAGTCCGACGAAGACTTCGCAAAATACCAGGGCAAGCTCGCCGGCAAAATCGTCCTCCTCGGCGACATGCGCCCGGTCCCGCCCGTCGACGCCGCTCTCTTCGAGCGCTACACCGACCAGCAGCTTGCCGAGATCGCCAGTTATCCAGGTGAAAACGGACCCTCCGCTGCGATGCGCGATCGCCTCCGCACCTACATGCAGCGCATGAAGCTCATGGACAAGCTGGTCCAGTTCCTCGCCGATGAAAAAGTCGCCGCCGTCATCCGTCCCAGCCGCGACGCCGAGCACGGCGGCGGCTCCGGCGGCACCATCTTCGACGACAACGGTGCTGCCATGGGCCGAACCCCCTACATCCGCGGCCACGAGATGAAGGTCCCCACGGTCGTCATGGCCATCGAGAGCTATGGCCGCGTTTACCGCCTGCTCGAAGCTCACGTTCCCGTCAAAATCGAGATGGACGTTGAGACCAAATTCACGGGCGACCATGAGCACGGCTACGACACCGTTGCCGAAATCCCCGGCACCGACCCCAACCTGAAAGATCAGGTGGTTATGGTCGGCGGCCATCTCGACAGCTGGATCGCCGGCACCGGCGCCACCGACAACGGCGCTGGTTCGCTTGTTGCGATGGAAGTCATGCGCATCCTCACCGCGCTCCATGTCCAGCCGCGCCGCACCATCCGCATCGCACTGTGGTCCGGCGAAGAAGAAGGCCTCTTCGGTTCCCGCGGCTACGTGAAGGAGCACTTTGGCTCCGCGCCGCCGTCCACCGCGCCCGATCAGCTTGCACTGCCGGAGTTCATGCGCCGCGCCGGTGGCCCGCTCGAACTCAAACCCGACCAGCGCCTCATCTCCGGCTATTTCAACGTCGATAATGGCAGCGGCAAAATCCGCGGCGTCTATCTCCAGGGCAATGCGGCCATTGCGCCCATCTTCGAGCAGTGGATTGCGCCCCTCAAAGACCTCGGCGTGACCACGCTGACGATGCAAAATACCGGCGGCACCGACCACCTCTCGTTCGACGCGGTGGGCATTCCTGGATTCCAGTTCATTCAGGATCCCCTCGACTACGAGACACGGACCCACCACTCCAACCAGGACGTGTACGAGCGCCTGCAGCCTGCCGACCTCAAACAGGCGGCTACCGTGGAGGCCATCTTCGTCTATAACGCCGCCATGCGCGACCAGATGCTCCCGCGCAAACCGGTCCCGCATCCAGAGCTGCGCCCGCAGGAGGCTCCCATCAGGAACCTCTTCCCCGACGCGGTGCCGGAATCAACTCCACCGCAGTCGTAGCCGCGTGGCCCACCCTTGTCCAGATACTACGGAAGGGTGGGCTCACGTCCATCCCAATCAAGCCAGACCTCGGTCGTCGCCACCCCGGTTCATTCCGAAGGCGCATCCGCCGGGACGGCGAGTCCCTTGATACCCTCAAATCATGATCAAGGGCCTTACATTGATACGCCCGGTGCACTCCTCGGGACAGTTTGACGAACTGGTGAGTTTCTTTTCCGCGCTGGGGTTCGAGCCGGGACGCGGCTGGGATGAGCCTCCGCCATCGGAAGGCGCTGCAAGCAAAGGACGCCCGTTTCTCGCCCCTCTGGGCAACCTGGAATTCATCGATGGAAAGCTTCCCACGCTGACGACCGATTTGCTCGTCGAAGTCACCTCACTGGACGCGGTTCATCAGGTTGCGAGCCACTGGCTTGAGAAGCATACAGCCACCGATGCCACGACGATTCGCATCACCGGGATCGAAGACACGCACTGGAAGTCGCGCCTCTTCACGGTCGAACCCGTTCCCGGTTTTTCCGTTGCGTTTTGGGAACGCCACGAAATGGCACGCGACAAGCCCATTGCGCTTGAGGGCGATTTGAGTGCGCATGAAATGAGGTTCGCCATCGTGGTGGCACGCTGGAATGCTGTCATCACGGATCGTCTGCTGCAGGGTGCGCTCGATTGCCTGCTGCGCAGCGGTGCTCACCGCGACCGCATCGAGGTTGTTCGTGTCCCGGGTTCGTGGGAGATTCCCGAGGCCGCTCGCCAGCTGGCTGAAACTCACCGCTTCGATGGCATCGTTGCACTGGGATGTCTCATTCGCGGGGAGACCGCCCACTACGAAGCGATCTACAACGAGGTGGCTCGCGGTATCGGCCAGTCGCAGCAGGATACGGGCGTTCCCCATGCGTTCGGCGTTCTGACCTGCGAAAACCTGGAGCAGGCACTCGATCGCGCCGGTCTCAAAAGCGGCAACAAGGGATTCGAAGCCGCCGCAGCCGCCATTGAGATGGCCTCGCTGCACTCGAAAATCGCCGCCACACCCGCGGAGTCGCGAGCATGACGCTGGTCGGCAAGCGGCGCAAGTCTCGCGAACTGGCGATGCAGATGCTTTTTCAGGCCGACGTGGGGCGACAGACACCGGACGAGGTGCGCAAAACCTTCTGGCAGGCTCGCGAAGAAGTGGAGGATGATGCCCGCGGTTTCGCAGAGGATCTGTTTCGTGTTGCCACGTCGCGCAGCGCGGAAATCGATGCGATCCTCGAGCAATATTCAAAGAATTGGCGCATCAACCGGATGTCCGCGGTCGATCGGAATCTGCTGCGCATGGCGGTTGGGGAATTGCTCGGTTTTCCGGGAACACCCGCACCGATCGTGATCGACGAGGCGCTCGAAATCGCGCGCCGCTATTCTGCGCCGGAGTCGATCGACTTTCTCAACGGCATGCTGGATGCCATAGCAAGGAGCCGCAAGTGAGCGGGTCGCTCTCGAGGGGCGCGGCGAATTTCATAAGTCCGGACCGACGATGAAGCTCCTTGCCTGGTTGCTGGAAATCTTCATCAACACCTTCGGCATCACGCGGCCGGGACCGAAGCAGGAACGCGTTGCCCAGCTGGCGATCGGCGGATTTCTTCTCGCGGTCATCGTCTTCGCAATAGCGATCGTGGTGTTCTTTCTGATCGAAACTCACGGCGGGCACTAGAGAAAGAAGAATCTTCCGACTAAAAAGCGACATGGTGACCCCGGGAAGACTCGAACTTCCGACACGCAGTTTAGGAAACTGCTGCTCTATCCACCTGAGCTACGGGGCCACTGTGTATAACTTGCTGTCAATAAGCGACTTATTGCGGTTTTCGGCGGTCAGACGAGAAGGCGTCTTTCTGCTGGTGACCGATTTGGTGACCAGTTCATGGTGGCGTTTCGCGGCTTTTCTGGTCTGGCGAGTCTCCGAAACAGGCACGAGCCGGTCAACAGCGGCACGATTGTGCTGCGGCGCGAGGTGCGCGTAACGCATCGTCATCTGGATGCTGCTGTGTCCCATCAGTTCGGCCACCGTGCGGAGATCAACTCCCGCCATAACCAGCCTACTTGCAAAGGTATGACGGTTGCAATGCCAGGAGTAGTCCTTGATCTTGGCATCCGTTAGTGCCTCGTTGAACCAGCGCCGGTAATTGTGCTGAGGGTCGCGTCCGGCATCCCTAAACACATAAACCTGGTCGGCGTGCTCCTGCCCCTTCTCTTTCAGTTTGGTCGCGTTGTCCTGCTGCGCACGCCTTCTTTCCTGCAGCGCGCTGCAAGCAACTGCATTGAGCGGAATGTGACGCGCTTTTCCGGACTTGGTTCTCGGCAGCGAAATGAGGCGCCGTTCCAACGACACATCCCGCCACTTCAACTGGAACTGCTCTCCCGCTCGCATTCCTGTGTGAATCGACACAAGGAAGGCTGGGACGTGCTGGGCCCAGTCCTTGTGGAGAGCAGCCGATAGCTTTGCCTCTTCGGCTGCGCTGAGGAATCGGACTCGCTCATTGTGTTCCGGCTTCGCCTTAACCAGCGTGGCGGGATTGACCGTGAGCACGTGATTCTCGACTGCCTTGCGAAAGACGAGCGAGAAAGCGTCGCGGTACCGGTTCCGCGTCGCCGGCGTCCACTCGCGTTCGTCGCTCTGTTCCAGGAGCCAGGCTTGAATGTCCTCGCTCGTGATCCCTTCCGCGGGCAGGTCGTTGAATTGCTCACCGATAATCTGGAGCTTGATCTCGAACTGATGGTGGTGCTGGGGAGTGTGGCTCTCTTCGGAGAAGAGCTTGGCCTTATCCGCCAAGTCGCCGAAGGTAGCGGCGCGGCCTCGCAGCGCTTCCGGCAGCTTCTTGCGGAGTAGCTTCTCGTGCTTGCGCTTTGCCAGCAGCATGATGGCGTCGCTGCGGCGTCCAACCTTCTCCCAATGCCGCTTGCCGCGAGCGTCGGTATATCGAATCCACCAAATACCAGAACTCGGAACCCTCTCTACAACGCCGGTCGTCTTTTGGGTGGCCATACCGCTAGCTTACACGCAGTTCTCTTATACGGAATAGACTGCTTCGAGAAACGATCTCTGATGGATCCACTGATTAGGCGAGTCCGCGTGGGACTGATTTCGAGTCAGAAAATGGACTCATTGCGTGGAAACGCACGACGCTGCAGGTTGCTGGGAATGACTTGTGATATCAATGACTTGGCGTCCGACGAGCTGGGCACGCCACTGCACGGAGATGCACAAAAATCACCAACGAACAGCCACCAGAACAGCCACCAGAACAGCCACCGGATTCTTACCCTGATTTGCTGGTGACCTGACCCCCAGAATCCGTCCAAATCGTCTTCCAATCTGGACGGATTCTGTGGGTCAGGGTCAACCTGCCGGAGCCTGAATGCTAGGATTCAGACCGGCGATTCTGCCATCGGCGGTATAGCCGATCGCCTGCACGACGGTGCCGCTCACGCTCAGGGTCGCGAGCCGATCGCTGCCCGTTCCATATCCGTAGCTCATGTTCGCCGAGCCAGTTGCGGCGTTGCCCAGTTGGTCGTCATACACGCAGTAAAGCATCGAGCCATTTGAGCGTCGGCCGGATAGTTAATCGTTGTGCCCACGATCCTGCATTTGCGAACGAGCCAATCTGTAGGCCTTTCCATCGTAATGGTAGGTTTTCGTTCGTTCACTTCCTGCCGATGCCCAAAGAGCTTCAATATCGCGATAGCCGCGAGTTTTCGAACCTTTCGCCTGTATGCAGTTTCCTGCAGCCCAGAAAAGGATTGACGCCCTCACTCGATCATTCCGCACAATCCAAAACCAACTGGCATCCGCTGCCGACAGAGGGGCAGAGCCGACTACTAAGAATTCGGTAGTGCCATCTGTCGAAAGGTCAATTCTTGCGCCCCGAAGGAGTTTTTCCGGGCTGATTTCGGTTCCTGTTTGGCCTAACTCAGCCAGCACCTGCTTACTCTCATTCGCATTCAATACTGAATCGACTACTGCTTTTGGCAAAGAATCGGCATCAAGTGGGAATGCGCCTGGACCTCCGTCATCGCAGTACGCCGTCCGGTTTTGTACGCTTTGCGCGAGACATGGCGGGAAACCACACGTAAGTAGGAGCATCCAGCTCATCAAAATTCTGGTGTTGGAAGTCATGACGGATCGTGACGCTATTGGCTTATGAAGCGTCAAAAGAACATGCTCCTTCCAACCCACTCTATTCCCTTGATTCCGACGACATGGGCGGGTTGGTCGTCTGTTTTCGGTATCACTTGTGCTCGGTAGTTCAAATAATCTCCGGGATCGTTGATCGCGGATGCGAGAGCATTTAGCGCGCGATTTAGTTTCACGCACTCTGCTGACCCAGGAGGAGACTGTAAAGCGGCCTTCACTCGTGCGGTGTTGTCGTTCTTTTCGTAGCCAGTATACTGGTTTGGTCGAGAAACGACGTCGTCAAGAGTTTCTCCTCGCTGGTTACCGCGATTCACCATGGAACTGGCTATCAAGTATGCCTCAGAGTCTAAATTAGCAATGGTAATGCTTGGTCCCGTAGGATTGCCAAGAGTGTCTCCATATTGGTACTGCCCTTTGCCCACCACGCTCGGCGGAGCTTCTTCGCCCATTATTGTATCGACGGTACTTCCTAATGCGTTTATGAAAGGAGCGAGACTTGGATCAACTGGTACACTTTGGGCACAGTCCAAATGGATCTGACAATCCAATGGGGTTGTCGCCTACGTAGATATAAAGGTTGTTCCCGCTGCCGAACCTCCCAAGCGGATCGGGTTCAGCGTAGCGTCCTAGCGACGGCAAGTAATCGCGGAAGCCGTTATGATTCCAGCCGCTCTCAACGTCGAAATACTGTCCAGGGAGTCGCAGGTTCTGCGTGACCGTGCCGCTCACAGATGCCTGCCCGAAAGCATCGTAGCTTGCCTGCCACTGAACTGCCTGATTGCTGTCCGTGGCCACTTGCGGAGTGCCCAGCATGTCGTCATACAGGTAGTAGAGCGTCGAGCCATTGAGCACAGCGATCGGCCTGCCGTTGAGATAGATGTAGTCGGCCTGCGCCACGCCGGAAGCATTGGTCTCTTCGAGCAGCGCGCCGTCCTGACCGTATTGATAAATCTCTCCATAGGAACCAGAGACCGTTTTGATCAGCCGCTGCTCGAACCCGTCGTAGGTGTAGCTGGCCAGCGTACCACTCCCGGCGTTGACCGACGTAAGACGTCCATCCTGGTTGTAGCTGAGCGAGGTGATGTATTGACCGGCAGGCGCCTGAATGCCAGGATTCAGACTGGCGATTCTGCCATCGGCGGTATAGCCGATCGTCTGCACGACGGTGCCGCCCACGCTCAGGCTCGCGAGCAGATCGCTGCCCGTTCCATATCCGTAGCTCATGTTCGCCGAGCCGGCGTTCTGGCTGGATGCAACCGCATTCGTTATCGTTTGCACATTGTTCGTCGGATAGTAGCCATAGGTCAGGCTCTGCAGTGTCGAGCTGCCCCCGATATCGGTGATTCCCGTCAAACGGTAGTCCTGATCGAAACCGCGCGCTTCGGCAACCCCGTTGCCGTTGGTGAGTCCGTTGTACGGTCCAAACGGTTCATAGGTAATGTTCGACGCGACCGATGTGTTCGCTCCGCCGCTGGGTTGTTCCCCTACCCCCGTTATCCTCCCCATAGTGTCGCGGGTATAGCTGACTGTGGCGCCCGATGGATAGGTGATGGAAGCGATCCGGTTGGCCGCGTCGTAGGCATAGGCTGTGGTGAGGTTGGCTGCACTTGTGGTGCGCGCGTCGCTGAGCAGATTGTCCAACTGGTCGTAACTGGGGGACAGGGTCCCGGCTGCATCCGATACCGAAGTCAGCCTCCCGATAGCGGCTCCGCTGTGGTGCGCCCAGGCGATCATCGTACAGGAAGTAACGAGCAACTGTGGATGGATCCACCACAGCGATCGGGCGACCATTGATGCAGATCTGGTCCGCATGCGCAACTCCGGAGGCATCCGTCTCCCCAGCACAGTGAGAGCAAACATGCGGCGGACAGATGAGAAAGGTTATTGACTTTCATCGGGAGAAGGAGACTTCATGATGAAAGTTTCCACAAAATAAACAGCTCCGAGTGTAACCAGCAAATCGACAAGACCTATGGGCAATAGGACAGCTCCGGGTACCCATGCGCGTGGCCACTGAACTATTAGGATGAGGGGTACATTAAGAGCTCCGACAACCGCAACCACCATCCAAAACCAGAAGTGCCTTCTTAAATCCCACCGGATCCGGATAGCAAGCAAATTCATTCCGATGCAAACACAAGCGCTGAGCCCCATATCGGTTTTGCCAAAGTGCCTGAAGATAAAAAAAACGGGCACCAAAGCGGCGAGAATCACAACGCCCGTAAAATCACCGGTTTTTTCCTCCGATTTGTTTGTGTCTGATTCATCGAATAAGCTCATCAGTTCTTCCCGGCCATACAATCGTTGTAATCATTAACTAAGCCGTCCTTTCCCCAAATATCATTCAGCGTTGCGATTCCGGAGAGAATGTTTCCTGCGATGGGAACCGCCTCAGCCCCCTCTTTGATAACCTCGTCGGCTGGGTTTTGAGCTATCACTTTCGCGGTGTCTACTACACTGATGCCTGCACCACCACCAGAGAAGAGGAAGTCCATAGGGCTGCTGTTCCCAAACATGGCCAAAGCGACAGAGGTACCAGTAACAAGTGCTTGAAAGCCCTTGAGAACGTTTCCTTCCACTGGGAAAATACCCAGAGCGTCAAGGCTAGTTGGAAGTCCCTTGTGCAGCAATGCGCTGGCGGCGCAAACCTGAGCTCGAGAATAGTTGGGCCCGTTATTTGGGGGGCACAGCCCCAGCGGATCGAAGAGATTCGTGGGGTTGTCGTATGCGTAGAGATACAGGTTGTTCCCGCTTCCCAACCTGCCTAGGGGATCGGGCTCGGCATACCTTCCTAGAGCTGGCGCGTAATCGCGGAAGCCGTTATGATTCCAGCCGCTCTCGAGGTCGAAGTACTGACCCGGCAAACGCAGGTTCTGTGTGACGGTTCCGCTGACCGATGCCTGTCCGAAAGCATCGTAAGTTGCCTGCCATTGAACGGCCTGATTGTTGTCGGTGGCCACTTGCGGAGTTCCCAGCATGTCGTCATGCAGGTAGTAGAGCGTCGAGCCGTTGAGCACAGCTATTGGTCTGCCATTGAGGTAAATGTAGTCGGCCTGAGCAACTCCGCTTGAATCGGTCTCTTCCAGCAGCGCTCCGTCCTGGCCATATTGATAAATCTCTCCATAGGAACCAGAAACCGTCTTGATCAGCCGCTGCTCGAACCCGTCGTAGGTGTAGCTCGCCAGCGTACCCGCCCCGGCGTTGACCGAGGTAAGACGGCCATCCTGGTTGTACCTGAGCGAGGTGATGTACTGACCTGCCGGAGCCTGAATGCCAGGATTCAGACTCGCGATTCTGCCATCGGCGGTATAACCGATCGTCTGCAGGAGGGTGCCGCCCACGCTCTCGGTCGCGAGCCGATCGCTGCCCGTTCCATATCCGTAGCTCATGTTCGCCGAGCCGGCGTTCTGGCTGGACGCAACCGCATTGGTGATCGTCTGCACATTATTCGTCGGATAGTAGCCATAGGTCAGGCTCTGCAGAGTCGAGCTGCCCCCGATATCGGTGATTCCCGTCAAACGGTAGTCCTGATCGAAACCGCGCGCCTCGGCCACCCCGTTGCCGTTAGTGTGCCCGTTGTGGCGACGCCACCTTTGTTGTATTGACAAAGGTCGCAGTAGGAGCTTGAGGCCTCGGCGTACTCTAAGCAGGAGGACCTAAAATGCGAAATGTCTCCACAACCTCGGTAAATGATTGCGTCAAAACAGGTAAGTCTTTTGGCTTACACATTAAAGATAGATGATAGGATACTCGATCGTCACGCGAATGAATTAAGATCTGTTTCAGAACCCAGCTTTGGTTCGGATTTCCCCTGTCAAATTCAACCGTGCTGATGATAGCAGGTAAACTTTCCACAGTTGTGACTTCCCTACTCACGACCTTTATATTTCTGACAGAAGCCGGTCCGACTCTCATAGCCCGCACACGGGATTCATAGTCTTCTTGCAATGTCTGAAGATGAACACTATCCACCTCGCTTGGTTGTCCGATCGAGCCACCCACGCTAATTGTGGACCGCCAAACTCCCTTCTCAATTGAAGGGGGATAGATGCTTACACCATTGCCGTCAAATCCATTGTAAATGCTCCATTGCGCGGGATATTGGAAAGCGAAATTGAAATGTTTATTACAATAATTCCTTGTCAATTGCCTGTCGGACTTAGTGCTGCTGCATTGTATCTGATCATCGATCTTATCCTGTCCGCCAGCGGCTCCTTTGTATTCTCCTAAACTTTCAAGGACCAAAAGCACGACGAAAACACATTTCCAGCTGAGCCTCATATGTCCCTCGCTATTTACACAGTCCGAGTGCCTTTGCAAGCTTCCGGTACCATGAATTGACATGATTCACCCATGCCTGCCGCGTGGCCATGTCGTCGCCTTCGTAGGCTTCGTTTAAGGTGTTGTTTTGATCTATAAGAGCGGTTAAAGGCGCCGAGTCGTTTGAAGTAGTGTCTTCAAGCTTTGTCACCACTCCTAGGCCACGACTTAATGAGCTGTCAAAGTCTATGCCTCCGGAACTAAACGGGTCTTGGATGTTCCTTGGGCCCAGATCTGCATTTCCCATGGACGTTTCAGCGCCCATTATCCCGACCGCCAGACCAGGATTGATACCTTTGTCGATGAAAGCTTGCGCTGCATTGTAGCCATCCCAATTACTGGGTGTATTTGTCGACTGCATGAAAGAATCAATTTGCGCTGGGGTTGCGAAGTTGTCATTCCAAAACGTATTAGGGTCGTCTAATGATAAGGACGAACAGGGTGTCGAACATAGGCCGAGCTTATCAACGAACCGGGTAGGGTTGTCGTTCACGTATACATAGAGAGTGTTCCCGCTGCCCAGCCTACCCAGCGGATCGGGCTCGATGTAGCGGCCCAGTTGTGGCGCGTAGTCGCGGAAGCCGTTGTGGTTCCAGCCGCTCTCCACATCGAAGTATTGGCCTGGCAAGCGCAGGTTCTGCGTGACGGTGCCGCTGACGGATGCCTGTCCGAAAGCATCGTAGCTGGACTGCCACGCGACGGCTTGGTTGCTATCGGTGGCCAGCTGCGGGGTTCCTAGTATGTCGTCATGCAGGTAGTAGAGCGTCGAGCCGTTCAGCACAGCCACGGGCCGGCCATTGAGATAGATGTAGTCGGCCTGCGCCACGCCGGAAGCATTGGTCTCTTCCAGCAGCCCACCGTCCTGGCCGTATTGATAAATCTCTCCCCAGGAACCGGAAACCGTCTTGATCAGCCGCTGCTCAAACCCGTCATAGATGTAGCTGGCCAACGCGCCACCCCCGGCGTTGACGGACGTAAGACGGCCGTCCTGGTTGTAGCTGAGCGA
>Ga0335072_10002089_pt1 | contig 31509 bp, 26 predicted proteins | sample Lox_Sample_21_FD_206725 | JGI IMG/M metagenome (GOLD analysis project Ga0335072, IMG submission 206725) | Soil microbial communities from Loxahatchee National Wildlife Refuge, Florida, United States - Lox_Sample_2.1 | ecosystem: Environmental > Terrestrial > Soil > Wetlands | place: USA...
GTGGACGCGATCGCCGATTCTCTGGCGCAGCTGGAGGGAGCCTTCTCGATCGTGATGATGACGCGGGACCGGGTGTTTGCGGCGCGCGATCCGCGGGGTTTCCGGCCGCTCTCGATGGGCCGGCTGAAGCATCCCGACGGACCGGATACGATCGTGTTCGCGAGCGAGAGCTGCGCCTTCGACCTGCTGCGGGCCGATTACATGCGCGACGTGCAGCCGGGCGAACTGGTAATGGCGAGCGAGGACGGGGTGACGAGCCGGCAGTTTGCGACGGGTGTGCCGCAGTCGAGCTGCATCTTCGAGCATGTTTACTTTGCGCGGCCCGACTCGAAGATCTTTGGCCGGTGGGTGCAGGAGAGCCGGGAGCAGTTGGGGCGGCAGTTGGCGCGTGAAGCAGGGGTCCCGGCGGACGTGGTGGTGCCGGTGCCGGACTCGGGCGTGACGGCGGCGCTGGGGTATGCCGAAGAGGCGGGAGTGCCGTTCCGGTTTGGCTTGATCCGCAACCATTATGTGGGGCGGACGTTCATTGAGCCGGAGCAGCGAGTGCGGGACTTCGGGGTGCGGCTGAAGCTGAACCCGGTGCATAACCTGCTGGCCGGGAAGCGGGTGGTGCTGATCGACGACTCGATTATCCGGGGAACGACGAGCCGGAAGATCGTGCGCATGGTGCGCGGGGCGGGGGCGACCGAGGTGCATCTGCGGATCAGCTGCCCGCCGACGGTCTCGCCGTGCTTCTACGGGGTGGACACGCCGTCGAAGCGGGATTTGATTGCGGCCAACCAGTCGATCGAGGAGATACGGCGGTTCATCGAGGCCGATTCGCTGGCCTACCTGTCGCTCGAGGGGCTGCTGAAGAGTTGTGACGGCGGCGAGGGGAACGGGTTCTGCACGGCGTGCTACACGGGCGTTTACCCGACGCAGTGGGTGGACGTGGAGGAGATTTTGCCGGCCGCGGCGGCGCGATAATCCAGGAGACAAATGAGGACGCGAGGCGCGGGGTTTTGAGGCGCGCGCGGCGCGATGTGGAGCCGTCCGGCGCGAAAAAGGGGCGGGAATTCGGTAGTTGTGGGTCGTTTTTTGCACCAAAAATGGTGCAAAAAGGGCCAAAAACAGCCCTTGAATTGTTAATGGAATGTTAATTAGATAACCAGATAGTAACGAAATAGGAAGTGCTATCTGTTTGATTCTATTCAGATCGGCATTTAGAAATGCACCAATTTTTATGCATACTGTGAGGGGGGTATAGGGGGGGGTCAAGGAAGGCCCGTTGCCCGCATCCGATGGTCTGGTTTTTGCCCTCGGCGGGGCTGGAAGGTTCCGGCTCATGGCGCATATTCTCCCAAGCCGATTGTGCGCCTGGAAGGGGTAATTCTCTGCAAAGCGCGGGACGTGAGGCGGGAGTCGTGGATCTGGCAGGAGCTGAACAGGCTGCGGGAGAGATGCGAAGGAACAGCGAATCCTATGACGGATGAGCTGGCCGGGGCTGAAGCCCGGTTCATTCTGCTTGCCTTATCGGCCCGGCTGAAGCCGTGCCCTTTTTACAAAGCCTCTCCAGTTGAGTTTTTCCAGCGGCCGCCAAGGCCCTCCATTTTCAGACGGTTTTGGCGGCAGGGCTGAAGCCGCGCCTTTTCATAACCCCGATCGTCGACGGATTCGATTCCAAATGGGATTGCCCTGGGCTCTGTGAGGCATGAACTTGACACGGGAACAGGAGCGGTGGCTCAATGGGGCGCGGTGGCGGTTCCTCGGTCAGCAAGAAGGCGGGGCAGGCGATGAACGGACTGCTATGGATTGGGCAACTGGTGCTGGGGGGGATTTTTCTGTTTGCGGGAGCGGCGAAGCTGGTAGCGTATGGGCACCTGAAGAGCACGCTGGAGATGCGCAAAAACCGCGTGAGGATCGGGGTGTCGAGGGTGCTGGCGGGGCTGATCGGGCTGTATGAGATAGCGGCGGCGGTGGGAGTGATTCTGCCAACGGCGTGGACGCCGGCGGCGCTGCAGCCGGAGTATCTGCTGGTGCGGCTCTCGGCCGGGGCGCTGGCGGTGCTGATGGTGGGGGCGGGGATCTACCACCTGATCCGGCGGGAGGAGGCGGCGCCGGCGGTGGCGGCATTTCTGCTGGCGCTGTTTGTGATCGTGGGGCGGTGGCCGCGGTAAAGCCGGGCAGGCGGAGTTCCGCGATTTTCCGGCCCGTTGAGTCACCCCAACAGACCAAAGCTGAACCTTTCAAACTGCAGTCAGACTCATCTCGTGCGCGACTGATTTTCCTCCCCCGGCTCATCGCACCAGGGGAAGAAAGCGGCGCTCGCGGTCGTCGTAGTGCTCGATGCGGCCGGTGAGGATGTCGTAGTACCAGGCGTGGACGGTGAGGCGGCCTGCCTGCGCGGCGCGGGCGACCGAGGGCTGGGCGCGGAGGTTGAGCCACTGGGCGACGACGTTGCCGCGGATGAGGGCGGCCAGCTCGGCGTGGTCGCCGTCGGCGGGGTTGGGGGGCTGGCGATGGGTGAAGGCCGCTTCCACGTGACTCAGCCAACGCTTCGCCTTGGGCAGGCTTTCGAGACCCTTGCGGTCGAGGGCGGCCTTCATGGCGCCGCAGTCGGAGTGGCCGCAGAGGATGGCGTGCTTGACGTGGAGGACTTCGACCGCGTACTCGATGGTGGCGGTGATGCCGTCGACATCGTTACCGGCGACGGGGACGACGTTGCCGGCGTTGCGCGAGATGAAGAGGTCGCCGGGACCGGTACCGAGGATGAGATCGGGAACGATGCGCGAGTCGGAACAGGTGATGAAGAGCCACTCGGGGGCCTGGCTTTCGGCGAGGAGGTGGAACTGGTCCCGTTTGGCGGGGAAGACGTCGGAGAGGAAATGTTTGTAGCCCGCGATCAGGCGCTCCACGTGATGACTCCGTTTTGTATTTCGGCCGGTCGGACGATTCCCTGCCCCCGGGGCCGTCAGTGTAAGGCTATCGCACCGGGGCGTGGCGACCAGGGCTGATAATTTGATCGAAGACGGAGTTTGATGCCGTCTGGTCGCAGATCTTCGATTGAGGCTTTGGATGAGACTTTTCGAACGACTGACTGGTTGGGTGTTTCTGGCCGGCGTGTTGCTGGCCGCCGTACCTTTACAGGCGCAGACGGTGGACACGATTGCGCCGGAGTTGCAGGGCCGCATCGACACGATCGCCAGCGATGTGCTGAAGGAGACGGGCGTGCCTTCGGCGTCGATTGCGGTGGTGGAGGACGGGAAGCTTGTCTACACGCACGCGTACGGGATGGCGCGGCTCGAGCCGCCGATGCCGGCGACGACGACGATGCGCTATGCGGTCGGGTCGATCTCGAAGCAGTTCACGGCGGCGGCGATGTTGCTTTTGCAGCAGGAGGGCAAGCTGTCGCTGGACGATCCGGTGGGCAAGTATGTACCGGGGCTGACGCGCGGAGACGAGGTGACGGTCCGGGAGATTCTGTCGCACACGTCGGGATACGAGGACTACTGGCCGGAAGACTACGTGATGGTGACGATGATGAAGCCGTCGAGCGCGCAGGAGATTTTGGACACGTGGGGCAAGAAGCCGCTGGACTTCGATCCGGGGACCGAGTGGCAGTATTCGAATACGAACTTTGTGATTGCGGGGCAGATTGTGGAGAAGGTGAGCGGCGAGCCGCTGATGCAGTTCCTGAAGGAGCACATCTTTGGGCCGCTGGGGATGAAGTCGGTGTGGAATGTGGACCAGGACGCGCTGACACATGCCGACCCGACGGGGTACTACCGGCACGCGCTAGGGCCGCTGCGGCCGGCGCCCAAGGAGGGGCGGGGATGGATGTTCGCGGCGGGGGAGCTGGCGATGACTCCGCACGACCTGGCGCTGTGGGACGAGAGCCTGCTTTCACAATCGATACTGTCCCCCGAGAGTTATAAGGAAATGTTCACGGCGGTGAAGCTGAAGGACGGCACGGCGACACACTATGGGCTGGGAGAAGAGGTGCGAAGCCTGGATGGACACCCGGTGATCGAACACTCGGGCGAGGTCTCGGGGTTTGTGTCGGACAACGAGGTGCTGCCAGATGCGGACGCGGCGGTGGCGGTGCTGACGAACCAGGACGCGGTGAGCGCGGCGATCACCATTGCGCACCTGATTGCGCCCGTGATTGCGGGCTACAAGCTGAGCCCGGCTGAGCAGCAGGCACTGGCCATTTACAAAGGGTTGCAGCAGGGGCAGCTCGACAGGAGGCAGCTCGCGCCGAACCTGGATGCTTACTTTACGCCGGAGGCGGTCGCGGATTACGAATCGAGCCTGGCGCCGCTGGGCGAGCCGCTGAGCTTCCGGCAGACGGAGACGGCGCAGCGCGGAGGGATGACGTTTCGCGTGTTTTCGATCGTGTACCCGGAGCGGCGGCTGGTGCTGACGACTTATACGTATCCGGATGGGAAGCTGGAGCAGTACCTGATCGCGCCGGCGAACTGAGGGGTTTCCGCAGCAGATCTTTTTCGCGGTCGCTGAGCCGCTATCCCAGGTGGCAATATGGGGACGCTGGGGCTCCCGCCGGACGATGGGGCAGACGCGGGTGTGGGACTGCTTCAGATGTCGCTGGGCAGGTCGGCGGAGAGGATGTTCATGGGGGTGAAGCCGCGCTGGCGGAGGGAGCGGAGGCTGAGGGCGTCGTGGCGCTTGGCGAGGCGGCGGCCGTTGTGGTCGACGACCAGGCGGCAGTGGAACCAGGCGGGGTCTTTGTAGCCGAGGGCGCGGTTGAGGAGGATCTGGCGGGCGGTGGACTTGAGGAGATCGGCGCCGCGGACGACTTCGGTGATGTTCATGACGGCGTCATCGACGACGCAGGCGAGCTGGTAGCTGGGGACGCCGTCGCGGCGCCAGAGGACGAAGTCGCCGAAGTCGATGCCGGCGACGAAGCGCTGGGGGCCGAGGTTGAGATCGTCGAACTCGACGGCTTCGCCGTCGGGAACGCGGAAGCGCCAGGTGATGCCGTCGGGGACCTGGACTTCTTCAGTGGTGCGGCCGGGGAGCTGGGTGGGCACGGCGATGAGACTGCGGCAGGTGCCGGGATAGATAGGCTCGTTTTCGAGGGCGTCGAGCTTGCCGCCGGCCTGGCCGACGCGCTCGTGGGGCGCGCCGAGGGCGGTTTCAAGGTCCTTGCGCGAGCAGCGGCAGGGGAAGATGCGGCCGGTGCGGTAGAGCCTGCGCCAGGCGGCGAGGTAAAGGGCCTTGCGCTTGCTTTGAAAGTAAGGAGCAAAGGGACCGCCCTTGTCGGGCCCTTCGTGCCAGCGAATGCCGAGCCAGCGGAGATCTTCGAGGGCGGCCTCGGTGTAAGCAGCGCGGCTGCGGTCGGGATCGAGGTCGTCGATGCGCATGATGAGCGTGCCGCCGGCCTCGCGGGCGCGCTGGCTGGCGGTCCAGAAGGTGCGCGCGTGGCCGACGTGCAGGTAGCCGGTGGGCGAGGGCGCAAGGCGACCGCAGTAGTAGGACGTGCGCGGTGGGGGGATGGTGGCCATCGTCAAGATAAGTCTAGCTACCGCGGAATGGGCCGTAAATGGCGGACTTGATTCCCGGTGAATTGCGGGTCGGCGGGGATTTGTGGGAGTGGTACAGAATGAAGGGGCCGTAAGCCCAGCCGGTGGTGCAGGATGTTATTGAGCAGGCAGACGGAGCAAGAGAGAGCAGGGGCTGAAGCCCCCGTCATCAAATCGGGCGTGTTTCGGCACGACTAAAGTCGTGCCCTGATACAAACCACATTCGGCCGCATTGCCACGTTATTTTGGAATCGTCCTACTAGTCCGACCTGGGGTGGCTGTCGCCGTGGAGATGGCGATACTGGGCGATGCTCTGGTTGAGGTGATCGGGATCGACGGAGACCTGAACGACGTCGAGCTCGTGACCTTCGAGGTCGAGGATGAAGAGGCCCATGCGGCTGCCCTCGGGATGGGAGAAGATGAGCGTCTGCTCGCGGCGGGTGCGGCTGGTTTCGCGAATCATCTGCTGCCAGCCTTCGCCGAGCTTCTCCGTGACGATGCGGTCGAGCTCCTGGCCGTCGACGGGCGTGGGGATCTGTTCGAACTCGGCGACGTGCACACCCCAGACGCCGCCATGGGTGACGGTGCCGGCGACGAGGCTGGCAAGGCCCATGAACGGGATGCGCGTGGCGCGGGTGTTGTAGCGGAGTTCGATGGAGCGGACGACGCCGTCGAAGCCGAGGCCCGCGCCGCCGGCCAGGACGATGACCGGAACGAGCAGAGCCACGATGCACAGTGGAATCCAGAGCCAGGGTCTCATGGCCCGCCTCCTTACTTGTCGTTGTCTTTGGCTTTGCCTTTGACCGTGACTCCGTTGGGGATGTTGCCGAGATTGCCCAGACCGCCGAGGCCCTTCAAAGCGCCGAGCTGGTCCATGCGGATGGGGCCGAGGATGAGGACGATCGAAAGCTCTTTGGGCTCGGCGTCGAGGACAAACATGCCCTGCGACTGGCCGTTGACGACTTTCATGAGCACGTCGGTGGTATCGCCGCTTTTGCGGTCGCGCTCGCGCACCATGGGCTGCCACTCGGGCGTGTCGAACTGCTTGCGGAGATTTTCGATGTCGTCCATCGAATACTCGCCGGGCTTGTCGAACTCGTAGTCGCGGACGTAGATGCCGTCGAGGCCGTCGATGAGCTGACGGGCAGCGGCTTCGTTCTTGTCGTTATCGTTCATGAACTTGGCGGCGAAGCCCAACATGCTCTTGTTGAGGGTGACCTCGGTGACGTCGGAGGCGTGCGCGGCCAGTTCCTTTTCGACGGCGGGAGGCAGAGTGAGCGGCGAGGCGGAGGACGATTGCGACTTTGCCGGCAGAGCCAGCGCCGCCATGGCCAGGATCAGAACGAACATTCGGTCTTTCATCGCGGTTTCTCCGTTTCAGTGGGAAGCGCCGGGCCGTTTTTACTCCTGATTGCTGCGGCCGGTGGCGGCGAGTTGCGATTCCATCTGGTTGAGGGCGCGGCTGGTGATGCGCAGTGCGGTGAGGACCTGCTGGCGGGCCTCCTCGCCCCTGCGGCGCTCTTCAGCGTTGCGCCAGAGAAGCACGGCGGCCAGCACGACGGCGACGGTGACCGCGGCCGCCAGGCGCTGCCAGAGGACGACGCGGCGGTGCTGGCGGGCCTCGAGCCGGCGACGGCGCTGGTCCATGATGCGGCGCTTGAGGGCCGGCGGTGCGGGCCGGCGCTCGAGAGCCTGGCGCAGCTCACGTTCCACATCGTCGATGGGTTCAGGTTCCACGAACGTACTCCTTCAACTGTGTGGCGGCCTTGGCGCGCAACAGCTTGAGGCCGCGCTGCAGGTTGCTCTTCACGGTGGCCACGGGCGCGTCGAGGGTGGCGGCGATCTCGTCGGGGCTCATGTCCTCCTGGTAGCGGAGGACGAGGGCGGCACGCAGGGGCCCGGGGAGCGAGGCCATCAGCCGCTCGACGCGAGCGCCGAGGGGCGAACTGCGTTCTTCGGGCTGCGCGGCGTGTTGCTCCTCGATTTCGACCCACAGATCCATACCTCGTACCTTTCGGCGGCGAAGCGCGTCGGCGATGCGGCTCATGGCGACACGGCGCAGCCAGAAGCGGGCGTGCAGCAGGGATTCGATGCGGCCGAGGCGGCGATCGAGCTCGAGGAAGACGTCCTGCGCGATCTCCTCGGCCAGCCCGCGGTCGCCGGTCATGCGCAAGGCCAGCGAATAGACCATGGACTGGTGTTCGTCCACGAGTTTTTCAAAGTCCGGCTGCCATTTGCTGGCCATGGCGTTCGCTTCTACTTTCTTATCCGCACGGGAGCGGAGGCTGGGATGCAAAAAAGTACGCTCGCCGGCGGAAAAAGTTCAGGGAGGTGAAGGGCAAAGGGTCAGACCCGGTGTAATACCTTGTTGGCGCGGACGCACGACACTAAACTGGCGTGGGGCGATGTCGGGGATGGAGCGGGAAGAAAAGGGATCGCGGCGCTGGAGCCGGAGGCTGTTTATCAAGGGCGCCACGGCGGCGGGAGTTTGCGTGGCTGAGGCAGGGCCGCTGGCCTTTGCAGCTCATCCAAAGACGAGCCGCATCACGCGGGCCGCGCTCGATCTGGATCATATTCATAAGTGGAATCACTCGAATGGAGATACCTGGGATCCGTTCTGGGCGGACGACGGCCTGCTCTATGCACTGCAGTTGCCCATCCCAGGTCCCAAAATCGGGAGCTGGGGCACCCCCGGTAGTGCAGGATCAGACGGTCGGTGATTCAGTTAGCGAGTCAGTAAGTTCGCGGAGCTAGCGGTGTTAGCGGGGCTGGCGGTGTTAGCGGGGCTGGCGGAGCCAGATCTCTCACAGGATGGTTTTGTCACTGCAGTTGCCCATCCCAGGTCTCAAAAGCGAGACCTGGGGCACCCAAGTTCAATGGTTCGGCTACGAAACCACGCGGACAAAGCACTAGTAATCCGGATCGGACTGCGACGCGTCGGAGGCGTAATCCTGCGGGTTGACGTTGACTTGCTGCAGGCTGTAGCCGTCGCGGGTGCGAATCTTGTACTTCTGGAGATCTTTCCCGACGAGTTTGACACTGATGGCGCGCCAGCCGCGGTTGGGATTGGGGCGCGGGTAGTAGCTGATGGTATAGAGATGGCCGAGGTCTTCCTTGATGGAACCGAAGGCCTGCTGCTCGTCGCGCCAGTTGCGGGCGAAGTAGGCTTTGCCGCCGGTGGCGCGGCTCATGCGCTCGAAGGCAGCGGTGGAGACGGGCTCGTTCTGGGCCGCGTTGGTGCTGATGATGTAGATGATGGTGCCGGTGGACTGGGCAAGCTCGGCCACATCCTCGGGCGGGATGGAGCTGGCGTTGTCAGGGCCGTTGGAGAAGACGACGATGGCTTTGCGGCCGCGGAGGGGAGCGGCGTCTTCGACGGTGAGCAGGAGGCAGTTGTAGAGGGCGGCGTCATCGCCGGCCACGGTGCTGCGGACGCCGCGGACGATGTTGAAGCGGTTGGTGGTGAGCAGGGCGGCGCGGGAGAGGTCGCGGCTATAGGAGTAGAAGGCGATGTGGTCTTCGGCGGCCATGGAACGGATGAACTCGGTGATGGCGTCCTGGGCGTAGACGAAGCCGCGGTACATGTAGTTGCTGGTGTCGAAGAGGATGAAGACGTTGGCGCCGATGGGATGGACGGGCGAGACGGCGGAGGCGGAGGAAGAGGGCGGCTCAGAGGTTGCGCCGCTATCGGCCTGCTCGGGGAGCGCCGGAGCGGCGCCGCTGGCGGGAACGCTGCCGGCCGGCGCACCGCCTTCCTCGAAGGTGGCGATCTTCTCGGGGATTTTATCTTCGGTGACGAGGAAATCCTGGGGACGCAGGCCGGAGACGTAGTCGCCCTTGCGGTCAGTGACGGCGACGTTGAGCTCGACGAGGTCGACGTTGAGATGAAGGCGCGATGAGTCGTCCTGGGCGGCGGGCCGCCGGGAGCAGAAGAGGAAAAACGCCAGCCCGGCGCAGACGGCGAGGCCGACCGAGACTTGTTTCATCGCGATTCTACCGATGCGCATGGTTTATCCTTTCGAACCTTACCGCAGGGCGATCATCCCGCCGGGCTGAACGCCGAATTTCCCGGCGCGGAACTCATCGCCGGTCTGATGCATGGCGCGGAGCAGAGCCGGCCAGTCATCGATGCTGGTGCCGAAGATGTTGGCGACCATGTGCCGGGTGAGCATGGGGATGAGGACGTTGAGCATGGCTGGAGGCACATTCATCTCGTCGGCGAGGCGGGCCCAGTAGAGGTTGGTGGACTCCCAGGACTCGCCGAAGAGGCGGTTGGCGTAGCCGCCGGAGATGGGAAAGACGCCGGTGAAGAGGAGGGTGGGTGCGTTGCTGCCGGCCATGTAGGGATGCGGCACGCCGAAGTCCTGCTTGAGCTGATGGAGGTCGACGGCCTGGGGATCGCGATGGGCCAGCTCATCGAGATCGCGGCCGGCAGCGCTCAAGCGGGCGATGCCGTTGGGATGGGCTTTGAGGAACTCGGCGCCGAGATAGAAGGTTTCATCGGGGAGCATCTGGGGCACCAGGGCAGCGGCGCCTTTTTCGTCGCCGATGCCGTCCTGGATGCGCTCGAGGCGGTGAGGGGTGGTGCAGCCGGCGAGGATGGCGAGGACCTGCTCGCGCAACTGCGGATCGGATGCGGCCGCGGTGAGGAGCTCCTCGCCGGCGCGCTGATAGAGGGCGACGGCGTGCAGCTCGTCGCGGCTGACGCTCCACCAGCGGGGCACGACGGCGTCGGTCAGAAGGATGGGGACGGTCTCTTTCCAGATGAGGGCCTGCACGTGGGAGGGCGCGATGAAGTCCTCTTCCATGGAGGCGAGGGCATAGGGCAGATCGGCGAGAGAGCCCATGAGAAACGCGCCGCCGCCGGCGGTGACACCGACGCCGACGGGAACGGGGGCGTCCCAGATGTCCTTGACGCCCTGGACGGAGGCGGCGGTGAAGTCGTGCGCGCGGACGAAGAGGGGATTGTTGCGCAGGACCTGGGCGCCGGGCGGCTCATAGAAGGCGTAGTTGAGGCCCACGAGGGTGTCGCGCAGGAAAGGCGCGAGGCGGCCGCGGGCCTCCTCAAGCTGGGCGGCGGAGGCGCCGGAGCGGATGACGCGGCTCAAGTCGGTGCGGACCTGCAGCTCGGCGTGGCGGCTGCTGTAGACGACCGGGGACCAGGAGGTGCGCTCGCTGCCGGTGAAGATGGGGCGGGGCAGCTCGAACTCGCGGAGGTTGCCGGCGAGCTGGAGGAGGTTGTCGCTGACCTGGGCGCCGTGGGCGAGGTCGTTGAGGCCGTCATAGAGGCCGAAGAGGGTATCGAGGGAGACCAGCCGCTGGTCGCTGAGGACGGAGCGGATGCGGTCGGCGATCTCCTGGTGGGCGCGGCGGCCGGAGTCGCTGGTCTGGGGCGGGCCGGCCAGCATCTCGACGAGCTCGTCTTCAGAGAGGTCGGGGCTGCCGCCGGCGGCGACGACCATGGAGCGCAGGGAGGTGCGGGCCGCGGTGAAGAGACCGGTGGACGAGGAGACAGTGTGGAAAGGGTCAATGGCGCCTTGCCATGAGGTATTGAAGGCGCTTTCGGGGATCTGGCGCTGGCGGGCGAAGATCTCCCAGAGGCCCACGTCGGCCTGGAAGGCGCCCATGGCGTTGGCGCGGAGAGCGGAGTTGGCGATTCCGTCGACGGCGTCGGCGGTCTGGATGAACTGGGCTATGGAAGCATCGTTGAGCGAAGGAAACTCGGCAAAGACGGGAAACCACTGGTTGTACTTTTCGAAGTTGCCGGCGACGAGGCGCACGGTGTCTTCGGACAGTTGCGCGTCCGCGGGCCGGCCGTGGTCGATGGCTTCGAGAGCAAGGTAGGCCTGGGTGGGGCCGCCGTTGGTTTCAAGATTGGCGGAGGCGGCCATTTCGGCGAGGAGCTGGGCGGGTGAATTGACGCCGCGGACGCGCCGTTCCCAGGCGCGGTCGCCCATGAGGCGGGCTTCGCGCTCGAGGATCTCTCTCCACAGACTGAGGTTGCCGGGGACGGAGACCTGGCCGTCGGGCTGCCACTGGAGGCGCGTGAAGAGAAGGAGCAGATCGGCGTTGCGCGGAAAGACGCCGGAGGCGGCGCCGTACTTGGTGCCGACGGAACGCCAGCCGTCGTAGACTTCGCGGAGCCGGGGGCTCTCGGTAAGGTGGGCCTGCTGATCCGGATGGACGCGCTGGAGGGCGTCGAAGTAGGCGGCGAGCCAGCCGTGATCGCGGGTGAGCAGGCGACTGACGAATTCGCCGGGCGAGTGCGGGCTGGCGCCGACGAGATCGCGCCAGGCATGCTCGGCATTGGCGCCGCCGGGAACCTGGATCTGGCCGTCGCGGATGATGATCTGGCTGCCGTAGAAGTCGAGGATGTCGGCGTCGGTGAGCAACCGGGAGAGGCCGGGCGAACGCTGGAGGGCCGCGTCCGTCTCCGAGTCGAGGCGCGCCATGGCGGAGTAGAGGCGATCGACGTTGGGGTCGAAGAGGAGGACGTCGAGCATGTCTTCGCCGGCGCGGCGGCCGCGGGCGCTGATGGCGTCCCACTTGTGCACCGTGCCGAGGACGGGAACGGGCGTGGCCGGGAAGTCATAGCTGAAGGGGGTGCCGGCCTGCAGGTCCTGCTCGAGCTGGGTGATGGGGAAGCCTGAGTCGACGGTGAGAAAGGCGCGGCCGGCAGTGGCGGTGACGAGGAAGGAGTTCTTCTGGCCGCAGGGCTGCTGGAACGCGTAGCCGAGGACGTGGACCAGCTCGGCGGCGTCGGAGCAGTTGGCGACGTGGATCACGCCGTCGGGTCCGGCCAGCATGTGCAGTTCGCGGGCCATGTGGACATAGCGGATGACGAGGCGGAGATACTCGGTTTCGCGGCCGTCCTCATAGCCCCAGAGGGTGAGATTGCGGGCGAGCATGGGCAGGACGCTTTCGGGAGGAATCTCCTGGCTGATGCCGGCCATGCGGAGAAAGGAGCGGAGCGGACCGGGAATGGAGGCGGTCTCAGCGGGAGCTTGAGGGGCGGCAGAGGACTGCGCGGAGAGATCGGCGGCGTGAGCACGGGGGGCGCAGGCCAGCAGGCAGGCGGCCACGCAGAATCCGCCGCAGGCCCTGATTGCGATGGAGCGAAGAGGGAAACTCATTGCAGATATCCCTTCCGGCTTGCAACTGCGGTGGCTGAGTTGTGGAATCGTCCGCGCCCGAAGCCGCGCTGTTGCAGTTTCTGGGGGAAAAGTGACTTTAGAGCCGAGAAACGCCTGACCCGCGTTTGCTCATTGCCTCCATTTATATGTAGGAAGACGACGCTGGTTGCCGGCCTATTCGGATACCCAGGATGCGACGCACCGAATTGGCGATGCCTTTCGAAGCCGGCAAGAGAGCTACTTCGAAAGCCAGTGGCCAGCGTCCATTCCCCGTCTATGCAGAGACATTTGCGGAGGTCCGGTTCGCCGGTGAGCCATTGTCGCAAATCCCCTATCGGTCGGCAAGTGTTTTCTGGGAAGGCATTTTCACGGGAACGAAAGGCCGAGGAGCGGGGCGTGGCGGCGATGTTGAATCGGTATACATGCGCGGGGGCGCGGCGGTAGTATTCGTAGCGATGAATATACGTGGCGAGGGCAAGGGTCTGACTCGGAGAGAACTGCTGCAAGTATCAACCGCGGGGGCCGCGATTCTGGGGGCCCGGGCGACGTTTCCGCAACTGGCTTCGGCCGCCGGGAGGGTCGATCATGGGGCCGCGCAGACACAAACCGCCGAGGAGAAGCTGTACGCCGGTCTGCTGGCGCGGTGGTGCGACGGGCTGGTGGAGCGGCAGATCGTGGAATTCCGCGACCCGGCGTTTTACGGCGGGCTGCTGTGCCCGTCGTGCGTACTGATCCACGGGCGCTGCGGGGACTCGGTGTATCCGCTGCTGCGCATGGCGCACGCGACGGGCGAGGCGAAGTATGTGCGCGCGGCGATGCTGGTAAACGAATGGTCGCAGGCGCAGGTGAGCCGGCCCGATGGGAGCTGGGTGAACGATGTGACGCTGAGCACCTGGCAGGGGATCACGGTGTTTCACGCGATTGCGCTGGCCGAGGCGCTAAAACACCACGGCGAGGTGCTGGACGCGGCGACGCGGGGCAAGTGGAGGGACCGTCTGGCCGCGGCGGCGAAGTTCCTGGATGAGTTTATCTCGATCGAGACGGGGAATGTGAACTACCCGGTAACGTCGTCGCTGGCGTTTTATCTGTGCGGGCAGGTGCTGGGCGAGGATCACTATCTCACGCGCGGGCGCGGGATGGCGCACGAGGCGATGCAGCAGTTCACCGATACGGGTTTCCTGTTCGGCGAAGGGCATCCGCTGCAAGGCGTCTCGCCGAAGGGCTGCCGGCCGGTGGACCTGGGCTACAACGTGGAGGAGTCGCTGCCTTCACTGGCGATGTACAGCGTGCTCGCCGATGACAAGCCGGTGCAGGATGTGGTGGTGAAGGCGATGAAGACGCACATCGAGTTCATGCTGCCGGACGGGGCGTGGGAGAACAGTTGGGGGACGCGGAACTACAAGTGGAGCTGGTGGGGCAGCCGCACGGCCGATGGATGCCACCCGGGATTCATCCTGATGTCGAAGTTCGATCCGCGGTTCCGCGAGGCGGCGCGGCGCAATGCGGAGCTGATGGCGGCCTGCACGCACAATGGGCTGCTTTACGGTGGGCCGGACTTCTTTGCGCACGGAGACCTGCCGTGCATTCATCACACATTTACACACGCCAAGGCGATGGCCGCGGTGCTGGACGAGTGCACATTCAGCGCGGAAGCGGGGCGGCCGAAGCTGCCACGGGACGAGGCGTACGGGCTGAAGACCTTTGCGACGATTGCGACGCGGCTGGCGGCGGTTGGACCGTGGCGGGCGACGGTGACCGAGTACGACTGGGAGTATGAAGAACACGTGCAGCCGGGCGCGAGCGGACTGGGCGGCGGGCATGTGACGGGCGGCGCGCTGAGCGGGCTGTTTCATATGGATATCGGGCCGGTGCTGACAGCGAGCATGACCCGCTACCTGATGATCGAGATCGCCAACCAGCAGCAGTACCGCAGCGAAGACCACATGCCGCTGACGCCGCGGATCGAATATAGGGCGGGCAACACCACGCTCTCGAGCCTGAACGACCTGAAGGCGCTGCTGACGGCCACCGATCAAGACGGGGCAGTAGTCTTCGCGGCGCAGGGGCGGATGCTGGACGACTATCACAAGCCGCTCAAGGGGACGGAGGTTTTGTATCACGTGACTTATACGCTCAGCGAGAGCGGCGTGGAACTGACGGCGAAGGCGAGCGGGGAGATACCCGATGATGCGAGTTTGCGGCTGATTGTGCCGGTGATTGCGCGGGCAAGCGAATCATTTGACCAGCGGGATGCGCAGACCGTGCGCGTCACGAAGGCCAAAGGGACGATCACGGTGCACACGGACGCTGGCGCGGGGTTCGAGAAGATTCCGACGGAGCGGACGTTTAATTTGGTGCCGGGGTTTGAGGCGATCCCGCTGAGCGTGGCGATGGGGACGGGGAAAGAAGTGCGAGTGCGGATCGAAGTAGCAAGTTAGCGAGTTGGCGAGTTGGCAAGTTAGCGAGTTGGCAAGTTGGCGGGTTGCTGACGGCTGGTGCTTTGCAGTGCAAGTTCGAGGTCTCCCAAGGCTCAGAGTCGAGACGGGGGCGCCCAAGCATCCGTGGGTTCGATCCGGAGCATACGAAGACGGGCGGTTAGTGGCGGAAGTTGATGCCGCGGCCGAGGATTACGATGAAGGCGATGCCGAAGATGGCGGCTGTCCACCACCACGCGGGACTTGGTTTGACCGCGAGCGGTTCAGCGGGGGCGGCCCGGGGCAGGAGCCTGTCGGCCCAGAGGAGGCCCGAGAGGCCTCCGAAGGCGGCGGGGATGGTGGAGAGAAAGAGCAGTTTGATGCCCAGCGGATCGAAGGCGCCGGCGATGCAGTAGAAGATGCAGGCGGCGAGATAGGGAAGGCGGCCGAGGGTGTTGTACTCAGCCCGAGCGGCTACGAAGGGGCGAATGCCGGCAGCGAGCCACCGGACGCACAGGTAGTAGAGGGCGGCGCCGAAGATGGCCATGGCGGTGCGCAGGCTGACCTGACCGGGAAGACCGTGGATGACCATGGCCCAGTCGCCGACTCCGGCGATACCCGAGAACAGAAAGTAGCCGGCCCCGTCGAGCAGGCTGACCGCGGCGAAAAACCAGAGGAAGAAGCGCAGGTTGGGACGGGCGCGGAAGGACGCAACCAGGGCAATGACGCCGGTGAGGAGATTGACGATGGTGCCGGCGGCCTCGACGAGGTGATCGGACTTAAGGTCGGAGAGGTGGTTGCTGGTGAGCTGGGTGACGACGTCGCCGCGCAACCAGGCGGTGACGCCGTGGCCCAGGCCCTCGTGGAGAAGCGCTGCGAGGCCCATCGACACGACAGCCATACTGACGATGGTGGCTTTGCTGTGCCGGGCGGGCATGAACACCACTGTAAAGTAGTCCGGTGCGCCGGCCGCATAATTCTTTGGGCAAATGACAGGAAGGGCGCGATGGACAGGCGCGGTGGATGCTATACCCTAGTCCGTGCGGGCCTGTTGCCGCCCACGGGGAAAGAGTTTTGCGCATCGTTCTATCGAACATAGGAACCTTCGGCGACATCAACCCCCTGATCGCCATTGCACTTGAGCTGAAACGGCGCGGCCACACACCGGTGATGGCGGTGCCGAATCTCTACCGGCCGAAGATCGAGCCGCTGGGAATCGGGTTTCACGCCATCCGGCCGGACCTCGACCCTACGGACACGCGGCTGGTGGCGATGGTCTACGACGTAAAGAAAGGCACGGAGACGGGGCTGCGGGAGTTTCTTTTCCCGGCGCTGCGCGAGACCTACGACGACCTGCTGGACGCAGCCACGAAGCCGGCGCGGGCGGACCTGCTGTTGCTGGGCGAGCTGAACTACGCGGGACCGCTGGTGGCGGAGGTTACGGGAATTCCGTGGGCGAGCTACGTGCTGGCGCCGTTTTCGTTTTTCTCGGCCTTCGACCCGCCGGTGCTGCCGCCTTACCCCAGGCTGGCGCGGGCCGACCGGGCGGTGCCGGGGATGGGGCGGGCGATACGGCGACTGGCGCGGTTTGTGACGCGCAAGTGGCCGGAGCCGATCTACGAGCTGCGCCGCGAGCTGGGGCTGCCCAGGGGCGCGAACCCGATCTTCGACGCCAAGCACTCGCCGTACCTGGTGCTGGCGTTGTTTTCGCGGGCCCTGGGGGTGGAGCAGAAGGACTGGCCGGAGAATACGCGAATCACCGGGTTTTGTTTTTACGATGCGGATGCCGGCAACGCGGCTCTGCCGCCGGCGCTGGAGAAGTTCCTGGCGAAGGGAGGGCCGCCGGTGGTGTTTACGCTGGGCTCGGCGGCGGTGCTGGCCTCGGGGCGGTTTTACGAGTACTCGGCGCGGGCGGCGGTGAAGCTGGGAATCCGGGCGGTGCTTCTCATCGGCTCCGACCCGCGGAACCGGCCGAAGCGGGCGCTGCCGGACTCGGTCTGCGTGACGGAGTATGCGCCGTACACGGCGCTGTTTCCGCACACGGCGATGGTGGTGCACCAGGGGGGGGTGGGCACGGTGGCGCAGAGCCTGCGCGCCGGCAAGCCAATGCTGATCATGCCCTACTCGCACGACCAGCCGGACAATGCGCGGCGGATGCGGCGGCTGAAGGTGGCGCGGGTGATCCACCGGAGGTACTTCACGCCGGTCAGGGCGGCGCGGAAGATACGCGAGATGCTGGCCGAGCCGCGCTACGCGGAGCGGGCGATGGAGGTAAAGGAGCGGCTCGACGGGGAGGACGGGGTGCGGGCGGCCTGCGATGCGCTGGAGAAGTTGTACGAGGAGACGCGGGGGACCAGATGACCGAGGGACCGGTCCTGGTTTTCCACTTGCCCCTCAAAAACAAGCACTTCCTTTAACATTCGGGTTTTATACTGCTTTCACGGGTGATTGTGCTCGCCTCCGGGCGGGCGTCGCAGCCCCCAACGAGTCTTCCCCCGGGAGGCCGGTCCTTATGGCGAATCTGGCTGTGCGCCGCGCCGCACGAAGCAGCAATCGTCTTTACCGCGAGATCCGGATGGTAGCCATGGCGCTGAAGTCGCCGCGGCACCCGGTGTTTGCGCACATGGTGGTGACGCGGCGCTGCAACCTGGCGTGCACCTACTGCAGCGAGTTCGACACGTTTTCGAAGCCGGTGCCGATCGAGGAGATGATCCGGCGCGTGGACCGGCTGGCGGCGCTGGGGACGACGGCGGTCACGCTGACAGGCGGCGAGACGCTGCTGCACCCGCAGCTCGAGGAGATCATCGCGCGCATCCGCAGCCACAAGATGATCGTGGTGATGATCACCAACGGCTACCTGCTGAGCGTGGACCGCATCCAGAAGCTGAACAGGGCGGGGCTGGACCGGATGCAGATCAGCATCGACAACGTGCAGCCGGACGATGTGTCGAAGAAGAGCCTGAAGGTGCTGGACCAGAAGCTGAAGTGGCTGGCACAGTACGCGGAGTTCCAGGTGCACATCCACTCGGTGGTGGGCGCGGGAACGGCGCAGCCCGAGGACGCACTGACGATCGCCAGGCGGGCGACGGAGCTGGGGCTGGGCTCGAGCGCAGGCATTGTGCACGATCCGACGGGGCGGATCCAGCCGCTGGACGAGCGGTCGCGCAACGTTCTCGCCGAGATCGAAAAGCAGTCGAAGCCGCTGTTCTCGTTTGCGCGGCACAATCCCTGGCGGGCCAACCTGCTGGAGGGCAAGCCGAACGACTGGCACTGCCCGGCGGGCGGGCGGCACATCTACATCTGCGAGAACGGGCTGGTGCACTACTGCATGGCGCAGCGGGGCTACCCGGCCAAGCCGCTGGCCGAGTACTCGCAGGAGGACATCGACCGCGAGTCGAAGACTCCGAAAGCGTGCGCGCCCTACTGCACGATCTTCTGCGTGCACCGGGTGGCGCTACTGGACAGGATCCGGGAGAATCCGCGGGAGGCGCTGGTGCAGCTCTTCCCTGCCCCGGAACCGGGCCAGGCGCGGCCGCCTTTGCCGGTGCGTGCGCTGACGGCGGTCTTCTCGTCGTCGCGGCCGGCCAAGCCGGCGTCGCGGAGCACGCAGTTCTTCCGCAAGGCGGCGCTGCGCATCCTCAACATTCAGTAGCCGGCGCTCCGGGCAGACCGGGAGGACGCGGGTCTGGAAGGCCCGGAAGAGCGCGCCGTTTGGCTTGCGCCTCGTTCCGCTTGATCTCCGAGCGTTCAGCGGTAAGCCAGCGTGTCCGCGTGCCGGCGGTAGGTGGCCTTCGAGATCAGCAGCTCATTGCAGATGGCGGTGGTGGAGGCTCCGGAGCCGCGGCGCTGGGCGATCTGGTGGGGCAGATGGGCCTCGATGGCAAGCACCTTGCGGTAGTACTGCTCGAGCTGCTCGGTGGCGGCGCGCCAGCCCCAGCGCTCGGCGTCGGCGCGGGCGGCGCGGCCCATGGCTTCGCGCAGTCCCGGCTCGAAGAGGATGCGGCGGATGGCGGCGACGGCGCTGCCGGGATCGGCGGGATCGTAAAGGAAGCCGGTGACGCCGTCCTGCACCACGTCAGATGTGCCGCCGGCGCGCGGGGTGACGACGGGACAGCCGGCGGCCATCGACTCAAGCAGCACCAGGCCCAGCGTCTCGGTGCGCGAGGGCAGGAAGAAGGCGTCGGCCGAAGCGAAGGCCGAGGCGAGTTCCTCGCCCTTGAGAAAACCGGCGAAGTGGGTGGGCGTGCCGGCAAAGTACTCTTCGAGCTTCTGGCGGTGGGGCCCATCGCCGACAAGGGCGAGGCGGACGCCGGGCATCGCCTCCAGGACGCGCCGGCAGTGCTCGATCTCCTTCTCTGCCGAGAGGCGGCCGATGTAGACGAAGAGCTTTTCATCAGGATGGCCCTGGGTGAGGCGGTCGCGCATGGCCTGGGTGGCGCGGTCGGGACGGAAGAGATCCGTATCGACGCCGCGCTGCCAGAGGCGCACGCGGAGCAGGCCCTTGGCTTCAAGCTCGGACTGCATGGCCTGCGAGGTGGCCAGGCGGAGGTCGGCGCGGTTGTATGTGGAGCGCATGGCGCGCCACAAGGTGCCTTCAAGCCAGCCGAGCTTGTAGTAGCGCAGATACTTGGGAAGGTGGGTGTGGTAGGAGACGACCAGTGGAACACGCTCGTAGGAGCTCGAAAAGAAGGCCGAGGCGCCCAGTACCGCGGGATTGACGGCATGAATAATGTCGGGCCGGAAGCGCTTGACCGCGCGCCCCACCGAGGGCCGGGGCATGGACAGCTTCAGTTCAGGATAGAGAGGAAAGCGGAACCCGGGAACGCCATGCACGGGCGTGCCTTCGAATTCATCGATGCCGTGGGGGGCGACGACCAGAACCGTGTGCCCCAGGGTGCGGAGGTGGCGGAGGGTGTGGCAGAGCCGTGTGACGATCCCGTCGATCTTAGGAAGAAACGTCTCCGTCATGAGCACAATGCGCAGCGGGCGGTCAGATTGCTGCGCGGCGGGGGGCGCGGGTTGCCCATCTTTTCCCAAGCTCTACCTCCAGGTCACGAGCGAAAGTCTCCTTAGTTCAATCCAAACCGTGGCAGACGCGCCAGCGAAGGAGCCAATTGGCGGCAATCCTGCACTCGGCGCTGATTGTACAATACACACCTCATGTTGCCGTTCTGTTACGAACCCGGCAAGAACCGCTGAAAGACCAAGAAATCCGTGCAAAAACAGGGAGAAATTAAGCAGCGGCCGCAAAAAGGGGGGCCAGACTGTGAGCCGGCTGCCCGGGACGGCCGGGCTTCACGGGTGTTGCTCGACATCGATGACGGCGGTCGCCGTGTTGCCGCTGACGGCGATGCCGATGAGGTTTGTGGCTACGGCGGGCAATGTGGCGGGGGTAAAGGTGACGCCGCCGTCGACCGCCGAAGTGGCCGTAGAGACCTGTGTGGCCAGCAACTCGGCGGGCGCGCAGGCGCCGTGCGGCGGGCAGGGTGGCGCCCAGGCGTAGAGGGCCTGGTAGAGAGCGACTGTGCCGCCGGCCATGGGATTGCCGTCCATATCGAGCAGGCGGAACACAACCTGGGTGGGGGTGCCGGAGACGGCGAGAGTCTGCGTGGTTCCGGAGACGGCGGCGAGGGCAGCGTACTCAGGCCGGGCGCCGAAGGCGGTGAAGCTGACGCACTGGCTGGTGCCGTTGAGGCAGGCCTGGATGGTGGCAGTTTGCCCCGCGGCGAGGGGGCCGACGGTGAGGGTCTTGGTGGCAATGCCGGCGGAGCTGGTGATGGCAGCCGAGCTGCCCTGGGGAGCGATGCCCGCGGCACCGGTTTGCCAGGCGACCGACTGGCCGCTCAGCGGCGCACCGTTCTGGAGCACGAGGGCCTGGACGTTCCAGGTGAATGTGGCGCCGGCGGCGAGCGAGAGCTGGGGCGTGATGGCGGTGAGCACGGGCGGTATGCCCCCGGCGAACTGCGCCTGGAGGCTGGAACCGTTGGTGAGCGAGGCGGTGACGATGGACCAGGCGGCGTCTGTGGCGATGATGTTGATGGTGGCGCGGCCGTCGCCGGTAGCCGTGACCGCGCAGGCGGGCAGGCCGCAGCTAAGCTGAGCCGTGCCGCTGGTGACCGTGTAGGTGACGGTGACACCGCCGGCCGGAGTCATATCGGGACCAAGTGCGGCGACCGTGAAGGGAATGGGCGTGCCGATGGGCACGGTGTTGGCTGGAGCGGAGAGGAGCGTGAGGGCGTCGCCGGTGCCGGAGTCGTAGCTGATGCCGCTATAGAGGACGGCGGCCGCATTGAAGGCCGGCAGATCGTCCACCTCGACGTCGACCGAGCCGGTGACGCCGGGGGCGGCGGGGGGCGCGATGGCCGTGATCTCATTGGGCGAGATGCTGGTGACCTGTGCGGCCTGGCCGCCGACCTGAACCGTGTCGTTGGCGCGGAAGCCCATCCCGTGAATGACGATGGGACCGCCCGAGGCGGGCAGGCGGGTGGGCTGAACGGCGCTGGCGTAGAGGACCCAGCCGTTATAGGAGTAGTCTGGCCGGCCGTCGCCACGCTGGTCGGCGATGCCGATGCGTACCTGGTCGTCGGAGCTGGCGGTGACCTGGAGCCAGGTTTCGCCGGTGGCCGTGCCGTTGAGGCCACCGGCCCAGCCGATGGGCGCCGAACCCATCGGATCGTACGCGTCCCAGGCGCCCATGGAGGGCATGGCTTTTGAATCGGTGGGAAGGCCGTTTTCATTGATGGCCTGGGTGACTACGGTGAAGGTGCGCCCGCCCTGAACGGGCAGCGTGAACCAATCGGTCTGGCCCACCTGGCCGAGGCGGCCGCACCAGAAGCCGCTGGCGGGCACCATGCGCGGCGCGGACTCGGAGCCGATGGCGTCCTGGTAGTTGCCGGCGGCAGAGTCGGCGATGGTGACGGTGAGAGTCTGCGCGCTGCCCGCCGACATACCGGGAACGGAGAGGACGGGCATGGTGCCGGAGGGCGCGGCCTGGCCGTCGATATAGGGACCGACTGACTCGCCGAGAATATAGAGCGGATCGACAGCCTCAAAGGTGACCTGGTAGTTGGCGGTGGTGACACCGGGAGGCAGCGGAATGCCGCTCACGTCGAAGGAACCCTGAAGCGAGGCATCGCTGGAGCCCCACATGTCAAGCCGGTTGCCGTTGGAGTCGGTGTATCCGCTGACGGGGTTGCCGTGGTTGCCGTTGAAGAGGGCGCCGGAGACAGCGGTCACGGTGTACTGGTAGAGGGGGTCGCCGTTGGCATCGAGCGGGCGCACGACCACGTTGACGCCCTGCATGGGGTAGCCGGTGCGGAAGCTGATGGCGCCTTTGATGGAGACGGTGTTGGCCACGGTCAGCTCCTTGCCCGGGAAACTTGCCAGATTACCCGCGGTGATGGGATAGACGCGGTTGAGGGCGGCGATGTCGTCATAGCGCAGCACCGTGGGGTCGGGGATGCAGGCGCCGCCCGATGTTCCGCAGCCGCCGCTGCCCGGCTGCATCACGGGCAGTCCCATGGTGGCGTCCGCTCCTTCAGTGCCGATCAGGGCGCCGGGATTCACCTGCGACGAGTCGAGGCCGAGGATGCGGCCGAAGGCGCGCTCGAGCTCGAAGCTCATCATGGTGAGCTGATCGGGCGTGGCGGCGCAGCGGCCGTTCAGCAGAATGATGCCGTGGGTGGCGATGGCGTCGGCGGTGAAGTTATCGAGCCAGACAAAGACGCCGTCGTTCTGGCAGGCGACGGGGTCACTGGCCCCGGCGCCGTAGAGGGTCTCGATGACGGCGCCGTCGGCGTCGTAGATCACGCCGACGGGATAGTTCGTTGCCGAAGGTGCGACGTCGGCGGGCTGGGCGATCGGGCCGCTGAACGTAGTGGAGGCGACAATGTTCGAGCCGTTCACGTCTTCGTTGAGCTGGCCCTTGTCGGTGAGCGTAACCCCGGCGGTGGGCACGGCGCTCCAGAGGGCGGCCGCGGCGTCGACCATGGCCGTGGCCTGCTGGTTCGAGACAGAAGAGTTCAGCGGGCCCTGGTCGACGTAGTAGTTGACCTGGCCGTTGAGCCAGTGGACGGGCTGGCCCATGACGCCGCGGTTGAAGTAACTGACCCCGGCCACAAACTTGGGACCCCCGGCGAAGGCGGCCGAGGGGGCAAGGGCAAGCGCGAGGAGGCAGGGAGCGATGGCGGCGCGCCGGCGCGGAGAGGAGATGTGCACGCTGGATCCTCCGGACGATGAGAATCCTGCAACTTGGCGGCCGTGCGATGGGTGTGTGCTTGAGAGGCTTCTAAGATTCGTGCGCCGAGGGGATGAGACCTTTTTTCGGGATGTCCCGTTCCGATACAGTGAGGAGTCGGGTGGGTTAGAGTCGGATTGGCGCCTTCCTTCATCTTATCCAGAACGGAAAGATGCACGAGCTGTCATGGGGCTGGACCGAAGTTCCCGGCGGCGCGCAACTACAATCGAGACAGGTAGAAACATGGCAGAGACACGCGACACGGTTATTCTTGGCTCCGGCTGCGCCGGGCTGACGGCAGCGATCTACACGGCCCGCGCGGGGTTGAACCCGCTGGTGCTGGAGGGGCACGAGCCCGGCGGGCAACTCTCGATCACCACGCTGGTGGAGAACTTTCCCGGCTGGCCCGACGGCATCCAGGGACCGGAGCTGATCGACAACATGAAGAAGCAGGCGGCGCGGTTCGGCGCCACGTTCGAGCTGGCGCACCTGGCCAAGGTGGACCTGAGCGTGTACCCGTTCAAGCTGCAGACGCAGTCGGGCGAGCTGTGCGCGCACACGCTCATCATCGCATCGGGCGCGAGCGCGCGGTGGCTGGGCATTCCCAGCGAGCAGGCGCTGATTGGCCACGGCGTTTCGAGCTGCGCCACCTGCGACGGGTTCTTCTTCCGCGGCAAGGAGATTGCCGTGGTGGGCGGCGGCGACTCGGCCATGGAGGAGGCGCTGTTCCTGACGCGTTTCGCCACCAAGGTCACGCTGCTGCACCGGCGCGAGAACTTCCGCGCCTCGAAGATCATGCTGGAGCGGGCGATCGCGCATCCGAACATCGAGCTGCGCACTAACGTGGTGGTGGACGAGGTGCTGGGCGTTGATGAAAAGGAAGTGAAGGGGCTCAAGCTGCGCAACGTGACGAGCGGCGAGACCAGCGATCTCCCGGTGAGCGGGATGTTTTTGGGCATTGGCCACGAGCCGAACACGAAGATGTTCGCCGGCCAGATCGATCTGGACGAGGACGGCTACGTTCTGACCACGGGCGACGTCCTGACCATGCGCAACGGCGTGGTGGTGCCGGGCGTCTTTGCCTGCGGCGACGTGCAGGACCGGCGCTACCGGCAGGCGATTACGGCGGCCGGGTCAGGGTGCATGGCGGCGCTCGAAGCGGAGAAGTTTCTCGAGGCGCGGGGGCATTGAACCCGCCGCGTGAAGGAGCTGGGCTATGGCGAAGGTCTTTCCGGGCCGCTACACGGCGCAGTTCGACGGGCCGTTCGTCGTCTTCCTGATCGGGATGCGAATCAACCGGCTGCTGGCAGTGCGGAGTTGGACGCGGGCGGGCGCCGCGATGCCGCGGATGATCGCCGAGCTCAAGCGGCAGCCGGAGCTGGGGCTGCTGCACGCGGAGTTCGTCCTCTACTGGCGCGGGGTTGGGGTGATTCAGTACTGGAAGAGCTTTGAGCATCTGCACGCATATGCTCATGCGCGCAACGCGGAGCACCTGCCGGCGTGGGCGGAGTTCAACCGGCGCGTCGGGGGCAACGGCAAAGTGGGTATCTGGCACGAAACTTACATGGTCGAGCGCGGCGCGTTCGAGTGCGTCTACGCCAACATGCCGCGATTCGGCTTGGCCGGCGCGGGGCGGCATGTGCAGGCCATCGGGCGGCTGGAGAGCGCGCGGTCGCGCATCGGGCGCACGGACGGGGAATGAGCACGATCGCTGAGAATCTGGAACGGCTGGAAGAGGCGATTGCGGCGGCGTGCCGAGCGGCGGGGCGTTCGCGCGCCGAGATCGAGCTGATGGCGGTCTCGAAGACTTATCCTGCGGAGACGATGGCCGAGGCGGCGGCGCTGGGGCTCACGCTCTTTGGCGAGAACCGCGTGCAGGAGTTTGCTGCGAAAGCGCCGCGTGCGGCGGAGCTTTGGACGGGAGCCGTGCCGGCGAGGCCGCGCGTGCACCTGATCGGACACTTACAAAGCAATAAGTCGGCGCGGGCCGCCGAGTTATTTGACGGCGTGGACTCGGTGGACTCGCTGCGGCTGGCCGAGCGGTTGAATGACGCGGCGGCGAGGCTTGGCAAGCGGCTGGCGGTTCTTCTCGAGGTGAAGCTCAGCGCGGAAGAGACGAAGACGGGGTTGGACCCGGAGTCAAAGGAGGCCGCCGAGCTGCTGGAACGGCTGCCGGACCTTGCGTCGCTCGAAACGCGCGGAGTGATGACGGTGGCGCCGTGGGGCGTGGCGGAGGACGAGACGCGGGCGTGCTTTCGCGCGCTGCGAGAGCTGCGGGACCGGTGGGCTGCGGCGCAGCCACGGCTGCGATTTGACGTGCTCTCGATGGGGATGAGCGGCGACTTTGCGCTGGGTATCGCCGAGGGAGCAACGCGCATCCGCATTGGCACGGCGCTCTTTGGCAAGCGTGCACCGTACACAGGGCCTCCGGAATGAGCGCCGCGATGGTGCGCGCGGCGGCCGGCGGGGTGACGCTTGCCGTGCGCGCCCAGCCCGGCGCGAGGAAGACCGCCATCGCCGGTATCTATGGCGAAGGCGCCGCGGCGCAACTGAAGATAGCCGTGCAGGCGCCGCCGGTCGAGGGACGCGCTAACTTGGCTCTTATTGAATTTCTGGCAGAGTTATTCCGATTGCCTAAGTCGGGCGTTGAGATTATCTCCGGCGAGTTATCGCGGAGCAAGGTGTTTCTGTTGCGCGGGGTGACTCTGGAGCGGGCGGAAGCCGTTCTCGGAAAAATAGATCGATAAGCGTGTTGATGTTACCGGGCGGCAGCAAGGGCGGCGCGCAGGGCTTCTTCGGGCTCGGAGCGGACGCGGAAGTCGGCGTGGGCCTCGGCGAGGACTACGAGCCCGGCGGGACTTATTACGTAGGTTGCCGGGAGGGGCAGGCGCCAGCTCGGCTCGCCGTTGACGAAGGGAATGTTGACGAGGATGGAGAGGTAGTAGTCGCGCAGGTACGCGGGGACGGTGTAAGCGAGGCCGAACCGTTCGGCGAGGGTGCAGGCCGGATCGGTGAGCACGGGGAACGGCAGGCCGTGCTGGCCAGTCATGAAGTCGCTCTGGCGCGCGGTTTGCGGGCTGACTGCAACCAGAAGTGCGCCCCCTTCGCGGAGCCGGCCGTAGAGGTCGCGCCAGGCCTCAAGCTCGGTCACGCAATAGGGGCACCAGCGGCCGCGAAAGAATTTTATGACCAGCGGCCCAAGGGCGAGCAGGTCGGCGGAGCGGACGAGCTTGCCGTTCGAGTCTTTAAGCGCAAACTCCGGGGCTGTCGCGCCGACGGGGAGGATGCGGTTCTCGATGCCGGTGGCGAATAGTTCCTCGACCGCGCGCTCGCCGACGGCCAGGCGCTCGGGCTGGACTAAGTGCCGGGTGTTAGCGGTGATTTCGTCGAGTTGGTCCTGGAGGTTACTTGGCATGATGCTTCCGGAGAAAATCAGTGAATGTGAATTGCTTTTCGCCGTTTTCATGAATGAGCAGCAAAACTCTGTGCGAGTTCAGGAAGTGAGAGGATAGCCCCAGGATAACGGCGGCCGTGCGGGGGACTCTTCCAGGGAGTTTCTTTTTTCCCTCGATGCGCCCGTAGACGATCAGTGCGGCGACCACCCGTTCGGATTTCGCGTCCTGCCTCCAGGCGTCCAGCGTGTCTTCTACTTGAAGGGCTGCTTCTTTGAGATTCGTGTCCGAGCCTTCGAGCTCGACGATCACATCGATTACACCGGGCATTCCCAAGATGTAATCCGCCTGTCTGCCCCTCTTTGCGGCATAGCAGCCGTCGTAATGAACCTTCCGAATTTCTTTGCGTCTTGGATTGAGGAAAGTCACCCGAACTCCCTCGTCTTCGACGTAGACGGATCGCCCCGTGCAAATTTCAACGCAATCTTCAACCCAGGCGCAGTCCGGCTGGCTAGGAGGCTTCCATGTGTTCATATTCAAGCCTCAAAAGTTTGTCGAACTCGTTCCCGATCACTTCCGAGACCTGGTCGAGATAGTTGCCCTCAATGAATCCGCTCTTGTTGAGGATGGATTTCAGCTTGCCGTCCTCTATGGCGTATGCCTTGAAGTCGCCGTCTTTGATCCAATACTGCTCGGGAACGATCTTGGCGATTTCGTCGTGTAGATTTGGGTTGTTGCGGGCGGCCTGGCCGGCTTCGATGAGGTTGTTGAACGAAGTCAGGATGTAGGGGCTATGGGTAGTGATAACCCAATACGCATCGAGGATCGGTTCATTCGCCATCCGCGAGAAAATCCGAATGAGATCATATTGGGTAGATGGGAAGATATTAGATTCCGGCTCTTCAAGAAAGAAAAGGCGCTTATGTAGAGCGTGAGGCAGGTTGAGTGTTCTCGCTATCGCGGCCGATGCAGCCACATATTCTCGAAGGCACGTCAATAGCGGAAGCAACTCTTGCGTGCCAGAGGAGAGCACCGGGAGCATCAGAGTGCGTCCGTCGATCGACTTGAAGTTGAAGTCTGACCCCGCTGAGACCACTTTGCCCTGCAAGATCCGTTCACTCTCGGAGTTGATCCATCGAGTTAGGGGGTGGTCTAGTCCAGGTTTTGGGATTCGGCTCTCGAAGCCATAACTGAAATCTTGCGAGAATCGTAGCTGAATGTCGTCTCGCCTTCCCGCTGTTCCGAAGATCGCCTGATGGATCGATAGGAAGAACGATCGGGTCGAGGGTATGTAGGAATAGATTTCTGGCGAATGTTCTCCCTGCAACTCTGAAAGCCGTTCACGAATCTCCTGCGCAAAGAATTTAGGGTTGGGCAAACTTTCGCGGCGCACCTTTTCTGCATTGAGTTTGTTCCAAACGAGGTTGTAGCATTCCTCGATTTCCCTGGAAAAGTCCCATTGCATTCTGGCGCTCCCGGGCTTGCCTCGCCGCTCTTGCAGGTGCGAAACCATATACGATTCAGCGCAATAACGAATTTCGGAATTTTGAGTGGCTAAGGAGTCAAAGCCAAACCAAAAGAAGAACGCGTCGTTTACCCGCTTTCGAAATTGCTCCAGTTCCTCCGATGCCTTGATCGATTCTTCAGCTTGTTCGACAACAACTTGCTGGAAGAAGAACGCCAGTCTGCAAAGGAGGCTTTTGCCGCTGGCCTGCGGGCCGATGAGGACGGTGATTTTGCCGAACTCTAGCTCGGCTTCCTTGATTACGGAGAAGTTCTTGACTGTCAGCTTGCGCATTCCGCCCTCCTTTCGTTGCCGAAAAGCAACCGCAGATCCTTCGACTCCGCTCCACTTCGTTCCGCTTCGCTCAGGATGACAGCATTTGTGTTGTTAGCTCAATACTGTGAGGTCAACGAGAATGAAGGGCGTCGATACAGCCATCTTACCGCCCGAAGCGTTGTTTGGGGGCCATGCCGAGGCCGCTCATGCCGCCGCGCATCATCTGTTTGGCCAGGCCGCCTTTGCCCATCTGCTTGAACATCTTGGCCATCTGGGCGTATTGCCTTAAGAGCTGGTTCACGTCCTGCACTGTCGTCCCCGAACCGCTGGCGATGCGCTTGCGGCGGCTGCCGCTGATGATCTCGTGGTTGCGGCGCTCCCTGGGGGTCATCGAGTTGATGATGGCTTCGAGACGCACGAACTGCTTTTCGTCCACGTTCTCCGCGGCCTGCTTCATGCCGGCGAAGGGGCCGACCTGGGGCATCATCTTGAGGATCGACTCGATGGAGCCGAGCTTCTTGATCTGGCGCAACTGCTCGCGGAAGTCTTCGAGTGTGAAGGTGTCGCCGAGCAGGGCCTTCTTGGCCAGCTCCTCGCTCTTTTTGCGGTCGAGCTTCTCTTCGGCCTTTTCGATGAGGGAGAGCATGTCGCCCATGCCCAGGATGCGGCCGACGATGCGATCGGGATGGAAGGGCTCGAAGGCGTCGGGCTTTTCGCCCACGCCGATGAACTTGATGGGCTGGCCGGTGACGTGGCGGATGGAAAGCGCGGCGCCGCCGCGGGCGTCGCCATCCATCTTCGTCAGCACCACGCCGGTGAGTCCGAGGCGCGTGTGAAACTCCTGGGCGGAGTTGACGGCGTCCTGGCCGGTCATGGCGTCGGCGACGAAGAGGATCTCCTGGGGGTTGAGGAGCTTTTTCAGCCGCTCCATCTCGCCCATCAGGTCCTGGTCGATGTGCAGGCGGCCGGCGGTGTCCACGATGAGAGTGTCGAAGCCGAAGTTGCGGGCCTCGCGGCGGGCCTCGGCGGCCAGGCGCTCGACGAGCGCGGGACCGGCGGGCTCGCCCTTGAGGTCGCCTTCGTAGATCTTGGCGTCAATGGATTTGGCGACGACCTTGAGTTGCTCGCGGGCGGCGGGGCGGTAGACGTCGACGGAGACGAGGATGGGGCGATGGCCGCCCTTTTTGAGCCAGGCGGCCAGCTTGCCGCTGGTGGTGGTCTTGCCGGAACCCTGCAGGCCGGCCATGAGGATGACGGTGGGCGGCTGAGAAGCGAACTTGAAGCGAGCCGTGTCTTTGCCGAGGAGGGCGACGAGCTCGTCACGGACGACTTTGACGACCTGCTCGGAGGGCGAGAGCGCGGTGAGGACCTCGGTGCCGACGGCCTTGGCGCGTATCTGTTCGACAAGGTCGCGGACGACGTTGAGGTTGACGTCGGCCTCAAGCAGGGCCACGCGAATCTCGCGGAGGGCCTCGGCGATGTTCTCTTCGGTGAGCGTGCCCTGGCCGCGGAGGGTCTTGAAGACACGCTGGAGTTTGTCTGTGAGGTTATCGAACATAGCTCTTGTTCAAGTGTATCGAAGTCCTGCTCCTGCGGAGAGCGGGGTCTTGGAGGAGAGCCCCGCCGGATTCAGCAGTCGTGCGCAGACGGTGAGGCGGGAACCAGGTGTGAGACGACGTGGCGCCAGTAGCGAAGGTGAGGGCGGTAGAAGGGCTCGTTGTGGGAGAGGCCGGGGACTACGACGAGTTTGGCGTTGGCTCCGCACCAGGCGGCCAACTGCGACGCCATGCGCACAGGGAAGGTGTGGTCGCGCTCGCCGTGGACGATGAGGACCGGCACCGGGCAGCGCCGCAGCGGCTCCTCACCGCTCCAGATGGGCGGCAGCGTGGCCGAGACGCGGTGAGGCACGCCGAGGGAGCGGGCAGCTTCGCGAAAGGAGGTGAAGGCGGCGCAGAGAATGAGGCGATCGGGACAGATGCGGTCGAGAATGGCCGTGGCGATGCCGCTGCCCATAGAGAAGCCGAGGACCGAGACAGGCAGGCCGGGAGCGAGCTCCTTAAGGAACGAGAAGGCGGCGATGGCGTCCTGTTCGCACTGGGCCCAGTCGATGGCGCCGGTGCTTTTGCCGTAGCCGGCGTAGTCGAAGACCAGCGAGGCGATGCCGTGGGCGGCGAGGAGATGCTGGGCGGGGAGCCAGTGCTCGACGGTTTCGGCGATTCCGTGGCAGATGAGGAGCGCGGCCTGTGGAGGCGTTTCAGCGGGCCGCACAAAGGAGGCGTCGAGCTGCTGGCTGCCGCTCGGAATCAAGTGGCGGGAGTCAGCGTGGCGCTGCACGCGGGCCCAGCGGCCATTGCCGAGGCGGCCCAACATGCGGTCGCGCAGGACGAAGACCCGGCTGATGGCCGTGACCGAGACGGTGAACGAAATCCTGTGCATCCGCAAGTGGGAGGGCCGGCGCATCGCTCTATTCAGGATACGCCCGCTTCGGGGAGGCGGGAGAGCACCTTGCGGGCGAGACCGGTGAGGGCCATGCTGCCGGCTTCGTGGAGCGGGACCCATCGGCGCTGGCCGCCGGCGATGGTCATGGAGGCGAGCGCTTCTTCGCCGACCGGGTGAATGCGCACGGAGTAATTGACCTGCATGATGCTGTGACGGAGGGTCATGCGGGGCTCGCCGACGGCGGCGACCGTTGGGCACAGGGCCGGCAGTTCCCAGAGGCCGGGCATGACAGTCTCCGCGGCGGAACGCTGCTCGAGCAGCACAGCCCGCCGGCCGTCGGGGGTGGTGCGCAGGGCGAGCGCGTGAGCAACTTCGCGGGTGCGCATGGGCGGGCGAGGCGCGGTCTTGTGCTCGCCGCGAGTCTTGCAGGCGGGCTGGAGCGGGCAGACAAGGCACTGGGGATTACGCGGCAGGCAGACAGTGGCGCCGAGCTCCATCATCGCCTGGTTGTGGTCGCCGGGGCGATCCGGATCGAGGATCTCCGCGGCGAGCGCGTCGATTTTGCGCTTCAGCACGACGCCATGACGGCCGTC
>Ga0335072_10002091_pt1 | contig 31505 bp, 32 predicted proteins | sample Lox_Sample_21_FD_206725 | JGI IMG/M metagenome (GOLD analysis project Ga0335072, IMG submission 206725) | Soil microbial communities from Loxahatchee National Wildlife Refuge, Florida, United States - Lox_Sample_2.1 | ecosystem: Environmental > Terrestrial > Soil > Wetlands | place: USA...
ACCTGCTTACATCGACCGGGACCAAGAAGCTGAACGTGCCGTTGAAGTCGGATGTGGAGGCATTGCAGGATAATCAGCTGCTGGTTTCGCTGGAAGAAGCGTGGACGCCGGAGGGGCAGACGGAGAGCATTCCGCAGGGATCGGTTGTGTCGCTCGAATTGAGCGCCTTGGAAACCGATCCAGTTCGATTGAAACCGACCGTGTTGTTTGCGCCGACCGCGCGGGAATTTGCGGATCAGGTCGCAACAACTAAGAATCACGTGCTGCTGACCACACTGGAAAACGTTCAGGGGCGCGCCTATATCTACACGCATGAGAAGAACGGCAAATGGACCCACGTGAAATTGCCGGTGCCGAATAACACCACCGTTGGGATCGTGACTACGAGCCTGATGGATGACCGGTTCTTTCTTGGGCAGACCAGCTTTCTGGTGCCTCCCAGTGTCTGGCTGGGCGATGCCGCGGATGCCTCCCTGAAGCCTGGAAAAATGCAAAAGCCATTGTTCGATGCATCGCGTGATACGGTCGATCAATTTGAGGCGACTTCGAAGGATGGAACCAAGGTTCCGTATTTTGTCGTGCACCGCAAAGACATTCCGATGGATGGAAGCACACCGACGCTGCTGACGGCATATGGTGGTTTCCAGGTTTCGAACTTGCCTCGCTACAACCCGGTGGCAGGAAAACTCTGGCTGGAACGCGGCGGCACTTTTGTGCTGGCCAATATTCGCGGAGGCGGAGAGTTTGGTCCGGCATGGCACGAGGCGGGGCTGAAAACTCATCGCCAGCGCATTTATGACGACTTTTATGCGGTGGCGCAGGACCTGGTGGCGCGGAAGTTTACGTCGCAAGAACGTCTGGGCATCGAAGGCGGATCCAATGGCGGGTTGCTGATGGGCGTGGAGTTCACACAGCATCCGGAGATGTGGAAGGCGGTCGTGATCCAGGTGCCGCTGCTCGACATGCTGGGTTACGAACATTTATCGGCGGGTGCTTCGTGGGTGGGCGAGTACGGCTCGGTGAGCGTCCCCGAGGAACGCAAGTTCCTGGCTTCCATTTCGCCCTATAACCAGCTTCGCGCAGATGGGCATTATCCGGAGCCATTAATCTTCACAACGACGGCGGACGATCGCGTGGGGCCGGTACATGCACGCAAGTTCGCGGCAAAGATGGAGGAATTCCATCTGCCTTTCTACTACGACGAAATCACAGAAGGTGGGCATGGAGCAGGCGCGGACAACCGGCAGGCAGCACGCACCGAAGCAGAGGAGTTCACGTATCTGACCATGAAGTTGATGGACTAGATCGAAGTCGCCCAAATTCAGCCCATCCCGGCGAAATCCAGGGATGGGCTGAATGACCTTACAGCTCATGCCGCCAGTTCCTGCGACTCCTCAACCGTGCTACGACGCATCGGTTGGCGCTTCCAGTAAGTAAGAGAGCGCCAAACCCACTCCATCGGCCCGAACTGGAAATAGCGAAGCCACAATGGACTGAGCATGAGGTTCAGCAGCCATACGAACCCGACCACCACATAGATCTGGTAGTACTCGAACTTGCCATAGAGCTTGAAGCCACAGAAGAATGCGGTGCAGCTGATGCTGGTAAACAGATAATTGCTGAGCGCCGTCTGCCCTACCGCCGCAACGCGCCGCATCAGCGCAGGCACAAGACCCGCCTTGCAGATGGTCACGACGAGAGCAACATTCGCGAGGGCGCCCGTGATCCGACCCAGCTGATAGAGAATCCACCACGCCGATTCGTACTCGAAGTTATCGCGAATCAGGCCCCAGGCTTCAAAACCATTGATGGGCAGGCTGAGCAAGAATCCGATCGCGATGGTCCAGCCATAGAAGCGGCGGCTTAACGCGCCGGTGAGGAAACCCATGCGATATAGCCCCATACCGATCAGCATCATTCCCAGAGAGTCGGTAAAGCCTAACATGTAATAACCTTTGGCCTGAGCACGCGGTCCAAACTGCGCGTGGTATTTCACGATATCGAGATAGCTGCCGCGCATGGCCTTCAGATCCTCATCGTGCTCTTTCTTACGGCCGTCGAGTACGTCAGTCCACTTCTTTAATGCATCCTGCTGGGCTTGCGTCAGCTTCTTGCCGGCTGATTGAAGAGCCTGCGCTTCGAGGCCCCGATTGCGCGTGCGGAGTCCGTCCACTGAGTAATACACATCGTTGGCGGAGCTGAGCGCCAGTACCAGCCCGCCAGCGATGAAGAGATTGCGATAGCGTATATTGCGACATGGATACAGGAATAGAAGCGCCGTGAGTCCGTAAAAGTAGAGGATGTCGCCGTTCCAGACGAGATAGAAGTGCAGCACACCGAAGAGCACGAGCCACATGTTGCGACGAAGAAAGATGTCTGCAACATTCTTACTGCCGCGTCGCTCAGCACGCTGGGTGAGGAGGATGACTCCGGCGCCGAAGAGCATTGAGAAGGCAGCTCGCATCTTGCCCTCGAAGAGAACCCAGCGAATGAGCCAGGCAAAGATGTCATAAGACCGGTGGCCCTGCACGGAAAGCGGATTGAAATACATCTCCAAAGGCCCGCTAAATGAGGAGATGTTCATCAGCAGGATTCCCATCAAAGCGACGCCACGGACGACGTCGATGGTGGGAATTCGCTCGCGCTGGGTGACAGGGCATGCAACCGGCTCGGGGGTCGGCGCAGGCTCGACCGGGACGGTTGTAGCAGAAGTGGAAAGCGGTTCGGCAACCGCAGCGGCTGTTTCAACGAAGGTTGGTGCTGTGACCGTATCAGACAAGGGTCGCCTCCGGAAATTGAAGGGTGGGCCCGATGCGGAAAGTGATGGATCAATGTAGCACGAAACGGGGATGAGTCCGCTCGAAAATGAGGCCAAACCGCTTTTCGAGCAGTTCGCAACCCCGGCAACCTAGAATGGTGAAACGCGGTGCGTTATCGTTTCCAAAGTGATCAGGAATATTTCGCAACCTTGCTCGGAGGTAGATTCATGGGATCTGCAACAGCGGTCGTAGAACGGACGCAGGAACAAAAACTGAACTTGCTGGCGGAAGTAGCGGTGCGGGTTGGATTAGGCCTGAAAGAAGGCCAGGAACTGGTGATGACAGCATCGCTGGACGCGGTCGATCTGGCGCGTCGGATTACGGAGCAGGCGTACCGCGCGGGGGCGTCGCTCGTCACGACGCTTTATGTGGATGATGAGTCCACCCTGCTGCGTTACCACCACGCACCCGATGCGGCCTTCGACAAAGCTGCGGGATGGCTCTATGACGGCATGGGCGCAGCCTTCCGGAGCGGCGCCGCGCGACTGGCCATTACCGGCGGAAATCCGGCGCTGCTGTCGAACGAAGATCCCGACAAGGTGGCACGCGCGAATCGTGCGGTTTCGCAGGCATACCGGCCGGCTCTCGAACTGATTACCCGGCACGAGATTAACTGGACGATCGTGGCCAGCGCGACACCGGCGTGGGCCGCGCAGATGTTCCCCAACGACGCGCCGGATGTGGCGCTCGAAAAATTGTGGGAGGCAATCTTCCAGACCACACGGATCAACGTGGAAGATCCGGTCAGGGAGTGGAAACGACATGACGACGGCTTGCAGAAGCGCGCGAAATATCTCAACGAGAAGCGCTATGCGGCGCTGAAGTATCGGGGACCTGGGACGGACTTCACACTAGGCCTGGCAGACGATCACGCCTGGATGGGCGGCGGAACAACTGCAGGCAACGGGCTTTATTGCGTTGCGAATATGCCAACCGAAGAGGTTTTTAGCATGCCGCACAAGGATCGTGCGGACGGTACGGTAACCGCAACCAAGCCGCTCTCGCACCAGGGAACGATGATCGAGAGCATTCACGTGCGCTTCGACAAGGGACGGATCGTGGAGGCGCATGCTTCGCGCGGCGAAGAGGTGCTGCGCAAGCTGATCGAAACCGACGATGGCGCGCGGCGGCTCGGCGAAGTGGCGCTGGTGCCGCACTCGTCGCCAATTGCATCGAGCGGAATGCTGTTTTTCAATACGCTTTTCGATGAGAATGCCGCATCGCATATCGCGCTGGGGCAGGCGTACTCAAGCTGTATGCGCAACGGCGACAAGCTGAGCAAGGATGAGCTGGCAGCCAAGGGCGCAAACGACAGTTTGATTCACGTGGACTGGATGATCGGGTCAGACAAGCTGGATATCGACGGGGTGACGGCTACTGGCACTCTGGAGCCGCTGATGCGCGGCGGGGAGTGGGCGTAAAAGTCGGTGAACAGTGGGCAGTTTAGATCTCGCGGGTCGGTTGAGGGGTGAATGGCGAAGATCGGAATTATCGGCGCAGGCAGCGTTGGAGCCACGATTGCGTACGCTGCGTTGATTCGAGGCGTTGCGCGAGAGATCAGTCTGTTCGATATCGCACGGACCAAAGTCGACGCCGAGGTGCTTGACCTGAATCATGGTCTGCTGTTTGTGCCGCAGGCCAAGGTGGATGGCTCGGATGATTTGGAGATCTTGCGTTGCGCCGATGTAGTGGTCCTGACAGCCGGGGCAAAGCAGAAGCCGGGCCAGACGCGCATGGATCTGGCGGAGGCAAACGCACAAATCTCGAAGAAGATTTTGCCGGAGGTGGTTCGCGTTGCGCCGGACGCCATCCTGCTGATGGTGACGAATCCAGTTGATGTGGTGACGGAACTTGCGCTGAAAGTCACGGGACTGCCCTGGCAGCGCGTTATTGGGTCCGGAACCGTGCTCGACAGCTCGCGTTTCCGCTTTCTGGTGGCGAATCACTGCAACGTTGCTGTGCAGAACGTACATGCTTATATTGCCGGCGAGCATGGCGATTCGGAGATCCCGCTGTGGGCCAGCGCCACGATCGGTTCGATCCCGCTAAGCCAGTGGAGCGTGGATGGACACGGCCGGCTGACCGCGGCAAATAAGGAAGCCATAGTCAAGAACGTGAAGGAAGCCGCATACCAGGTGATCCAGGGCAAGGGGGCAACGAACTACGCGGTGGGGCTTGCGGTGTGCAACATCCTCGAGGCGATTCTGTTCGATGAGCGACGGGTTCTGCCGGTGAGCGGCCACCTTCGCGGGTTCAGAGGGATGGAGGACGTATGTCTGAGCCTGCCGCGCATCGTTGGACGCACTGGAATTGAAGCGCCCTTACCTATTCCCATGACGGTCGACGAGGAAGCGGGGCTTCGCGATAGCGCTGACCGCATTCGTTCCGTCGTGCGAGGACTCGGATACTAGCTGAATGATCAAGGCCGACTGATGGGTCCGTTTCGATCGAATTCAACTGCCACTCGGGTTTACCGGATGAGTGCGTGGATCCGGACGTTCGCCGTTGCATTTTTACTGTTCAGCGTGCTTGGCCTGTTGGGCTTGCTTTGGAGTGAGCACTCCGGAATGCAGGGGCGCAGCATTGCGGAGGTCATCGAGTGGGCGGCGATTGCGCTCTTCGCGGCAGGGTGGCTGGCCTACGTGTTGAGCGCGGTGATTATCTTGTCGAAGGACACGGTTGAGAAGCGCACACTCTTCCGTTCGGACCGCTTGCGCTTTGACCAAATTCTCGGTCGTCGCGAGAAAGTGCATCGCAATTTTGACGGAAGCTATATCCGCTACCTGCAGGTGATTCCCCGCGATGCCTTGCTGCCAGCGATCCAATTCCAGAAGTTCTATGCTCTGGATGCAGCGTTTTACGCGTGGTACGACGACCTGCCGAATCTGGACACGATGGATCGAATGCGAAGCGGCGGCTTGTAGTAAGCATAGATTTCCGCTTACCGTGATCACAGAGTACCGCTGATTTGAAAGTGGTAGTCGGTGTAATCGATGGTGATCACGGTCCGGCCGAAAAGCGCACTGCTCGACTCAGCCCGCGCGTGCGTAGCCATGGCATAGCCCTGCATGTTGGCATAGCGGCGCATCATATGCGTGGTTCCGGCAAACATCGACGCTTTCTGAGAGGCGATGCCTTCCACTTCTACCTGCGTATGATCCCGCACGTCAACCCAGAGCGTGCCCTCGATCATGTTCGGTGCCTTATGAAGCGGCGTAATTGCCAGGGCGAGACACGGACGGCCGTCGATGGTCTGCCTGACACCCGGTTTGAGTTTCATATCGTAATTGGCAGAGGTGAACCAGGACTGTGCAACCCGGGCAGGATCGTTGATGGCTTTTTCGTTGTCCAGCAGCGGGCGGAGCCCGTATTTTATGACCAGTCCCGAACCGGATTGAGAGAGAATTTCATAGTTCTTGCCGACGCCCTTTCTGTAGGTCATGCGGACCGTCATCTCGGCAGCGGGATGCACCTGATCGTCGCCGCGGAAGACGACATAGTGCTCGACGTCAGTGAAGCTCAAAACGTGCTCGTAACGGGACTGGTTCTCGGCATCCAGAGCGTGGATGATGGCCGCAGCATCAGGCGCCTGCGCAGGCAAGACCGCTGCGCAAACCGTGAGCACAATCCCGGAAACGAGCCATGACGTTCTTTGAAGATGCATCCGTGCCTCACTGTGACTAGACCAAAAGCTCGCCTGTTGTGATTATCCTGCTTCGAATGAGGATGCCTGGCGAGGTTGTGACACTTTTGCCGAGCGATTGCGCGAGTGTGGCGTCTTGTGTGAATAGAAGCGTGCTGATGATGATAGGAACTGAACACGCGGCAGCTTCCAAAACACTTTTGAGAGGCTGGCAATGAAGACGAATGCACGAGATGCAGTTCGAGCGGTATTGTGTGCGTCGACCGTAGTGGGAGCGATGTTGCTTGTGATGAGCGGGTCAATCGCAAAGTCGCAGGAGCAAGAGGTTGTACAGAAGCCGGCGGAGAGCTACCAAACGCTTTATCTCACCAATTCGACAGGTCAGCACGATGCAAACGAGATTTCAACGGACCTGCGCAACATGTTGCCGCGGGCGAAGATTTATTACGTGGCAACCGGCAATGCAATTTCGATGCGGGGAAGCGCGGAGGACGTTGCGATGGCGCAGAAGATCCTGACCGAAATCGACCGCCCGCGCAAGGCCTATCGCTTGACATACACCATCAACGATGCGGGCGGCCAGGGCGGCGGCCAGCACCTCGTACTGATTGTGACGCAGGGCGGCGGAAAGGCAATGCTGAAGCAGGGTTCGCGTGTGCCGATCATGACCGGCGCATACGCCAACGCCAATGGCCAAAACCAGGAGATCCAGTACCTGGATGTCGGGATGACAATCCAGGCATCGCTAAGCGGCGATGGCGAAGCCTTGCGGCTGGAGTCGAAGGTGGAAGAGACGAGCGTGGCTGACGAGAAGTCGAATGTGGGGCTTCAGGATCCGCTGATTCGCCAGGCTGAACTCGAGGAGCAATCCGCTGTAGTACCAGGAAAGCCGGTGATGCTGGGGTCGATGGAGATACCGGGTGGAGGCCGGAAGATGGAAGTATCGGTGGTCGCCGAGGCGGTGAAGTAGGCAGGCTTGCGATCGTTCGTGCTTTCCCCTCCATGCGCATACTGCGCGCATGGAGGGGGCACGCCGGAGTCGCAGCCATGGCCGACGAGAGCTAGAGACCGGCGCGGGTTTCTTCGGCCATGTAGTCGACGACAGCTTTCAAATCGCCTTTGGTGTCCTCGAAGACTTTGAGCTGGCGGTCCGCGCCAGTCCCGGTTTTCATGATCTTGCGAATGCCATTAACCGCTTCCCTGCTGCCGAGTTCATCGACAACCGGATCGATCATGGTCAGATATTCTTCAAGCAACTCGCGCTCAGGGACCTCCTGCTGCTTGCCGAAATCGATGAGGCTGCCATCGAGGCCATAGCGGACGGCGCGAAATTTGTTCTCCATTAGCAGCGGCCGCGCGTAGTGGCGAAAATCCTGGTTGGCCTCGTGCAGTTTGTAAAGGTAGGCGGCAGTGGCCTGGATGAGCGCGGCGATAGCGATGGTCTCTTCGGCGCGCAGTGGAATATCGCAGGCTCGGACTTCCACGGTGTTGAAGAACGGATGTGGGCGGATGTCCCACCAGATCTTTTTGGCGTTGTCGATACAGTTGGTACGGACAAGAAGGCTGACGTAGTTCTCAAACTCGGAGTAGCTCGAGAAAGCGTCGGGAATGCCGGTGCGCGGAAAGTTTTCAAAAACCTTGGCGCGGTATCCCTTGTATCCGGTGTTCAGGCCGAGCCAGAACGGAGAGTTGGTGGCCAGCGCCATGATGTGCGGCAGGAAGTAGCGCATGGCATTCATGATGCGAATGGCCGCCTCGCGGTCTTCGATGCCGACGTGCACGTGCAGGCCGAAGATGAGGTTGGCGCGGGCAACAAGCTGGAGGTCCTTGACGACCTGGTGATAGCGTGGGTCGGGATAAATCTCCTGCGTGCGCCAGTCGGCGAAAGGATGCGTTGCTCCGGCGACGAGTTCCAACTTGTGCTCGCGGGCCAGCTTGACCATCTCACGGCGCAATTCGTAAATATCCTCGCGAGCTTCCTGGATGTTTTTGCAGACGCGAGTACCCACCTCGACGACCGAGGTGTGCATTTCGGCTTTGACGCGCTCCTGCAGGCGCATTTTACCCTGAGCCAGCATCTCGGTCTGGATATGAGAGCGCAGATCGCGCGTAACCGGGTCGATCGTCTGGTATTCCTCTTCAATGCCAAGTGAGAAGGACGGCCGCATGAATGACCTCGAATGGTGCGTGGGCCAATTGTAAAGCCACCCGCGGACCAGGAGCTGTCCGCAGGGACAGCGGCGACAGGCAATCTGAAGCTGTCCGTCACCCGTCATCAGTGCTCTGCCACGCGTTTTGATTTTGGCTGTTGTGGGATTGGACTTTTTGTGCGGCGAACAGCGATTGGGCTTACAATCCTGCGCGTGAGTGAAAGAGTGTTTCAGGACCGTCGGGAGGCCGGACAAATTCTCGGGGAGATGGTTGCCGCATTACCGGATCTGGGTGACGGTGTGGTGCTCGGATTGGTGCGGGGCGGCGTTCCGGTGGCGTTTGAGGTAGCCAAGGCCTGCGGTTTGCCCCTGGACATTCTTGTCGTGAGGAAGCTTGGAGTTCCGGGACAAGAAGAGTTGGCAATGGGCGCGGTGGCAAGCGGCGGCGGAGTGGTTCTGAATGAGCACGTCCTGCGTTCCTACCGGATTTCGGAAAGGAAGCTTGAGCATGTCATCGAACGCGAAATCGAGGAGCTGGAGCGGCGCGAGAAACTGTATCGCGATGGACGTCCCGCGCTGGAGATCACGGAGCGTGCCGCGATCCTGGTCGATGATGGGCTGGCTACGGGCGCAAGCATGCGCGCCGGGATTCGGGCGGTGAAAGGGCGGGCGCGTCGGGTTGTCGTGGCTGTCCCCGTCGGTGCCAAGAGCATCTGCGAACAGCTTCGACAGGAGTCCGATGAGGTGATTTGCGCGCTTATGCCCGAGCCGCTGGATGCGGTTAGTCTGTTTTACCGGGAGTTCCGGGCTACATCCGACGAGGAAGTCCGAGCGCTGCTAAAGCAAGGATTAGGGTTAGGGGTTAGAGACTAGGGATCGCCAATAGTTTCGCTTTTTGTTCGCCTTTGTGCTAGTTTATGGCGAGGGCGGTATGAATCTCTTTTCCCAACTTGCGGCGGAGCCGACGCATGAGGAGATCTTCCCCGGAACGGTCCTCATGCGTGGGCTGGCACTGGAGCAGGAGATCGAGTTCTTCCGGGCCGTTGAGGGGATCCTGGCGGCAGCGCCGCTACACCATGCGACGACACCCAGTGGTCTGCCGATGCAGGTGATGGTATCGGACTGCGGAACTCCGGAAGCGTTCAGGCGGCGCTGGGATCCGCGCAATCCGAGCGTAAGAAAGATGTGGCCGCCGATGCCACGGGGCCTGGTCGATTTCGCCACTCGCTGCGCAGCGCGGTCAGGGTTCCCGCAGTTCCGGCCAGACTCTTGCCACATCAACCGCTATCAGGCGGGCACTAAGCTGGGGATTCACCAGGACCGGCATGAATTCGATTTGTATCAACCGATTGTCTCCCTTTCGCTCGGCTTACCGTGCATCTTCCTGCTGGGTGGTTTTCAACGGGCCGAGAAGACCAAACGCATCCTTCTCGAACACGGTGACGTTATCGTGTGGGGCGGACCGTCACGGATGCGGTTCCATGGTGTACAGCCGCTGAAGCCCGGATCTCACCCTTTGACGGGACCGTACCGGTACAATCTGACATTCCGAAAAGTGGCCTAGAGGCAATTCCCCAGATGGCGATCTTTCCCAACTTCGGGCTTCGCTATCTCTTTCGGTGACGGCGGGAATCAGTGTCCAGCGAGCTCCTGCATTTGGGATACACTTGGCGGATGATTCGCCAGATCGCACCAGTGTTCTTCACCATGGACATTCCGCGGACGCTCGCCTACTACAGCGAGAAACTGGGATTCGAGTGCCAGGGGACGTGGCACGATCCTCCCGTATACGCGATTGTGACACGGGACGAGCACGCAATTCATTTCCGATGCGCCGATCCTCCCAAGGCCAATCCGGACAAATATGCGGACGAACTGCTCGATGCGTACTTCTCTGTCGGCGCTGTAGATGCGTTCCATGCGGAGTTCGCAGGCAAAGGCGTGGAATTCACTCGAAACATTGAGAACACGCCTTGGCAATCGCGAGAGTTTGTGATGAAGGATTGCGACGGACGACTGCTGGCGTTTGGGTCGAATCTATAGCCGTGATGCGGTCTTACGCGGAGGCATTTCCGGCCGATGATTCTGAGGCCTTCGTTTCTGCTGGTCGCTTCTTCTCCGGCTTTTTTGCGGAAAGCTTCTTTGCCTTGGATTTCTTGGCGGCAACTTTTTTGGCGGACTGGCCGGCAAGGAATGTAGCCCAACGAAGGTCTTTCATCGGCGATGTAGTGTGGGTAGCTTTGGCGATAGCCAGATCCGCAACTTCGCGGACGATCCAGTCGAAATTGACCTGGCCCACGGAGTGAAGGTCGGCGTCGGGCGCTGGGTTCATGAAATCGATGGCGTAGGGAGTGCCATCTTCGACGGCGAACTCGACCGTATTGAGGTCGTAGCCGAGAGCACGGCAGAGTGTCAGCGCGTCCTTTTTGACGCGGGCGAGCAATTTGGGATCATATGCCGGCGGATTTTGAACGTAGCGCTCGTGGTGCGGCTTTCGTGGATCGTAGGGCATGATGTGGACCTTGTTCTGACCGACGACGTAACAACGGAAGTACTCATTGAAGTTCACGGCTTTCTGATAGAGCATGCAGAGATCGCGCGACTGATCGTAGGCGTTGAAGAACTCGGGGCGATTGTGGATGTGGTAGACATCGCGCCAGCCACCGCCATCGACGGGCTTCATGAATCCGTGCTCCCCGACATAGGCGAAGACAGCGTCCCAGTTGAGCGGATATTCGAGGTTGCGCATGGAGCGCTCGGTGGTCCCCTCAGGGTGCTTTTTATGCGGGAGGATGACGGTAGGCGGGACGGCGACTCCGAGTTTGGCGGCCAGCGTGTAGTTGAAGAATTTGTCATCGGCGGACCACCAGAAGGGATTGTTAATGATGATGGTGCCATTGAGAGCAGCGTGCTTGAGGTAGGCACGGTAGAAAGGGATGTCGTGGGAGATGCGGTCGACGATGACGGCGTAGGGGGCGGGCTTGTCGAGGTGAACGGCGCTCGTTTCGACGAACTCCGCGTGGATGCCCTCAACGTTGCGGGCGTTGATGTGTTCCACAAGCGCGCCGGGGAAGCTGTTTTCCATGCCGAAAAGGACGCCGATCTTTTTCATGCCGAACCTCCGCGTATTGTTTGCAAAAACAAGTTTACGGCAGGGATTTGACGTTCACCCTCATGCTGGCGCCTCACTGCGCAAACCCGGACGGCTCGCCGTGCGCAGATGCTCCCAATTTACAATCCGTTCATCGATATTTCACCACTGCATGACACTGGGCCGCTAGGCTCGGCCCATGATCAGAAAATTCGCTCAACTCCTTTTTGTGGTTGGCCTCCTGTCCGCGTTTTGCGCCATCGGCGTACGAGCACAGTATGAGGATGGCAGTCTCACCGGCACCATCCATGACACAACGGGAGCGGTGGTGAGCGATGCGACCGTCACCGTAACCAACGTGAACACCGGACTTGCCACCAAGGTGACAACAAACGGTTCGGGCGACTACGACGTTCCGTCGCTGCGAGTGGGCTCTTACAGCGTCAAGGCGGAGGCACCGAATTTTGCTCCGGCTGAGGCGAAGAACATTCAGATTGCGGTTGGCGGACGCCAGCGGATCGACCTGACCCTGAAAGTCGGCCAGGCCGATGCGACCACCGTTGAAGTGAGCGATATCGCGTTGCAGGTCGAGACCGAGACCAGCGAGCGCGGACAGACGATTTCGGGTTATCAGACCGAGGCGCTGCCGCTGGTGAGCCGCAACTTCTCTGATCTGCTGGCACTGGTAACTGGATCGCGGCAGGCGCCGACCGCTGCGACGACCAGTTCGATCAGCAGCCTGGTGCGCGAAGGCGCGTACAACGTGAACGGCCAGCGCAGCATGTTCAACAACTATTTGCTCGATGGCATGGACAACAACGCATACGGCGAGAGCAACCAGGGATTCGACAACCAGATCATCGCCATCGCGCCGGACTCAGTGGCGCAATTCAACGTGGTAACGAACAACGAGAGCGCCGAGTACGGCCGCTCCTCGGGCGCAACGGTGAACGTAGCTTCGGCGAGCGGTACCAATGATTTTCACGCCACATTGTATGAGTTTTTGCGCAATACGGATTTGAACGCGGCGGGATTCTTCAAGCCAAGCGTCGTTAGTAACACGGGAGCGACGGTTCCATTTCAGAAGCCAACCTTCAATCGCAACCAGTTCGGAATGAACTTCGGCGGCCCAATCGTCAAAAACAAGCTGTTCTTCTTTCTTGATTACGAAGGATTCCGTCAGACATTGAAGCCGCTCTATGTGCTCACGCTGCCAACGCAGGATGAACTGAACGGCGATCTGGTGGTTCCGGTGCGCAATCCGGTGACGGGAAACATCTATCCGGCAGGAACTCCGATTCCGCAAAGCGCGATCAATCCCCTCTCGGCACAGATTCTAGGCTATTTTCAGAAGTTCGCGGCGCAGCTTCCGCAATCGGGCGTGGCTTCGACGGGCTTGAATTCAAACGACTACTCCGCGCAGATCCCGTTTACCGACGACTCCGACAAAGGCGATCTGCGACTCGACTATCAGCAGAGCCCCACAAGCTCGTGGTTTTTGCGCGTCAGCGATCGCAAGGAAACGGGCGTGAACTATCCGACAATTCCACTGCCACTGGATGGGCAGACGAACGGAACGATTCGCGTGCTCGATCAGCAGGTGGCATTGGGATACACGCATACCTTTGGCAGCAACCGGATTGTGGATGCGCGGCTGGGCTTGTCGCGAACCAAGGCGGGCAAGTACACGCTGTCGATCGGACAGAACGACTTCACCATTCCGGGACTGCCTGCCAATTCGATTGTGGCCGGTGGTCTGCCGTCAGTGGGAATCAGCGGGTTTACCGGATTCGGGCGGCAAAGCACAAATCCGCAGTGGCAGAACCCGGCACTGCTCGATCCGAAGGTGAATTACACATGGGTCGTGGGCAAGCACTCGCTGAAGTTTGGGTACGAGTACGAACATATCTGGATGGCTGTGAATGACAACAATCCGCTGTACGGGTCCTTCACGTACGGCAGCGGATACAGCTTGTGCGATGCAGCGATTTCGCCACTCTGCGCCACTACCGCCAGCGGCACTGCGGCTCCAACCGCGGCAGTAACGGACAACTATTGGGCCGATTTTCTGTTCGGCACAACCACCAGCTATCAGCTAGCCAACTACTTTGTGGTACACCTGCGGCAGACCATGGAGAACGCGTACGCGCAGGATGACTGGAAGATTCTTCCTAATCTCACGCTCAATCTGGGCGTTCGCTGGGAGTACGGCTCGCCATATTCGGAATGGAAGAACAATATCTCCAACTTCGATCCGGCGTCGCAAAGTGTGTTGACCATCACGCCGGGAGCGGTGGCAGGCAATGGAATCACACCGGTAAATCCGGGAGGCGTATATGGAAGCACGCTAATGAATCCTGACCTGGCCGACTGGTCTCCGCGCGTTGGCTTTGCCTGGGGTCTGGCGCCAAGAACAGTGCTGCGCGGCGGCTTTGGCACGGGATTTGTGCACTACACCCGCGCGGGATCGGGTGACATCCTGGGCATCAATGCTCCGCAGGCCCAGTTTGCCGTCGTGACGCAGACCAAGCCATCGACAACAAATCATTGCACGTCGCCGTTGCCGTCGCAGATTATTGCCACGGGATCGACGACACCGAGTTGTTACGTGACGGCGGATCAGGGATTCCCGTCGGGACTGGTGACGTCGTTCAACCCGGCAACGGACAACATCACCTGGGTTCCCAAGGACACGCGCGACAGCTACGTGGAGAATTACTTTTTCGACCTTCAACAGCAACTGGCAAAGAACACGCTGCTCGACATCGCATACGTCGGGAATCACGGTCTGAAGCTGCAGGGATTCCTTAACGGAAACCAGAAGAATCCGGCCCTCGGATTCACGCGGCCGTTTACCAGCTGGCCGAGTGACATCACCGAGGCGCTGAATGAATTCTGGTCGAATTACAACGCCCTGCAGGTTCGTTATGAGCAGCGGTTTGTGGCAGGACTGACGCTACTGAATTCATTCACGTGGGAACACTCGCTTGACAATGCTTCGGCGTCGCTGGAGGGCAATACGCCTTCGCCCCAGGACGGCAACAACATCAAGGCCGACTACAGCCAGTCGGATTACAACCTGCCGATAGCTGACGTCGCCAGTCTGGTATATGAACTGCCGTTCGGTCATGGACGCAGGTTCCTATCGAATGCGAATGGGATTACGAACAGCATTCTCGGCGGCTGGCAGGTAAGTGCCATTAACACGATGCAGGCTGGGACGCCGTTCAACCTTACCTACACACCCAACTCGGGACAACAGGTTTCGCTGCAGATCAGCGCAACGTATCGCGGAGCGAACGAGTATAGGCCCGATCTGGTGCCGGGACAGAAGGTAACGCAGGGACGCTCGTCGCGCGCGGCAAATACAGGTTACGTGAACTACATCAACTTCTCCGCATTCGAAATGCCTCCCGTGAAGGATGCGGCTGGAAATGTGCTGAGCCCCTTTGGCAATGCGCCGCGCAATCCGGGACGATCGCCCGCGTTCTACGAGACGGATCTCGACCTGAACAAGCGCTTCGATACGCCTTCGGAGCGAATCAAATTGGAGTTCCGGACGGAAATCTATAACCTGTTCAATCACACCAACCTGTATCTGCCGGGAACCATCAGCGGGGCGCAGGGTACGACGTCGGCCACCGCGGGAGTGGGCGGATCGGTTCCAGTTTCGACCATTACCGGCAATCCAACCGGAGGCGGCCAGATCACCAGTACGTTTGAGCCGCGCATCTTCCAATTTGCTCTAAAAGTCATTTATTAGTATTCGTTGTCGGTCCATCGACGACACGACCCGCGCGGCCTTCGCGCGGGTTTTCTTTTGCGTCCGGCCCGGCGCCCCCCATGGTGAGGCTCATCACTGCCCGGCTGTCCAGTCCGGCGTAGCTTGGGGAGTCGGCGGGACGAGGAGGCATTCGATGAAGTACCGGGTGTTGACGGTTTCGCGGGAGTTCGGGAGCGGCGGTGGAAGAATTGCACAGTCAATTGCAAAGCGGCTGGGATGGAAGCTTCTCGACCGTGCGCTCATCGACGAGATTGCCTGCGCGGCGAGGGTGGATGCGGGCGTTGTGAGCCGCTTCGATGAGCACGTAGAGGGATGGCTGAGCCGCGTGAATCGTCAGGCAATGCGCGGAGCCGCAATGGCAGCTGGCGTTGCGCTGACTGAAGAAAAATGCTTCGATCCGGACGTGATGCAGGATCTCTCGCTGCAAATTATTAAACACGCCTACGACACTGGGAACTGCGTGATCGTGGGCCGGGGCGCACAATGCATTCTGCAGGCGAAGGACGATGTATTCCATGTTTTTGTATATGCGCCGCTGCGGGTACGGATTCACCGCCTGCGCACGCGACTGGAGCCGGGCGCGAACATTGAAGACCGGATTCGCAGGGTGGACAGCGAACGGGCGCATAATCTGAAGCTTCGCTTTGGCAAAGAGTGGAACAACCCTCACCTGTACGACTTGATGATCTCGTCTGGTGAGGACGAGGAGCAGACTGCGCGCGTGATTGAATTTGCGATGCTGGGAGGGCAGTCCGCCTGCTAGCTATGCTCTTCTAGCTATTGGCTTTGGCGGGCCTCTGGCTTCGTGTACTGGGCGATTGCCGCGAACGGGACTATATTTTGTGAGAGCGCGTCGGTCGCTCGGCGTGAATTGGTCAGAAGCACGTTTGTGAACGGATCCACCTGCAAGCGGATCGGCGGGACTTCGCCTCGGAGTGGCGCGGATTTGGAGACGATGTCTCCGCTAAACCCATGGAGGACTCAATGGAACCGAATATTTCTGATGCGGAGATCGCTAAGGACGTTCTGCACAACGAAGATCACAGCAAGCTGACGCAGGAAGAGATTGCGAAAGCGCTCGCGCACCACAATAAGCGTCACAAAGATGAACCGCAGCAGAAGACGCCGCAGGGCAAGGGGCGGCAGAACCCGAAATAAGGGCTTTGCAGTTCGCTGTTCGGAGTTCACAGTTCGCAACCCGCAGTGGTCTGATGACTGACGACTGAGAACCAAGCCGGCTCCGCAGTCTCCCTAGTGGAACTCTGTCACTGGCCGGCCTTCACATCCCAGTCGTAATTGAGGGCGTTGATCTTGACGCGAAGGTCGTCCACGGCTGCGGATTTTTGCTGTTCCAGATCGGCTATGTGTTTACGGGTGGACTGCAGCAGGTCTTCGGCATGGTTCAACTCATCCACAAACCGGTGCGAGGCTTCGTTGCCTTTCAGAGCAGTCAGGTTCTCGCGATCGCGGGCCTCATCGGCGGCGGCGGTTTCTTCCTGCTTTTTCGAATCGGCGATGGCCTGGTCGAGATCGGCTAGCTTCGTCTGCGCATCGATGATCGGCTTGAGCTCGGATTCCGCATCGGGAACGCGCTTCACAAGATCGATGAGATACGCATTGGTGTTCTGGTTGGGATCGATAGACACGGTCGTGTATTCGGGCCCGTGCTCGCGCACCTCAAGCTTTTCTGTCGAATGTGCCTTGACGGCCACTCGGAAACGATAGAGGTCAGGCGTGGTTTCAGCAGCTTTGACACCGTCATCGAGAGACCAGCCGTTGGTACGACGCGGGTGCTCGATCACGACGACGCGATCTTCATCGGCAGAATTGGTGGCGGAGTAGGTGTTAAAGCTGATGTCCATGTAGCGTTCGATCACCAGGCCCTTGTGCACTTGCAAATGATGCAGGGTTCGTTTCCCATTGGTATCGGTGATCTTGACGCGCATGGCCTGATCGGCAGCGTAGCTGAGGAGGCGGCGTTCGCCGGGATGGATAGGATCGAGCAAACCTTCCCCGGCGAATTCCCCACTTTCGAAGATGGAAAAGCTGCCGGAGTCGAGGGTGAGCTTCGACTTGTTTTCGAGCCAGACGGCACGAAGCGGGCGAGGATCGTTGCGACTCCACAGGGTGACGTGCTCGGCCGGCAGTTCCTGCTGCAGGATCGGCACCATTGCCGATTCGTTCTTGTGGATGGTGACCGGCTGGGTGAGCGAATACTCGAAAAAATCGTCGAAAGCATTGGTGGAGACATCACCTTCGGAGATCGCGTCCGAGGGGCGGTAGACACCGCCGGCAGTCCCGGCACTAAAACCGTAACCATTCCCCGCACCAGCGATAGGACCGCCGACCGCCTCATCCGCATTGACGCTAACGCTCTGCGTTGATTGGCCGAAAGCGCGATTCTGATACTGTCCTTTGAGCTTGCCTAGAACGTTTTGTTGCGCCGGCACCGCAATGGGCGGAAACAACTTGGCACTTAGCTGGCCGTTAATCATTTCTGCAGCTTCATGCGTTTGCGGTGTCAGCTGCGCTTCGGTGGCGATCGGTATCTCGGGCCGCCGCGTGTAGAGGGGCTGCGAAAGTGGCTGAATGAAGCTTTGCGGAGCGCCGGCAAGCAAAGAGAGCTGCACGTTGTCCCAGTCAGCACCGACGGTATTGTCCACAACGGCCCAGCCCTGCAGCGTTGCCGCACCGTTGGCTTCGTGCGGAAAAACCAATCGGTAGGTGCACTTCCACACCGGCACCTCGCTGATGTAGCTGACACGCAGCTGACGAGATCCCGAACCTAGCGCAGCGAGCGTGAGATGGCGAAGTCCGGAGGAGTGCGTCGTGGCGAGCAATTCCAGATAACGGTCGAGCTGACCCTGCAGAGCGGAATCAATCGGACGCACACTCAACGTGGGAGTGAGTTCGATAACGCGGACGGCGCCACCGCCGGCAATCACGGTGAGATAGAATTTCTCGACCGAGGAGGGACTGTCGTCGGGTCCGACTTTTTCTGTACGCGACTCAATCGACATGAGGCGACCGGAAATCGGTCCTCCGGGCGCGCCCCCGACTTCGACACGTTGGCCCCGTAGCGCTCCGAAGAGCTCTGTCGAAGTAGGATCTTCGGTCATGCCGAGGGAGAGCGTCTTCAGTTGCTCCGCAAGCGGCGTGGTGGAGTTGTAGTTGACGCCTGCAATCCGGCCTCCACCCTCATCGAGCACGGTGAGCGATTGCAGCACATCATTGAGCTGAGATGAAGTGAAGTCAATCGAGACACGTTGATTGCCGTTAACGCTTCCGGCGTGCTCGAAATAGCCGATGCCGTTCTTGTAAAGGACGACCTTCCGCACCGGCAGGTCTTTCACCACTTGCGGTGCGGCTGACTCGACCTTCGGCCGGGCATGCTGAGGCAGGGATTGGGCCTTGATAGACGGCGCGGTAGAGACAAGGCAAAGTGCAGCGACCAAGAGACGCATCGATCCTCCTTGATCTGAGCGATGGCTTAGACCGGATACAAAGTCACACATGGAGAACTGCGGGCTTCGAAGCGCTATTGCGTTGGACCCCGGCACAGCCAAAAAGGTTCCCAACGGGTCAAGCGCATTTGTCTGGGAACGAACCGCCAGTGGTTTCTTGCAGAGCAAATTGCTCAAGTCAACGGAGATTTGGAATCCCGGCAGAGATTAAGGCGTCAATCAAGGAGGATCTGGATGCCGGAATGGGTCGCACCAGAGCCAGAAATGGGGTGAAAACAATGGGCGCGTATCTTGCTCCAATAGAGAAGCCTGCGGGTGCAGTTATCAAGATGGCTTACGCCATGGCCCGGCGTCAGTTCGGCAAGGTCCCCACACCCGTGAAGGTGGTTTATGCGCGAATGCCTGCGGCATTCGGGATGTTTGTGGGCAAAATCGCCAAACTCGACAAGAAGCTGGAACTGCCGCAGGAGACAGCGATGCTGATCCGCGAGCAGGTCGCTCATCTGAACATCTGCGAGTTTTGCATGGATATCGGGCGGCTGTTCGTCGTCAGGGCGCGGATGAACGAGGCGAAGTTCGATGCCTTGCCCGAGTACCAAACAAGCCCGCTCTTCAATGAAGCGGAGCAGGCGGCACTGGATTACACAACAGAGTTGACGCGCGACAGATCAGTGGCGCCTGAGACATTCGAGCGGCTGAGAAAGCACTATTCCGAGCGGGAGATTTGCGAGATCGTGTGGCTTGTAGCCAGCGAGCACTTCTACAACATCACGAATCTGGGGCTGAACATCCATTCAGACATGCTGTGTGACATTGCGCGAAAGCGGTAAGGTTCTGCTTCCAGGATTTCAGCCTTTTTCCCACCCATCGCTGCGTGCTACTTCGCAATGGATGGGCATCCGTGCATTAGTGCGTTGCGATGCGTTTGAGCTGGGCGAGGTGGTTGAGATCGTGGCCCGCCATAGTTTCCACGATGGTCTGGAAGGTCATGGTCCCGCGCTCGGGGTGCGTGACCGGTTTCGTAGCGGATCCAGGCATTGCTTTGGCGATGAGTTTCAGATTCCAGATACGTAGAGCCGAAAAAGCGGTCAGCGCTTCCTTGGCGGTGATGCCTTTATAGGGCGCGGCCCACTTGTCCTGATCGAAAGGCTGCAGGACATGATGTTCCTCGGCTAGCGTTTGACGGAGCCGGAAGGCGAAGGCGATTTCGCAATCGGCGAGGTGGCAGACAATCTCGGCCGGCGACCATTTGCCTGGAGCTGGGGGTTCGCTGACCCGGTCGTGACCGATCATCTGGAGCTTGTTAGCGATCTCGTGCGGGGTTGCAGAGAGGATAGCCTCAAGCGGACGGCCATCAAGAAATGTTGCGTATGGATTGAGCTCGCTCATCGGGGGATGTCCAAAAAACCGGTTGTACGTTCTAGTTCGCAGTTCTTCGTAGACAGTTCAGGGTCCGAATACAGTTCTACGTGTCGCGGACCGATTGAGCAATTGATGATTCGGGTACGCAGGCGGACGAGTTAGGAGGATTTTTGTCCGCGACGACGTTTGCCGTTCGCGCGGCGGTGTCCTCTTCATCCCTGATCCCGCTTTTCTGACTCAAAGGTACTCCTGGATCATCTTTTGCCAGGTTGGCCAATCGTGCGAGTTCCAGGTTTCCCACGTGTAAAGTTTGTGCGGGATCCCCTTGGAACTCATGATGCAATCAAGCTCCTGGTTCTGGCCAAGACATTGATCATCCCAGCCGGTGGCAAGGATGTAGGTGTTGCGGCGGTAATGGTCAAAGTACCACGGATCAGCGAGATTGGGCAGATAGTGCATGGGCAGATTGAAGTAGCAATCCTGATCGTAGTAGCCGCCTAGAAAGTTGTTCAAATCGAAAGCGCCCGACATCGTCAGTAGTCCAGTAAAAATGTCTGGGTGGCGCAAGGCAATGTTTGTGGCGTGATAACCGCCGAAACTGCAGCCGAGCGAAACGAGATGCGAATCCCAGTTCTTTCTTCGGATGAGGGGAACGACTTCGTGAATAAGGTAATCCTCGAATTGCACGTGCCGGGCAATTCGCCAGCGTGGGGGGACGTTCTTGTTGTACCAGCTTTCCATGTCGACCGAGTCAACACAGAAGAATTGCAGATCGCCGTGATCGACGCGCTCCGAGACCGAGCCGATCATGCCGCGATCTTCAAACTCGTAGAAGCGGCCACCTGAAGTAGGAAAAACAAGCACGGGAAGACCAGCTTGACCGAAGACGAGCAGTTCCATGTCGCGGCCGAGACGCTGGGAATACCACTTGTGGTACTCGCGATTCATGGGATGGATGCCCACTCCTGACGGGCAAATTGCGAAGCTGCGGTTTGCAGATACTTTAACAGGGACCGGAAGTACCAGGGATTATGGAACAGGGATCAGGGATTAGAAGAACCGAGGCGCGGTAGGTACCAAAAGCTCTCAGCAGAGCGCTTGCTCTGGAACAACGGGCAAGCTTGGGCCATAGAATTAGGTGATCAACCTACCGGAAACGGGCCTACTTCCCTTGCAAGGAACAGCAGATTTGAATCTGGAGTCGCAGGAAAATCAGAACGTGGATAACGCCGTGCTCACGCGCATGGAAGACGCGCCGCCCCATCCCCGACTGCGACTGCATAAGGCCTTTCATAGCAGCTATCTACCCGATGATCGCGATGTAATTGTTTATCTTCCGCCGGGGTATGAAGACGAGGCGAGGCAGACCTACCCGGTGTTGTATCTCCACGACGGGCAGAACCTCTTTGACGGGCGGACTTCGTTTGTGAAGGACCGTACCTGGCAAGTGCGGGAACAGGCTGATTCGGCCATTGCAGCAGGCGAAATGGAGCCTCTGGTGATTGTGGGCATCTACAACACCGGCGATCGGCGGATCGCGGAGTACACGCACGATCGCGACTGGAAACTCGGTGGCGGCGAGGCAGACGCCTATGGCTGGCTGATCACACGCGAACTGATGCCATGGATCGCGAGCCAGTATCGTGTACGGCAAGATCGAGAGAGCACCGGGATGGGCGGGTCATCGCTGGGCGGACTCGTGACCCTGTACCTGGGGATGAAGCACCCGGAGATCTTCGGCAAACTAGCGGTGCTTTCCCCGAGCGTGTGGTGGAACCACAAGAGCATTCTGAGCTACCTGAATGAGCACGCTCCCCAGGTATGGGAACGGCCGAAGGTCTGGCTGGATGTGGGTGACCGCGAAGGGCACAAGACGATGCGGGATGTGGAGCACCTGGCGCGGAGGCTGAAGGCGAACGGCTGGCGTCCGGGCGAGACCATGTACTTCGAAAAGGTGCACGGCGGAACGCACGATGAGACGAGCTGGTCGACCCGGGTCAGGGCAATATTGAAGTTTTTGTTTCCAAAGGTCAGCTATTAGCCTCTAGTTGCCAGCTTCCGGTTCCGTGGCAACACCGCAATTAGCGTCCCGCAATTTCAATCCCCGTGGCATCGAAAGAAGTCTGCCCCTAGAGCAATTTCTTGTACAGATTCCAGTCCTTATCGGGCTGGATCTTGATGTGGGTCCGGTGGGTGAAGACGCGCGCCTGCAGATCGTTGTCGAATTTACGCTGCACCGAATCCGGACTCCGTGTGTAGAGAATGTACTCGTGAACGCCGGGTATGGTGGTGGTCGCCACAAAAAGAGATTCGCGGTTGGTTTCGAAGATCTCGCGGATGTCGCTTTCGATGCGCTTGAGTTCTTCGGTTTCGCCAGGATTGGGGAATCCGTCGCGAGTGGTGTCAACCATAGGCACAGCGATGGCCACATAATGGCCGTAGCCGGTAACACCTTTGAACTTGCTATAGCCGGTAATGGCACGAACGTACATAGGTTTTCCGATGGGGTCGTGCCCTTTATGCCCCGTCCACTGGTCCGGAACCGGGAGCTTATCAGGGCTGAGAGGCGCTTTCGAGGAGAATGGCCACATGCCGCCTGGGCTCCTGTAACTAAGTGGATTGCTGCGATTGAAGTTAAGTATGCCCGATTCAGCGGGCAACAGAAACGGAATGTCCATGAAATCTAAGCACGTGGGAATGTACCGACCCAAAGTGGTACCGCTTGCCTGAAAGGGGGGGTATCGGCGATACTTAGGTGTTGTGTCTGATACCTGTGGGCGAGTCTGCCTGCGGGAAACCCCGAGTTTACTCCCCGCAGATTTTTGGGGTCCGGTGAACCAGATGGGGAATCCGGGGGATAAAGGCCTTGCTTTGCGGGCCAGGATACTCCCCAAAGACCTCAACAGAGCACCGGAACTGAAAGGACCTGTATCGCCGTGGTGATGATTCGTTTGGCGCGTGTTGGCGCCCCCAAGCAGCCCTACTACCGTATCGTCGTGATCGAAAAGGACCGCGCCCGTAACGGCCGGTCGATCGAGGTCGTCGGTACCTACAATCCCCGCACCAGCCCGGCTTCGGTTGACCTGAAGCATGAGCGGATCGCTTATTGGCGCGGCGTTGGCGCGCAGTTTTCGCCCACCGTAGCCAAGCTGGTTGAAAAGAACCCCGCCAAAGCCGCCGAACCGGCGGTAGCCTAACTTTCCTTGCCCGAGATTTGCGGTGTGCGCGAGATTTTTGAAAATCGCGCACACATTTGCTGACTTTCCGAGGGGTGTGCTGATACTATCTGCGCACCGATCCAAGTCGCTTCTCCTTGGATGTTTACGGTCAGAGGCAAGTTCATGACCCAAGTTGACATGGTGGCAGTAGACGAACTGGTTCGCGAAATCGCGCGGGCCTTGGTAGACGAACCGGAAGCTGTTGAAGTCGAGTCAGTACAGCGGGACGAAAACACCGTTCTGCGGCTAAGGGTAGCTCCCGGCGACGTTGGGAAGGTAATTGGGAAGCAGGGGCGCACAGCACGCTCAGTACGTACCATTCTGGGTGCCGTAAGTATGAAGCTGCATCATCGCTACACGCTCGACATTCTGGAAGAGGACGACGAAGAGTAGGATGTACGAACCCCTTTGGGCTTTAGATCGCTCAAGTCGCAGATGATCGCGCTGGAGGGATGGGTGTGGCTCGCGCATGTGAAACGCACACAAGGCCGCAAGGGCGAGGTCTTCGCCGAAATACTCACTGATTTCCCTGAAAAATTTGCGGAGCGGAAGCATTTGTGGCTGCTGCCGAAAACCTCGGCGGCTGGCGGAGTGTCCGCCGCGCCTTCACCGGCTCGCGAAGTTGAGCTGCGGCATTATTGGCTGCACAAGGGCGGCGTAGTGCTGCACTTTGCGGGCGTGGATTCCATTTCTGCAGCAGAGGAATTGGCGGGATGTGTTGTTGCGCTGCCACGTGACGAGCGCACGCAGTTGGAGGAAGGCGACGTCTATATCAGCGATCTGATCGGGTGCGTGCTGATAAATGTGGCCGGAACTGAGCCGGTGATTGTCGGCGAGATCGAAGATGTGGATCGCAGCGGCGGGCCCGTCGCGATGTTGGTGGTGAAATCAGACAGCCGACTCGCGGGCAAACCAACGAATCAGCGCACATCGGACGATGAGATTCTGATTCCCTTTGCGAAAGATTATCTGCGCCGCGTGGACGTGGATGCAAAGCGCGTGGAGATGACGCTCCCAGAGGGGCTGGTGGACCTGAATCGGCCCGAGCGGAGTTAGTGCGCTTCGCGCGTTCGCGGAGATTAGCGGCGATGAATGCCGTTCCTGGAATTTGCTGTGAGATCGTGAACGCTTACTGAAATGCCAGCGGCTTCCAGGCTCCATTGTCCTTGAGGGCAAGCTGCAGCGGCCGCGGCGGCCCTTTGGGCGGCACCGTGACCTCGATCCAGAGCTCCTGGCCGCGCTTGAGCCAGGTTGGATCGGTGGCGTGTTCGGCGATGTAGAAGTCGACCGGATCAACGAGGCTCATCTGGTCACAAGGTGCGCCGGGCGATGCCGCGACGGTCTGCGTGCCAGTTGGATTTTCAGAATCAGATACGCGGATGACCGTCAGCCGATTGTCCTTCACGCCGAGCCTGGCTTGAAACTGAACCGTGTCGGGCGAATTGATGTTGAACCTCGGTGCACTCGGAACTCCGTTCACATTGCGGGGAAACCGAGCATTCTTCGCCGAGGGCAATGTGCTGCCGCAGCCGTCAACGATGAGTTGCAGGCTTAAGTAGCGGCCGCGCATCACGAGGGAAGGATCGTACGCCGCTGCCCTGGTCCACACGCGTGGGCATGTCGCACGTTGATATAAGTACTTTGCGGCGACGGCGGAAACAATGGCGAGTTGCAGGATGAGCAGAGCGATGGACGCCTTGGCGATTTTCATCGTGCCTCCTCGACCTTCGCCGCGGGCTGCGCCATATGCGCCAGAAGGCGGCGACGGGTTTTTTCGAGCGCCCATCCGCCGGCGAGAAAGAGGACGCCGAGCCCGATGAGGCCGAGCGAGCGGCCCATCTTGTCGAAGAGGTCGCTGAAGTAAAACCATGCGACGGCGGCGCCAAAAAAGACGGTGCCGAGATTGACAAGCCCGCGGCTGGACTGACGAACGCCCCACCACGCAAGGAAGACGCAGAATGCGGCAACGAGCACATAGGTTCCCACGTTCGGTTCATGTCCGGTATAGATCCCGTAATGGTAGGCGCGTTCACACCAGGGGAGCGCGATGCCAAATGCAATCGCCGCAAGCACCGGAAGAGCGCTCTTGCTAAGACTCAGCAGGGAGATGAGGATCGGAATCGCCGCAATGATGATCCATCCCCAGACACGCGTGTGCAGAGGCGGGTATGGCTGCATGCCATACCAGGAATGCCAGCTATCGAGCAGGAAAAACATACTGGTCACAACAGCGATGGCGGAGGCGGCGAATAGAATGCCGCGAACGAAGCGTCGCTCGGTCCCGATGAAGAGCGTGAGATAAAGAATGGCCCAGACGAACAGAAAGCGACCGAAATAGACGTCGGCTCCAATGTGATTTTCTGCCCCGTAGCTCCATTCGCAGATCAGCCACGAGGGGAACAGCAGGAGGGTGAGGGTCTGCTGGGCCTGGTCCTGCAGAAACATCCAGCCGAACAGGGCGGCGACTGCCCACATAAGAACCGCTGCCGGCCAGTGTTCCTGGATGTTGAAGATCTGGCCTACAAGAGCGATGGCCGCGCCAGTCGAAATGGTGCCGACAGCGTGCAGGGCGGTTGAGGTCGCCGGATATTTTCCACGAACAATCGCCCCAGCAAGATGGAATATGGTGACCATCCCCATCACCAGCAGGAGCCGCATACCTGGACCAAGCTGATCCCAGTGAGCGGACACGAAGAGAATGACTCCACTGGCGAGAAGAATGGCGCCGAGGATGAGGGCAACTCTTCCCTGCCAGGCGACTCCGGCAGCTTGAGCCTCGCTGCCGGTTGCCGCGACGCGCGTCGCCTGTGGCGCATTCTGCGCCAACTCCCAGGAACGAATGCGCGCCGCGGTATCCGCGTCGAGAACGCCAGCAGATCGCCAGCGAGCCAGTAACGATTCGTAGTCAGGCATTGTTGGGCACCATTAGAGCACGGAGTGTGAGAGTCGAGTACGTTCGAGCCTCTGCCATGCGAACTGCTCGAATGACGATTGCGTTATCAGTCGAGAGAACACGCATCCGTTTTCGACCCCCGCCTGCGAACTTGGATCGAGCTTAGCCATTGCGGAGACTCAAATGGGGCCCTTACGTACAGTTTTGAGAGTGTCACAAAAACAGCCAAGCCTCTTCCCTCTGCCAGTACGAACGTAATCCCGCATGTTTGCCGGAGAGTGTCACCTGCCTACCGTTTGCCGATAAGCCATTCAGATTCCGGTTTTGACCTCAGGCCGAGCTTCACAAAACGTTGGAAATCGAATGATTGCGCGAAAGTGAGACAGACAATGCGCAGACAAAAGACGTGGCTGATTTGGGTGGGCCTGATTCTGTACCTCGTGCTGGGGATGCTGATGGCTTGCGGCGGCAACCAGAACAACCCAGGGCCGACGAACGCGGGGACGCCTCCGCCCACCGACACTGTCACAGGCAATGTGACCTTCAAGGGTGCGCCGCTTGCCGGAGCGACTGTGACGCTGTGGATCACCAACAGCAACGCCGTTGTATCCACAGGCACCACCGACGCGAGCGGCAACTATAGCTTCTCCGGCCTTTCCACGTCGGGAGATGTATCGGCCGAGTACCAGATCTGGGTGAGCAAGACCGGCTATGGTTTCTACCCGGTCCTCGCAAGCTCCAACGTCAATGCAAAAGTCGAGCGTGCAGACCACACCGGGCAATTCATGGAGTCAACCACCACCGGCGTGCCAATGTATTTCACGCTCATCGATTTCGTTTCCCTCGCCAATGCATCGCTCAGCGGGGCTAATTTCATTGCTTACGATGGGACGAACCCTCCCGCAAGTTTTGGCGCTACCGGCCAATCCGTGAGCTACGCCGCCGGCGATGACGGTGCGTTGCAAAAGGGTGTTGCATGGCCCGCGTCGCGCTTCGTTGACAACCAGGACGGCACCGTAACTGACAACCTCACCGGTTTAATTTGGCTGAAAAATGCCGGCTGCTTTCCAGCGGCGGCCTGGTCCGCGGCCCTCGCGAATGTCGATCAACTGGCAAGCGGACAGTGTGGACTCTCTGACAATTCCAAGGCGGGAGACTGGCGCATGCCCAACCTGGTCGAGTTTGAAAGCATCATCGACGCCTCGGCCAGCAGCCCGGCGCTTACTCCGGGAAGCCCGTTCACCAACATGGCGGACATCATCTACTGGACCTCTACCGAATACTTCGGGGGCGATGAGGGCTCGCCCGACGCGTGGGCGATTGGAATGAACGACGGCCGTTACATCAATGACAGTGTCAACAACGTCAAGGCAACGTCGCAGAACGGTGTGTGGGCAGTAAAGGGGACCAGTTCCGCCTCAGTGAAGCTGCAGGCCACCGGGCTCTTCGAGGCTCCTCTGACAGCCGGAGATGATGGAACCTTGCAGAAGGGCGTCGGCCTCACGTCTTCGCGGTTCATCGATAATGCCAACGGCACCATCACCGATACCGTGACGGGACTCGTCTGGCTTAAGATGGCGAACTGCATTCAAGGCGATTGGGCGACGGCCGTCTCGCAAGTGAATGCTCTCGCCAGCGGCCAGTGCGGACTGTCGGATGGCTCCGCTGCCGGAGCATGGCACATGCCCAACCGCAAAGAGATGCAGAGTCTCGCTGATCGTAACCAGAACAACGAAGCCGACTATTTCGACTTCAATTTTCAGACTCCCGACGGCTCGGTCTTCCAGGCCCCTCTCCTGCTCAACTTTGTCAGGCTCCAGTACTACTGGACCTCGACGACCGACGCGGCCAACACCTCCGAGGCCTGGACGGTCTTCAGTTGCGACTTCGGCGTCTACGACATCTCGAAGTCATCGACTGGGTACACACTGGCAGTGCGGTAATTGATTTCTTCACGCCTGGGATGAAAGTTGTGCGGTGGCCAGTCGGGGTCTCGCCACGGGTTCTATGATCGTGAGTGAGACCTTCGTCCATGCGGTTTGACATCATCACGATTTTTCCCGGATTCTTTGCCGGGATCTTTGAGCACGGAATTGTGCGGCGGGCACAGGCCGAAGGGCTGGTAAGTATCGGCGTGCATGACTTGCGCAACTTCACGCACGATCGGCATCGAACCGTGGACGATCGGCCGTTTGGCGGCGGCGAAGGGATGGTGTTGAAGCCGGAGCCGCTGGCGGGCGCGCTGGAAGCGCTGGGTGTCGGAACGAAAGTCAGGGATCAGAAAGAGCCAGCACATGGGAACGCAACTCCGATTGTCATTCTGCTTTCGGCACAGGGAAAACCGTTTACGCAGGCGGTAGCGCGCGAGTTGGCGAAGGTCGAGCGCGTGGTGCTGGTCTGCGGGCGATATGAAGGCGTTGATGAGCGGATCAATGAACTCTATTGCGACATGGAGCTTTCGATCGGAGACTACGTTTTGAGCGGAGGCGAACTGGCGGCGGCGGTGGTGGTGGATACTGTGATGAGGCTGGTTCCCGGCGTACTTGGAAACGAAGCTTCCGGCGAGTTTGAGAGCTTTGGAGTCGCAGACACTGAAATCGGTACGGACGAAGAGGGTGTTCCGCGTTCGCAACATGGATCAGGCGGGCTGCTCGATTATCCGCAGTTTACCCGGCCCCCAGAGTTTCGGGGATTGGCCGCCCCGCAGGTGCTGATGAATGGCGATCACCAGCAGATTCGTCGCTGGCGCCGTCGGCAGCAATTGCGGAAAACCTTGCGCAATCGGCCGGACCTGCTGGAGCAGGCTACTCTGAGCGATGAAGACCGGCGAACGCTGGAAGAGCTCCGCAACGAGGGCGCAAAGTGAAATTGACCGCATTGGAGCTGGCGGCCTGGGTCGAACTTGGCGTCTGCTGGATGCTGTGGTCGCTCGCATTTGTGAAGCCGCGGCGAAGGGCTGCCGGACAAAAGAAAGCAGTACGCGCAACTTCGTCACGAGTTGGGATTGTGTTTGTGGGACTCGGATTTGCGTGCGTCTGGGCATTTATCTTCCCCTCCGGGTTTCATAAGTCCGCTGCGTCTCTGGTCGTATCGATGATCATCGGTCCGCCGTCGGTCCTGCTGGCGTGGATCGCCACGCGGCACCTCGACAAGCAATGGCGATTTGAAGCGGCGCTGAGCGAAGATCATGAACTGATCACGACGGGACCTTATCGGTGGCTACGCCATCCGATTTATGCGTCGATATTCGGTATGCTGCTTGAAGTCGGGCTGGCTAAAACATGGTGGCCACTGCTGGTTGCCGGTGTCGCGCTCTACATCATCGGAACGGAGATTCGCATTCGCGCAGAAGAGAGGTTGTTGGCGGCAAGGTTCGGCGAAACGTATGCCGGATACAAGGCCGGGACGAAAGCGTATCTCCCGTTCGTGCGATGAACACGAGAGACACCCGCCTCAAAACGTCTTTACCGGCTTTGGCTGGGCGGCGCCGACCTGACCAGCTGCGATTTGAGCAACAAAGTAGTTCTCGCCGAGAATCTTGCTGCCGCTGAGGCGGCGCATCATGGCCAGTTGTCCGGTGTGCGTGAGAGCGTCGGCGATCGGCCCTTGAAATAGTGCTTCGGCGGGGGCGTGAAGGGGCGCATCGGAAGCGAGGCAGGCGTCGAAGGCCCGGAGCGCGGCGAAGAAGCGGGCCTTTTCTTCGGGCCATGCAAGCGGGGTGGAGTTGTGCCAGCGTTGACTCCCCTGCGCGATGCTGAGCGCCCAGTCGAACAGGTCGCCCATGTGGGCAAGGATCTGGGCAGGCTGGCGGCCGCAGCCATCAAAGGAGGCGAAGCTGTCCGGGGCGCCATCGATGGCCCGGCTAAGACGGTAGGCTAGGGTGGCCAGGGTATGACGCAGAAGTTCGCGTTTCTCGTTCATGCGGCCAATATAGCGCAAGGGTTCCGGAAATGACGATCAAACAACTCGGGTGTTAGACTTTGCCATCGCACAGCGAGGAGGCGACCATGCTTCGAAGAATTGGCCTTTGGGCGCTAGCGGGCGCGACGGTTGGTTTCTTGTGGTTCGTCTACTTTTATCTGCACAATTACAGCGCTTATCATGGCGGCCCGCCTCTACGTTTCAGCCCTTTTACGGACACTTTGGTGGACTTAACCATACCGATCCGCCCCTTATTTGGGCATTTACGCATCACCTGGTACTGGTCGATGGCTCTCAACGCCGCGATTTACGCCTGTCTTGGCCTGTTCGTGGAGACGATCCGTCTGGCAGTTCGGTCTACCCGTCTGCGGCTGCACCACTGAAGCCCCGGAAACCATTCTGATTAGGCGAACGAGGCGTTTCTCTGTTAAAATCAAGGCTCTGAGTCCATCAGCAGGAAGAAGCTATGTCAATCCATCCAGTTATGCAGCGCCTGGCGGAAAAGCTGAAGCGCACCGATCTCCCCGATTTCGTGCCCGGCGACCAGGTTCGCGTGCAAGTCAAGATTAAAGAAGGCGATAAGGAACGTCTGCAGGCCTTCGAGGGCCTGGTGATTTCGGTCAACAAAGGGCCCGAGGGCACCTTTACGGTCCGCAAGATGAGCTTCGGCCAGGGCGTGGAGCGCATCTTCCCCTTCAATTCCAAGGTTGTCGACAAGGTTGAGAAGGTCCGCAGCTACAAGGTGCGGCGTTCGAAGTTGTTCTATATCCGCGGACTGCGCGGCAAGGCCGCCCGTCTGAAGGAAGTGGAGCGCACCGCAGCCAAAGCGTAGGCCTTCAGATACGCATCAGATACCCCGGCTCGAGGGCCGGGGTTTTCGTTTGTCAGGAGATGAGTTGCGGGATCGGGTCAGTCTTCGCGGGTGTTCTTGTTCAGGCGTTTGGCGTCGCCGGTCTCCTTGTTTTCGTCGAGACCGGTTGAGTCGGCGGGATCGACGGTTCCAAAGGAGTCATTCACAACGCCGTCGTCATTCTCGGGTTTCACTTGCTGGAATCCATCCGGCTGGGTATGCGTTGGTTTCAACTTTTCGTTCATCGGTCCTCCACTCTTGTAATTGGATGCGGGTTGGGGGGCGGGGCGGAATTGGACTCTTCAGAGTC
>Ga0335072_10002092_pt1 | contig 31500 bp, 23 predicted proteins | sample Lox_Sample_21_FD_206725 | JGI IMG/M metagenome (GOLD analysis project Ga0335072, IMG submission 206725) | Soil microbial communities from Loxahatchee National Wildlife Refuge, Florida, United States - Lox_Sample_2.1 | ecosystem: Environmental > Terrestrial > Soil > Wetlands | place: USA...
CAGTCCAGAACCCTGGTGAATGCGCCTCTTGACGCGCCCGGGGGCAGAGTCGGGGCGTAGCGCAGTCTGGTAGCGCATCTGCTTTGGGAGCAGAGGGTCGGGGGTTCGAATCCCTCCGCCCCGACCAATGGAACCTAAACCCCTACGTCGATTCCTGATCGGCCTCAGCCCCACGAATCCCCACACCTGAGTCAACGAGAAGTTTTTGTGTGGGCATTAACCTTGCTGTCCGTCATTCCCTTCCCGTAGATGTTCATCGTTGTCGCCACATCTGCGTGGCGCATCAATTTCTGCTCGCCACTGACCGCCGTTCCTGCAGCATCGAGCCAGCTGCGGAAGGTGTGCCGGAACGTTTGCCAGACCAGCCGTTGCACATGGCTATGAGGAAGGATTTGCCTTTGCTCTTCCGGTCCGCGGCAGCGACGCAGTCACCATGATTTCCGGCTTCTGCGACGTGGAGTGTCTCCATCGTCAAAGGGTGGCGCTCGCCAAGAGGGATCGAATTCGCTGAATAGTATGTGAATCGTGAGCGATTCGTTTCCCGCGACGCACGTGTGGGCCACACGCTCAGGAGTCCAGCAGGACAATAAGGTTCAGACTGGTCACCGGGATCTCGGCGGGAACGTAAATGCCCACTTCGCGCGTCTGCAGGATGTGCTCCCAGCAGGGTCCGCTTCGCTCGATTGAAAAATACTGGCTTTCCACTTTTGCGGCGATCTGCGCCGGCGGGACCGACAGGTGGCGAAGGGTCATTCCTGGGAGTGCCCGCCGGATCAGCTCCACGACGAAGCGGGCGGAGCAGGTCTTGGTCAGCTGCGGGACCTGGGCGAGGAGGTCCGCCTCGCCGAGGGGCGAATGGATCTCGATGATCCAGCGGCTGGGACCCAGGCAGCGTTCGTCGCTGACCCCGCCCAGCCACAGGCAGGGATCCGCCATGCGCAGTGGAATGCGAATGGCGCCGGACGGCATCACAATCTCCAGGTGGCGGCGGATATGTTCGTCGAGCGATGCGAAGCACGCGCCGGGCGCGGAGTGGACGTATGCCGGCAGCGATCGCGGATGAACCTCGAGACCAAATGTGCACAGGGCGCCGCCAAGACGCGACATCTCGCGGAAGATCTCTTCCGGGTGCGCATGCTGCGAGAGCAGGAAGTGCCGCAGCAGAGCAACGCTCGCGTTGAGCGCGTGGAGAAACCAGTACTGCGCGACGTGGCGGGCCGACATACCGGCCTGGAAAACGCCGTGGCGCTGCTGTTGCTCATCGAGAAATACCTCGCTTTTTTCATCGATGATCTCGATCAGTCTGCGCAGCATGTGCGTCAGCGCAGGGCTGGCCGTGAGGCTCAGACACGGCGGTATAAACGTGGGATCCGCCTGGAAGTGTCCCGAGCCGTCGCGGAGAACCCGTACCACGGGCAGGCCGACGAACTCGTCGGAAAGATCGCACTCGGCCAGCAGGCGCAGGTTTTTGCGCCCCACCTGGATCGGTTTTTCGTCGAGGCCCGTGTTCTGATCCGGCAGCTTCTGTTCGGCGGAAATATAGCGCGCCGGCGCACCGGCGGCGTCCGTGCTCGTATTGACTCCGTCACGCCGGAGCACCGGCACCGCCAGATGCACCGTGAGCTGATCGACCATGGGCGAGAAGTGAGCCGAAAAGTCGAGCGGCATCGGAGTCGGATCGGATACCGGGAGATCGAACGCGAGTCCGTCCGGAAAAAGCCCGCGCGCGTGCGTCAACGATAAAGATCCGTTGCGCAGCGCCTCAGGGTCGAACTCCAGTGCGGCAAAGCCCCAGGGATAGCGCCACAGACTCTCGGTCACGAAGCCAAGCACGTCTTCGAAATACCGGTTCTGCGCCTGGAAGTGATGCGGCCCCAGGTACATTCCTTCCGACCAGACAGGTTTGTTCAGCGTTCTCATATCCCACCTGCCTGCGGAAGCAGGATGATCAGTTCCATTTGCGGGTTCGGGATTTCGCCGGGGACGTGGGCAGCAAAATTTCTGGAGCGGACGACCGACTCCCAGGCAGGTCCCGACTGGTTCAGGCTGAAGTATTGATACTTCACTTTGACGGGAATGGCGCTGGGCGGGGTTTGCAGGTGGGAGAGTGCGATGCCGGGAACCGCATTGCTGATGAGCTGCTCAACCTGGGTAGCCGAGCAGGCTTTCACCAGTTGTGGAACGGAGCGAATGATGGCCTCCTCGGTCGTATCGGCCGCCACTGCCAGGTACATACGCGTGTTGTTCAGATATTTGTCCTGATCGATAGCCGTGGCATAGATCGTGTTGCGGACGTGAGTAAGTGGCAGGGCAACCACGTTGGCGGGCACAACGGTCTCCAGCAGCAAACGCAGTTTTTCGTCGAGTGCGGCGAAGACGCGGCTCAGCTCCGCATGTTCGTAGAGCGGGAGATCGCGCGGACGAATGGCAGAGGAAAAGGTCGTGAGGGCAGCACCGAGAGCCGTCAGTGCGGAGAACAAATCCTGAGGATGGCACGGCTGCCCCTGCAGCCAGTGGCTCAGGACCGGAATATTCGAGTTGACCGTGTACAGCAACCAGAAATTGGCGATGTCGGTGGTCGTGAAATCCGCGAGGCTCTGATTCCTTTGCCGGCGCTGGCCGGAAAGCTGGGTGCTCTTCGCGGAAAGAATCTCCAGGAGTCCATTCATCAGTCCGGTTACATAGTCGTTGCCGCGCACGTCAAGCAGCGGAGGAACAAAGCGGGGACTGAGCCGGAACCCTCCCGTCCCGGTCTTCTCCATCCGGGCAATGCGCAGCTCCGAGCAGCCTTCACGGTTCTCGTTGGCCGCCAGCAGCCGCAGGTTTTTGCGCGCGATCTGGACCGGTTTCTCCGCACCCCCGCTGTTGTCGTCGCGGGCCGTCATGACCTCGGCGAGGTAGCGCGCATCGGTCGTGCGGCCGAGCCCCGCCACGTTCAGACCCTTCGCCTTGTAATCCGGAACCGTAAGCCAGATGTCGAGTTCGCGCATCTCCGGTTCAAAGAATTCCTTCAGAGCGATGGAGGGCGGAGGCCGATCGGGCCCCGGAATCTCAAAGGGCATTCCATCCGGAAAGATTCCCGAAGCCCGCGAGACAGCCAGTTGACCCTCCGCAAGCATCTCCTGGTCGAACACCACCTCGCTGAAGCCCCACGCGCAGAAATTCAGCGCCTGGATGCGAAAGCTGAGACTGTCCTCGAGGAACTTGTCCTGGAGCTGCAGATGCTGAGGCGTGAGAAAAGTGCCTTTGCTCCACAGAATGGGCTGTAGCTGCTTCATGGCGATAACCGGACCTTTACCATAATCAATGCACCCGAGCCGGGCAATGCGGGCCTGCGCGGCTAGTTCATCTTTGTCCCTTTGGACCCGTCGTCGGCTTCATCGGGATCCTTGGGATCGGTCGGTGTGGAGGGCCCCATCGGACTCGAGCCGCATCCCGATCCAGCGGCGCCGCCGCTGTTGATCATCACCATCGTTCCCTGAATCGCAATCCCTTCGGGACCGATGTCGATGAAGTTGCCGCCGACCTTCAGCGTGAGCTGCACCCCCGCCTCCAGGACCATCATCATGCCGGCCTTCAGGTGAATCATCTCACCGGCTTCGTGCGCGTAATTCATCCCGGACTTGCTGTACAAGTTCTCGCCGGCCTGCATGGAAATCGTCCCATCGGTCTTCTGGTTCAGATTTCCGATCACGGAATGGTCGAGGTCGCCGCCGATTTTCTCGATCTGATTGCCGCTCACCTGCAAATGCAGATCTCCGCCAATTTTCTCGACCTGCTTGCCGCTGACCTGGAGGTGCAGGTCACCGCTCACGCTTTCCTTCTGGTCGTTCCTGACAATCAGGCTTCGGTCGTTGCCGATCCACTCGCGCGTATCGTGTTTGATTCGGGTGTCGTAGTCCTTCTCGCCGCGGACAAAAACCTGTTCATCGCCGGTTTTGTCCTCGAAGCGGAGCTCGTTGTAATTGTCCTCGCCGCCGCCGGTGGAACTGCGCGTCTTGAACGTAGTGCGCGTACCGTACTGCGGCAGGGTGTAGGGAGTCACCTGCTCCGCGTTATAGACACGTCCGGTAATCAGAGGGCGATCGGGATCGCCCTCCAGAAAACTCACGACGACTTCCTGGCCGATGCGGGGAATATTGATCGCGCCCCAGCCCTTGCCCGCCCAGTTCTGGGAAACGCGCACCCAGCAGGAACACGCGCTGGCGCGATCCCAGGGAAACAGCACCTTGACGCGACCATAATCGTCGACCCAGATCTCATCGCCGTCTCCGCCTCCGCCCTGATCGCCGGAATCCTGGTCGGTGCGTCTGCCGACCACGACCGCGGTCTGCGGCCCGCGCACCACAGGCCTCGGTGTGCGTCGTTCCGGCCGGAACGGCACCGACGCGGGAATGCAGGTGAACTCGTTGGAGTAACCGCCGTCCCCACCCTCGTTATAGCCGCCGGTCGCCGAGCCGGTGTGCCGGATCGAGGTCAGAATATAGCTGGTGTTCATCGAGCTTTGTTCGTGATCCGTGAGGTCGAATTTGTATCCCGGCCTGAATGCGCTGCACATACTGCTGCCGCTGGCCACCAGATGCGTGGCCTCTTCCTCTTCCATGCGTAGTTTGGCAAGGTCCGTACCCGCAGAGCGAGTCGCCTGTCCGCCGGGATAATCGAAGAGCTCGAAGTCCGCATTGCCGCCCACACTGACGATGGTCGGCTCGGAAGCCAGCAGGCTCGTCGACGGTGTGGTGAAGTTGTAGTCGGTCAGGCTGCATTTGCCGCTTCGCCACTGCTGTTCGAAGCGCCATGAGGTGATCACGTCCCCCTCATCCAGCCCGCCCTGCGCTAAATTGCAGGGCGCACTCTGCTGTCCGGGACAGGGCTCATGGGCACTGGGCGAGTCCGCAATCACCATGGTGTGCTTGTTCTTCTCGTGCTGAAAAAAATAGAAGATGCCGTACTCTTCCATGAGCCGCGAGATGAACCGGAAGTCCGTCTCGCGGTATTGAACGCAGTATTCCAGCGGCGAATACGATCCCGTCAGCGAGAGCGTGTAGTCCGTCAGGCCCCGGCTGGAGAATACTTTCGCCAGGATGTCTCCTACATTCCTGTTGTGGAAGATGCGGCAGTCGCTAAACTGCGTCAGCTTCCAGGTCCAGGGCACAACCGTCATCTGATATCGCGCGAAAAGGTTGTCCTTTCCGCTGAGTGCGAAGCGGCTGACAATCCCGTTCATGTAACGAGGCGTCCCATCGAAGCGGGTCACCGTGATCGTGACGCTCTGGCCGATGATTTTGGAAAAGTCGATCGGTGCTCGCTCCGAGAGCAGATCGAGCTGGAAGCTGAACGGTTCGGAGATCGCCTCGCGGCCACTGAAGCCGGCCAGCAGCAGCGTATCCTCGCCGAGAGGTGTGGTCAGGGAAATCAGGCGATCGGTCTGCGTCCAGGACATACGTTCTCTCGCTTTCTCCGGCCTTCGCCGCCAGGCGGCTCAGGCGCAGGCGAACTCTCCCCCTTCGTTGACGGTCACGTGAATGGCGTCGAACCGCTGCCCTTCCGCCATGCCGCCCAGGATCTTTCGCGAGATGTCCGGAAGCAGCGAATGGGTCAGGATATTGTCCACGTTGCGCGCGCCGCTTTCGACCTCGGTGCAGCGGCTGGCCACCGTATCGAGGAAAGCATCGTCGTAGCTGAGCGCCACCTTGTGGTTTTCAGTCAGGCGGCGCTGAATCCTGCCCATCTTGAGCCGGATGATCTGCTTCAGCGCTTCGTCGCGCACCGGGTAATAAGGGATGATCACCATGCGGCCAAGAAACGCCGGCTTGAAGATTCGGTTCAGCGCCGGCTTGATCGCCTCCACCAGCGCACGCGGTCCGGGAGCCGTCTCCGGATCGGCCACCAGCTTCATCAACTGATCGGTGCAGGCATTCGTGGTCAGAAGAATGATCGTGTTCTTGAAGTCGATCTCGCGTCCTTCTCCGTCTTCCATCACCCCTTTGTCGAAAACCTGAAAGAAGAGTTCCAGCACATCGGGATGCGCTTTCTCGACCTCGTCCAGCAGTACGACCGAATAAGGACGCCGGCGCACTGCTTCCGTCAGGACGCCGCCCTCGCCATAGCCGACATATCCCGGAGGCGACCCCTTCAGTGTGGAAACCGTGTGGGGCTCCTGGAATTCCGACATGTTGATTGTGATCAGATTGTGCTCACCACCATAGAGCAGGTCGGAAAGAGCGAGTGCCGTCTCCGTCTTCCCTACGCCGCTGGGCCCAACCAGCATAAAGACGCCGACCGGTTTGCTCGGATCGTCCAGCGACGCGCGCGACGTCTGTACGCGCTGACTGATGATCTCCATGGCATGATCCTGGCCGATCACTCTTTTCGCGAGGTGCGCCTGCAGAGCGAGGATGGTGGCGATTTCATCCTTCAGCATCTTGCCGGCCGGAATGCCCGTCCACGCGGAAAGCACCTCGCCGACAATCTGTGCGTCGACGCACACGCGTATCAGACCGCTTTCTCCCTGCAAAGCGGCGAGTTCGGCATCGAGCGCTCGCAGCTCGTCTTTGCCTGCAGCCGGAGCCGAATCCTCTGCGGGTGGTTCGGCCACCGCGACGGCTGTCTCGGCTTGCGCGCTCCTTCCGGCGCCTCCGTACAGAGCGGCGGCTCTTGCCGGCGAAATCGCGCCGCTGCCGCCCGGCCCGCGCTCCAGCCGATCCCGGAGATGGCGGATCTTCCCAACCAGCTGGCGCTCCCGATCCCAGCGGCTTTGCAGGGAAATGAGCTGCTCTTCCGCCTTCTCCCGCTGGACCGCGATCTCCGCAAGCTCCTCCCGGTGGTCGGCGCCCACGGTCTCCTCCCGATCCAGGATTCGTTTGCGCACAGCAAGAGCGTCGATCTGCCGCTGCAGATCTTCCAGCTGCGGGGGCGTGGTGTTCTGTCCCAGGGCGAGGCGAGCGCAGGCTGTATCGAGGATGCTCACCGCTTTGTCCGGCAGCTGGCGGCCTGCCAGATAGCGGTGCGTCAGGCGCACACTGGCAAAGACAGCTTCATCGAGAATGCGCACGTTGTGATGTTTCTCGAGCGAGGCGACCAGCCCGCGCATCATGGTCATACACTGCGCCTCGCTCGGCTCCTCCACCTTGACCACCTGAAAGCGCCGCGCCAGGGCTGCGTCCTTTTCGAAGTATTTCTTGTACTCGGACCACGTAGTGGCGGCGATCGTCCGCAACTCCCCGCGCGCCAAGGCCGGCTTCAGCAGATTGGCCGCATCATTCTGTCCGGCCTGTCCGCCCGCTCCGATCATCGTGTGCGCTTCGTCGATGAACAGAATCACCGGCACCGTCGAGGCCTTCACCTCTTCAATCAGTCCCTTGAGACGGTTTTCGAATTCGCCCTTGACGCCCGCGCCGGCCTGCAGCAACGCCAGGTCGAGCGTGCGCACCTGCACGTTGCGCAGCGGAGCCGGCACCTCCTCCTGCGCCACACGCAGTGCGAAGCCTTCCACCACCGCGGTCTTCCCCACCCCCGCTTCACCCGTCAGGATCGGATTGTTCTGCCGGCGGCGCGTCAGAATGTCGATGACCTGACGAATCTCGGGGTCGCGCCCCAGCACCGGATCGATTTTGCCCTGTTTCGCATGCGCGGTCAGATCCACCGTGTACTGATCGAGATTGGGCGTGCGTCCCGCCGCCGGTTTTCCTGTTTCCCCCGCCGCGGTTCCGTCGACCGCCATGGTTGACTCGCTCGAGAGAGCGACAATGGCGAGCAGATCCCCGCGCAGCGTTTCGGCTTTGATCTTCCGGAACTCGGGGCTGACATCGTGCATCAGCCGCGCCAGTCCCTCGTCGGAAACCAGAGCGAGCACCGCAAACGCGGTGCGCACCTGAGATGCGCCGAAGTCGATGGAGCCGATCGTCCAGGCCACCGTCAGCATCTTCAGCACCGTCGGGCTGATGGCCGGTGTGCGCGCATTGCCGGACTTCAGCTTGTCCAGACTGCGGGCCAACTCGGCGGCAAACCGCGATCGATCCAGTTCGAAATGCCGGACGATCGCGGCAAAGTCCCCCGACGTCGAGTCCAGCAGTTTGCTCAGGAAGTGTTCCACTTCCACGTCGTAGTGGGTTCGCGACAAACACAGCCCGGCGGCCCCTTCCAGCGCCGAGCGTGCCGGATCGTTCAGTTTGCCCACGAGTGCTTTCAGATTGAGTCCCATTGCATCCTCACAGTGCCAGAATCGCGTCGTCGGGATCGCGGTCGGACGCCGCGGTCCTGGCCCAGGAAATCCAACCCAGACGCGCGGGTTGTTCCGTATCGAAATCGAGTTCAATGCGGGGCACTTCGGCACGTTCGAGCACCAGCTGCGCCTCCGCCTCCAGCGTGCCGTTGGTATAGAAGTGCACCATCGCCTGCAGAGCCGCGCAGGCGCTGCCTCCCGGCAGAAAATCGTTGTAACGATCGAGAGAGAGCGGACCGATGCGCAGCCGAATGCGCCCCTGGTGATCCCAAACCGCATCGCCCACTACCGCTCCCTGACCCAACTGGCACGACGCCGCTGCCTGGTCGTTCATCGAGCACTGGATGGGACGATGCAGAGGAATCCAGGCTCCGGTAAACTGCTCGACCGCGACCGGAACTTCGAAATAATCCCCCAGTATCTGCTCCAGCCCGACAGCCGATCGCGAGTGCATTCCCAGCAGCGACACGTAGTGGGTCAGGGCTTCATCTTCGATTTCCTGGCGATCGCGCAGGCCCGGCGTCCCCAGCCCCAGCAGGTCCAGCAGGTAGTGGCTGAAGTGGTCGCGGTTCGCCGAACCGAAGGTCACCGGAAACCGTGACCGCTCCCAGGCGCGATACAGGAGAGAGATGGCGCGATGGTTGAACAGATCGAAGAAGCACGCGAGGGCCGAATCTTTGGCCCGCAGCCGCTCCAGAATCAGCTCGCTGTAGGGATGGGGCAGCACCCCCATGGGTCCGGTCAGACCCAGGAAGTTGACCATCATCTCCGCAGGACCGTCCTCGCGAAGCTCCAGCTCCTGAATCTCGCTTGCCGGGAATCCGAGGCGAGGATTCACCCGGAACCGCGCCACCTCATCCTCCGGCGCCGAAAACTCTCCCACCGGCCGGCGCTCCGGCCACAGACGCTGCAGCACGGCCACCGCCTGGAAGAACTCAAACGAACTGGCCTCTGCGGCCAGCTCGGCCGGCAGAGGCATTTGCACTATGCCAGGATCCTGCGTCCCGATCGCGGTTGCCATTCGTGCAGTCCCTCCCTTCTTTGCGGAGTGGTGATGCTGAGTTGGGTGAAGCTGTTGAGCGACGCGGTCATCCCCAGGAAACGCTCCAGCACCGCACCGAACAGAAAGGCTCCGGCGCCGGTGAAGCGCTCCTCGTCCACTTCCATCTCCACACGGAGACCCCGTGCCAGGCTGATTCCCTGCTCGGAAACCAGCCGCGCCACGTCCCGGCGCGTGCGAATCCCGATAATGCTTTCAATCACGTTCTGTGCCCAGGAAGTGCGGCCCACATCGTAAAGGCGCAGGATCTCCTTCAGCGCATCCGTGCCTTCCTCGACCAGCGACAGATAATTCAGCGACAGGTGCGAAACCAGACGCCACAGAATCCCCTGGCCCATCGGCGGCCGTATCGTGGCCGTCGGTTTGCGCAGAGCGACGATCCGTTTCATCGCCACCGGTCCTTCCATCTCGAAGTCGCTGTCCTGGTTGCCGAACGGCAGGCGCCCCGGCAGATCGCGGTTCGTGCAGGTGGTCCGAATGGACAACAGCGTCGCCGCCGGGTCTGCATTCCGCATTGACAGGTCGATCAGGGACAGCGATACGTCGCTGCCATCGTCGTTCAGCCGGTTCGACGGGCGGCGGCGGGCCAGCCAGAAACAACCCCGCTCGCGTCCGCGCTCGGAGTGCCGCAGGGAGTAGAAGGGCTCGTACGACATCGTCGTCTGATCCGTCGTGTTGATGCCCGCGACTTCGTCGATCGAGAAGACCTCGACCGAATACGGCCTGCGCACATCGGGGATGAGCGGGTATTCGGCCCTGCGCTGATTCAGCTGGATCGGCTCGGCCACCTGGGGAAAAAGGTTCACCACCGGCGACGTTCCCAGACGGAAGGTTTTCTTCGACAGCTCCAGTTCCAGCCTCTGCAGGCGGCCGTTCCCCTCGACATCGGAGAGAAGGAAGATGACCTCGATGGCTTCGCCGAATCCGGCTTCCGCCACCGCGTGCAGCTCGCTGAGTTCGACGAACAGGAACTTCTCAGGGAACGCGAAATACTCCATCAGCAGCCGATGGCCGGCGAAGGAGGAGGCGGGATAGGGAACCATGGCGTCGTCGCGATCGAAACCCACTGCCTGCAGCGCGGACGCGGGCAGAATCACCGGGCTGCGGCCGGAGTTGGGCGTGAGGTCGCGAATCACGATCCGGTTGAGCCGGCTGAAGAGCAGCTCGTACACCGTGTTCACGAATCCGCTCTCCCCGTCCAGATAAAAGCGCAGGCTCGGCGGACGGAGCGCGGCGAAACTCAGATCGCGGGCGCAGCGCAGTTCCAGGCGGATCGCGAGCGCGGAGTCGCTGGACCTCACGGCCGGTTTCAGGCGGCTCGTTGCGCTCAGCTCCCCGGCCTGGACGCTGATCGGCCAGAGCTTTGTCTCGTAACAGGTACGGAAAGTGCACGGCACCCCGCTCACCGGCTTGGAATACAGCGGGGTGTGGCGCGGGATGGTGACTCCGCCGGTGAGCTTTCCCTTGTCGGGATCGAGCTGAAACTCGACGATGGACATCGAAGGAACCGGTCGCACCAGCTGCGGATAAACCACGCTGAGCAGCGCTTCCGAGATCTCCGGAAATTCGTCGTCCAGCTTCAGATGCACGCGCGCCGTCAGGAAGGCAAAAGCTTCCAGCAGCCGCTCGACATGCGGATCTTCGCATTTGGTGGGCTCGAGGGCGAGACGCGACGCCACCTTGGGGTGCTTCTCGGCGAACAGCATCGCCGATTTGCGCAGGTAATCCAGCTCGCGCTCGTAGTACAACAGCAGATCATCGCGCATCGTCGCCCCCTGACACACGGCAGTTGCCGGTCTTCAGTTCCAGAACGGTGTCGAATGAGATGGGTTCCGGAACCGGGTCCATCCGCAGCATGGCTTCGATTCGCATGCGCACATCTTTGCGCGCGGCATCGGAGGACTCCGCAAGCGTGACCCGCACGCCGGTAAGGCGCGGTTCGAAAATTGCGATCGAGGCTGTTACCTGGCGTGTCAGCATGCTCCGATCCGCTGCCGTGGCCATGCTCAGCGTCGAAAGATCGGGCAGCCCGAAAACAAGCATGGAGCGATTCGTCTGCAGCGGTCCATCCTCCGGAATGTCCGCGATGCGCCGCGTATTGAGGAGCCATTCCAGATCGCGGCGCACCGCACCGCGCAGCAGCCGCACCGACTGCGCCCTGCTGAGGGCGGTCTCCAGCCGGCTCTCCGGCTCGAGGTCGATCAGGCGGTCCAGCACCGAGTTGGTAATCGTCGTCTCACCCAGACTGCGTGCCATGATCTACTCCACGCTCAGCGCCTGGACCGGGTCGAGGCGGCAGATGCGTTCGAACAGCTTCTGCTTGTCACTGGAATTGCTCTGGATTCTTTTGCTGTACCGCATCAGCCGGGTCAGATCGCGAGCCAGTTGTTCCGGATCCTCCCAGTCATCGAGTTTGTGCGTCTCGACCGCCGCGGCAATATCCTCCAGCAGCGGCTGCGCGATTGAGTCTTTCCCCGCGGCGATTGCCAGCTCCGCCATCTGCATCCTGCGCCGGAAACGGCGGCGCCCGCAGGATTGCTTCGCGACTTCGGCACGCATCAGTGCAAAAGCCTTCTCCTCCCGGCCGGCAGCCAGCGCATCCTTCGCCAGCGTGTAGGGATCCATCGCCGGAGCCAGCCAGGCCGGAACGCCGTTGCCGCTCGCTGCGTCTCCTGCCTGTTCCTCCTCGCTCGCGACGGGCTGCGGCGCGGCGCTCAGGCCCTCGAGCCAGGCGCGGGTCTCCGGATTGGCAGCCGGCGTGTCGTCCAGCAGCGTCGCCCCCAGCAACTCAGGCAGATCGTGGAGCAGCGTGCGCAGCTCCGATTCGATCGCGGCGGCGATGGCCTCATATTCGCTCCCCAGTGCCCGGCACGCAGCCACCGAAAGACGCTGCAGGTCCAGCCATGCGCGACTCCCCGGCAAGGCAAACGCACGCTCCCCCGCCTCGAGCAGCTCTTCCCACCTTTTGGCGAGAGCCAGCCGCTTGATCTGCTGGCGAGTCTCCGTCGGCGGCGCCTCCAGCAGCGCGCTGTCCGCCAGACGCGATGCGCCCCGCAGCTCGCCCCAGCGAAAAGCGCGCAGCAGAAGATACGGCGCGGGGCTGAACGGTTCCTGGTGGCGGAGAAACGTCGCCGCCGCAACCAGCGACGCGATTGCCTGCCGGCGGTTCGCCGGTTCTCCTTCCATCCACCCGACTCCCGTCTCCCCGGGAGGATCTGCGGCTGCTCCTGCCTCCAGCATCTCCTCGGGCGCAGCCGGCTCTTCCACCGGATCCGGTTCGCTCTCGCGTTTCTTCTCGAGGAAGCCATGGACGGCATGGCGCACATCGGTCAGCGCCGCGCGCAGCTTGCCGTAGGCAGGAGCATCGCCTTCCAGCTTCTCGTCACAGAAGGCTTCCAGCCTCGACACCAGGGCCAGGCACTCGTCGAGATCCTTCTCCGCGCAGGAATAAAACGCCTTCGGCGTATCCGTGAAGGCTTTGTCAAAGACTTCGGGCGCAAGTTTGCCCTGATGCAGCATCGCGCTGCGCGCCTGTTTTTCCTTCTCGGTCCTGGCCTGGTCTTCATAGCCCACCACCCGCGACTCTCTGTAAGCGAGCAGCGAATAACCGGCCGCCACCAGGGGAGCGGAGCGGATGGCAAGATCCAGCATCGATCCGATCCATGCCAGCGGCCGCGCGCGCAGTTCCCGATCGCCGTCCTCGATGGGGGGATAGATCGTATCCCAGAACTCCGTGACCAGGCGATCCGTGAGATGCAGACCCTGGCGCAGCCCGCCGAATCCATCCGTGTGCAGCAGTGCTTCCGCCAGCCACGCGGCCAGCTGCAGATCCTTCGAAACCGTCGCCAGGGTGTCCGCGGCCAGCTGTGCCACCAATGCATAATTCGACGTCTTGCGCGCGCTCTGCCAGTCGCCCTGCGCCAGACCGTCATCCTCCCGGCGAGCTTCTTTGATCTTGTCGAAGATCAGCAGCTTGGTGTCGTAGCGCAGGTCGATGCCGCTCGGATTTTCGCCGGCGATCGGAGCCAGGATGTCTTCGCGGAGTGGCATCGATGCATATCCCTCGTTAGCTTTCCTGCTTTTCCGTCCCGGCGCGGCTGTCGGCGGCGCTATGAAACACCACGCTTCGAACTTCAAGGAAAGGGAACTCCTCGCCATCGACGATCCAGGTCTTCTGCCCGGCCGGAAATCCCAGACCTTCCTTCTCTTCCACCCATGTCGTAATGCGGCCCAGCCACACCGCCTCGTCCGGATGCTTCCACGAAAACGGATAAACGGCCGGAATCAGCACCGCCCCCAGGTCCTTGCTGCGAAACGTCGCAGCCGTTGTAACCCGTGCGGGAGCCCACAACGTGTCCCGCAGCCGGCCTGGTGACCCCATCTCGAGCGACGCTACGTGCTCGAAGGGAATCCACATCGTGGCGCCTGCGGCGTAGACTTCCAACCTTGCCCCGATGTTTGGATCGGCGTCGCGAAGCTCGGTAAACGGCCGCCCGTTCAACTCGCCGCGCGGCGAAACCGCTGCCTCCTCAGGAAACTTCCGCTTCTCGAACAGTTCGTGGCGGTTCTTCTCGGCGTGCAGCGCAGCGTAGTAGACGGTGGCGCCCGTCTCCGCTTCGATCCCGCTGCCGGCGAGCACCGCGAGTTGTTTTTCCGCGCGTGTGTACTCGCCGGCAAAGCAGAGCAGTTCGAACAGGAAGGTGCGTTGCGCCGTATCTCCAGGATGCTCCCGCAGGTACGCGGTGAGCGCCTGAATGGCTTCCCGCACCTTCCCTGCCCGGAAAAGCGCGACGGGGCTGAGGGTGACGGCCGAAGCCATGCTTACCATGGCTTCAGCGTCTGCATGTTGAAGCCCTTGTCGATAAAGCCCTTCAGCGAGCCCTTGTCTTCGGGGTTGTAGCTCACTTTGATCCGGCTGGCAGCGAAGCTGATCGTTTCCGTCGGGTTCTCCTGCGTGCCGGAATGCTGGACGTTGGTGATCAGGGCGTCTTCCATGTGAATCTTGTAGAAATCTTCCTGGTTGTCGCCCATCGGTTTGTCGTAGAGGATATCGACCGTCTTGAGAATGTTTCCCGTCACGCAGTCGTCGAACAGCAGAGGCGAGGTCTTGTCCACGACCTTCAGGATGCTGACGTCGCTGACGTTGGCTCGTCCCGCCCGGGTTTCGCCGCCGGAAGATCCAGGGCCAATGACCTGGGTCTGCGAGGCGCCGAAGTTGAACGAAAGGATGTCGATGGCGTTCTCCTTGCTGGTGCTCGGCCCGGGACGCCCGTCGATGATGAGGTATGCATTGACTGCCATTTGCGATCTCCTTGAGAAGAATGGATCTGTAATGCGCCGTGCTTGTAGAACGGCGGTCTCACCCGCCGTCCCAGGATGTGTCAGGCTCTCTTTACTTCGCCGGCGCCGGCAGTTCCGCCACCAGGCGCAGGGAAACCGTGAGTTCGTCCAGCTGGAAGTGTGGCCGGAGGAAGGCGACGGCGCGATAGACTCCGGGTTTGCCCGCGACCTCGCTCACGTCGATCCGCGCTTCCCGCAACGGACGCTCCGCCTTGGTCGACGGCGACGCTGAGTCGTCGGGAGTCACGTACCGCGTGATCCACCGGTTCAGATACCGCTCCGCTTCTTCGCACGACATGAAGCTGCCGATCTTGTCGCGCATCATGGCTTTCAGATAATGCGCGAACCGCGACACCGCCATGATGTAGGGAAGCTGTGTGGACAGCCGGGCATTCGCATTGGCGGCGTCGGTGTCATAGACCTTCGGCTTCTGACAGCTCTGCACGCTGAAGAACGACGCGTAGTCGGTCCCCTTGCAGTGCACCAGCGGTGCGAAGCCCAGATCGGCCAGTTCCTTCTCGCGGCGGTCGGTGATCGGCACTTCCGTAGGACACTTGAGCGCCTGATCGCCTTCCTCGGTCGAGAACGTGTGCGCCGGCAGTCCTTCTACCAGGCCTCCGCCCTCCACGCCGCGCATCGCCACGCACATGCCGTACAGCGAGAACGACTGCGTCATCTTGCTGCCCAGCGCGTAAGCCGCGTTCATCCACAGGTACTTCGAGTGATCCGTCCCGTCCACGTGCTCTTCGTAGCGGAACTCGTCCACCGGCTTCGTTTCCGCTCCGTACGGCAGGCGACCCAGAGTGCGGGGGAGGGTCAGCGCCACATAGCGGGAGTCTTCGCTCGTCCGGAACGATTTCCACTTCGCATACTCCGTGCTGTCGAAGATCTTCGCCAGATCCCGTGGAGCATCGAGCGACGTGAAGCTGTCCAGGTTCAGCAGGTCCGAACCGGCCGCACTCACAAAGGGCGCGTGCGCCTGCGCCGCCACGTGCGACACTCCTTCCAGCAGAGCCATGTCCTCCGGGTGCTTGCCGAATTCGTAGTCGCCGATCAGCGCCCCGAAGGGCGCTCCTCCGAAGACCCCGTATTCCTCCTCGTAGATCTTCTTGAACAGCGCGCTCTGATCGAATTCGGGAGCCTTCTCGATGTCCCGCAGCAGCTCCTTCTTCGTCGCGTTCAGCACCCGAATCTTCAGCCCCGTTCCGGTTTCGCTGTTGTCCATCAGATACTTCAGGCCCCGCCACGACCCTTCCAGCTTCTGGAATGCCGCGTGGTGCAGGATTTCGTTCAGCTGCAGGGAGAGAAGATGGTCGATCTGCGCGATGCGCGCGTTGATCATCATCTCCGCGTCTCTGGCGATTGTCATCGAGCCGTCCAGAACCTGGGCGATGAACTCCTTCACCAGATCCCGCCCGCGATCCCGCGCTTCCGCTTCCTGTCCAAACCGCCCCTGCTCGACGATCTGCTCGAGCAGACTCATTTCCTGGCTCTCGGCAACCGCCGTCGAGCCTGTCGCCGTCGCAGTCGTCTTAGGCATGGGATTCCTCCTGGCCGATCTCGCCCTTCAGCTGATCCAGCTTTTCCGTGTTCGCCACCGCTTGCAGAAGCAGCTCCTCCAGCTTGTCGTTGCCCTGCAGCGAGCCGCGCAGATCCGAGAGCCGGGTGCGGAGTTCGAGCAGCTTCTTCAGCGGCTCCACCTGCCTGGCCACATTGGCCGGCTCGAAGTCTTCCAGCTTCCGGAATTTCAGGTCGACTTTCAGGTTGGGAGCATCCGCCTCGTCGCTGAGCTTGTTCTCCACCGCAAACGACAGATGCGGCTTCATCCCTTCCAGGACGGTGTCGAAGTTGTCCGGGTTCACCTCGACGAACTTGCGGTCCCTGAGCTTCGGCAGGGGCTCCTGCGGGTTGCCGGTGAAGTCTCCCAGCACCCCGACGACGAACGGCAGTTCCTTGAGTTCAATGGCGCCGCCCACTTCGACGTCATACGTGATTTGCACCCGGGGCGGACGCACCCGGTCGAGCTTATGCTGCGCGCTTTGTTTCGCCATGACCGTTTCCTTCACGAACTGAGATCGGAGCCTCTCTGCCGGATGAGCATCCCGCGCTTTCCCTGCTCCCTCTGATCCGGCGGTTCAGCTCTCTTTGGGCTGTCTACTGGGATAAGCGACACTCCGCCGCGCATTCCCTCAAACTTTTTTGCCTCACCGAACCGCGCGCGCTGCCCTTCGTGGTACCTGCGGGCGGCCGCCGCGAAAACCCCTTCTCGCGCCTGGCGGGAACCGGCCTCGCTTATGGCAGACTGTTGGCAGCCTGCAATCGCACACCGCGGCGGGCAAAAGGAGGGGCGGCATGGCGAAGCTGACAGGGAACCTTCGAATCGCGCCCAAACCAGCTGCAGAAGGTGGCAGGCCTCACTTCGAGATCGCTTTTATCCCGTACGCCGGACGCCTCGACACGCGCCCGGCCGTCGTCGGCACCTACGACGAACTGGTAAGTTTCCTGATCGATCTCAAGTTCAGCGAGGATGACGCCACCCGCTGGGCGGGAAAGGCGCGCAGCAGCCAGGGACTGGTGTTGATTGACAGCTTCGAACGCGCCGACACCCTCTTGCGTGAAAAGGGCCTTCTCGCCTGAGCTTCCCTGGCCCCGGGCGCTCCTTATCGCGCCCGCAGCAGCAGGATCAGGAGCAGAAGAACCGCCATCAGCAACACTGTATTCAACGCCAAAAGCACCGGCGCCATCGCCTCCAGCTTCGTCTTCCCTGGGGAGAGCGCTCCGGTCACCGGTGGAACGCCAGGTCTGGCAACCGCAGGAATCGTGACTGCCGGCATCGCGGGGAGAGCAGGCAGAGCCGGCATAGCGGGCGCCGCTGGACGCGCCGCGGGCGGCGGCGGAGAAACGGGCGACCCCAGTGGCGGCAGCCCGACTGCCTTCTCTTCGGCACGTGCGACGACCCGGGTGTATTCTCCAGGACCTGATTCCTCCGGCGGCGGCATGGGCACCGGCGGTACCGCGGCGCTGCCGGGCGGCTCGTCGGTCAGCTTCCGAATGAACTGCGTCACCCCGCCCGGCTCGGCTCGCGGAGTGGTCGGAGGAGGGATCGGAGGAACCACCGGTCCGAACGCAGGGGGCTCGCTCGCCCCGTGCGCCGACAGCGATTCGAGCAAATGAGTGATGCTCGGGGTTGTGCGGGCCGGAGTTCCCCCGCCCTGAAGCAGCTCTTCGTCCTTCGACGGTGCCTGGCTCAGGGGCTGCGCCGCCGAGGCGAAGCTCATGCGCGCGGATTCGACCGGAGCTGCCGCTGGAGGCCGTCGCAGCGGACTCACCGCCGAGGGCCCGCGCAGAAAATGCGTCACGCTTCCTTCTCCCGCTGCGGACTCCGACGCGCCCGGAGACGAAAATCCTCGCGGACGAATCGGATTGCCCGCGTCGGTGCCCGGCTTCTGCACGCTCTCGGCGCCACTGCCTCCCGGCGGTCCGAGAAAAATGCGCGTGAACTCGCCCGGCTCGGCCGCCGGCACCTCGGTCCTCGATCCGGAACGCGGGCAGCCGGGTGCCGGGGTTTGGACCGGATTCGGGCTTTCCGGCTCTGAGCTTGCGGGCTGCGCAACCTGAAACAGCCGGGTGAACTCACCCGGATCCCGTGACGACAACCCGGGCGCAGCGGACGCATCTCCCTCTTCGACCCTCGCTGGACCGGTCTCGCCGCCTGGCCAACCCGGGGCTGAGGCATCGGCTGTCGCCTGTGCGGAGTCCGCCGCTATCGCCTCGAAGGCGCGGCGGAACATCCCGGTGGCGTTCAGCGATTCTCCCGGTTGCAACTCGTCGCCTGGCAGACTGAATTCATTCTGTGTCATGAGACCAAACCCCCGGGATATGGTGCGCGCGGACTTCCGGCGCGGAGGCAGCGCAAACACCGGAAAGTCCTGCAGGAACCGATTCGCGGCGGACCTGCAGGCTTCTCTGCTTGTTAAGCGACGTTTTTCCTGTTCGCCCCTCGCCAGGAGACTTTCCGGACGGCCCTGCAGAGGGAGCCTGAGGGAAAGATCCGGGGATTCTCGCTTATCTCAGTGAGGCAGCCCGGAGTCGTTCTGTGCCCGCCACAACCGGAGACGAACCGATGAATACAGCGCCATCACCGACCGGGAATCTCGCGTCGTGCTACGAGAACGCCCTGACCATCATCGTCCGCCTCGCCTCGCTGCACCCGCAGGCCGCCAACGCGCAGGATTTCCGCGCCAGCATCCGCGCCGCGCTGAAGGCGGCAATGGAACAGGCGAAGGCCCTCGGATACTCGAGCGAGATCAATCAGCGAGCCTTCTTCGCGGCCGTCGCCCTCCTCGACGAAACGGTGCTCAGGCTCCAGTCTCCATCCTTTGCCGAGTGGGCGCGCAGGCCCCTGCAGGAGGAGATGTTCGGCCACAACCGCGCCGGCAACGTCTTCTTTGACGATCTCCGCGATCTGCTCGCGCGGCCGGATTCCGCAGAAACGGCCGATGGGCTGGAGGTGTATTGCCTCTGTTTGTTGCTTGGCTTTCGAGGAAAGTATGCCCTGTCGTCCGGCGAAAACTGGACCAGCGCGCGCTCGGGCGAAATTCAACCTCTGGTCCGCCAGGCGCGTGAGAAGATCGACCGCATTCGCGGACGCCTGGAATTTCTGCCGGCTGCTGCGCCACCGCCCGCGCTGCCCGGTCCACACGGCGGTGATGCCTGGAGCCGTGGGTTAGGCATTGCCGCGCTCGCCCTGCTCCTGGTCGTTCTGCTTGCCTGGGGGGCGTTCTGGCTCCAGCTTGGTTCGGCTGCCTCGCAAATAGGATCCGTCTTCGTTTCATAATTCGGGGGCTCGCTTGTTCGTCTGCTTTCCGGCATCGGTCGTCGTCCTCAGCTCCGCGTTGCGGGCTTCCCTGTTCCCTGCCCTGTATGCCATGCCGGGCTTCCCGATCGCCTGGCTGCTCGGCCTTGTCCTCCTTCTTATCGTTGTCGCCGCCGTTGTCCTGGTGCTCCTGCATCTGCGGACCGGACGACAACAGGACGCCACACCCGGTGCCGACGCCGCCGGCGAGAGGAACGAAATCGATCTTCTTCTGCGAGATGTCCGCCGCCGCCTTCGCCAGGCGCAACAGGGGGCAGCCTCGCTCGAATCGCTCCCGCTTCTCTACATCCTTGGTGAGTCGGGGTCCGGAAAAACCACCACCGTCCTGCAATCGGGACTCGATCCGGAATTACTGGCGGGATCTGCCGGTCCGGCCGGCCAACAAGCGCCCACTCCCTTGCTGAACGTCTGGTTCACCCCCATCGCGTCGCTGGTCGAATTCGGCGCGGCCATGCGCGAAAGCAGCGCGCTCCTGAGCCATCTGGTTGCCGGCACCCGGCCAACGGCCCTCCGCTCTGCCTTCGGAAGCGGCGCCCCTCCTCGCGCCGCCGTGGTCTGCGTCGGCGCCGAACAGCTTCTCCAGTCCGACGGAAATGCCGGCGCGCTCGCCGCCGCCCGCTCTGCCGCAGCCCAGTTACGCGAGATCGGTCGCCTTCTCGGCATGCCCATCCCGGTCTACGTGATCGTCACCAAACTGGATCGCGTTCCTCATTTCGATGAGTTCGTACGCAATCTGTCCGATGACGAAGTTCGGCAGATTCTTGGCTCTCCGGTGCCCGTCGAGGAGACCAGGCCCGGGACCTACGCCGATCAGGCAGCCCGCGCCCTGGCCGCCTTATTCGACGCGGTCGGACACCAGCTCGCCGCCTTTCGTCTGGAAGTGCTGCAGCGCGAGACCGAACCGCGCAACACCGGCGGCGACTATGAATTCCCCCGCGAATTCGCCAAGCTGCGCAAAAACCTCACGGCCTGGATGGTCGAACTCTGCCGCCCCGCGCATCTGAACGTCAATCCTTATCTGCGTGGGTTCTATTTCACCGGCGTGCGCGCCCGCATCGTCGATCAGACCCCGAGCGCACCCGTCGTCTCTGCTTCGCGTGCTGCCGCCGACGCCGGTGCCACCCAGTATCTGAACCTGGCCGCGCTGCGGGCGGCGCAAAGTGCCGCCACCCTCCCCCTGGCACACAGCCCATCGCGCGTGCCGCAATGGACTTTCCTCGCGCGCCTGCTGCCCGAAGCGATTCTCGGAGACAAGGCAGCGCTCGTCTCTTCGCGCCAGACGGCACCGGCCCGTCTCTTCCGGCGCATCTTCTATGGCGCGGCGGCGGCGCTGCTGCTGGTATGGGCCATGGGTCTTCTCGTTTCATGGCGCAACAACGCCTCGCTCGAATTCCGCATCGCCGAAGCCACACGCGCGCTGCCGGCGGACGCGCTCCGCGCCCCGGCGGACCTGACACCCAGCCGGCTCCAGGCTCTCGATCAGCTCCGCCAGGCGATCGTTCAGCTCGAAGGCTACGACCGGAGCGGCGCCCCCTGGACATGGCGTTTCGGCCTTTATCAGGGACAGGCATTCGAGCCCCGCGCGCGCGCCGCGTATTTCAGCATCTTCCGCCCCGTCTTCCTCGACCCGACGCAAAGCGCGTGGCTCACGCAGCTGCGCGGCCTGCCCGACGAGTCCGCAACCACCGGCGATCTGACTGCCTATACGGCTGCGTATAACCCGCTGAAGGCTTACCTCATCACCACAAGCGACCCCGGTTACAGCCAGCCCGTCTTTCTCACTCCACTCTTCCTCCAATACTGGCCCGGTGCGCGCGCCCTCGATTCCGCGCAGCAGGCGCTGGCACGGAACCAGATGGACTTCTACGCAAACGAACTCCTGCACCACCCGCCCTATTCCATTCCGGCGCAGGATGACGCGGTAACGCACGCGCGTCAGTACCTGTCGAAGTTTCTCGCCGAGACCCGCATCTACCAGGGCATGATCGCCGAAGCCGACAAAGCCAACCCCGCGGTCGATTTCGTCAGGCTCTATCCGGAGGCCGGCAAGGTTGTCGTCGATCGCTATGTCGTGCCCGGTGCATTCACACGCGCCGGCTATGCCTTCATGCAGGATGCCATTGCTCATCCGGAGCGCCACGCCCAGGGCGAAGCCTGGGTCCTGGGGCCGCAGGAGCTCGAGAACGTCGCGTCTTCCCAACTCAGCCGGAATCTGGCTGCGCAATACTCCGCCGATTTCGTGAAGCAGTGGTACACCTTCACCCAAAGTGCCGCAGTGGTCGGCTGCTCCAGCTTCAGCGAAGCAACCGACCGCCTCAGCCTGCTCGCCAGTCCCAACTCTCCGCTGCTCGAGCTGTTCTACACCATCTCCGGCAATACCGCGGTCCCCGACCCCGGGGTCAACGCCACATTCCAGCCGGCGCATGCACTGGTTGATCCCAACGCGGCCGATCGCCTCATCGGATCCGGCAACCAGGACTACATCCGGGCGCTTGGCGCCCTGTCCACCCAACTCGGCATCTGGACGAAGAACCCGGCCGCCGCCACCGATCCCACTACCTTTGGCCCCGTCCTGCAGGCGGCCGGTGACGCCGGCAACGCGGCGCAGCAGACCGCCCAGGCCTTTAAGGTTCTCGGTGTGGATCCCCATGCGCGCATCGACGGGAAACTCCTCGATCTCATGCAGTCCCCGGTCCAGTGCGTCAATCGGCTGGCGCCTAAACCCGGCGCTGCCGCCAACGGTGGTGCCGAGAAGATCTGCGCCGCGATGCGGCCGCTCCTCGGCCGATTCCCATTCGCACCGAATTCCGCCGTCCCGGCCAACCTCGCGCAGATCGATGCTGTCTTCGCCCCCAACTCGGGCGTGCTGTGGTCAGTCGACAACGCCGTGCTCAAACCCTATCTGCTGCAGCAGGGTTCGAACTATGTCGCCAATCCCGCTGCACCGCAGCCAGTCAATCCGCGTTTCGCGGAATATTTCTCCCGTCTGGCCCGCCTCAGCGCCGAACTCTATCCCGCGGGTCAGAAATCCGCCGCCTTCACCTTTACCCTCCATTTCCTTCCTGGCAACGGTGTCTCCACCGCGACCTGGATCGTCGACGGCCAGCGCATCGCCGCCGGTTCCGGCAGCCAGACCTTCACCTGGAACGGAGCTTCCGCCAGCGCCGCTGCCCTGGAGTTCGACGGCCAGGAAGGGCCGTCCTATCAGGGAACCTGGGCGCTCTTCGAACTGGTGCGAACCGGGACGCATATCACCCCCGTTGCCGGCGGCTACCGCATCGACTATCCGATCAACACCGCGACCACCATCGCGGGACACACCGTGAACCAGAGTGCCCGCAAAATGGCGAGCTTCGTCATCTCCGGACCGGGCGCAGAGATTCTCGCCTCGGGCGATCTCTCCGGCCTGGGCTGTGTGGGAGACGTGGTCAGATAGCTTCGCTCGCGGCCGGTTGGTCCGGATCGCCCGCGGTGACCTCCACAACACGCAGCAGCAGGCAGGTGATATTGTCCGCACCCCCCAGTTGTTTCGCGTGTTCGATCAGTGCCAGGCAAATCGCCTCCGGATCGCCGCGGCTCTCGACCACGCCTGCAATCGATTCGGGGCTGGCGTAGCGCGTGAGCCCGTCCGAAGTCAGCAGAAAGAGATCCTCGTCTCTGACCGCAACGGCAAAAATGTCGGGCTCCACGCAATCCGCAGCCCCGATGGCGCGTGTAATCACCGATTGCAGGCTGGAGAAAGACGCCATCTCCGGGTCTAACCTGCCGGCCCGAATCTGCTCTGCCAGAAAAGAGTGATCCTGCGTGATCTGCACGCAGCTGCCTTCCCGGATCAGATACGCGCGACTGTCCCCGACGTTGCCGATCAGCATCCGTCCGCCGTCAAGGCACGCGCATACCAGGGTCGTTCCCATGCTGCGCAGTGCCGGATCCGCAAGCGCCGACTGCCGCACCAGATCGTTGGCCTGGTGAATCGCCGTCAGCAGGCGCTCTTCGGCCGTCTGCGACGGCGTCTCACCCCTCGAATCCGCAGCCGATTCAGCAAAGCTTTCCACCAGCGCGCGAACGGCCATGCCGCTGGCCACTTCGCCCGCGGCCGATCCGCCCATCCCGTCACAGACCACATAAACGTGCTCTTCAGCGTCGTAGCCGAAGCTGTCCTCGTTGTTGGCGCGCCGGCAACCCACATCTGTGGCTGCTGCGAAATCCAGCGTGATTGCCTGTATCTGCGACATCGTCCCTGATCCCCTGCGCTCGGAACACCCGGCGAACCCGGCGGCGGGCGAGGTTCTACGGAACCTCCACCGTCTCCTCACCCGCGTCGACGAAGGTGATCACGCCGCCCCACGTGCAGATCAGCTCCGAAGTGTTGTCCAGCGTGGGAAAATTCCCCAGCAGGACCGTCGGTGCTCCCGGAACCCACGGAGCCGGCGTTACCGGAACGCACGGCATCGGTGTCAGGACCCCCATCGCCGCAGCCGTGGCCGCGGCGACCTCGGGATTCGCCGGCGACTGGCACATCCCGAACGGCATGATGTTCGTCAGCGGAATGTGATCCATGATGTTGGCGTCCGGAACCTCGTTCGTCATGACGCGGTTCTTCGGCAACACCACCAGCGAACTCGGCGCCATTCCGAAACTGCACTTCATCATCGCTCCCATGCATACCTGTAATGGCATCTCTCTCTCCTCCCTGGATTCCCCGCCTGCACTGTTTCCTTTTCCTTTGATCGGCCCCCGACCGCCCGCGCATCTTCTCCCCGCCGCTCGCCCGCCGATGTTCACTCCTCCCGCGCAGACGTTATGATGCAGAGGTGCCGGTGACGCGCGTCACCCCCGCCCGCATGGCTTTCGAAGCTGGACAAATCGTCGGCGATTACGAAGTTGTCGCCCGCCTCGGAGCGGGCGGCCTCGGTGCGGTCTATGAAGTCCGTCACCGGATTTCGGGCCGCCGCGAAGCCATGAAGGTTCTGCTTCCCGATCAGTCGGGGGCCGAGGAAATGATCGAGAGGTTCCGTCGCGAAGTGCAGACTCTGGCTACCCTCAACCACCCCAACATCGCTGCCCTGCACAATGCCTTCTACCACGACAACCAGCTGGTCATGGTGATGGAGCTCATTCCGGGCGTAACGCTGCGGGATCACCGCCGCAGATCGCCCGTCACCCTGCCTCAGGCCCTGGACATCGCCGCGCAGATCCTGCGCGCCCTCGTCTACGCACACGCCCTTGGGGTGGTGCACCGCGATATCAAGCCGTCCAACATCATGATCACCGAATCCGGCGAGGTGAAACTGCTCGATTTCGGTATCGCCATCGCCATCGCCGGAGGTCCGGGCGAACTTACCCGGGCCGGGTACCTCCTCGGCTCTCTCAGCTACATGTCGCCCGAGCAGGTAAGCGGCGCCAAAGCCACGACACGCTCCGACCTCTACTCGCTCGGCGTCACCCTCTACGAGTTCCTCACCGGACAACTCCCCATTGCCGGAAAATCGGATTACGAGATCATGACGGGGCATATGAATCAAATTCCCGTTCCTCCTCACCAGATCGCGCCCGCCATTCCCGTTCCTCTCTCCGTCGCGATCATGCGTGCTCTTGCTAAAGATCCCGCCGATCGATTCCCCACCGCCCAGGAGTTCCTTGAGGCCATCGAAACCGTCGCCGGCCTCGTCACCGATCAGCCCTTGTCCACTGGGTCCGGCCTCCCCCTCCCTGTTCGCCCCAGCCGCTCCAGCCAGTTGCAGCCAAAACCTGCGTCGGGCAGCGGGCTGCAAAGCCTTCCTCTTGAGGAAATCAGCCGCAAACTCGCCGTCTACATCGGTCCCGTGGCCAAAATCATCGTCAGGCGCCTCGCCGAAAAATCGCAGGACCCGGACACGATCTATCGCGAGGCTGCCAAAGAGATCGTCTCCGACACCGACCGCGCCGCTTTCCTCCGTTCCCGCCATCGCTAGTTCTCAGTTGTTCAGCAACTCGAAAGCTTTCACCAGACTGGTGTGCATCCGATTGAACGAGGCGGTCACCGCCGCGATTTCATCCCTGCCGCGCACTTCCAGCGCGGGCATGTCCACCTCTCCTTTGCTGATAATGTCGGCGTTTACCGATACCTTGCGCAGCGGCCGAATCACAATCAGGTACATGGCCAGATCGATGAGCAGGATCGTCAGAAGGAAAACCGACCCCAGCCCGATCAGCAGGTTCCGGAACCCGCGGTCGGCAATGGCGATGGGCACGGACATGGGCACCGATACGATCTGAGCCCCAACCACATCATCGGGCTTCCAGCCGAACCCATTGTCCCGGCCATAGTGGTCCACCATGGGTCGCGGCGCGAGCGACGGCACGCTGTGGCAGACCAGGCACCCCTGTCCGGCGACGATCGGATTCGCCACATAGAGCACCGGACCCACGGGCGTGGCGCGCTGGCCCACGTGTTCCTCCTCGCTGCGGTTGTCGCGGAAATAGTCGATCAGGTCGGCCTCCCAGGCCTCCGCACGATCGTCGGGGTTGGTCGGGTTCAGAGCCGCTTCCCGCAGCGTGTAGTTCGGGTGGGACGACCGCACGAAGCGAAATGTTGCGTTTGCTGCGAAAAAGGGGATCGTCTGGGGGAAAAAAGTGGTGTCGTCCGCCTTCTCCAGCAGCGGACTGACTTGCTGATCCGTATAGCTCTTCGTGGCGCTGGCGCTGGCCGAGATCAGCTCAGCCTGCTCCAGCACCTGTTGCCGCGCGTTCTCCATCAGGAAGTGGTGGGCGTTATAGGAAATCAGTGCCATCCCCAGCCCGAAAACCAGAATGAAGACCAGATTAAATTTCGCCAAGAGCTTCACGATTGCCTCCCGCAGACCGTTCCGAGATTCAGCATCCGGAGACGATGCCCCAGCGCGGCTATCCTCCCGCCTGTCCGACGAACCCTCTGCTGGAGTAAGCGAGGTTTGCCTTCCGATTCCCTCAGCCTTTCGCTCCCCGTTTGCCAGTCTCGTCCCGCCATTCTTGCGCCCGCCCCGCCAACGGCCCGGACCGCTCAGGAAACTGCGCTATAATCGCGTGCAGCCGAATGAAGGAGTTGCCTCGCTCTTTCGCTCCTCGGCAGCGAAAGGTTGGGTTCTCCTTCGTCGGCGGGTCCCCGCGCTCGCCTCACCGCCCGACCGAAGACGTTGCCAACCGGAGCCGAAATTATGGATGCGTCCGCCTCAGGTCAGTCCATTACGCAGCTCCTCCATCGGTGGAGCAGCGGCGACAGGTCCGCCCTCGATCAGCTGATGCCGGTGGTCTACGACCAGCTCCATAAGCTCGCCTCTCGTTCCCTGCGCGCCGAGGACCGGAATCATTCCCTCGTAGCCACCGCCCTCGTGAATGAGGCGTATCTGCGCCTCGTCGACGCCAACGTGGACTGGCAGAATCGAGTCCACTTCTTTGCCGTTTCCGCCCGCGTTCTGCGCCGCATCCTGGTCGACTATGCGCGAGCCAGCCATCGCCAGAAACGCGGCGGCTATGCCGAGATGGTTCCTCTGGAACAGGCCATCGTGGTCGGCCCCGACTCTCTCGCCGGGCTGCTCGAGCTGGATACCGCGCTGAAGGCCCTCGCCATGCAGGATCCGCGCAAGAGCGAAATCGTGGAGTTGCTCTGCTTTGGAGGACTCACCTACGACGAGACGGCCGTTGCGCTCCAGATCTCGCCCGCAACCGTCCACCGGGAACTTAAGCTGGCCCGGGCCTGGTTGCACCGCGAACTCTCACAGCGTGCCTCATAATCGGAAAGCGCCATGATTCACTCGTCCGAACGCTGGGCCCGGATCGAGTCCCTTTTTCTGGAAAGTGTCGATCTGCCGGCCGGCGACCGTGCCGCGTTCCTCGATGCTCATTGTGGAACGGATCTGGAGTTGCGTCGCGAGGTTGAAGGCTTACTCGCATCCGCCGGCAAACCCCTCGATATTCTGGAAAAACCTGTCTTCGCCGTGGCCCGCGGCCTGGCCGCCGATCCCGCGGCCCAGCTCGTTCACTCGGGTGAGACCATCAGCCACTATGAAATCCTCTCCTCCATCGGCGCGGGCGGCATGGGACAGGTCTTTCTCGCCCTGGATACCGTCCTGCGGCGCCGAGTGGCCATCAAGGTCCTCACTCCGGCCCTCGCTCGCGATGCCCGCGGCCTCCGCCGTTTCGAACAGGAGGCTCGCGCCGCCTCCGCTCTGAACCATCCCAACATCATTACCATTTACGAATTCGGCAGCGCTAATGGCCTCCATTTCATTGCTTCGGAGTATGTGGAAGGCTGCACCCTGCGCCGGAAAATGGCGGGCGGCCCTCTGCCGCCTGCCGCGGCCGTTGAAGTGGCCATTCAAATTGCGCGTGCCCTCGACGCCGCCCATGCCGCCGGCATCATCCATCGCGACATCAAGCCCGATAATGTGATGATCCGCAACGATGCCCTGGCCAAAGTCCTCGACTTCGGCATCGCCAAGCTCAACCAGCCCGATGCCTTTCCGCTGGCGCTCAGCGGCGACTCGGTCCTGTCCCACTCCATGAGCATCGCCGGCCTGGTCATCGGTTCATCGCGATACATGTCTCCGGAACAGGCCCGCGGTCTGCCCGTCGATGCCCGCAGCGATCTCTTCAGCCTCGGCGTGGTTCTCTACGAAATGGTCGCCGGTAAGGCTCCCTTCGAGGGTCAGACAATCAGCGACGTCATTGCGGAGATTCTCAAAGGTACACCGCCCAGCCTCTGCCTGATCCGCCCGGAGGCGCCCCCGCAACTCCAGGACATCGTCGCCAAAGCCATGTGCCGGGACCTCGACGGCCGTTATGCCAGCGCCCAGGAGTTGCTGGCTGACCTGCAGGCCTTTGCCGCGGGCCTCCCGATTTCCGGCCTCCTTCCCCCTTCCTCACGCGCCGGCAGCAACGCCCTCTTGGCATCCCGGACACCGGGTCCCGGGCCTGCCTGGGCTCCCCCCCGCGCTTCCCCTCCTGACCCGATCCCTTCTCCATCGGCTGCCCCTCGGAGGCCGCGCCCGACCTGGCTCTGGACGCTCGCCCTTCTCCTCCTGGTCGTTGCCGTGGTTGTTCCCCTCGTCATCCATTTCCGCCAGACAGCCATTGCGCGGATGCGGGCGCAGCCACGCACCCTCGCCATTCTGCCTTTCCGCAATCTCCGTCAGGATCCTTCGCTCAATTACCTGGGATTCTCTCTCTCCGATGCGATTGCCACCGAACTCAGCTCGGTCAGCGGCCTCATCGTGCGGCCCTCGTCCTGGGTCGAACCTTACCGCGACCGGGATGTCGATCCGCGCAAAATCGCCCACGATCTGAATGTCAATACCCTCCTGACCGGCGCCTTCTTAAGGGATGGCGACGATCTCCGCATCACCGCTCAGCTGATCGACATTCCTGGCAACCGGATCATCTGGCGCGATTCCATCGACGTGCGCTATGAACGTCTGCTGGAAGTCCAGGATCGCGTTTCCCGGGAAATCGTCAAGGGTCTTGAGCTCAATCTGTCGGCCTCGCAGACGCACAGCCTCGATGCCGACAGGCCGGCCAACCCTCTCGCCTACGAAGACTATTTGCGCGGCGTCGATTTCTATGCCCTCGGCAACTATCCCGCCGCTGTCGCCATGCTCGAGAAATCGACCTCTCTCGATCCCAACTATGCCCCCGCCTGGGCCCACCTCGGCAAGGCTTACACCACCAGTGCCACCCTGCGCTTCGGCGGTCGCGAGGCCTATGACAAAGCCGAGGCCGCCTATGAGAAAGCCCTCGCGCTCAATCCCGACCTGGTCGAGGCTCGCATCTATGAGGCCAACATGCTCACCGACACCGGGCGCGTTGAAGGATCGGTACCCCTGCTGCGTGCCGCTCTCGTCACCAGTTCCCGCAATGCCGAGCTGCACTGGGAACTCGGCTATGCCTACCGTTTCGCGGGCATGCTGGATGCCTCCGTGGCCGAGTGCGAAGAAGCTCGCCGCATCGATCCCCAGGTCAAGATCAACAGCTCCGCCATCAATGCTTATCTCTACCTGGGACAGTACGACAAATTCCTCGCCAGTCTTCCCAGGACCCAGGACACGGCCTACATCGTCTTCTACCGCGGCCTCGCCCAGTACTATGAGCACGACCTGCACGACGCGACCGCCAACTTCGCCCGCGCCTGGACCCTCGAACCTTCACTCCTCCCCGCGCGCATCGGAAAGGCAGTCACCGACTCCATTGCCGGTGAGCACGCCGCTGCCCTCTCCATCCTCAACCAGACCGAAGACGAAATGGAGGCGCAGGGCGTCAGCGACGCCGAGAGCATGTATAAGGTGGCCCAGGCCTGGGCCATCCTCGGCGACCGCGCCGCCTCCCTGCATGCGCTGAGCCACACCATCGACGGCGGCTTCTTCTGCTATCCGTGCTTCATGAACGACCCGCTGCTCGCCGGCGAGCGCAGCGAACCCGAGTTCCAGCGCCTCATGAAACAAGCTTCCCAGCGGCAGAATGAGTTCCGCAAGCGGTTCTTCTGAAGCCTTGCTCCTCCTCGAGATGCCACTTCAGGAGACAATTCCGGTTTTTTGCAGAGACTGAAATGTCGTCGGTGCGCTGTTCTGCAGGATCCGCAGCGCGCTCTCGAACGCCGGCTGCCCGGCGTCGCCGACGCCATGGTCCAGCGCCAGCCAGATCTGCGGAAAAGTCTTGCGGAACTGACTTGCGTGGTGGTCGTTGATGAAGTAGGCAGTGTCCTGAAACCGATTCGGGATCGCCCGGCGCTGTTTTCCCAGCAGCGTCAGCGCTCCCCCTCCGCTGCTTTGGTACTGCGCAATATCCATCCGGACCTTCGCGTACAGTTCGCACAGGTCGCGCGACGTCAGGGTGATCGGATTGTTGAGCTGCGTTCCATGTTTCTGCAGGAACCGCTGCGTGAGAAACGCGCCGATCAGACCTACTTCGTTTTTTATTCGGAAAACCCCGGTGGAATGCCCGCCCGGCATGTAATAGAACTTCGATTTGACTCCTCCCGCTTCGTCGGCGTCGACCAGCGCGGGCCGGAAAATCTTCCTCCGCTCGTCTTCCTGCACCACCGCCACATACGCTCGAACATTGCTGGGCAGCGTCACTTTGTTCGCATCGTCGAAGTTACCCGGCCCGGGAACCGGATCGAAAGCAAAGATATTCACCACAATGCTTCGCATCCGCGGATTGTCCAGCAAAGCGTGCGCGATCATGAAGCAGGTAATTGCTCCCCGGCTCCAGCCCACCATGTTGATGGTTTGCGGCAGATCGATCGTCGCCTCCAGCACCGCTATGGTGTGCGCCACGTTCTGCTCCCACCCGTATCCATCCACAACGCCGCGCAGCACCGCGAAGGGAGACTGCTCTTTCCGGCCGCTGACCGGGTCGCAGGTGCCCGGTGTTTTCGCCTGCGCCGCCAGCCCGCGATCCGCCGACGGAGCCGACGAACCCGCAGAATGGGAATAGCTGCCCGGTCCGTCGTTGATCATCCAGTCGCGGTTTTCCGCCCCCGCCGTCCTGCGCGCCAGATCGGCGACCGTCTCATCCAGATTCTGCCGGTTATGCGACGTTCCACAGTTGTAAATCGTAAAGACCGCGGGCATCTCGCCTCCCTTCATAACAGCACTTCGAATCAGCAAGGTGAGCCGTTCCAACCCACGACGCTTTTGCCGGTGCGGCGGACTGGCATCGTCAGGCCAATCGGCTCTCCGCAGTAATCTGCCTCATTCAGATAAGCGAGATTTCGCAGACTCTTCCCTCAGGAGCTTTTCCGGGGGTTTAACCCTGGCCGGCCCACCTGGCCAGGACCTTTCACCGGTGGGGATCGAGCGATGCTGGAGTGATTCGCCCTGGAAGCCGGGCGGAAACGATTCTCCATCGGCGGCGATGAGTTTGCGGTGGCGGCCGCGGTCCGCGATGCCGCAGCGGCGGCCGATCTGGGCGAAAAACTGCGCGCGATCGTTTCTCAGCCGTTTGCGTTCGATGGACGGGAGCTGCAGGTTACGGCCAGTGTCGGGATCA
>Ga0335072_10002093_pt1 | contig 31496 bp, 25 predicted proteins | sample Lox_Sample_21_FD_206725 | JGI IMG/M metagenome (GOLD analysis project Ga0335072, IMG submission 206725) | Soil microbial communities from Loxahatchee National Wildlife Refuge, Florida, United States - Lox_Sample_2.1 | ecosystem: Environmental > Terrestrial > Soil > Wetlands | place: USA...
TCTTGTCACGAGAGAAGACGCGTGGCAATTCCGAATACCGCCAGTTCGCGACGTCGTTGTACTTGGCGTCCTTACCCAGAACAGCTCTCTCTACCGTGTATCCCGCATTGTTGATCACGAAGATGAAGGGTTTCAGGTCACACCGCATAACTGTCGATAGCTCTTGTACGGTCATCTGAAGTGATCCTTCTCCGGTGAGCAAGATGTGACGCCGCCCGGGTGAAGCGAGAATAGCTCCGAGCAATGCGGGTGTCGCATAGCCAATCGAACACCAGACAAAAGCTCCGGTGATGTAGGTGCTGTCATCAGGCAGCGTTAGTCGGCCCATCCCGGCGCTCGATGCTCCATCTTCCACAACGATCACATCTCCGGGACGCAGGAAATTCTGGATCGCCTTCCAATACGCATCTTGAGTGAGGGGATCGTCCGAGGGCATGACAGGCACCGGCTTGGACGGACGAATTGGCTGTTTTTTCGTAATGACGTCCGAAGACGCGTCGATTAAGGACTGCAAGAGCTCCGTAATGTAGACGCCCTGATAGTTCTTGGCCGCCGTGTCAACACTGTCGGAATTCAGATGGATGGCAGAAGCGGGCAGCTTGTCAGTGAAAAAACCAACTGTCGTTTCGACGCGCCTGTAGCCAATCGTCAAAAGACAGTCACTTCCTTCAATTGCGGAGCGCGTGGCTGGGGAGCTTGCAATGCTGCCCACGTACGTTCCGACGTAGTGCCCGGAGTTCTCGGGAAAAGCGCCCTTGGCACAGTTCATCACCGCGACCTGCATCTGGAATCGTTCGGCGAGCTCCACGATCTGCGTCGAAACGTCGAAGCGCAGCGCATCCATGTCCAGTAGAAACGCGGGCGACTTGGCAGAGTGCAATCTCTCCAGAATCATCTGTGTGGTGGCTTTCAGATTTTGCCGATCGCTCGGGGCCATTTCGAGTTTGAGAGGACTGTCAGGCACCTCGATTTCGAGATAAGGAATGTCGGAAGGCAATTCCATGTAGACGGGAAGTTTTCGGCGCCAAGCCGTCAGAATGAGTCGATCGATCTCAGCCACAGCATTCTCCGGAGTGATCCGCGCCTGAGCCGCCGTTAACTCAGCGAAGATACGACAGAGATCCCCTTTTTCGGGATCGATGAGAGTGTGGTGCATCAGATCTCCACGTTGAACGGCTCTCAGTGGAAGCGAGCCAGAGATCAGAATCACGGGAACATGCTCGCTGTATGCACCAGCGATGCCGTTGACCGCGCTAAGAGTTCCGACACCGTGTGTCACAATCATCGCGCCAATGCCATTGATTCGCGCATACGCATCCGTCGCATAGGCAGCATTGAGCTCGTTACAGTTTCCAATCCATGCCGGCGCGCCGCGGTCTTCGAGCTGTTGCATGAGGCCGAGGTTGTAATCTCCCGGCACACCGAAAATATGTTGAATACCGGCCTCTTGCAGGCGGCGGAGCAGAAAATTTCCAATCGACTCTTTCATAACAATGCCTCCTTCGGTGACTTGAAAAATAGGTTCGAGGGTTTTGATGGATCGCTATCGACGATCAAATATGTGCAGTGAAGGGTGAAATCTGATACCGACCGAAACAATGGTCGGATTTAGGTTCACGTGAGCGGTGACGGGAAGAACGCCGTCGAGGGCGCCGTGTGCATTAACAGCTAGCCAAACTTCCTTGACATCGGCGAATACGGCCAGGTTCCTGGTGAGTTGATGCTCCGCTCCTCCCTCCAAGACGAATCCCCAGTTGTTGTGAACGCCCAGGTGTGAAACCGCGGCATCGTGATCCTTAAGAATGATTGCGTACGCGGTTCCCGCGCCTAGGTACGGTCGAAAGCCAAGTAGCCTCGGGAGGTGATATTCGGCCGTAAGAATGGCGGGACCATATCGAACCTTTCCAAGCTCACCAAGTGATACAACCGACCCCTGGCCCGTAATCGTAGGTTTTGGAGGAATCCCTCCCATCAAAGACAGCGAGAGATCCTTGGCGATGTATCGACGGATGTCGAACATCAGCGTGAAGCTGTTACTGACGTTCGCTGTCGCGCCTGGAATCACTTGACCACCCGTCGCGATAGTCGCGCCAGAATGGTAGAAAGCGTTGATATCGCCAACACCAACGACCCAACCTTTTTCCGTCGCGGACGGGGTCTCATTGGCAGTCGAAGTTTTTGCCGGTGCGACTATGGCTGACTCAGTCATAGACGGCGGGTCGAACGCCTGAGCCGGGGCGCTGCTCTGACCATGAAGCACGGTGGGACGTACTAATGAGGCAGCCACCAAAAAAAGGAGCAAGCCTGCATTCCTCACTACATTCAACGCTTGGAAGCCAGTGCTCTGTTTTTCGGCAAGCTGCCCTGACGGAGCCACTGCTGCACGCTGACTGTGAGGCTCGACGATGAGCTGCGAGCTCCGCTGGCGAGTGAAGTACGACCATATCGCCTGCGTCCAAACTCGCAACCGATTGCCGCGCGCCGGGAGAAACAGGATGTGAATGAACGCCCAGGCCAACCAAGCAGGGAGTCCGCTCATTTTCACGAATCGCGAATCCAGAATGGCAAAGCCTCGTCCGATCACCGCCATGTTGCCTTTGTCGAAATACCGGAAAGGCGGCGGTGCGAAACGTCCCGTCTCTCGCTTCTCAATCACTGCGCCGACATAACGCCCCTGTTGCATGGCAACTTGTGCGACGCCCGGCAGCGGCTTGCCGTCCTGATCGAGCGAAGCGGTATCACCGACAACGAAGAGCTCTGGATGATCCGGAACGCTGCAGTCGGGCTGAACCCGAACGCGTCCAGCTTTGTCAGTTGGCGCATTCAGCCATTTGCCAGCAGGCGAAGGTGTGACCCCCGCCGTCCAGATCACGGTGCGACACGAAATGGTTTCATTGCCTATCACCACATGCGACTCGTCAATCGCCTTGACAGGCTGGCCGAGCCGCACTTCCACGCCGACGCTTTCCAAGCGAGCTTGAGCTTTGCGCGAAAGCTCTTCGGGAAAATTCGCCAGGATCCGCGGGGCTGCTTCCGCGAGGATGATGCGTGCGCGCAGCGGGTCGATGCGGCGGAAATCGGACTTCAACGTGAAGCGGCGCAGTTCGGCCAAAGAGCCAGCCATCTCCACACCGGTCGGCCCGGCACCGACCAAAACGAATGTGAGTAGGTCTTGGTGCTTGGAGGGGTCTTCCTCGATCTCAGCTGTTTCAAACGCCTTCAATACCTTGGCGCGCACCGCCTCGGCATCGGCCAGCGTTTTCATGCCTGGAGCAAATTGGGCAAATTCGTTATGACCGAAATAACTGTGCGAGGCGCCAGTCGCCAGGATCAGGTAGTCATATTCGAACGGCGTGTCGGGTTGGCCCAGATAATTGACCAACACCCGGCGGTTCGCAACGTCGACACCCGTCACTTCCGCCATGGCAACAGTGACATTGCGTTGCTTGCGAAGCAGATGGCGAATCGGAGCTGCGATGTCTCCGGGCGCCAGAGTGGCGGTGGCGACTTGATAGAGTAACGGTTGAAAGAGATGGTGATTCGAACGGTCAACCAGCGTCACGCGAACTGGCGCGTTTCGCAGAGCGCGGGCGGCAGCGAGTCCTGCGAAACCGCCGCCCACGATCACCACATGTGGCAATTTATGCTCCGACATGATGTTCCTTCCTTAAGTGGTGAATCTCGCCTCTAAGCCGCCGTCTGCTGGGAGCGCAGTCGAATAAGGCCGACTAGCACCTTGTTCTCGTCCTGCGCGAGTTGTTCCACGGAATGCTCTCCAGCTTCCTGCATCACGCCATCGGCGATCGTCTTCTTGAGTTCGGGATTTACATCGGGAGTACCGAGGGTCTTGATCAGCGCGGCCATCGGATCCATCAGGTGATCGATGAAATGTTTGATCCCGCCAGCACCCCCGCCCAAGTGAAACTGCAGGCTCGGACCCATCACGCCCCAACGAAGTCCCGGACCGTAACTCACGGCATCGTCCGCGTCGGCGACGCTCAGCACATCGTTCTGGATGAGGTACATGATTTCGCGATACAGCGCGGCCTGAAGCCGATTGGCAACGTGGCCGGGAAGCTCCTTATTCAGCAGGATGGCTTTCTTGCCGATGGAGCCATAAAACTCGATAGCTCGTTGAATTGCTTCGGGCGATGTCTTCGTTCCGCCGACAACTTCAACCAACGGCATGATGTGCGGTGGATTGAAAGGATGGCCAACGAGAACACGCTCGGGATGCTTGCAATTCGACTGCATTACGCTCGGCGTAATTCCCGATGAACTTGACGCGATGATCGAATCAACCGGGGTGGCGGCGTCCATGTCGGCGAAAAGCTTGATCTTGAATTCCGGCCGCTCAGGAGCGTTCTCCTGAACGAAGTCGGCGTCCGCAAGGGCCTCCTGCATCTTCGAGGTAAAGCTCAAGCGGTTGCGCGATGCGCCGGGTGTGAGGCCAAGAGTTGTTGCTTGCTCCCACGCTGCGTCAACGTACTTGCGCAAGTTTTCTTCGGCGTTGGGTGCTGGGTCCGTGGCAATCACGTCGAAACCGCGAGCCAGATAGTGTGCGGCCCAACTCGCGCCAATAACTCCGGTGCCGACAATTGCAATCTTGCGAATCGATTTGTCGAATGGCATAAACAGTTTTCTCCTTTTCGAAGTGCTTTTAGAGTTCAGCTCGAGCCAGGTTTGCTGGCCGGGCAGGTTATGCGCCGCGCGGTCTCGCTCGCGCTGGGCATTAATCATTGCGATCCAACGGATTGGAGACGTAGTGGTGCTTGTGCTCAGTCCTCGGCTGGCACTTCTGCGTACGCAATGCCGGTGAGGTTTCCTTCAGCAACCACCAACGCTTTCGGATTCGACCCGTCTAGATTGGCGGAGTAGACCGAACCGGTGAGGTCAGTGAAGAACATGCGACCGCCCTTCAGGTCTAAAGCCAGCCCGATACCTTCCATCAAGTGGGTGAAGAGAATCTCCGGTTCTTCACCACTTCCGTGAGTCGGGTCCATGGAGGCACGGTTCACCGTGTTGCCACGCGGCGGATCGCCACGGTCGGTCCAATAGATCATGCGATTGACTGGATCGAGGTCCAGATCGATCGGTTCAGGGAGGTTTTCGTAGAGGAGCTCAATATCGTCGCGATCCGCGGGCGACTGGCCCTGCGGAAGCTCAATGTTCGCGCGAAAGATTCGACCTTGGCCGGAGTTGTCTGCGCCTTTCTGCGTCCAATAAAGCTTGCCGTCTTCAGCATCCACGGCAATGCCGACACACCATTTCGTCTCGTCCGATCCTGGACGTGGATGGCCCTGGCTCGTGTCCACGAGAGTTTCAATGTTCGAACCATCGAGGTTGGCACGCATGATGCGCATCCCCTCGCGGTCTGCCCAATAGAGTTTGCCGCCCGCCTTCTCGATCTGAAGCTGTTTGGGTGTGAACGTGCCGCCCGGAGAAACGATGGTGACAATGTTCTTGCCGTCGAGGTCCGAGCGGAAGATGGTGCCATCGTTCTTCTTGGGATTACCCATGTTGGTCCAGTAGAGGTGCCGGGCTGCAACATCGACAACTAGTCCGTCCGGAAACCTCTTGCCTTCGTTGAGGATGGTCTTCAAATTGGAACCATCGGGGTTTGCGGACAACACGCGACCAGCTCCGAGATCCAGAAAGAAGAGCCGTCCGGAGGTGGTTGACTTGTTGGCCTCTGCGGTGATTGATGTGGAAGCTATCGAACTCATGTTGACGATCTCCTCGCTCTCATTTCAAAGCACGCACTGTGCCAAGCCGTCCGCACATGAAGAACGCCGATGTAAGTCGGCACGCAAACAAGAATGAAGACTGTGTTTTCAATGCGCTGCAAATCGGGTTCTGAGAGCAATGTCGGCAGTAAGTAATGATCAGAAGCAAGAACGTCACGCTGAATATTCAGCAAATTGATGAACGATCAGCAGACTTGGTGAATCGAGCCGGGGACGGAAAAAGCGCTTCTCCAAATGCAAAGCGAGGTGAATGGTTGGAATCGCGGCCCTGGGAAGCACGATGGGCCCAACCGCGAAGGTTAGTCGTGCAATTCTGGTGAGCGGTGCGGGATGAAGTAATGCCTAAGGTTGAGGAAAGACCTGACACGCTCGCGCGATTCGTAGGTCAAGTGCGTCAAGAATTACTGCTCTCGAATGATTGTCCCGACGCAGATTCCACAACCGCTACGCAAGAAGAAACACTGCGGTTGCTCGTCGGTGTCGGCGTTCTAGTACGAGCCTTGGATATCGCTCTTAGCGCTAACCTTTCCCGTGTATCTCCGCGAGATGAACGCGGCATAGATTAGGGTCAGAGCCAAGCCGATCGGCCACCAGGCAGAAGCGATCAGCAATGTTCCAGGGCTGGCGGCAACGGAATATGCAGTCAGTGAATTCTCAGGCTGAAGGGTCGAGTGCAACATTACCGGAAACATGCTTGCTGCTCCGGTCGCGATGACGCTTCCCAGCAACAGATTCGAGGCTATAAAAGCACGCTTTTCCTTCCTGTTGGTCAGACCAGAAATCAACAGGACGATGGAAGCGAAGAACAAGAGCAGTCCCAGCCAACAGATGAAGTAGTGAATCGGGTGAGCAAAAAGTTCAGGACGAACGAGCCATGTCTCGATCGAGACGGCCAGGAAGAGTGGGGCCACCGCTGCCCAAAGCAACTTCGCCAATGCTGTGCTGCGGTGATGCACTGCACCTTCCGTTTTGAGCACTAGGTAAGTTGCTCCATGTGCGGCGAGCAGCACCACGGTGAACGCCGCGATCGATACGGTGTACCAATCGAGCAGGCCCACATTACCACGCACCCGGAAATCCGTGAAAAACGCGAGTGAGAAATTTCCGTTCACGTCGAGCGGAACACCGCGAATTAGATTTCCAGCAGCCACACCGAACAGCGTTGCAAGAAAAACGTTCGACACGACAAAAACGAAATCCCAAAAAGATTGCCAAAGGCGATTAACAATGTGGCCTCTCAATTCGATAGAGATGCCGCGCAGGATGAAGCACCACAAAATCAGAAACAGCGCGAGGTAATATCCGGAGAAAGCCGAGGCCATGAGTCGGGGAAACGCAAGTAGCAAGGTTCCCCCGAACGCTACAAGCCATACCTCATGCCACGACCATAGAGGACCGAGGGCCGCAATGACTTGCTGCCGCTCATCGGGAGTTCGAGCAACAAGATAGTGGAGCGTTCCAGCACCGAAATTGCGACCGTCCAGGGCTATATAGGCGATCAGTAGGAAGCTGACGATGAAGTACCATGTTCCGACCATACGAAACGCTCCTTCTCTAACGACCGGCCAACACCAACTCGTGCCCTTCTTCTGTTCCAATCGTCATTGCCTCAGGACCGTGGCCGATCTCGCGTCCCACCAAATATAGAAACATCAGTCCCAAAACGAAGTAGAGTCCGACGAACCCGATGATCGTGAATACGACATTGCCGCCGCTCACCACTTTGCTATAGCCGTCGTGGGTGTGAAAGAGGCCGTAGATAAGCCATGGCTGTCGCCCTAATTCTGCTGTCATCCAGCCCAAGGTGTTCGCAATGTACGGAAAAGGGAATGCCAGCATTAATACCCAAAGGAGCCCGGAACACGATTCCAGGCGGCCGCGCCAATTCTGGAAATTGGCATACGCCATGAGCACGATGAAGAGAGTGCCCAGCGTGATCATCAAATGAAACGAGTAGTACAAAAGCTCGACGTTATCGGGCCAGGAGTCTTGCGGGAACTCCTCCAGACCATGCACGTAACTACCGAAATGTCCGTAAGCAAGAAAGCTGAGGGCACCGGGGAGCTCGATCGGGTTGTCAAGACGGTGTGCTGCAACATTCGGCTGGCCAATTAGCGCAACACCCGCCTTGGAGCCACCCTGAAATTTTCCTTCCATTGCGGCAAGCGTCACCGGCTGATGTTTGCCGACCATTTTGGCCTGCTGGTCACCGGTAGGAAATGCGACCAGCAAAGACGCTAGCAGTGCAACGCGTGTTCCGGTACGAAGATATAACTGGGCCTGCGTTCGATGGAGCCCCCTTAGACTATAAAAGGCGCCGACTGCAACGATCACAAACGATCCAGTGACAAGGGCCGCCATTTGGTTATGGGCAAATTCGATTAGTGCCCAGGGATTCAGGAGATAACCCTTGAGGCTGGCGATACCAAGGGAGCCGCCAGGCTCGATTTTGTAGCCCACTGGGTGCTGCATGAATGCGTTGGTGACAAGAATGAAAAATCCGGAGAGCCAGCTCCCCGTCGCGACCGCGACTGCTGTCAGAAAATGAACTCGCGGGCTCAGTCGTTTTTCACCCCAGATCAAGGCGCTGATGAACGCACTTTCCAAAAAGAAAGCAAACATGCCCTCCATTGACAACGTCTGCCCAATGACGCCGGCTGCGTACCGACTGAATCCCGACCAATTGGTGCCGAACTGAAACTCCATGGGAATACCCGTGACAACTCCCAAGGCAAAATTCAGCCCGAAGATCTTCGCCCAGAAACGCACCGCCTTGTTGTACCGTTCGTCTCCCGTTTTCAAGGCCCGCCACTTCCAATAAACCAAGAACCAGGCGAGTCCCATGGTGAGTTGCGGAAACAAATAGTGGTAGGTAATGGTGAAGGCGAACTGCAGTCGACTCCAGAATGCAGGATCAGAGAGATTCGAGCCCATGATCTTTATCCTTGTGATGAAGTCGCGAACCGAGGCCGCCTTCGAACGATAAACGGGCATTTTCCATGTTCATTGCAGCCATAATCAGAAGTTCGGCGAATGTGAATGTCCGGCAGGTTTCTGTAGTGATGCGAAACATAGTTAATTGCTCCGATCTGCATCGGCGTCGGCGATCGGTTCTAAACGCGGTGCGGGATGACAAGGTTCCAGGCTAGGGTAGTTTGGAAAGATGTCACGCAAGAGCTTCGCGGAATCTCCCAGCCGCATGAAACCGGTTTGAGTAGGAATGAACGTCATATTTCTCCTCCTTCAAGCTCTTCCTTTCCATTCATGATCTGTGCCCGAACTCCTGGCGCCTATCGTCAAGGCACGCAAGTGACCATTCCGAAACCGATTGAGGGCAAGATGGTTAGCGCAGATGAATCGCGTTCTTGTTGTCCTGTCCTCTGCTGAACACTCAGCATTTTGCTGAAGAACAGGCGCAGTGACGAATTTGCGATCGTTGCGCGTCAGTGGGTTACAGATGGCGAGCTAAATGCACGTTCAAGCCACGGGGCCGCGACCCCGGAGTGCGCACCGTCGGACTGGAAGCGCGAAGTAAGCAAGGAGCAGATACGTTCGGAGCATCTGTGAATTCGGGGATGATCACCGCGCTGGCTGCGATTGGCGGCTCTCTGGTCGGTGCAATGGGGTCGGCTACTGCGACCTGGATCACCGCCAGGCATCAGGACCGTCGCAATTTGTTAGGACAACAGATTGCGCGGCGGGAGGCGCTCTATTCTGACTTCATTGGCGAGAGTGCGCGCTTGCTGGTTGACGCCTTACAGAACAACGCCAGTGACCTCCAAAAACTGTTACCGCTTTATGCCCTGCTGAGCCGCATTCGGCTCAGCTCCTCCGAGTCCCTTCTTCAAACGGCTGAAGAGGTCATAAAGACGATTCTGGCAACATATCCCCAGCCGAACCTAACAGCCGAGCAGATTGAATCTCATGCTGTGAATGGAAAAGATCCTTTGAGGCAGTTCAGTGACATTTGCCGCACTGAACTGGACTCGTTGCAACGACAGCTGTAGGTTTCAACGCTTGTGGTGGCAAGACAAATACCGTCTGCGCACCGGAGGGTAAGCACGAAATGTTGAGAATTGAGAAAGACCGTGATGGCAGCGTGACCAGACTGCGGCTGATTGGCCGAATTGAGTCGGATCTAGTCGGCAGTATTCGATCAGCAATGAGTGGCGGCCGCGGACACAAAATTCTTGATCTCAGCGAAGTCACCCTGGTGGATCTGGGCGTGGTTCAGTTCCTGATGAGCTGTGAAGACCAGGGCATTGAACTCGTCCAATGCCCTCCCTATGTGCGTGAATGGATTCTTCGCGAGCGCGCGGAACAAGCATAATCGGAGGCTAGACGCAATCAGGTGGAATCCTCACTCGAGGGAGACCGTTTGTCGCCGCGTGTAGTCCTTCAATCTCGGGCGCTATAATTTCGGCACAGTCGTAGGGGTTCGCCCGGGCCTGCCAAGGCGAAGGGGTTCGCTCAGGTCCGCGCGTCGGATTGATCCTATGAGCGTACGCCCGAGCCAAAGTCTTTGCCTCTTTGAATCGCGTCCTCTCATCGAGCGCGCTCCAGGGCGTGCGTTTTTCAGTTCGAGGGTGTGCTTACACTCGTTGTTGTTATTTACGTTGTTCTCAGCGTGCGCGTGGCCGCAGAGCGAACTCGCAAGCATTTTCGGCACTGTCACCGATTCCACCGGAGCGGTTATTCCAGCAGTCCACCTAACGATCGTCAACCAAAGCACTGGATTGAAGCGAGATACCATTACTGATACGACGGGTCGGTATCATCTCGCCGGCTTGCCGACAGGAAACTATACTGTCCGCGCAGTCAGAGACGGCTTTCAAACACAGGTTCGAGAAGGAGTCGCGCTCACTTCAGCGTCCGGAGTCATAATTGACTTTTCCCTGGTGGTTGGCAGTCAGCCACAGCAGGTGACAGTCAGCGGCGATGTCAACCAGATCGATAGCACTACCTCAACCGTCAGTGGGCTCGTTGCACAGCAAAGCCTAACGGAACTTCCGCTAAACGGCCGTGATCTTTTCAAGGCAGTTGTCCTGCAACCTGGAGTTGCTCCAACACCCAGCAGTGCTCCATCGATACTTTCGAACGGCACGACCGGACAGGTTTCCGTCAATGGCATGCGCCCGAGCTGGACGGACCTTCGCATCGATGGTATGGACGCGAATGATCCGGTCTTCGCCTATCCGCCGGGAGGAGCGTCCGGGCTCTTTCTGGGACTGAACGAATTTACGGAGGTTCGGGTACTGACACAAACCTTCGATGCGGAGTACGGCAGGAACGGTGGCGGCGTAATCGACGCGGTAACCAAGTCCGGAACGAATCGCTTTCATGGCTCTCTGTTCGAACTCTACCGAGGTGCTTCCCTCGATTCCAAGAACTACTTCGATTTAGCCAACGCTCCCATACCGCCATTTGTACGGAATCAATTCGGTGCAGGAATCGGCGGGCCGCTCGTACACGACCGCACCTTCTTTTATGCAAACTACGAAGCGTTTCGTCAGGTGCAGGCATCTACGGCAGTTTCGACCGTCCCCGACGCACTTGCCCATCAAGGTCTGCTGCCCTCTGTCACAAACCCAGGAAGTTGCAGTAACGCCACTCCAAACGGATGCGTTCAAGTTGCGATCGATCCTCGCGTGCCGCAGTTTCTCGCCCTATTTCCTCTTCCCAACGGAGCAGACAACCGGGACGGCACCGCGGACTTAATTACAGATGACAAGGGCAACACTTATGAGAACCACGGCATGGTCCGTGTCGATCACAACTTCTCTAATACCCATTCGTTGTTCGTGCGCTACATCATCGACGACAGTTCTGCCCTAGTCCCTTATTTCGGAGCACCGCCGGGACTTCATGTCCCCGGCTTCCCAACCGATCATACGGCCCGCAACCAGTACTTTACCGCGCAGGAGCGCAGGAATTTATCACGCGAAATATTGAACGAATTGCGATTCGGCGTGAACCGCACGACCGCAGTGAGTTCGATCGACAATACGCATCCGGGACTTTCGATCTCTTTAAGCCCTGGCCAGCCACTCGGAACCGTCGGCATTACAGGAATGAGTTTGTTGGGCAATTTTGCTGGATTTCCCTGGGGAAATTTTTCGACCGTTTATCAAGTTCAGGACCAAATTTCGCGCGCCACCGGTCGCCACACCATGACCTTCGGCGGCGAATTTCAAAGAATTCAGGCCAATGGACCCGAGAGTTTTCTCGTGACTGGGGTCTATACGTTCGAGGATCTGAGCCCCTTTGGAATTCCCGCGCAAACCGATAACCCGCCGCTGGAATTTTTCCTTCGCGCTTTGCCTCTGTCCTATCTGGGCGTGAATCCCTCCAACTCCAATTCGAATCGTGACTATCGACAGAGTGCCGGGTCCGGCTTCGTGCAGGACTTTTGGCGAGTGACCGGCCGGCTCACGTTGAATGCCGGGCTTCGGTACGATTTCTATTCGAATCCGACTGAGATCCACGGGTGGATGTCGGTGGTCCGTAATCCAGCAACGGATTCCGGTCCGACGGTAGGCAGCCTATGGGCTAGTACGCCTCGAGATTTGTTTTCACCCCGTGCCGGCTTTGCATGGAATATGTTCGGTGGAGGTAAGACTGTGCTGCGAGGCGGCACCGGCATCTTTCGTGATCAATTCCCCATATCGTTGTTTGGTCTCGATCGGTTACTGCCTCCTTTTTTCGGCATAAATTCCTATGTGTTTCCCAGCTTTCTTAGCCCGCAGAATGCGGTACAGACGCAACCGTTAGATGTTTACCAGATGACTTACCATCCAAAGTTCCAATACGCGCTGCAATACAATCTCAACCTGGAACGCGAAGTTGCGCCGGAAACTGTTCTCAGCGCGGGCTATTTTGGCGCCCGCGGGAATCACCTTCCTCGCGGAGTCGAAAGCAATCCTTTCGAGCCAGCCCTGGGTCATCGCTATAATCCCAACTTGCCGTCACCGCTGGCGCAGGACCTTACCGATGCTCAGTCATTCTTTAATTCATTCCAACTATCGGTTTCGCAACATCACGCGCATAACGTTTTCTGGCAGGCTTTCTATAACCTTTCTCATTCGATCGATGATGCCTCGAATAATATCGATGCAGATGCCGTAAACGAGCCCGCAATTACTCAGGACCCCTTCAATCGCAAGGGTAGCCGCGGCCGGTCAGGATTTGACATCCGGCATAATTTCGTTGCAGACGTGGTTTATGAGCTTCCTTTTGGACGTTCTAGCCAATTTGGCGGTTGGCAAATATCGGCGATTGCCAGCATTCACAGCAACGTGCCTTTTACCCCGATGCTGGCTTTTGACAACGCAGACATCCAATCGTTATTCACATCAGATAGACCAAACGTGATTGGCAATCCTTATACGGGTGTTTGTCCAAAAGGTAGTCGCGTGGGTACTGTGTCATGCTGGTTTAATCCGAGCGCGTTTTCGGTACCCCCTCCCGGTCAATTCGGTACAGCCGGAAGGAACAGTCTGCGCGGTCCCGGATTCGCGGAGTTTGATCTATCTATACAAAAGACCTTCCAATTGACCGAAGGCACGAGCATTGCATTCGGAGCGGACGCCTACAATCTTCTCAATCATCCGAATTTTGGAGTACCGAGTAACACGCAAAATGCTCTTAGTTTGGGCGGGAACGGAGACGCCGTTTTCAAAGACGCAGCAGGTGACCTCGCCGACAACGTCGGACAAATATTTACCACCGTAAGCAGCAGTCGTCAGATTCAGCTTGTCGCGCGGTTCACTTTCTGACGCACCGGACTTTCTGGGAGGCAAAATCGTCGTGGGCTCTTCCGAACTTGCTCTTAACGTTCTCCGCGAAGATCCGGAATTCACCCTCTATCGCGGTGAACACTCGAGCCAACCCGGTTCTGCATCAGTCCTGGTCCTCGCACCTTCGTCCAATAAATCTTCCGTCCAGACTCTAAGAAAGCTAGAGTACGAATACTCTCTAAGAGATGAACTCGATTCAGCGTGGGCCGCTCGCCCATTAGCACTAACGGAGCATCTCGGACAGACTGCCATGGTCCTTGAAGACCCTGGTGGTGAGCCCGTTGACCGAGTTCTCGCGCGTCCGGTGGAGCTCGGGTCGTTCTTGAGAATTGCTGTTGGTCTCGCGACCGCCCTCAGCGGACTGCACAAGAAAGGGCTGATTCATAAAGACGTTAAGCCGGCCAATATTCTGTTCGACTCTACGACAGGTGAGGTCCGGCTCGTGGGGTTCGGAATTGCATCGCGGCTTCCACGCGAGCGCAAGACACCTGACCCTCCCGAGTTCATCGCTGGAACGTTGCCGTACATGGCACCGGAGCAAACGGGACGGATGAATCGCTCGGTCGATTCGCGGAGCGACCTTTATGCGCTGGGCGTAACGCTGTATGAAATGCTGACTGGCAGCCTCCCGTTTAACGCTTCCGACCCCATGGAATGGGTCCACTGTCACGTTGCAAAACAACCCATTTCTCCGGGAGATCGCCTGCCGAACATCCCCGGTCCTGTCTCGGCAATCATTTTGAAACTGCTGGCCAAGATTCCCGAAAAGCGTTATCAGACCGCAGCTGGCGTGGAGAGCGATCTCCGGCGGTGCCTGAAAGACTTAGACCGTGAGCATCGTATTCACGACTTCAAGCTGGGAGAACATGACAGGCCGGACTACCTTCAGATTCCGGAAAAACTGTACGGCCGTGAACGCGAAATCGAGATGTTGCTCGCCTCGTTCGAGCGCATCGTAAATGGCGGTGTCCCTGAATTGGTACTTGTCTCGGGCTATTCCGGGATTGGCAAGTCCTCGGTTGTCAATGAGCTGCAGCCGGTGCTGGTGCCACCGCGCGGTCTTTTTGCTTCCGGGAAGTTCGACCAGTACAAGCGCGACATTCCCTACTCGACGCTAGCACAGGCCTTTCAAAGTCTGATTAAACAGCTGTTGACGAAGAGCGAGACGGAGCTCGGCAAATGGCGCGAAGACTTGCACAAAGCATTAGAGGAAAACGGTCAGCTGATTGTAGATCTGGTTCCTGAACTGAAACTCGTTATCGGAGAGCAAACACGTGCTCCTGAAGTTCCGGCACAGGATGCTCAACGCCGTTTCCAACTGGTGTTCCGCCGATTCATCGGGGTATTCGCGCGGAAGGATCATCCGTTAGCCCTGTTTCTGGACGATCTGCAGTGGATAGATGCGGCCACGCTTGACCTACTTGAGGACCTGTTGGCGCGATCTGATCTGCGGCACCTTCTGTTAATCGGGGCTTATCGCGACAATGAAGTCGATGCCGCTCATCCGTTGATGCGTAACGTCGAGGCAATCAGGAGTGCCGGCGGAAAGATAAATGAGATCAGGCTAGGGCCGCTCGCCCACGAGAACCTCGAGCAGTTGGTTGCGGATGCGCTGCGCTGTGATCCCGAACGAAGTATGCCGCTCGCTCAACTAGTGGAGGAGAAGACTGGTGGCAATCCGTTCTTCACCATTCAGTTCATTTCTTCGCTCGCCGAAGAGAGAATGCTCGTCTTCGATCATGATGCTGCGTGCTGGTCCTGGGACCTCGATCGCATTCATGCCAAGGGATACACCGATAATGTGGTCGACCTCATGATCGCAAAACTCACCCGTCTGCCGGCCGAGACGCAGACAGCCTTGCAGCAGATGGCCTGCCTGGGCAACACCGCCGAGATCACGACTCTATCGCTCATACTTGAGATTTCGGCGGAGCAAGTACGGGCGGTCCTGTGGGAAGGTTTACGTCAGGGACTAGTCGAGCAGCTGGACGGCTCGTACAAATTTACCCATGACCGTGTTCAGGAAGCAGCTTATTCACTGATTCCTGAAGCATCAGGAGCCGAGGCCCACCTGCGCATCGGACGACTGCTGGCGGCGCGCACTCCACGTGAAAAACGAGAAGAGAAGATTTTCGATATCGTCAATCACCTGAACCGCGGCGCGGCGTTGATCACTTCCAACGAAGAGCGCGAAAAGCTGGCTGAACTCAACCTTATCGCAGGCAAACGCGCCAAGGCGTCCAGCGCTTATGCCTCCGCACTCAAGTATTTCTCCGCGGGGGCGGAACTGTTGGGTGACGATTGCTGGGAGAGACAGCGCGAGCTGATCTTTGCCCTGGAACTGGATCGGGCCCAATGCGAATTTCTGACAGCAGAGCTGGAGACAGCTAATGGGCGATTGACTGCACTGTCGAGCCGGACAGCCAATATCGTCGAACGCGGGGCAGTAGCCTGCCAACAGATGGATTTGTGCATGGAGCTCCTTCAATTCGACCGCGGGATCGGCATAGGTCTCGACTACCTTCGGGAGGTCGGCCTTGAACTTTCCCTGCATCCGACGGAAGACGACGTGCGCCACGAATATGAGCAGATCTGGTCGAACCTTGGCAACCGCACGATCGAGCAAGTCGCCGACTTCCCAATGATGAACGACCCCGAGTCGGTTGCAACGTTGGAAGTTCTGCTCAGGATCGGCGTTGTCGCCGCTATTCTCGATGAGAACCTGAATTGCATGTCCATCTGCAAGGCGGTCAACTTCTGCCTCAAGCGGGGCAACTGCGGTGGGTCGGCCTACGCCTATGTTGTGTTGAGCAGGGTCGCTATCGGGTATTTCCGCGATTACAAAACGGCATTTCGTTTCGGGCAGGTCGGCGTTGCACTTATTGAAGCGCACGGGTTGAAGCGCTTCGCGGCGCGCACGTATGCCTTCTATGCCGATTTGATCGTCCCATGGATGAAACATGTGCGGACCTCCATTGATGTGTTGCGCCGCGCTGTCGATGCCGCCAAGAAGGTAGGCGATATTACGTTTGTGGCCTACGCGCTTTTCAGGCTGAATTCTGATCTATTGATCGCTGGCACTCGATTGAGCGAAGTACAAGCCGAACTTGGGCAATCGTCTTCCGCACAAAGTAAGTTCAGCAGCTTGATGGTATCCCCTCAGCTTGCATTGGTCTGCGCTCTCCGCGGGTTGACGCCGAAATTCGGTTGCTTCGATAGCAAAGAGATAGAAGAAGCCTCGTTTGAGCGGCTTTTGGCGGGCAATCCATACTTGCGAGGCCAAGAGGGATGGTATTGGCTTCGTAAAATGGTGGCGCGCTATTTCGCCAGCGAATATGCAGACGCCATGCAAGCTTCGTTGAATGCGCAACGATTGCTTTCGCCCTCACGCGCCATGATCGAAGAGGCGGAATGTCACTTTTACAGTGCGCTTTGTCGTGCTGCATGCTTTGATTCCGCACCCGCCGCCGAGCAGGTGCAGCATTTGGAAGCCCTGGCTGCGCACCATCGGCAAATCGAAATCTGGGCGGAGAATTGCTCAGAAAACTTCGAAAACCGAGCCGCGCTAGTGGGTGCCGAGATTGCCCGCATCGAAAATCGCGATCTTGACGCCATGCGTCTCTACGAAAAGGCGATCCACTCATCTCGCACGAACGGGTTCGTCAATATCGAAGCGCTTGCTTATGAGCGCGCTTCTGAGTTTCACCGCGCGCGAGGATTCGAACAAATCGCCGACACATACTTGAGGAACGCCCGCGCTTGCTATGTAAGATGGGGCGCGGATGGAAAAGTGAAGCAACTCGATCGTGTGTATCCAGGCCTTAAGCAGGAACAGCCTTTGCCAGGTCCTACCTCGACCATCACGGCGCCAGTCGAAGGACTCGAACTCGCTACCGTGATCCGAGTCTCGCAGGCCGTCTCGAGCGAGATCGTGCTTGAAAAACTGTTCGACACGGTGATGCGCAAGGCTATGGAGCACGCCGGTGCTGAGAGAGGCCTGCTGATCGTCCCACGTGGAGATGAGCTACAGATAGGGGCAGAGTCCAGGATCAGCGGAAGCGATGTGATCGTCTCCCTGGGAGATGTTTCGGTCACAGGAACCGACATGCCGGAGTCGATTCTCCGATATGTGATGCGCACGCAGGAAACCGTTGTTCTCGATGATGCATCGGCGGCGAACCCATTTTCCGGCGATCCCTACCTCATTCAGCGTCGCGTCCGTTCGATTCTTTGTTTGCCGTTGCTGAACCAGGCGAAACTCTCGGGCGTTCTCTATCTTGAAAACAATCTTGCCTCGCGTGTTTTCACTTCTGACAGGGTCACGGTTCTAAAGGTGCTCGTTTCGCAAGCCGCGATCTCTCTGGAGAACACGCGGCTCTATCGAGACTTGGAAGATCGCGAAGCGAAGATCCGGCGTCTGGTGGACGCTAACATTCTCGGAATTGCAACCTGGAACACCGATGGCGCAATCCTTGGAGCGAATGAAGCCTTTCTTCGAATGGTTCAATACGATCATGAGGATGTCGCTGCGGGGCGCGTGCGCTGGTGGGACATGACCCCGGCGGACTGGCGCGAGGTGGCGCAACGTGCTTTGGCAGAAGTGATCGGAACCGGCACTGTACAACCCTTCGAGCTAGAGTACTTCCGCAAAGACGGCAGCCGCGTTCCCGTGCTGATTGGAGCCACGTTGTTCCAGGAAGGCGGGAACGAGGGTGTCGCCTTCCTCCTCGATTTGAGCGAACAGAAGAAGTCGGAAGCAGAGATCAGGGCGCTGAAAGACCAACTGTACAAAGAAAATCTGGCGCTGCGGGACGAAGTGGACCGCACCTCGATGTTCGATGAAATTGTCGGCACATCAGGCCCATTAAAGGGTGTGCTTTCGCGAATCACCAAAGTGGCTCCAACCGACTCCACCGTCTTAATCACAGGGGAGACAGGCACTGGGAAGGAACTTGTTGCTCGCGCAATTCACAGAAAATCCCCTAGAGCGGGGCGAGCCTTTGTGAGCGTCAATTGCGCTGCCATCCCCCATGACTTGATCCCTTCCGAGCTTTTCGGCCATGAGAAGGGCGCCTTCACGGGAGCCACACAAAGGCGACTTGGCCGTTTCGAGCTGGCAGATGGCGGAACGATTTTCCTCGACGAAGTGGGCGAGCTTCTGCCCGATACTCAGGTCGCATTGTTGCGAGTGCTGCAGGAACGGGAATTGGAACGCGTCGGCGGCGGACAACCCATCCATGTCGACGTTCGCGTGATAGCAGCGACGAATCGTGATCTAGAAGCGGCGGTCGCCAATGGAACCTTCCGTCAGGATCTCCTTTATCGACTCAATGTGTTTCCGATTGAGGTGCCGCCCTTGCGAGATCGAAAAGACGATCTGTTGCTCCTCGTCGAGTATTTCGCGCAGCGCTACGCCGTCAAAGCGGGGAAGGATATCCAATCGATCGACAAAAAGACTCTAGATTTATTGCAGTCCTACGACTGGCCGGGAAACATCCGCGAATTGCAGAATGTAATTGAGCGTTCCGTGATTCTGACCTCTGGAAACGTCTTTCACATTGACGAATTGTGGCTTTCGAAAAAGTCCGTTACTCCTACGCGGGCTGCAAAAGGATCCTCATCCGCCACGGGAAAGGTCGACAAGGGCCCGGTTGAGGCACGGAGCGAGCGGGAGATTATTGAGGCGGCGCTAGCCGCGACCAAGGGCCGGGTTTCGGGACCGTCAGGAGCGGCAGCAAAGCTGGGTATTCCGCCATCGACTCTTGAGGCGCGTATTAGGGTCTTGAAAATCAATAAACTCCAATTCAAATTTCGCTGAGCGTATTCCCAATTGCGATTCGTGAAATTCGTCAAATTCGCGAGATTAGCATGATTCGCAAAACGCCCCCACGCATCGGTTTTTCCTAGTCATTGTTTTTTCATAAGGTTACGAGTGGCAACAGGTTTGCTTTGTAAAGAGGCAAACTTGGACGCAATGCCAGTGACTTGCAAAATCGACCGTCAGGCAATGGGAGGGAATCGTGTGGTTTTCCGCGTCAGCGGGCGGCTCACTGGGGACTACGTCGACACACTTAGGACCTTGCTGGAGCAAGAACTAGGAGAACTGACCTTAGATCTCAAAGACGTCCGTTTGGTGGATGGCGAGGCTGCAAAGCTTCTGGCGATCCACGAATCGAACGGGGTGAGAATCGACAAATGCCCGTTGTATGTCCGTGAATGGATCAGACGTGAAAGAGAAGCAATGGCCGACAAGATGAGATGAGGAGTCGCAACTATGGCTAGTAACAGCGTTTCTTACAATGTTCCCAATTCGCAGTGGCTAGGGAAGGACTACAGCTCTTCAAGCCGCGAGTCTGGGGAGATCGCCCTTCTGTATGACGCAACCGATATCAACGAACGAAAGAGGACGAAAGAGCAGCTCCGGGACGAAATCCTTGTTCTTCGAGAAGAAATCGATAGCTCTTCGATGTTTGAGGAAATCATCGGTTCGTCGAAACCCATACGCCAGTTGCTGAGGCAGGTGGAGAAGGTTGCGCCGTCGGATTCGACGGTCCTCATTCTGGGCGAAACCGGGACCGGCAAGGAGTTGATTGCCCGTGCGGTGCATCGCAGATCGAAACGCGCAAACCGAGCCTTCGTAAAGGTCAACTGTGCAGCGATTCCGCAATCGCTGATTGCTTCCGAGCTTTTCGGACACGAAAAGGGAGCTTTCACCGGCGCACTGCAACGGCGAGTAGGGAGGTTCGAAGCAGCGAACGGTGGCACGCTGTTCTTGGACGAAGTTGGCGAACTCCCCATGGAGACACAGATTGCACTCCTGCGGGTATTGCAGGAGAAGGAATTTGAACGGGTAGGCAGTAACCATCCGATCTCAGTCGATGTTCGGGTAATAGCGGCAACCAATCGCGATCTAGGGGCTGCGGTTGCCGCCGGAACCTTCCGCGCCGATCTTTTCTACAGATTGAATGTTGTTCCAATCGCGGTTCCTTCACTCCGCGAGCGAGCCGAAGACATTCCATTGCTTGTGGAGTACTTTGTGGCGCGCTACTCCAGGGAGTCGTGCAAATCCATCCGGCGTGTGAGCCAGCAAACACTACAGCGCCTGCGAGGTTATCGCTGGCCAGGAAACATTCGCGAGTTGCAGAACGTCGTGGAACGCGCGGTCATCCTCAGTGAAACCGACATCTTCACGGTGGAGGAAAGCTGGCTAAGAAACGAACCTCAGGAACCCTCCCCTAACCGAGGTCTTTTGGTGTTGGAAGATCGTGAAGCGGAAATTATTGAAGCAGCTCTTGCCGATACCCATGGGCGGATCTCTGGGCCTTCCGGAGCTGCCGTGAAACTCGGAATACCGCGGCAAACGTTGGAATCGAAGATCCGCCGGCTAGGCATCGACAAGTACGGAGAGAAGCGAGCGACCGCCTAGAATGACGGCCCAGCGTGGTACCGCCTCCCTGCTAACGTGCCGTTTCTCATTGGCTGGAGGTATCACCCGAGCGCATTTACAACGGGTTTGCCAAAACTTGCAGTTCTCCGGGTTCATCCTATGAATACGAGTCAGAGCCACAATCCTATCCCCTCCGATCACGAGGTTCGTCAGGCGGGGCGCGATCTCACGACCATCGATGCTATTCCTATCCCCATCACAGTTCTGTCGCCTGATGGCATGGCACTATACGCAAACCAGATGGCTCTTGATGGCATGGGAGTCACATTGGAAGAGGTGAAAGACGAAAAACTTTTGGGGGGTATCTGCCATCCGGACGATCTGGATCGCATACTCGACGAGCGTCGGATGGGAATGTCGAAGGGTTTGCCATTCGAGCTGGAAATGCGCCTGTGGTTCAAGAACAAGGAATATCGCTGGCGTCTCGTTCAATACAGCCCGTTAAGAGACGAGTCTGGCGAGATCATCCGCTGGTACGCCACAGCAACGGACATCGACGACCGGAAGCGCGCAGAAGAAATGTTGCGAGCGAGGGAGACATCCTGGCGTCAGATCCTCGACAACGTTCCCGGCTTCGTGCATGCATTGGGCGGATCGGGCGACGTGGAGTTCATCAGCCGGCAGACGCGCGAGTATTTCGGCAAAACGAATGAAGAGCTGAAGGACTGGTCACGGTTGGATATTGTTCATCCCGACGATCTTTCTCATGCCATTGGAGCTCTTAGAAAAGCTATCGATGCAGGGCAGCCTTATGAAATCGAGCAGCGCTGTAGACGCGCCGATGGCGTTTACCGATGGTTCCAGGTTCGCGGCCAGCCTGCGCGAAATCCGGAAGGTAATGTAACTGCCTGGTATTTTCTCATTACGGATATTGAAGACCTTAAGCGTGCCGAAGAGAGGCTCCGACAACGTGAGACGGAACTTCGCACAATAACCGATGCTATTCGTCAAGTCATTGTAGTTTTCGCTCCCGATGGTACGACGCTGTACGCAAACCGGGTGGCTCTGGATGCATCGGGACTCACGATGGATCAAATTGGGAAGGGCGGGTTCTTAGCAGCAAACTGCCATCCCGACGACGTAGACCGTCTTCGAGAACGCCAACAAGGTCTTTCGCGTGGAGTTCCGTTCGAACTGGAAGTACGCGCTTTGAAGCACGGACAGTATCGCTGGCAACTCCTTCAGTACGATCCGCTAAGAGACGAATCGGGCCAGATCATCCGTTGGTACGCGACTGCCACCGACATCGACGATCAAAAGAAGATCGAAGAGAGGTTGAAAAACGAGAACCTCGTGCTGCGAGAGGAAATTGATCGCTCTTCGATGTTCGAGGAAATTGTCGGATCCAGCAAGCCCGTGCGGCAGGTTTTGAAGCATGTAGAGAAGGTCGCCCCGTCAGATTCCACCGTGCTCATCCTGGGGGAAACCGGGACCGGAAAAGAGTTGATCGCTCGCGCACTACATCGGCGGTCGAAACGCGCCAGCCGAGTATTCATTCGTGTCAACTGTGCGGCGATTCCACAATCGCTGATTGCTTCCGAGCTTTTCGGCCACGAAAAGGGTGCCTTTACCGGCGCGCTGCAGCGACGGGTGGGGAGGTTTGAAGCCGCGAATGGCGGCACACTGTTCCTCGATGAAATCGGCGAACTCCCGATGGAGACACAGATTGCGCTTCTGCGGGTATTACAGGAGAAGGAATTTGAGCGGGTGGGGAGTAATCATCCCATCTCAGTCGATGTCCGTCTGATAGCGGCAACCAATCGCGACCTGCCGGCCTCCGTGGCAGCCGGAATCTTCCGTCAGGACCTCTTTTTCAGATTGAATGTCTTTCCGATCGCAGTTCCTTCGCTACAGGAGCGAGTGGATGACATTCCACTGCTGGTGGAGTACTTCGTGGGACGCTTCGCCAAGGAAGCCGGCAAGACGATCCGACATATCGGCAGAGATACGCTGAAGCGGTTACAGGACTACCATTGGCCCGGCAACATTCGCGAGTTGCAGAACGTCGTGGAACGTGCGGTGATCCTTAGTGAAGGCGACACTTTCGTCGTAGATGAGAGCTGGCTACAAACCGAATCTGACGGATTATCCCCAAAACGAGGCCTGTCCGAGTTGGACGATCGTGAAGTGGAAATGATCGAAGCCGCTCTTGCCGAAACGCGTGGACGGATATCGGGACCCACCGGCGCAGCCGCGAAGCTTGGCATACCACGCCAGACGCTGGAGTCGAAGATCCGACGGCTTGGTATCGACAAGTATGGCCAGAAGAGACCCACCCCTTAAGTAGCGATTCACCTTGACACGCACTGCTTATTCTTCATCATTTTGCTGAGCACGCGGCGCGATTCCGATGCTGCACCTTCTTTCCTCTCAATGGTTTTCATATGGCGAGCCGGTTGCATTGTTGTCTCGCGTCGGTGTTCAACCGAAGAAGGAGAACGACAATGACACAAACAACAACAACTTTAGCGATCGTTTGGCGGAATCCGAAACCACCCCAACATCGGCGACGTTGGGAGCAGATCAAACTGGACTCAGAAACGACTCAATATGTGGTCCAGGAACTGGTTTCTAGCTCGGGCGGTTCGTTCTGGACCGCTATGTCAAGCTTGGAGATTATCGCCGGCGGTCGCGCTGCCTAGCCCTGCGCAGTGGCTGAACCTGAACACCTAGCCCTAATCGTCTCTGTAATCCGGCCGTGGCCCCCCAGCCGGCAAGCTCCCTTGTTCCCGATCTAACCATCTTCAGATCCCTCGCCATCGGTGAGCGGGTATGAGTCACTTGCATTTCCAAGTGTCTGAGAATAGCCCGTTGCTTAGGGTTCGTCATTTTGCCGAGCCTGCCACACGAGTCTGAATACTCCATCCCTTTCCTTTCAGTGGTTTCCGGGTGGCGAGTCGGTTGCATTGTTCTATCGCGTCGGTGGTCAAGGAGTGAGACCTCGACCAATTTCAAGGCAAAACTGGGGTGAGGATATGAATCAAGAATCAAGCTTGAATCTGGTAGATCGTTACGGAGAATCCCTGCACTCGAGTGAGGTCTTTAACCCCCGCGAACTCAAGTTCTGCGAAGGGTGCGGGCTCTTGTTAATTCGCTTGCAGGGATCGAAGGTGCAGTTTTGCGCTGATTGTGAGCGACAAATGGCAATCGCCGCGGGGAGACTGCAATGACGATACCTTCAAATAAACATCAGACCGCAGCGGTGGCTGCTCACAACCATCGGTACGGTCGTCTTTTCCAGGCCGTCATTCTCCGTGCCGTGCAGGACCTGGCGCAGAAGGAACACCAAGACGAAGCCCGGGAATGGTTGCTTTCTTCTGAGTCTGACTATGCCTTCGCCGTGGCCGGAATTAGCCCGGACAACGTACGTCAGCAAATGAGCTAGGACGGGGTGCCTATCGAATGGCGCGCGACATAGGTTCTTCTGCAGACGGTCTCGAGATCGTCATACACGAAGGGGAAGAAGGCATCACGATGCGATTGTGCGGTCGCCTCAACATAGATTCCTCGCCAGCCCTTCGCGATCGGCTTGTTGCCTCATTGCAGGCGCAATCGCCGCGATCCGTCATCGTTGATTTCAGCGATGTCTCTTACGTTGATAGCTCTGGCATTGCTACCTTGATCGAAGGACTCAAAATGGCGCGCCAAAGACAGACGATATTGTGCTTGCGTGGGCTGCGAGGTCGTCTCCTTCATTTGTTTGAGGTTACTGGAATGTCCACCTTATTCGAAAAAAGCGGCTGTGGAAGTGCTTCATCGGAGTCGAAGGTGTGCTAATGGCAAATGTCCTCGAAGACGTGGGAAGAAGGACCCTCAACGAACTCGATTATGTCGGGAGCCACCTCCTAAGTTCCGCGGCCCTGACACCAGAGTCTGACGATCTATGGTAGGGGGCATCTGCCCATAAGAAATTGGTGATAGATCGGCGCCGAGGGCGTTCTCGTCTGCAAAGCTCACCGCGCATGGCGCGCTAGATCCACCCTCGCTGGAACGGTAACGGTCCTTTCGCACGCTTGACTTCCGCTATCCTGAGTGCCCTCGCTCTTGATTCGATAAACGATTCTTCCGGTTTCCCAAAGTCGCACCGCAGGCTGAATGCTCATCTTTTTGCCGAGGGTGCGGCGTCACTCTGAAAGACCAACACTTTGTTTTCAATGAGCTGCAAATGGCGGCCTGCCTGCATAAGCGAGAGTGCGAACTCGCCGCTTCGTACACAACGAGGAAAACGCAATGATGCAACGAGTCTTAATGATAACGATTGCCCTCGCGCTGCTTATCGGGTGTGCTCTCGGGCAGAGTACTCCAGAACCAACTGGATGCATTCGTGGTGTGGCATTCACGACTGAACAGGATCAGGCACGCCTGGTCGTACCTGGTACGAAGATCTTGCTGGACGGCCCCGTGCATCTTGAGGCCGAGAGTGACGGCCAAGGGACGTTCGTGTTCAACTCGGTGCCTGTTGGTTCCTACACGCTTACCGCAGAAGCACCTGGCCTGACTGCAACCCAGAACGTCGACGTTCGATCCGCCTCGGTTTCCCAATTAGACCTCGAAATGAAAGTTCAAGTCGTGGCTGAGTCGACGACGGTGACGGCCAGTGCAGAGACCGTGGATACAAAAGAGCCGTCAGGCACGAGCACAGTGGGCGAATCTGCCGTTGAGCACATGCCAAACATTGACGAACAGTTCCAAAGCTTGCTCCCACTGGTTCCTGGTGTCGTTCGTGGCCCGAATGGCTTGATCAACATGAAAGGCGCTCAGAACTCCCAGAACGGATCGCTGGTCAACAATGCCGATGTTACCGATCCGGCTACAGGTACGAGTGCGATCAATATTCCGATTGACGTGGTGTCGTCCATTCACGTGATTTCAACCCCTTACGATCCCGAGTACGGCAAATTCACTGGCGCGGTATCGAACGTCGAGACACGGTCGGGAGACTTCAATAAGTTTCGTGTGTCTGGACAGAATTTCCTTCCCCGTCTGCGCCGAATCGATGGCTCAATCATGGGCATCGCCGCCGCTACCCCCAGGATCACCATCTCGGGGCCACTTGTGAAGGACCGGGTCGCGTTTACGCAGTCATTTGAATATCGCTATGAACGAGATCCCGTGGATAGTCTGCCCCCGCTGCAGAGTTACAACCGGTCGGAAACTTTCAATTCGTATACACAACTCGATGTCAACATCAGCCAAAAACAAACGGCTAGTGCATCCTTTGCAATCTTTCCTCAGCATCTCGACTACTACGGGCTGAACACGTTTACGCCGCAGGCCAGTACGCCAGACTTGAACGAGCGCGGCTATCAAGGCTACCTGCAGCACCGGTACGTCACGGATGCTGGCGATCTACTGACTTCGCAGCTAAGCGTAAGAGAGTTTGACGCCGACGTGGTACCGAATAGCACTGGCCCCTATCGGCTTCTCATCGAAACGACGGAGGGTGGCTATTTCAATCGCCAAAACCGCGATACAACCCGTACCGAATGGGAAGAGATCTTTCGATCCCATCCGCACCATCTCTTTGGATCTCATGAGCTCACCGCCGGCGTGGACTTCGCTCACAGTTCTTACGATGGCCGCCAACAGTTTCTTCCGGTTCAGATTGTTGGTGTCGCGGGATATCCGTTAGAGCAAATCACGTTCGGCCCAACCTCGACTTTCTCAGTTGATCAAAACGAAACGGCCTGGTTTGTCGGGGATAAGTGGACGGTTTCGAATCGCCTCATCTTCGATCTCGGACTGCGCTTTGACCGCGATTCAGTCACAGATGCTGTCAATCCAGCGCCTCGTGCCGGCTTCATTCTCGCGCTCACGAAGGACAACAAAACCGTATTGAAGGGCGGAGCCGGATTCTTCTATGACCGCGTTCCTCTCGACATTCCGGCATTTCCTGATCTGCCGTCGCGCACCGTGAATGCACTCAATGCGCTAGGCGGCGTTGTTAGCTCGACTGAATACTCGAATGTCATTCCCGATGGCTTGCGCAACCCGCGCAGCGAAGTTTGGAATCTCGAAGTCGATCGCGAAGTGACGAGTAACTTCCTCGTGCGTGTCGGCTACCAGCAGCGTAATACAGTGCACGAGTACTTCCTCAATCCGATCACATTTGGATCCACGGGAGACCTCGCACTCTCTGACCGCGGAAGTGATTCTTACAAAGAGTTTCAGATCACAGGCCGTTACCGCATTCACCACAGCACTCTGAACGCCTCCTATGTCCGTTCGCGAGCCTTTGGCGACCTTAACGACTTCAACCAGTTCTTCGGAAATGATCCTCAAGCGGTAATCGATCCCAATCAGAGGGCTCGTCTTAACTTCGACGCTCCGAATCGAATCCTGGCTTGGGGAGAGATTGCAGCGCCGTGGAAATTCACCATCTCGCCAGTCCTGGATGTTCACACAGGATTTCCATACTCGACCATCGATCAGTATCGCGAGTTTGTCGGACCAAGAAACGATTCCCGCTTCCCGCGGTTTGTTTCAAACGATGTGCAGGTTTTGCGACAGATCCGGCTACCTATTAAGGAGAAGCACGCGAAGATCGGGTTCGGAGTTTTCAACGTTTTCAACCACCCAAATTATCGGGATGTGCAGAGCGATCTCGACAGCCAGCGGTTTGGCGAATTCTTCAACGGCATAGGCCGAACTTTTCACGGCAAGTTCGTATTGGAGTTTTGAACATGAGACTGACCTTCAAGCATGCGTTTACGACTCTGGCGAGCGTACTCTTCGCCGCGACGATTACCTCAGCACAAACCAGCGGTCCCCTTCCTTCGGCACAGGATGTTGTTGCGAAGATGATGCAGTTTGACGCGCAACGACAGTCCGAATTGACCGGCTATAGCGCCACCCGCCGGTATGTTGCCGTGAACAAGAGTCGCCGCGCCGAGATGACGGTCCATGTCGAGTGCGCGAAGGATGGGTCCAAGCAGTTCACAGTCATCTCCGAAGACGGATCAGGTTCCATCCGCAAGCATGTGTTTCAAAAGTTGCTGAGCGAAGAAACCGAAGCATCTCGTCGAGGGACTCGAACCAGCACTCGGCTGATTCCCGCGAACTACGACTTCGAGATTGTTGGCAAAGAGACGCTCGAAACCGGCCCAGCATACGCGCTCACGGTTTCTCCAAAAAAGCCAACCAAGTATCAGATCGACGGCAAGATTTGGGTTGACGCGAACGACTATTCCATCGTCCGAATCGAAGGCCAGCCCGCGCGCAACCCTTCTTTCTGGGTCCATAGCGTTCATTTCGTCCACACCTATCAGAAGGTCGGACAATTCTGGTTCGCATCTTCAACCGACACGACGAGTGAGATCCGGATCTTCGGCGATTCGGAGCTCAAGATCGAGAACGTCGATTACAAGTTGACACCCTCGGGCAACTCAACCAGCACAACCATCGAAGCGGAAAACGAAGCGAGGCTGGCCCAATGAAGAAAGCTCACCTCGCTATCGCGTTTGTCGCGGTTGGCCTCTTCGCATGGGTCGTGGTCCGCGTGGGTATTTCAACACTCATGGATCAACTGAAGGCCATGCGAGTTGCGTTGCCGATCGTTCTCGCGTTGAGCCTCATTCGACTACTTCTGCAGAGCGTTGCCTGGTCCGCGTCGCTAAAAGGAGAGCAGGTTCACGTCGATATTCCGACATTGGCCGCAGCGAGATTGGGCGGACAATCCCTCGGATATCTCACAGTACTCGGCCCGGTGATCTCCGAGCCATTGAAAATCAAGCTCCTCGGTACGCCCACTGAGCCAACGGTCACGGCCACCTTCCTCGATGACGGCGTGTACTGGTTTACTTCGGCACTGCTGGCAATGGCCGGCATCGCAAGCGCCGCCATTGTCGCCGTTCATGGCGCTGTCTACCACTCAATCCCGGCGGTCCTCGCTCTTAGTCTGATGGTTGTTGTTATTACCCGTCGTAACCCAATTCTTTCAGGCGTAGTGCGCGCATTCGGCGAGAAGGTTCCATCCTGGCTGGCGCGGGCCGAGAAGTTCGAATCCTCGATTCGTAACTACCGGATCAATCAGCCTGTATTGGTGCGTCGAATGTTCTGGATCGACGTTGCTTGCCAGGTACTGATTGCGTCGGAAGTAGTAGTTGTCTTGTGGGCTCTTCACCTTTCCATTCATTTCTTCACGATTCTAGTCATCGAGGGAGTGACGCGCGGACTGAAGATGCTAAGCGGGTGGATCCCTGCACGACTAGGGTCCGACGAGGGAGGGGCTATGTCCGCATTTGCTCTGACCGGCCTCTCACCAGTACTCGGTCTGGCTCTAGCCCTGACTCGCCGCGTCCGCGATCTCTTGTGGGCGTTCATCGGAATTATTTTTCTGGCTTGGAATTCACGAGGGGCCAAGGAGTCACAAGACACAGCCGGGCCGATCACAACGATTTTGGCCGAGGAGGTTCTCTGATGCAGGCAGTGATAGCCATTCCAGAAATCGCCGGCCATCTGAGCGAGGCCCACGCGACCGACATGCTCATGCGGCCCGTCGCGGGTGTTCCTCTTTTGTTACGAACAGCATTGACGGCAGCGCGAGCAGGCGTCGATCAGGTCTTGCTGATTTGTCCGATCTCCCTCAGCGAAAGACTGTTGCAGCGCCTCACAGTAGAACTTGCGCTGCGGGGCGTACAGCCAACCGTCGCTAGAGTCGGCCAGTTCAATCCCGGGGCCCGGTCAGGTTGGGTGATTCTAAAACCGCGCCTCGAGAAGCAATTCGTTTGGCTGCCCTGGAATTGGGTGACGATCAAGCAGTCAATCAAGCAGCTGCCACTAGTGAAAATGGAGTTCGTAGACTGGAGCAAACCTGCTTTCACCACGTTGCACGAAGTGGATCGCGAGATTGCCTCCTCAATCCAGCCCGGCAGGAGCGCGGGGGGAATCGCTATCACCTCGCGCCAGAGCATCGCGGCCGCCGAGCGGTTCCTGGTTGCGAAGTCTGGAAAAGGTTCGGACGGCATTCATACTTCATTCAATCGCCGGCTCTGCCGGCCATTTGTAAGGTTGTTTTCTCACACTCGGATCACTCCCAACGCCGTCACGTTCGGCGGAGTGGTCATTTCCGTTCTGTCGGCTATCTCTTTTGCGCACGGAACGTACATCTGGTCGGTACTCGGCGCCGTGCTTTTCTACATTGCCGGCTTGTTCGACGAAATGGATGGCATGCTCGCACGAGTCAAGTTTGCGGAATCGCCAAGCGGAACCTGGCTGGAGGGAGCCGCTGATGGGCTTAGCTATCTTCTGCTATTTGGTGGAATCACCATCGGCCTGAGCCGGCGCTATGGCGTCATCGCTGATTGGATGGGTGTTGCCCTTTTGGCCGGCGCGGTTCTTGCACTCGTCACCACGTCGTTACAACGACGCCGCGCAACCAGCCCCGACCGGCCAAATGAGTATTTGGGTCGTTTCTACCAGTTGCTCGAGAAAGATTCAGGAAACTGGGTCTCCCGCATGGTGAGGCAGGTCCAATGCTTTCAACGGCGCGGGATATTGATTCATTACATCGTCATCTTCACGATTCTTGGCTTGTTGCCGCTCGTCTTCCTGCTGGCAACCATCGGTGCTCACGGGACCTGGATCTTGACGCTGTATTTCAATCGCAAGTTCTTTTCAACTTCATCTGGTTCAGAAGTGACACCCAACAAATTGAAGGAGGCATTATGAAGGCAGTTATCTTGGCGGCGGGACAGGGCACAAGGATTCGCTCTGTACATGGCGAACGTCCGAAGTGCCTGATCGAAGTCGATGGCAGTACGATTCTCGATCATCAACTGGAAGCGCTCTCGAAGGCGGGAGTCTACGAGGTCGCAATCGTTGTCGGCTACCAAAAAGAGCAGATCATCAATCACGTTAGAGTGCATTCTCATCGCAAGCAACGGATTGACTTCATTGAAAACCCGGCATATGCCCTTTGTAACAACATTTACTCTTTATGGCTGGCGCTCGATTGGGTCCGTGGAGATAATTTCATCGTTCTGAATGCCGACGTCATCTTCGACGCAGACGTTCTGATTACGGCGACGCGTCCCTATGCCCCCATCTCAATGATCATAGACCCTTTGTGGCGCGATGAAACCATGAAGGTGATTATCGACGACGATCGCATCATCGAAATGAGCAAGAAAATCTCGCGGGAAGAATTCAGTGGTACTTATATCGGCATCACTGTGTTCTCAAAATCGGTTCAAAACCAGTTCTTCGGCAAGATGGACAATCTGATTGGCGCCGGCCGAGTCAACGACTTCTTCAACGTCGCCGTCCAAGAACTCGCAAACGAAGGAGTTCATGTCGGCTTCACAAGCACCGAGGGATCAGCTTGGGCCGAGATTGATGATCCGATTGATTTGATCTTTGCGCAGCAAAACGTCTTTCCGCAGCTGGCAGCGGCCGTGATTTGATATGGCAATCAGCGAAATCATCGCGGAGGACTTTGCCCCGAGCCAGTGGCTTTCGTGGCCGCGCAGTTCAATTCGAGTTGTAGATTGGAACATCGATCGCGGG
>Ga0335072_10002094_pt1 | contig 31492 bp, 42 predicted proteins | sample Lox_Sample_21_FD_206725 | JGI IMG/M metagenome (GOLD analysis project Ga0335072, IMG submission 206725) | Soil microbial communities from Loxahatchee National Wildlife Refuge, Florida, United States - Lox_Sample_2.1 | ecosystem: Environmental > Terrestrial > Soil > Wetlands | place: USA...
CAAATAAACGAAACGCGATTACACCGGAACGTATTCTGGGTAAAACATCTCGGCTCGCTTGAGTTTGCCAGCAAACCTATCAACACACGGTGTCGCGTTGAGTTGTGCTTGCCAACGCGCGGTCAGGCATGATTGCTTCAAATGCGCATACCGATGGTGTTGCTCTGTCCGCTGGTCGGGGTGGCGGCGTCACTGACGTCATGCAACCGGCCCGTCGACCATGCGGCGACTCCGGTCGTCTCGGCCCCTCGGGCCACCGGACCGGTGCAGCGGCTCAGCCAGCCCCAACAGAAGGTGGTCGCGGGTCCGGTGGACCCGGACAGGCGCGTGGGCGCAATCTTCATAAACGGTGGGCCCCTGCACGTTTGCACGGGTTCGGTCGTGCATTCGGCGGGCGGGAACCTGATGATCACCGCCGCGCACTGCCTGGCCGGAGCCTCTCAGCTGACCTTCGTTCCCGGTCTCATCGGCGACGGCGCGCCCACGGAGGTGTGGAAGGCCGATGCCGTCTACCTGGATCCGCGTTGGACTAACGGCAGGGATCCGCACGCGGATTACGCGATCGCAAGGGTCAGCAATGACGCCGGTACCTCGGTCGAGGCACACGTCGGCCTGGCGCTGACGCTGGGCACCGCACCTCCGCCCGGCAGCCATATCACGGTGATGGGGTATCCGGCCGGTATGGGTGGCTCACCCATCGGCTGTCAGACCAGCACGTCGGTCAACGACGCCGGGTTCCCCTCGCTGGTGTGCGAGGGGCTGGTGGACGGCACCAGTGGCGCGCCCTGGGTTAGCGGCACCACGCTCACCGGGCTGATCGGAGGTTTCGAGCGCGGTGGGTGCGCCGCGAACGTGTCGTACTCGGCCCCGTTCGACGCTCAAACCGCGCAATTGCTGGCCCGCGCCGAAGCAGGCGGGCCCGGTGATCCGGTGCCCAACGACCTCGACGACAGCTGCTGATCGGTCAGTGGCGGAACTGGCTGAGCGCCCGCATCTTGTTCGTCACGTCCAGGGCGGCGACCTTGTAGGCCTCGGAGAACGTCGGATAGTTGAACACCGCGTCGACCAGGTAGTCGACGGTGCCGCCGCAGCCCATCACGGCCTGCCCGATGTGCACCATCTCGGTGGCACTGGTACCGAAGATGTGCACCCCGAGCAGCTTGCGATCCTCGGTCGACACCAGCAGCTTGAGCATGCCGTAGGAGTCGCCGGCGATCTGACCTCGGGCCAGCTCCTTGTACCGCGCCACGCCCACCTCGTAGGGGATCGAGTCCTTGGTCAGCTCCACCTCGGTAGCCCCGACATAAGAGATCTCGGGAATCGAATAGATGCCGATCGGCTGCACGTCGGTGACGTGTTCGGCCGGTTCCCCGAACGCGTGGTAGGCGGCCAGGCGGCCCTGCTCCATCGACGTCGAGGCCAGCGCCGGGAAGCCGATCACGTCGCCGACGGCGTAGATGTGCTCCACCTTGGTCTTCAACTTGTCGTCGACCCAGATCCGCCCGCGACCCTCGACCTCGAGGCCGGCGTTGTGCAGGTCGAGGTGATCGGTCTGGCCCTGGCGTCCCGCGGAGTACATGACCGTCTCGGCGGGGATCTGCTTGCCGCTGGCCAGGGTTGTGCAAGTGCCCGCGGAGCCGACGTCGACCGCGGTCACTTCCTCGCCGAAACGGAATGTCACCGCCAAGTCGCGCAGGTGGAATTTCAGCGCCTCGACCACCTCGGGATCGCAGAAGTCCAGCATGTCGTCCCGCTTCTCCACGACGGTGACCTTGGTGCCCAACGCGGCGAACATGGAGGCGTATTCGATGCCTATCACACCGGCCCCGACGACGACCATCGAGGATGGCAGCGACTTGAGATCGAGAATCCCGTCGGAGTCGAGCACCCGCTCTTCGTCGAACTCGACCCCGGACGGCCGTGCCGGCCTGGTGCCGGTGGCGATGACGATGAATTCGCCGTTGACGGTGGTCATCTCGCGGCGGCCCGGGTCTTCGACGACGATGCTGTGCGGGTCGAGGAATCGGCCGTGCCCGATCAGCAGGTCGATTCGGTTGCGCATCAGCTGGTTGCGCACCACGTCGACTTCCTTGCCGATCACGTGCTGCGTCCGCGCCAGCAGGTCGGCCGGAGTGATCCGGTCTTTCACGCGGTAGCTCGCGCCGTAGAGCTCGCGCTGATTCATGCCGGTGAGGTAAAGCACGGCCTCGCGCAACGTCTTTGACGGGATGGTGCCGGTGTTGACGCAGACACCGCCCAGCATCCGGCCGCGCTCGATGATCGCCACGGACTTCCCCAGTTTGGCCGAGGCGATGGCGGCCTTCTGGCCGCCCGGTCCCGAACCGATGACGACGATGTCGTACTCCTGCATCGAACCCATGGGATAGACGATAAGGCCCACAGTCGAGACTTTCTCCACAGACGACTGGCCCGATTGCCTTGTGCGAGCACGGCTTGACGGTGGCGGCCGTCAGCGTTGGGCCCATGACGACGCATCAAGGAGATCATCAAGGAGAATTTGACCTGAAACGCCCCGGCGCACTGATCGCTGCGCTACCGGCCGTTCTCGGCTTCGTTCCGGAAAATTCATTGGTCTTGGTGTCGTTGGACGACGGCGAGCTGGGGTCGGTGCTGCGGGTCGATCTCTCCGACGAACTCGTCGACGGGGTCGGGCGTCTCGCTGAAATTGCCGCTGCGGCCGCGCCCGATGCCGCGATCGCGGTGATCGTCGACGCCGACGGCTCGCACTGTCCGCAGTGCAACGCGGAATACCGGCAGCTGAGCACGGTGCTCACCGAGGCGTTGTCGCGCCACGACATCGTGCTGTGGGCCGTGCATGTGGTGGATCGGGTGGCCCTAGGCGGGCGCTGGCACTGTGTGGACGGCTGCGGTTCGGGCGGCGCGGTCGATGACCCGTCGGCGTCGCCGCTGGCCGCCGCGGCGGTGCTTGACGGCCGGCGCCTCTATCCGCGCCGCGCCGATTTGCAGGCCGTCATCGCGGTCGATGAGCGGGCGCAGCGCGCCGAGTTGGCGATTGCGGTTTCCCGGCAGGCTGCCGCCCGCGAGGCCGCGCAGGACGCGGATCCAGCGGGCTGCAGTCGTCGCGATGTGGAGAATGCGATGGCCGCCGCCGCCCGGGTCGCCGCCTGCCAATCACTGTCCGACGCCGAGTTGGCGGAATTGGGCTGCGCGCTGACCGACACACAGGTGCGCGACATCCTGTATGCCCTTGCGGTCGGCGAGAGTGCTGGCGAAATGGAGTCACTGTGGGCGGCACTGGCCCGCGCCCTGCCGCTACCGTGGCGGGTCGAGGCGCTGGTATTGCTCGCGTTCAGCGCCTACGCCCGCGGCGACGGGCCGCTTGCCGGGGTGTCGCTAGAGGCCGCGCTGCGGTGCGCACCCGACCATCGGATGGCGGGCATGCTGGACACCGCGCTGCAATCTGGTTTACGGCCCGAGCAGATCCGTGAACTGGCCGGCACCGGATACCGGCTGGCGAAGCGACTCGGGGTGCGGCTACCGCCGCGACGCGCGTTCGGCCGGCGCGCGGGCTAGCCGCACCATCGGGTAAGGGTGCGAATCAGACCTTCTCGACCTTGACCGCGTGCGCCATCTCGTGTGGCAGGGCGACGTTTTCGTGGCCCGGTATCAGGATCGTCACGCCGCCGCCGGCGGGGCTGGTCTCGACGGTCACTCGTGCGTTGGGCACCACGCCGGCGTCCTTGAGTCGCGTGATCAGGTCGATGTCGCCCTGAACATGCTCGGTGAGCTGCCGCACAACCACCGCCACGGGCGACCCGGCGGGCAACTCGGTCAACCGGACAAGGTCGGCGTCCTCCGCACCGGACTCCGGACCCACACCCAGGTCCAACAGGCCGGGAATCGGGTTGCCGAACGGGGAGGTGGTGGGATGGTTGAGCACCTTCACCAGGCGCCGCTCGACGTCCTCGCTCATGACGTGTTCCCACCGGCACGCCTCGGCGTGCACTTCTTCCCACGGGACCCCGATGACGTCGACGAGCAGTCGCTCGGCGAGACGGTGCTTGCGCATCACGGCAACGGCCAGCGCACGGCCCTTGTCGGTGAGCTCCAGGTGGCGATCACCGGCCACGTGAAGTAATCCGTCCCGCTCCATCCGGGAGACGGTCTGGCTGACGGTCGGCCCACTCTGGTCGAGCCGCTCGGCGATCCGGGCACGCAACGGCGTGACGCCCTCTTCCTCGAGGTCGTAGATGGTCCGCAGGTACATCTCGGTGGTATCAACCAGCTCGTTCATTCAGCACCCTCCGTCGCCGCTGAGTCTACTTGGCCAGCTGCGTGAATGGGTTCAACGCGTCCTAGGCAAGCAGTATGCCCGCCGCTGATGCGGCGGGCATACTGTCTGCTACCTGGCTCGGGTCAGGCGGCGCTAGCTCGCATACGACCGCAGCCGATCGGCGCGCTCTCCGTTGCGCAGCTTGGCCATCACGTCGCGCTCGATCTGACGCACCCGCTCGCGGGACAGACCGAACAACTTGCCGATCTGGTCCAGGGTGCGCGGCTGGCCGTCGTCCAGACCGAACCGCAACCGGATCACCTGATGCTCACGCTCGTCGAGAGTGGCCAGAACGCTGCGGATGTCGGTGTGCAGCAGCTCGGCGATCACCGCGTTCTCGGCCGACATCGCCTCGGCGTCCTCGATGAAATCGCCCAGCGGCGCTTCTTCCTCGGAGCCGACCGGCATGTCCAGGCTCACCGGGTCACGGCTGTGCTCGAGCAGATCGTTGATCTTGTCGACCGGAATGCCGGATTCCGCGGCCAGTTCGTCGTCGGTGGCTTCACGTCCCAGGTTCTGGTGCATCTCGCGCTTGATCCGCGCCAGCTTGTTGACCTGCTCAACCAGGTGAACCGGGAGCCGAATGGTGCGGCTCTGGTCGGCCATGCCGCGGGTGATCGCCTGACGGATCCACCAGGTGGCGTACGTCGAGAACTTGAATCCCTTTGTGTAGTCGAACTTCTCCATCGCGCGGATCAGGCCCAGGTTGCCCTCCTGGATGAGGTCCAGCAGCGGCATACCCCGGCCCGTGTAACGCTTGGCCAGCGAAACCACCAGGCGCAGATTCGCTTCCAGCAAGTGACGGCGCGCTGCCTCGCCATCGCGCACGACGGCCGCTAGATCGCGTTTGCGATTCTCGCCGAGGCGCTTACGAGTTTCCAGCAGATGCTCGGCATAAAGGCCAGCCTCGATGCGCTTGGCAAGTTCAACCTCACCCGCGGCGTTCAGCAACGCCGTCTTACCAATACCGTTCAGGTAAACGCGCACCAGGTCCGCAGCGGGGCTTTGAGCATCTAGATCGCCGTCAATCCTGCTGGTGGTGGCATTCGCCATAGCGACCTCCCGATTGGCTTGTACTGTCACGTGGTTTAACGACAGATCCGCCCTAGGAGTTCCCGCCGATTTGCCATCTCACACGACTTGACGTGCAGAAATGTGCTCAAGACCTGAGAATGTCCTGAGAAGTGCGTTCCGACCGCCGGTTAGGCGGAACCGTCGCCGTAGTGCGGCTCCGATTGCGGGTGCGGCCGGGCCTCTATCGCGGGCCGCTCGGCGGTCGGGAACAACGGAGTGCGGCGGCGCACATCGTCGAACCGGCGGGGCTCATTGGCACGGCGAGGTGGCCGGTCGTTGGCGATCAGCACGGCCATCCACGGCAGTGGCACCGACGCTGCCACGATCAGCAGTGAGATCAGGCCGTTGTGCCAGGCGCCGTAGGCCAGCGCGGCAAAGATGAGCGCCGGAACCCGGAACGCCATCAGGGTCAGGTATTTACGTACCCGGGCGCGATGCTGCTCTTCATAGGAGGGTTCCGCGGCGGTGATGAGCACCGGCCGGCCCTTGTTGTGGTCGAAGTCATCGAACCGGTCGTCGAACCCCGAATCGGAGCCGCGCTTCATTCCTCCACTGTCCCACAACCGATCGATTCCGGCTTAGCCGGTTCAGGACTCAGCAGTGCACAATGTCAGGTATGCAGACCCAGACGATCGAACGCACCGAGACCGACGAACGCGTCGACGACGGGACCGGCAGCGACACCCCGAAATACTTCCATTACGTCAAGAAAGACAAGATCGCCGAGAGCGCGGTGATGGGCAGCCACGTGGTGGCCTTGTGCGGTGAGGTCTTTCCCGTCACGCGGGCGGCGAAGCCGGGCTCACCGGTCTGCCCGGACTGCAAGCAGATCTACGACAAGCTCAAGAAGGGCTGATCAAGCCGGCGGCTCTGCCACCGCGGTGTTGGGCTGCGGTAAGGCCACCTCGGTCGATTCGGTGACCACCCCCGCGCGCGCCAACAGCCAGTTTCGTAGCCGGTGGGCGTGAGTAGCCGGCGCCGGGAATTCCTCCTGAATGGCGGCGTTGAGTTCGGCACCCAACATGATGGCGAAGCCGCCGAAGAACGCGAACAACAGGAACGCGATCGGGGTGGACAGCGCGCCGTAGGTGTAGCCGGTGCTGGTGATCCACGTCAGGTAAATCCGCAGGCACAGCGTGGCGATCACGAAGAACGCCGTCGCCAGTATGGCGCCGAACACCAGCCGATGCGTCGGCAGCGGTACCGGCAGCGACACCCGGTAGAGCAGCACGACCCCAACCATCAGGCCAAGAATCAGTGCGGGGTAATAGCCGTAGCGCAGCACGTTGGCCAAGCTGTAGGGGATATGCTCGCTCACCTTGCGCGGGCCCACCACCGTCACCGGCGCGGCAATCACCACGAAGACCAGCGTCACGATGTAGAGAAACAGCGCGAACAATCGCTGCCGCACCGGATGCCGCAGGGGAGACTGGTCGTGCGCCTCCACCACGGCGTCGACATATGACGAGATTGCCGACGATCCCGCCCACAGCGAGATCACAAAACCCAGCGACACCACTTCGCCCCGGGCGTTGGCGGTGACGTCGCGAATGGTGGGCTCGATGATCTCGTTGACGACGCTCGGAGAGAAAAAGCTGTGGGCCGTGGAGATGATGCTTTTTTCAATCGAGGGCAATGTGTCCCGGCCGAACAGCGGCGCCACGTAGGCCAAGCTGCCCAGCATTCCCAGCAACAGCGGTGGCAGGGACAGCGCCGACCAGAAGCCGGCCTCCGCGGACTCGGAAAAGATCGAGTCGTCCCAGCTCTTGGACACCGTCCTCAGACCGATTCGCCAGATGTGGTGGCGGGACGGCCTTGCGACCTGATCGCTCATAGGGATCCAGCATTACCGATAACTGACCCCACGACCCACATTGCAGGTGGGTGAGTTGGTGAATACCTAGCTTCCGCTGACCTCCAGCACGGCGGACAGCTCGCTCAGTTTCGCCTCGTGCTTGTTCGCGTGGTGCTGGCAGAAGAGAAGCTCAGCCCCGGAAGGCAGCTTGGCACGTACACGAGCCGCGGCACCGCAGCGATCGCAGCGGTCTGCTCTGGTCAGCTCGGGACTGGTCAAAGTTGCGTTCATGGCTTCTCCCATTTCTTCCTGCATTCACTGTCTCAGACGTATGTGGTTTTCGCGTTGTTCCCCGATCGTTATCGGGTGTGTCGTTTCTCACGGCGGTCTCACCCCCTTCAGACCGTCGCCTTAAGGTGATCGAACGTGACCTTCGCTCCCGACGTTTTGGTGCACTTGTGCGGCGTCGAAGAGTGGGCTCGTGCCCGCATTCGCGGCGATATTCGGCCCGGCGCGTCCGGTGCGGACGTCAAGAACCGGTTCATCCACCTATCGACGCCCGAGCAGGTACATCTGCCGGCCAACCGGCTCTACCGCGGTCGTGATGACCTGCTTCTGTTGGAGGTCGATCCGGCGCTGCTGGACTCACCGGTGCGTTGGGAGCCGGGCGTGCCAACCGACCCGGAGTCGATGTTGTTCCCGCACCTGTACGGTCCGCTCCCGGTGCGGGCTGTGACGAGGGTCACGGCCTATGTGCCGGCGCCGGATGGCACGTTCCCGCCGGTCGCGGGGCCTGCGGCGGGGGAGTCGACGTAGGCGTCGGCTTCGATCTCCACTAGCAGGTCGGGTGTGATGAGCGCCCCGACCTCGACCATCGTGGCCGCGGGACGCACCCCACCGAAGGCTTCTGCGTGCACCGCGGCAACCTCGCGCCAGCGCGCAATATCGGTTACGTAGATGCGGGTCCGGACCACATCGGTGAGCGCGGCGCCCGTTTGTTGAAGCGCAATCTCGATGCGGCGCAAAGCGTCTCGGGCCTGGGCGGCGATATCGCCGGCCGGTCCGGCGCCGGTTGTCCCGGCCACCGCCACGTGCGGGCCGACGCGCACCGCGCGCGAGTAGCCGACCACCGATTCGAATTCGGATCCTGACGAGACAAGTTTGCGGCTGGCTGACATGCGGTCACAGTAGCCCCGGGATGTAATCCGCACCGGTGTGCTCACGAAACATTGTGGCCAGCAGGTGATTTCGCTGTCTACCGGTGGGATGCCGGGTGCTCGGCGATAGCATGCTCGCATGACTACGCGCGGTATCTCCGAGGACGCGCTGCTCGCGCAGGAGGCGTATTTCGCGCGGGCCTTCGCCGACGGCGATCCTGGGATCGCGCGGGACCTTTATCAGCCCGACGTGGTGTACGTGAGCCCGACGGTGCGTCTCTTCGATTGGCCCGCCCAAATCGAGGGCATCGAGCACACGCTCGAGTTCATCGCACTCACCATCCGTGGCTGCACGGACATCCGCTACCAGGCCACCGAGCTTGCCATCGTGCCCGGCGCGGAGGTCGCGTTCGTGCGCGTGCAGTTCGACTGGACTTCCGGTGAGCAACGCCTGCGCTCAACGTATGTCGTGATCTACCGTTATCGCGACGGCCTGATCGCCCGACAGGAGCTCTATTACGACCCGAGCGGGACGTTGCAGCGACTCGGTTGAGGCTGGCTCGCATCGCCGGATGCGCACCGGCCGCGAGTCTGGGACACTCGACGGGTCATGAAACTTTTACCGGCAGTGGCAAGTGCCGTTGTCATGATCGGCATCGCAGCGCCCGCGCACGCCGATGACGGCGACGGCGGGGATGTCGGCAACGACAAAGATTTCCTCGCAGAACTCCGGCAGGTCGGTCTCACCTACCAGGACCCGAATAACGCGGTAGCAGCTGCCAAATCGGTATGTCAGCTGGTCGACGATGGAAAGTCGGCCTCGGAGATCATCACGGAACTGCGCAACCGCAATCCGTCTTTCCAGGGGTCAAGCGCCGCCAAGTTCACGGCACTCGCGGCCGCGCATTACTGCCCGCAGTACATGAGCGGCGGTGGCCTGCAGGACGGGGCTAGCGGCCGGCCCTAGGGTCGGAGTGCCCAGACGGGCCCAAGAAGGCCATTGAGTCGGTCAAAACGAGTGCCGCCTTTGCAATCTCCGGCCAGAATGCACTCCATGGGGATGAGTACGGGGGAGGCATTCTTGTCGGTCGATAGCTTGCACCGGAAGCCGTCACTCATGAGATTCGGCGTCCTGGGTCTCATTGTGGCGTTCGTTGGGGCGTACGCCGCGTCCGTTGCGCTGTATGCCACCAGCGGCATGTCCGACCGTCATGAGACTGAGAGCCCGACTGCGAGCGACGTGACCGGGGTGACCGGGGTGACGTTGAATGTGGAAGAGGTTCAGTCGAACTACAGCGTGCTGTCAGCCAACCTGATTTTTTCCCCCGGATCCGACCTTTTGGATCCGCAAACTCAACATCTCAAGGAAGACCTCAGTCTTCGAGTCAGGTCCGTGGCCACGCCCGTCCGCCGGACGTGGGTGAAGGGCATGCTTCCCGGGATGTTTCCGGTCCCGCTGACCCTGGCCGGTGAGATCAACGATTGGCCCTTCGATCGCTACCGTACGGGGCCCGTCGAGATCGAACTCATCCGCGGCGGCGCTGAGAACGCGGAAAAGGAGAACACGATCGGGTCCTTTCCCCAACGCGTGCCGGTGACATTCGTCGACCATATTTCGGGCTGGGACATCAACACCACCAGTGATGCCGATGGTCTCGGCCCGTATCAATTGAGTTTGCGGCGGTCTGCCAGCGCGTTGGCGTTCGGCGTCGTCATTCTCGGCGTTCTCATCGCTATCGCCGCCGCGGGCATCGTCGTTGCGGTCCAAACGCTCCGTAACCTGCGACCGTTTCAGCCGCCGATGACAACGTGGTACGCGGCGATGCTCTTTTCGGTGGTCCCGCTGAGAAACGCGCTTCCGGGCTCGCCGCCGTTCGGCGGCTGGGTCGACATCACGATGGTGCTCTGGGTGCTGGTCGCGTTGGTGATCTCGATGCTGCTCTACATCGCCTGCTGGTGGCGGCATCTGAGACCCCACGACGAGAAACCAGCGCCGATGTCACCGTCTCCCGGCTGACACGCTTGCCGAATCTGCACAGCGCAGTGATCGCCCGAATCCCTTGTCACACAGCGGGGTCGGCGAACTCTGTGGTGGCCCCGAGTATCTTTGACTCAGCTAACTCGCTCGAAGACATCACTGTCGCCGGTAAAGCCACGGCGTGGGTACGGCTCGGACGGTGCTACCTGCCGGCAGGGCTTCGCCGCGTTGCCCGAAGATACCGATGCTGTGCTTGTCCACGCCGAAGCCGGCCACAAGATACCGGCGGGATTGCACGGAACGTTTGGGCCTGCGTCACCGATCCCTGGCGCACCCGCGCTCGAGTGACGTTTCTCGGTGAAATCAAGAATCGAGCTCACACCGACGATGCTCAACCATGCCGGATGGCGCGGCACGAGTAGTTGGCTACTCCTCTTTCCCACTCGTTCTGCGAAACACCTCATTCCGGCGAAAAACTAGGAGACCAAGGCGACTAACCGCGAAAGCCTCTGCCTCGCGACGGAGACCCGACGACGCTCGCCGGCGCGTGACCCGCACCCGCTGCCCCGCCCGCAGTGGTGCCTCCCGATGAGATTCCTAAACGCGCTCGGCGGTCATGTTGATGTCAAGTGTGCCCTGGCATGGGCCGCTCAGGATGTCGGTGTGCATGGTGCCGGAAAGTGACCCGTTGGGTTGGGGCGTGTAGCGGGTTTGGCCTCGGGCCGGACTCCATTGGATCGAGGTGTCGGGCATCATGCAGTCCCATTGGAAATCGCTGGCTTGTGTCCATGACGACCCATCCCAGGTGAATTGAACCGGTTGCGGAATCGTCGGGTTCCTCGGCGGAGGGCCTCCGACGATCGTGGCAATGCACTTTCCGCTCGCACAGCTCGAACGGAATGTATAGGTATCGGTGTACTGCACCTCGGGCTGGCTGGCCGCCACGCTCGTCCCGTCCTTTGGACCAACAATGAACGTGATCGCGTACTGGCCGTTCCAGGAGGGAGGATCGGCCGAGGCAACTAAGGGTAGCGACAGGACGATCGCGAGCGGCACGGCGTACAAACCGATGCGACTGATCAGGCCGTCTGGGGCCATCGGCTCCTCCTCTGGGTCCGCACCCCATCTACATACTGTTATGCCGCGGCCGTCGCCGACAAGCTGGTCCGGCCGGCGGCTGCGGTTTTTTTCACGGCCAGGGGAAGCCGGGCGCCGGCGGGGGCACTTGGGACTGATCAACTTCGACAAAGTTGTACACCGGACCCGACGGGGCGCGAACAACCGTAACGGCGAACCAATGGCATACGCTCAAGTCCGTTCCTGGCGGAACCGGAACCGTGTACTCCCAATGTCCTGGGCAGTAGTGCCAATAGGACGGGCCGGCCTGGGCCGGTGCGGCCAGACCCAAGCCGGCGACCGCGACGCCGCCCGACATCAGCGTCCCGACGATCATCTTCTTCAGGATGTGGGGCGTCATGTCTTGTTTCCTTGGTTCATCGCGCCTCCCGGGGCGCCTGTTGGGTAGTGTGCGCCTGCGGGGCGCTCGGAACGGTGGGAGTGCTGCGTATTTGTGCAGGTGAATATGGACACCGCCGCCGCTGCTACCAATCCCAACATTCGGACTTATCCGTGGAAGTTCGGATCTGGGTGCGGGGGGACGGGGCAGAAAAAGAGGCCGCAGTTGAAACCCGATGGATTATCAGGAGGTGGGTTATCTCCCTCCCAAGCGCTCGAGCCCTGCAGCGTTCGCTGCCCGTTGACAATCTTGAAAACGTTGCCGTACCCGTAGGACACGCGGTACCAGGTATGGCAAACGCTCATGTCCCAAACATATTGGTTGCCAAATCTATTCGGACCTATCGGGTCGTCCATGGATTGTCCTGGACACCATGTATACGGACCGCCATTGGCGTGGGCAGTTCCCGCGCCCGTTCCCAAACCGGCTAGGCCAACACCGCCGCAGAGCAGCGCGACGGCCGTGATCGTCTTGAACATGTGGGAGATGCACATGCTTTCTTTCCCTTACTTTGGTGAACCGTCCGGCTGTGCTGCGACCGTCATGGCGGTAAGTGCGTGATGCGCTGACTGCTACCGATCCCAAAACCTGTCGCGCAAGTTGACTTCGCGCCCGGCTCGTCTGCAGAGAAACGTCAGCTAGCAACCCAAGGCGCACATCGCGGCATCGTCGGGACCACCGGCTTCGGCGCGGGCCAGTAGCGCTGCGGTGCGGGCGGTAAATGGCGATGAGTACGACACCTTTGCCGTGAACCCGCCGCGCTCGTAGCCGCCGGTCACCCCCGTGACCATCGACCCGTTGATCCACGGCGAGCCACTGGTCCCGACGACCAGGCCTTTGCACCGGAACGTGGGGAAGGTACCCAGGGTGATCGTCGTGCTGGTCTGACAGCCGATCGGCATGCCCCCGACGCCGAACGGATAGCCGATGATGCCGATTTGCGTACCCGCTGGGGGCGCTGTGCCCAGCAACAGTGCAGAGCCGACCTGCGCCTCTATCGATCCGCCGCCGGCGCGGCTGACTCGCGCAAAGGCGTAGTCGACGCGCGGGTCTTTGTTACTGACCCAAAGTGGATCGAGGTAGACGGCGTCAATCGTCCAAATGTTGGACGGTGGAGCCGTTTTGGCGAAACCGGGAACGAAGGTTGTCGTAAGATGCGAGGCCAGGCAGTGCGCAGCGGTGAGTATCAGGTTTCCCCCGTACGAGTGCACCACCGAGGCTGTGCAGGTGTGTATGTTAGTGCTGCCGTGGAAGATTGGGCCCACCCGTGGGTCGGGGTTGACCGGAACTGCAACGGGGATTTCGTTGGCGTCGACAACCTGTATGCGAAGGGGGGCGCTCACTGGATCGGCGGGTTGCGCGCAGGCCGCCAGCAGCAACGCGAGGGCCAAGACGACCGCCACGATACGCACGAGCCTCATGATGACCGACAGCGCGCCGTTACCTGCGCATTTAGCGTCGCGAGTCGCCTGGCCCGTCCGATTTCTGATAGACGAGCCAGCGCAACTCGATCGGGGACTCCTCACGCTCGACGTCGAACACGTTCAGGCCACCGGCCCATGCCTCGAACCAGTTTGTGGGCGGCCAAGCGGCCTCGGGCAAGTGGGTTTTCTCGTACTCATAAGCCGAGTCGTCGGCTACGCGCTCGAGCGGCAGCCCGGCCACTGCGGTCGCCATTTCGTCCCGGATGAAGATCGTGGTGTAGGCCTGCTGCCCGAGTTCCCGCACGGCGTTGTCGGGCGTGTAGCCCGGATGCGCCAAGAAGGTGTTGAACACCAAGCGTCCGCCGGGAGCCAGGCAATCCGCGGCGAGTTGGAACATGCCGCGCAATTCCTGCGTCGTCCGGAAGTCGGTCACCACCTCGGAGAGCACGATCAGCTGGTACTCGTCGTGGACATCCTCCATGGCGGTGAAGACGTCGCTCTCGATGACACGCACGCCGAGCGATTCGCTTTCGGCCTCGGTGCGAATGATGTCGGCGAACTTCGGCGCCATCTCGACCGCGTCCACGGGGTGGCCGCGTCGCGCGAGGGCCAGGGCGTTGCGCCCGGTTCCTGCGCCGACGTCCAGCACCCGATGGGTGGTCGGGTCGGCCGCTTCGCAAGCCAGCGCCAACACGCGTGCATCCGGTTCGTTGCCGAACAGTGGCGCCGGGCGGACATCAACCCAGTGGTCATATTCAGCCTCGATCGTCCGCCATCCGGCTTTCACCTGGTAGTTCAGGCCCGACCCGCCGGGAAGGCGAAACGAGATGACGATCTCCGAACGATGGGAGGCCTTGAAGGCCTGCGCCAGCTCGGCCTGTAGCACCGTCTTGAGTTGCAAAGATTGTGCCAGCGTGTACGGAACGCCCAGGCTGGCACAGATGTTGTTACACAACAAGACGTACTCGTCGATCAAGCTGGGAACGGCCGGTACCGCGATTGTGCCCTCGGCCACGGATCGGTCATGCCACCGCCTGACCATCGCTTCGTGCAGAGTCGACGGATTGAACGATCTGGGGGGCGGATCCTCCACCAGACTCTTCTACCGGACCCGGCCCGCTTTGCGCCAGCGATCGCACAATGGGGCGAGACCACCCCCGGCGTTTTCGCAAACGAATTTTCGTCTACACCTGTGAGACAGGCATTTTCGTGGGCGAAGAAAGCCGCATGCCCCGTAATCGGATATTTCAAGGAGGCTCGTTGATGACCACCTCGAAGGAACTGATTGCTCTGGAAAAACGCGGATGGGAGGCACTCGCGACCAGCAGCGAAGCTGCCGCGGAGTTCTACCGACAGGTCCTCGATGACGACATCGCGATGGTGTTTCCGGGCGGCATGACAGTTTTCGACCGCGATGCCGTCATCGCTTCCGTGGGCGGCGAACCATGGTCGTCGTTTGACCTAAGCGACATACACGTGCGTAGGCCCGTCCCCGACGTCGGCATCGTCACCTACCGCTCGACATCCCGACGCGGCAACCAGCCCCCGTGCAGCGCGCTCATCACCAGCTTGTACACGCGGCGAAGCAATGCCTGGAAGCTGACGCTCCACCAGCAGACCGTCGTCTAGCGGCGGCGCGCAGCGACGAACAGAACGGTTTAGTCCATGTCGACTTAAGGCCGTGGCGCGTAGCCTGGCAGTCGTGCCGACCCGTCAAGGTCTGCAAGTACGGCATGCCCGAATGCGTGCTGTGGAATTGACTCGGAGGGCGTCGCAAATGATGGCTGGAGGATAAATGAGCGCCTATCAGATCGTTGTGGTCGGCACCGATGGCTCGGACTCGTCGCTGCGGGCTGTGGACCGCGCAGCGGCGATCGCTGCGGATCACGGGGCGAAATTGATCGTTGCGACGGCGCATCTCCCCGTCCCCGAGGAAAAGGGCCGCTACGCCATCCCGCCGGGGAGCGACCACGGCCAGGACTACCGGACGGTGGGCGAGGCCCCCTTCTACGGGATCCTGCAGAACGCCAGGGAGCGGGCGCACCAAGCCGGGGCCAAGAACGTGGAGGAGAAGTCGATCGTCGGTGCCCCCATCACCGCGCTGGTGCACCTGGCCGAGGAGGTCCATGCTGACCTGCTGGTCGTCGGCAACGTCGGACTCAGCAGCGTCGCCGGGCGGCTGCTCGGATCGGTCCCATCCGAAGTCTCCCGCAGGTCCACGACCGACGTGCTGATCGTCCACACCACTGGCTGACCTAGTTGAAAGTTGTTGCGCCGCTTTGAGCCACCGTCCGCCGGACGCGCTCGTTGCCGAGAAGCGGGACTTGCGCACTCCTGCCTAGCGTCGCCGCAGGCGCGACATCGAGACCATCGACTCCGCTCTCAAACCTGTTGTGCTGCAATCAGCTTGCGTGTGCGAGCCCCACGATGGTTCGCTCGGCGGGGAGGTCGAATCCCGGCGCATGTGAGACTCGCGTTGTCGTGTGCGAAATCCCGCCGCGGCCTTCGGCTCGTCCGGATGGTAATTGGTCGAGATTTGCGTATCCTCTGGTCAGAGGAGGTTCTTTCGGCGCACCCGGCACGCGGACGGGAGCTTTCCCGTGGGAAATCACGCGGCATTGTGGGAAATACTGACGCATGCCCACGAAGAACAGACGGCCCACCCGCGTGTGGGCAGTGGAGTACACCACCGTCGAGCAGCGGCGCCGCGTTGCTGTCATGGACAGCGCCGACGAGGCTCAACACTGGATCGACAACCTCAACCACAGCAGCGTCGAGGCCGATCCGATTCTGCTCCGCACCAATGCACGCTTCGCTCCTGTCGACGCATCATGGAAGCGATTCGGTCGATGGCTGTATGGCGGCGGCGAGTGATCCAGCAGGCCCGCAAGCGCACCCGTTGGGAGAACGTGATTCTTGTGGTGGCGATCATGGTGGTGGTGGCCGGTGCCACGCTGTTTATTTCAGGCGCAAAACTGCTGTTCAGAACAACTAAACGGAATGTCGCTCAGTCCAGCTCCCTCGAAGACAGCACGGCTGCCGCCAATGCCATGGCGAAGTAACCCCACCGAGGCGCTACCAGAGAATGGGGGCGGAAATATTCGAAAGGTCGCGATCGGTCGCGCGGGGTACCCCGCCTACGCTGCCCCCAGCGGTAACGACAAGGTTGGTCCCCACCTTGTAGGGAGGTCCGCTGATCGGTTGGACAAACGCGGAGTACGCGCCCGGCGGCACATCATAGAGATACTGCAGGCTATATGGGCTGTCGGTCCGTGAAGTAGGCGCGACCTTAAGCTGGGGCGCAAACACGTTGACGCACTCCGCCGTCGCAGGCGTCACGAACACGCTCACAGTAATATCTTGATCGGTCTCGTTGGAGAGGGTGAACTCGATGCCGGCGACTGTTCCGATGGCATCCACAAGCATCCCAGGAGGGTCGGACATATCGCTACTCCTTCGATTCGATAACTCGGTCTTGGATTTTCAGACGGTCCGTCGAATTCGGGGGCCGCGGGTTACCGATCAATGGTCAGCGCTAAGACGCGCAACTGACACGCGTAGTTGACTACTCGAGTTTTGCGACGTGTAACGCGCTGCGTCCGCCAGCGCCGGCGGTTTAGCTCTCCCCGCGACCTTTCTCTGGGTCGATGTGCCAGATCCAGTTGCCGAAGAGGGGCCTGTCAACGGCGACGGCACCGAGGGGAGCGATGACGAAGACAGAGAGCAACGTCCATATTGTTGTAGCCATTAGTTACTCCTCTCCGCAGCTTCGGTTCCCCCGGCTTCTTTGCGAGGTTCTGCTTGCGGTTCATGCTTTTTGATGGTTCGCCGCCCGACCGGCACTCAGAAGAGGTCTTGATGTTGTTGGGTCACAAAGCTCGTTTGTGCCTGGCCTCTGGCTTGTCCGATGGTCGCCCTTCCGCGATCTGCACGCCCCCAGCGCTGGCGCTTCAGCCCGCACCCCACCGCCTCTTGAAGAACACCTTGAACTGGGCGGCAATGGCGACCGCGGCCAAAGCCAAACCCGGCCACAGCCAGATGGTGTCCCACGTGAGCCAGATGCTGTCCGTCACGGTTTCTCCTCGGGGTGGTGTTGATGGCCTGTCTCGCCATCTCAAGAAGCAGCGTCGCAGCACGCGGCCGGGCTGTCTGTCCGCTGCCCGGCCATTACAGCGGGTAAATCACCGTCCCCCGATCGGGGGACAGTGCCACGCCATCACCGCCTATGCCCGCGGTGTTTGACGCCGGGCGCCGAGCGTCCATGTCAGTTCCCGTGAAGCAACAACTCAAATGCGCGAGCACGCGTGTGCGCGTGGAGACCGATACCGAAGCGCTCTTCGGCACGGTAGGTCACGGCGTTATTCTGGAACTCCCAGTCTCCGTAGGGGTTCGCCATAACCTCCATTGCTTCGCGAATCCAGACCGTAGCGCCGATCTTGCTGTCGAGCACGGCGGCCTTGCCGGCAGGGCATTGGGTCGAGGTGACTACGCGGATTCCGAAGATGTTGTCGACACCGCCCAAAGGGTTCGGATCATTCGGGTCGACGACATGGGAGCCGAACGTCGTCTTGAGCCGACGAATTGTTAACCAGTCGCTGGGATTCAGAATGATCAGGTCGGTGTCTGTGTAGGCCCTGCCCACAAAATCGGCGGCATCGGGCTGCCGGGTGAGCCTTCAGCGACCGCGGCCGGGGTCGTGTCGCTCAGTCCAGGTAGTCGCGCAAAACCTGGGAACGGCTGGGGTGGCGCAACTTTGACATTGTCTTGGACTCGATCTGGCGGATGCGCTCCCGCGTCACGCCGTACACCTGCCCGATCTCGTCCAGGGTCCGGGGCTGGCCGTCGGTGAGCCCGAAACGCAGCCGTACTACCCCGGCTTCGCGTTCCGAGAGCGTCTCCAACACCGACTGCAGCTGGTCTTGCAGCAATGTGAACGACACCGCGTCGACGGCCACGACCGCTTCACTGTCTTCGATGAAGTCACCAAGCTGGCTGTCGCCCTCGTCGCCGATGGTCTGGTCCAACGAAATGGGCTCGCGCGCGTATTGCTGGATTTCGAGCACCTTTTCGGGCGTGATGTCCATTTCTTTGGCCAGTTCCTCAGGCGTGGGCTCGCGGCCCAGATCCTGCAGCAGCTCGCGCTGAATGCGGCCCAGCTTGTTGATCACCTCGACCATGTGCACCGGAATGCGGATGGTGCGGGCCTGGTCGGCCATGGCGCGGGTGATGGCCTGGCGGATCCACCACGTTGCGTAGGTGGAGAACTTGTAGCCCTTGGTGTAGTCGAACTTCTCGACCGCACGGATCAGGCCCAGGTTCCCTTCCTGGATCAGGTCGAGAAACGCCATGCCGCGGCCCGTGTAGCGCTTGGCCAGTGAAACCACCAGCCGCAGGTTGGCTTCCAGCAGATGGTTCTTCGCGCGGTCGCCGTCGCGGCAGATCCACATCATGTCGCGGCGCTGGGCGGCAGGCAGCTTGTCGCCGCGCTCGACCAGCTCCGTCATCAGCTGCGTGGCGTAGAGGCCGGCTTCGATGCGCTTGGCCAGCTCGACCTCTTCCTCCGCATTAAGCAGCGCCACCTTGCCGATCTGCTTGAGGTAGGCGCGAACCGAGTCCGCGGAAGCGGTGAGTTCGGCATCCTTGCGGGCCTGACGCAATGCCTCGGATTCGTCTTCGTCCCAGACGAAATCACCGGAGGCCTTGTCCTTTTCGGTGGGCTCGGCGATCTCCTCGTCCTCATCGGCGGGTGCCGCGGGGGTCACTGCGGCCGGGGCGGCTGCGCCGTCCTCGGGGTCGCCGGGCTCGAGGTCGGCCTCCTCGCCGTCGGGCGCGACGTCTTCCTCCAGGTCGTCCAGATTGAGGTCGGCGGCGTCGATGTCGATGTCGTCGCCAGGCTCACTGAGGTCGGGTTCGGCGTCGAAGTCTTCGGCGGTGTCGGAGTCGATGGCCTCGACTTCGGGATCCTCCGGAGCGCCTTTCTTGGAGGCCGCTTTTGTCCCGCGGCCCGACGGCGCCTTCGCCGGCGCGCCCTTGGCCGAGGCGCGGGCCTTCTTCGTGGCACCGGTGGCCGCGGCGGCCTCGGTGTCCGTCGTGGACTTGGCGGTCCGCGCTGCGGCCTTGGTGGCCCGCTTGGCCGGCGCAGAGCCGTTGGCGGTCTTTGCCGCCGATCGCTTAGCGGGGGGCTTGGTGGCGGTGCGTTTCGCCGGCGCGTCAGTCGCCGGGCTGGTCTTGGTCGCTGCCACTTACACCCCTTCGGTTGGACTCACTTCCGGTGGGTCTGGGCATGGTGAACCGGAAAGTGTCTGCTATGTCGAATGTCGGCGTTGATCTCAGCGTGAGTGCTCGCACGCTATCAGTCGGGCGGTCGCCGAGGACCATTGTAACGACAGTGCGCGCTGGTACCGCCCTACCGGGCAAAATTCAGTGCGTCACGTCCGAGGTGGAGGCCATCGCCGCCCCGACGATGCCGGCGGTGTTGAGCAGGGCGGCGGGCACCACCGGAGTGCGGTTTTCCAGCAGCGGCAGCCATTTGTCAGCCTTGCGGCTGATGCCGCCGCCCGCGATGAACAGGTCGGGCCACATCGCGTTCTCGATGGCGACCAGCACCCTGGTCACCTGCTTTGCCCACTTCTCGAAGCTCCAGTCGTTCTTCTCTTTGACCGACGACGCCGCTCGTTTCTCGGCTTCCTTGCCGCCGACCTCGAGGTGGCCGAACTCGGTGTTGGGTATCAGCGACCCGTTGTGGATGACCGCTGACCCGATACCGGTTCCGAAGGTCAGCAGCACAACCAGGCCGGGTTTGTCCTTGCCCGCCCCATAGTGCTGCTCGGCCAGCCCCGCGGCGTCGGCATCGTTGAGAACCGTGACCTCCTGGCCGTTCAGCTCGGCACCGATGATTTCGCGCGCATCGGTCCCGATCCAGGACTTGTCGACGTTGGCCGCCGTATGGACGATGCCGTGGGTGACGACGCCCGGATAGGTCACCCCGAGCGGACCGGTCCACCCGAATCCGTTGACGACCCTGGCGATGGTCTTGGCAACAGCTTTTGGCGTAGCCGGTTGCGGGGTCAACAGCTTGATCCGCTCGCCGATCAGCTGTCCGGTGTCCATGTCGACGATTCCGCCCTTGATTCCGCTGCCACCGACATCGATGCCGAATCCACGACGTTGCGGCGTTCCAGCGGCCGAGCCGGTGCTGGGCGTGTCCGTGGTCGAGTCGGTGCTGGTCATCGAATCTCCTCGGCAAGACTTGGGCTGTGAGCTCACCTTAGCCCGGCGACGATGTCGCTTGGCGTGTCTGCGCGGCCGCGGCGACTGTGATGCGATAGATGCGTGACGCGGTACGACGACGACCCCGCGCCGCTGCGCTCAGTCGCCGAGACGCTGGCCGCCGAGGCCGCCGAATTCGTGCGCTCTCGGCGCGCCGAAGTGTTCGGCGCTGCCGCCGGTGCAACCGGCAGTGGGGCGGTGCGGTCGAAGAGCACCCCGACCGATCCGGTAACCGTGGTCGACACCGAGACCGAACGGCTGTTGCGCGACCGGTTGGCTCAATTGCGGCCCGGGGAGCCGATTCTCGGAGAGGAGGGCGGCGGGCCCACCGATGCCACCGATGTGGGGGCCGCATCCGAGGGCGCGCTCACCTGGGTACTGGACCCCATCGACGGGACGGTGAATTTCGTCTACGACATCCCGGCCTATGCGGTGTCGGTGGCGGTACAGGTTAACGGTGTGTCGGTGGCCGGCGCGGTCGCTGACGTCGTCGCCGGCCGGGTGTATTCGGCTGCGAGCGGCCTCGGCGCGCATGTCACCGACGAGAATGAGACGCACGAATTGCGGTGCAGCACTGTCGACGATTTGTCGATGGCGTTGCTGGGCACCGGTTTCGGGTATTCGAAGCGCCGCCGCACTACCCAGGCGGCGCTGTTGGCCCGGATCCTGCCGGTGGTCCGCGACGTGCGCCGTATCGGTTCCGCGGCACTGGATTTGTGCATGGTCGCCGCGGGCCGGCTGGACGCGTTCTACGAGCACCTGCAGGTGTGGGACTCCGCCGCGGGTGCGCTGATCGCGACCGAAGCGGGGGCGCGCGTGCTGTTGCCCGCACCGATCGGAGCTGTGGGCGGCGCCGGATTGGTGGTAGCGGCCGCCCCCGGAATTGCCGACGAGCTCGTGGCAACCCTCAAGCGGTTCAACGGACTGGAGCCCATCCCAGACTGAGCCCGGTGATTCGGCGCGGACGATCAGCAGCTGCTGGCGTGGATCTTTTGCAGCAGCGCGGGATCTGCCGGTTCGGAGGCGCCGGGCTTCAGGCCGGCCAGCACGGTGTCGATGTCGTCGTTGTGCGCCAGCCCGGAGAAGTCTGTGCCGACGGCGAGGTCGACGGTGTCGTCGGCGCGGTTGTCGTTGAACAGTTCGGTGCACGGCGCCACCAGCCACACCGCCGCCGCGGCGGCTTGCCCGGCCGTCCCGAACCGGATCTGACCTTGGCAGTTCAGCCGGGCGCCCGCGTAAATCGGATCGTTGGCGGCGGTCGGCGCGGCGAAGCCCAGATCTTTCAAGGCGCCGGCGACGTCGGCGGCCTGCCCGCCCCGGCCGCTGGCATTGAGGACGTGGACCTTGGTGTCGCCGAGTTTGGCGGGTGTGACGTCCGCCATCGCGGACCGCGACATCTGCTCACCGAGCTGCGGCGACGCCGAGCCCTCCTTCTCTGGGGGTTGATTGCAGACGGCGATCTCACGAACCTTCGCCGGTCGCGTCAGCGCAACGGTCCACGCCACGCCTGTCACCAACACCAGGAAAACCGCCACGACAATGGCCGGCCGGGGATTCCGTCGCCGAAAGGGCCGACCGTGCTTGTCAAAAGCGGTACCCTCGGTGATTTGTGCGACCACAGGTGCACTGTAGCCGCACACTAAACGCACTGTTTAAAGCCGAACACAGGGATCAATCCACGAGTGTGACGTAAATCACAACCCAATGGGCGGTGATACGGGCACGAATCGTTTGGTGGATGCGTTCGACGCTGGTACAAAGCGTTCCTTGAGGCAACGCGGGAACGCGGGCATAAGAGGGGACAGGACGATGCCTACCGACTACGACGCTCCACGGCGCACCGAGACGGACGACGTCTCGGAGGACTCGCTGGAGGAGCTCAAAGCACGACGCAACGAGGCGGCGTCGGCCGTCGTCGACGTGGACGAATCCGAATCCGCCGAGTCTTTCGAGCTGCCTGGCGCCGACCTCTCGGGTGAAGAGCTGTCGGTTCGCGTCATTCCGAAGCAGGCCGACGAGTTCACCTGCTCGAGCTGTTTTCTGGTGCAACACCGCAGCCGGCTCGCCAGCGAGAAGAACGGCGTGATGATCTGTACCGACTGCGCGGCTTGAGGCTCCTGAAGGTCAGCTGCGCAATGCCGACAGCACCCGCTCCGGGTGACGGCAGCTCACCAGCCAGTACGGCGTGGGGTCGTCTGGATCGTCGAGGACCACGAGAATCATCGGGCCGACCCAACCCCGGTGCAGCACATAGGCTGCCGGGTCGAGCTGGCGGCCCAGCGCCGCTGATTTTGCCGAGCGCCCTATTTCGGCGGACCGGGCGATCACGGTGACCGGTAGATGCGCCTCGCCCGCCCACAGTTCGACTCCGCCCGGGGCGGACGGGTCGGCGGTGACCTTGATCTCGATGCGGCCCAACCACAACAGCGCCGCGGATGCCACTGCGAACAGAGCGACAAACGGGAGCCACGCGGGTAAGGCGCGAACACCGAGGTTGACTTCGAAAGCGATGAGCCCGGCCAGCCCGAAACCCAGTGGCCACCACCACCATGGAACCCACAATCGTTCGCGATATCGCACACTGTGCGGCGCGATGCGCGTAGAAGACACGCGGTCAAGGGTAATCTGTGGCCCCGTGTCGACCAGTCTCGCTGTTGTCCGTCTCGACCCCGAACTCCCGCTGCCCAGCCGCGCTCATGACGGCGATGCGGGGGTTGATCTCTTCAGCGCAGAAGACGTCAAGCTGGACCCCGGGCAACGTGCCCTGGTGCGAACCGGTGTCGCGGTCGCCATCCCTTACGGGATGGTCGGCTTGGTTCACCCGCGCTCGGGATTGGCTGCGCGGGTGGGGCTTTCGATCGTCAACAGCCCTGGCACCATCGACGCGGGGTATCGCGGCGAGATCAAGGTTGCGTTGATCAACCTCGACCCGGTTGAGCCCATCGTGGTGCATCGTGGCGACCGCATCGCCCAGTTGCTCGTGCAGCGGGTGGAGCTGGTCGAATTGGTGGAGGTCTCGGCCTTCGACGAGGCCGGGCTGGCCGAAACATCCCGTGGCGACGGTGGTCACGGTTCCTCCGGCGGACATGCGAGTTTGTGATGGCATTCGGTAGACGCGCAGGCAAGGACGACAGCGAAGACACTTCGGCCGCGGTGCCCGACGAAGTCGAGGCCGCGGCTGCCGCCGAGCCAGACGACCCAGAAGATCTGGAAGAGCTGGAGGGCCCCTTCGACATCGAGGATTTCGACGACCCCACGGTCGCGGAGCTGGCCCGACTCGACCTGGGCTCGGTGCTCATCCCGATGCCGGAAGGCGGTCAGCTGCAGGTCGAGTTGACCGAGACCGGTGTGCCCAGCGCGGTGTGGGTCGTCACACCCAACGGTCGTTTCACCATCGCCGCCTACGCCGCGCCCAAGACGGGCGGGCTGTGGCGTGAGGTGGCCGGCGAGCTCGCCGACTCGCTGCGCAAGGACTCGGCTCAAGTCAGCATCAAGGATGGCCCGTGGGGCCGCGAAGTGGTCGGCATCGCGTCCGGTGTGGTGCGCTTCATCGGGGTCGACGGCTACCGCTGGATGATCCGCTGCGTCATCAACGGGTCCCAGGACACCATCGAGGCTTTGGAGCAGGAGGCCCGTGCGGCGTTGGCGGACACCGTGGTTCGCCGCGGTGATACACCGCTCCCGGTGCGCACGCCGCTGGTGGTGCAGCTGCCCGAGCCGATGGTCGAGCAGCTGCGTGCGGCCGCGGCCGCGCAGCAGGCGGAGGCCCAGCAGCCGCCCGATGAGCCCGCCGCGCGCCGCAGCGCCGAGGGCTCGGCTATGCAGCAGTTACGCACCACCACCGGCGGCTAGGGTTTACCGGCCCGCACACGTCTACGCCTCGGCGAGCGCGGCCAGGCAGGCCGCACCCAGCGCGGCGGTGTCGTAGCCGATCTGATCGAGCGTCACCGTCCGCAGGGCCGCGTGCGGCGCCGCGGAGACCCAGTCGACACCGACCTGCAGCGGGTGAATGGGATCATCGACCGCGGCGACCACCCCCAGCGGCGCGGCCAGGCGGCCCAGTTCGGCGCAGCTGGGCGCGACGTAGGCCGCGGCTTCTTCCATCGCGTCGGGCAGGTGCGGCCACTGAGTCCGCCACGACCTGGTCAGCTCCTCGGCCAGCCAGGGCGGGCTGGACGCCCGCATCTGAGTGGTCGTCGCCGCCAAACCGTCGGTGCGCAGCTGGGCCGCCGAGTGCCGCGCCGCGAGCGCCGCCGGGGCCGCTCCCGGCGCACCGGCCCAGGCCGGCAGCGCGGCCAGGACGGCGATCGTGTGGTCGGGATGCGCGAGTGCCCATGCGGCCGCCACCGCGGCACCGATCGAGACACCGCCGACGCCGATCGGACCGTCGCGGCCGGCGTCGTCCAGCGCGGACAGATAGCCCTCGATCAACCGATCCGGCTGCGGAGCGGGGGTCATCAACAGCGCGCCGACCTCCCGCAAGGGTCCGGAAAACGCCCGGTAAACGTAGTCGTCGTCGGATCCGGTTCCGGGCAACAACACGGTTGTGACACCGCGCAGATCGACACCCACGCCTTGATAGTGCCGGGCGGCGGAAGGTGGTCCAAAATCACGGTTTGGTCCGGTTGGCACAGGGGAACCAAGAGGTCTACGTTATCCGTTGGCTAGACGGAAGCGCCGAAGCTTCAACAGCACTGTCAGGAGTGGCCATGAAGGCCCAAGGTTATCTGCGCCGGCTCACCCGTCGATTGACGGAAGACCCGGAACAACTCGACTCCGAGGAGCTGTCCGACGAGGTCGCGAGCACCGGCGCACAGCGAGTGATCGATTGCGAGCGTGGCCAGGAAGTCACGATGGTGGGCACGTTGCGCAGCGTGGAATGCAACGGTAAGGGCTGCGCGGGCGGGGTCCGCGCTGAATTGTTCGACGGCACCGACACCGTCACGCTGGTGTGGTTGGGACAACGCCGCATACCCGGCATCGACTCGGGCCGCACGCTGCGGGTGCGGGGTCGGCTGGGCAAGCTGGAGAACGGGACCAAGGCCATCTACAACCCGCATTACGAAATTCAGCGGTGAGCTTTCCCAGCGAGACGGGTAATCGCGCCGCGCTGGAACGTCTGCTGGAACAGGCCGGCGGGGTCAGTGGTGTCATCTACTCGTCGCTGCCGGTACTGACTTTCGTGACGGCTTCCAGTTTCTTCGGCCTGCTGCCCGCGATCGGGTCTGCGCTGGGCGTGGCCGCGCTGGTCCTGCTGTGGCGGCTGATCCGGCACGAATCCCCGAATCCGGCGTTCTCGGGGTTCTTCGGCGTCGCCGTTTGTGCGCTCATCGCCTACCTGATGGGGGAGTCCAAAGGCTACTTCCTGCTGGGCATCTGGGGGTCGTTGTTCTGGGCGGTGGTCTTCGCGATCTCGATCCTGATCCGGCGTCCCGTGGTCGGCTACCTCTGGACCTGGGGCAGCGGACGTGATCGGGGCTGGCGCAGCGTTTCGCGGGCGGTCTACGCGTTCGACATCGCCACGCTCGGCTGGATGCTGGTATTCGGTGCCCGGTATGTGGTGCAGCACCAGCTCTACGACGCCGGTCGGACCGGTTGGCTGGGCATCGCACGGATCGGGATGGGCTGGCCGCTGACCGTGGTAGCCGGACTGCTGACGTACGCGGCGATCAAGGTCGCTCAGCGAGCCATTGCCGCAGCCGGTGATCCGGCAGGAAACGATGCCGTTGAGGTCGAGGCGGATACCCGGCTCGACTAGTCGACGGACGGCGCGACGGCCGGCAGCAGTAGCTTGCGCAGATCTTCCTCCGCCTCGGTGACCGCGACGAAGAGCAGTTCGTCGCCGCCCTCCAGCGGCTCGTCGGCCTCGGGCACGATGACTCGCGGCCCGCGCAGGATTGTCACCAGCGCGGCATCGCGGGGCAGCTGCAGTCTGCGTACCGGCTTGCCGCCCCACGGTGTGTCGTCGGGCAGGGTGATCTCGACCAGGTTGGCCTGACCCTTGCGGAACTCCATCAGCCGGACCAGATCGCCGACGGCGACGGCCTCCTCGATCAGCGAAGCCAGCATGCGCGGAGTGGATACCGCTACGTCCACACCCCACGCATCGGTGAACAGCCATTCATTGCGAGGATCGTTGACCCGGGCCACCACCCGGGGCACCGCGAACTCGGTCTTGGCCAGCAGGCTCAGCACCACGTTGACCTTGTCGTCGCCGGTCGCGGCGACCACCACGTCGAAATCCTCCAGGTGCGCCGACTCCAACAGGCTCAGTTCGCAGGCATCGCCCAGACGCCAGTGCGCGGCCGGGATGGCGTCGACGTCGACGTGTTCGGGGTTGCGCTCGACCAGCGTCACGTCGTGGCCGTTGCCGATGAGCTCGCGGGTGACCGAGCGACCCACGGCGCCGGCTCCAGCGACAACTACCTTCATATCCGTTTCACTTCCGGGCTCCCGACTCGAGATCCTCGCTGGGCGGCAGCGCGGCGATGGCGACCGCCTCGGCGGCGCGGCCGGAAATCGCGGCGATGTAGACCTGATCGCCGGCTTGGATGATGGTCTTGGGCTCCGGCAGCACGCCGGTTCCGAACCGGATCAAGAACGCCACCCGGGCACCGGTGGCCTGCTCCAGATCGGTGGCACGGTGCCCCACCCAATCCTCGTGCAGGACCACCTCGGCGACGGCGACGGTGCCGGTGGGGTCCCGCCACTTGGCGGTCTCGCTCTCCCGCGTCAGCGCGTTGAGCAACCGATCGGTGGTCCAGGGCACGGTGGCGATCGTCGGGATGCCGAGGCGTTCATAGACCTCGGCGCGCTTGGCGTCGTAGATCCGGGCGACGACGCGGTTGACACCGAACGTCTCGCGGGCCAGCCGGGCCGAGATGATGTTCGAGTTATCTCCGGATGACACCGCGGCGAACGCGTCGGCCTCCTCGATGCCCGCGCTCAGCAGTACATCCCGGTCGAATCCCTGGCCCAGCACCCGCTCACCGGCGAACTCCGGGCTCAGTCTGTTGAATGCGGCGCTGTCGCGGTCGATGACCGCGACATCGTGTCCGATTCGGGACAGCCCATCGGCCAACGAGGAGCCCACCCGCCCGCACCCCATCACAACCACCCGCACTTGAGGTCCTCTCGGCTGGTCCTGCATGTGTTACGCAATCGGCAACCCAGGGTGGCCAGCCGATTTCGCTGCCGAACATTCTCGCCCAGGGAACGCTACCGGCAAACCGGGGTGGGCTTACCCTTGGCTCTCGTGTCCAAACTTTCAACCGCCGCGCGCCGGTTGCTTATCGGTCGGCCGCAACGCAGCGACCGACTGAGTCACACGCTACTGCCCAAGCGGATCGCCTTGCCGGTGTTCGCCTCCGATGCGCTGTCCTCGGTGGCGTATGCGCCCGAGGAAGTCTTCCTGATGCTCTCGGTGGCCGGCGTGACCGCGTACGCGTTGACGCCCTGGATCGGCCTTGCGGTGGCCGCGGTCATGTTGGTCGTGGTGGCCAGCTACCGCCAGAACGTGCATGCCTACCCGTCGGGCGGTGGCGACTTCGAGGTGGTCACCACCAACCTCGGCGACACCGCCGGCCTCGTCGTCGCCAGCGCCCTGATGGTGGATTACGTTCTCACCGTTGCGGTTTCGACGGCGTCGGCGATGTCGAACATAGGTTCCGCGATTCCGATCGTGGCCCAACACAAGGTGTTCTTCTGCGTGGCCGCCATCCTGCTGGTGATGGCGCTGAACCTGCGCGGGGTCCGCGAATCCGGGGTGGCTTTCGCCATCCCGACCTACGCGTTCATCGTCGGGGTCCTGGTCATGATCGGCTGGGGTTTGTTCCGGATCTTCGTGCTGGGCAACCCGCTGCGGGCCGAATCCGCGGGTTTCCAGATGCACGCCGCGCACGGCCAGATCGTCGGCTTCGCTTTGGCGTTCCTGGTGGCGCGGTCATTCTCCTCGGGGTGTGCGGCGCTGACCGGTGTGGAAGCCATCAGTAACGGGGTGCCGGCGTTCGAGAAACCCAAGTCGCGCAACGCGGCGACGACCCTGCTGATGCTGGGGGCAATCGCGGTGACCCTGCTGATGGGCATCATCGTGCTGGCCGAGAAGATCGGCGTCCAGCTGGTCGAGGATCCGGCAACACAATTGACCGGCGCCCCGCCGAACTACTACCAGAAGACGTTGGTCACGCAGCTGGCCGAGACCGTGTTCGGCAGCTTTCACATCGGGTTCCTGCTCATCGCGACCGTGACCGCACTCATCCTGGTTCTGGCGGCCAACACCGCGTTCAACGGGTTCCCGGTACTGGGATCGGTCCTGGCGCAGCACAGCTACCTACCGCGCCAATTGCACACTCGCGGAGACCGATTGGCGTTCTCCAACGGAATCCTGTTCCTGTCGGGCGCGGCCCTGTTGGCAATCATCGCCTTCCGTGCCGAGGTCACCGCGCTGATCCAGCTCTACATCGTCGGCGTGTTCATTTCCTTCACCCTGAGCCAGATCGGCATGGTCCGGCACTGGACCCGATTGCTGCGCACCGAGACCAATCCGCGGGCGCGGCGCAAGATGATGCGCTCGCGGGTGGTCAACACGATCGGATTGCTTTCCACCGGTGCGGTGTTGTTTGTTGTTCTGATCACCAAGTTCGCCGCCGGGGCGTGGATCGCCTTGTTCGCGATGAGTCTGCTGTTCATCATCATGAAGATGATTCACCGCCACTACCACACCGTCGGCCGGGAATTGGAGGAGCAAGCCGCCGCCCAACACGACGTGGTGTTGCCCAGCCGCAATCACGCCCTGGTGCTGGTGTCGAAGTTGCACCTGCCGACCCTGCGCGCGCTGGCCTATGCGCGCGCCACCCGTCCGGATACGCTCGAAGCCCTCACCGTCAGCGTCGACGACGCGGAAACCCGCGACCTGGTGCACAAGTGGAGGGAAAGCGATATCAGCGTGCCGCTGAAGGTCATTGCCTCGCCGTACCGTGAGATCACCCGTCCGGTACTGGATTACGTGAAACGGGTCAGCAAGGACTCGCCGCGCACCGTGGTAACGGTGTTCATCCCCGAGTATGTGGTGGGGCACTGGTGGGAGCAGGTGCTGCACAATCAAAGCGCGCTGCGGCTCAAGGGCCGGTTGCTGTTCATGCCCAACGTCATGGTCACTTCCGTTCCCTGGCAATTGAGTTCGTCGGAGCGACTCAAGGCGTTTCAACCGCACGCGGCGCCCGGCGACGCCCGTCGCGGAATCTTCGATTGAAGCCCGTGATGGCGGCATCACCCGCCGGCGCCGAACTGACGCTCGTCACGGGTGCCCCCGCCAACGGCGGCAGCTGTGTGGCCCACCACGAGGGCCGGGTCGTGTTCGTCCGCTATGCGCTACCCGGCGAACAGGTTCGGGTGCGCGTCACCGCCGATCACGGCTCTTATCGGCACGCAGAGGTTATCGAGGTGATCGACCCGTCGGCCGACCGGATCGCGTCACTGTGCCCGATCGCCGGGGTGGGCGGCGCGGGGTGTTGCGATATGGCATTTGCGGTCCCCGAGGCGGCCAGGGCACTCAAGGCGGATGTCGTGGCCAATCAACTGGAGCGCCTGGGCGGGCATCGCTGGAGCGGCGAGGCGCAGCCGCTGTCGGATCGTGGTCCCACCGGTTGGCGCACCCGCGTTCGGCTCGACGTGGGCGCAGACCGTCGGCCCGGCTTTCACCGCTATCACAGCGACGAGCTGGTGACCGACCTGCGCTGCGCGCAGTTGCCGGCCGGCATGCTGGATGGGGTGATGCAGGCGTGTTCGGAGGCGGACTTGACGCCGACCGCCCAGCTGCACGTCGCCGTCGACGACGACGGCGAGCGCCATGTGGTGCGCACTTTGCGGCAGGGCAAACGGACTACGACCAACGTGGTTCAGGGCAGCTACGAGGCGGTGCAGCGGGTGGGCGCACGCAGCTGGCGGGTGCCGGTCACGGCGTTCTGGCAGGCGCACCGGGACGCGGCGGGTGTCTATAGCGGTCTAGTCGCCGACTGGGCGCAGCCGAGTGCCGGCATGACGGTCTGGGATCTCTACGGCGGCGCGGGAGTCTTCGCCGCGACGCTGGCCGACGCGGTGGGGGAGTCCGGTCGGGTGCTGAGCGTCGACACCTCGCGCGCGGGGACGCGGGCCGCTCGGGCCGCGCTGGTCGATCTGCCGCAGGTGGACGTCGTCACCGATTCGGTGCGGCGGGCGCTGATGGCACAGCGGTCCAGCGCCGATGTCGCGGTGCTGGATCCGCCGCGCTCGGGCGCCGGACGCGAGGTCATCGACCTGCTGGCCGCGGCCGGGGTCCCGAGGGTAGTCCACATCGGTTGTGAGGCAGCGTCTTTCGCGCGGGACATCGGCCTGTACCTCGGCCATGGTTACGTCGTCGAGCGCATCAAGGTGTTCGACGCGTTCCCGCTGACCCACCACACCGAATGCGTTGCGTTGCTGATCCCTTAAGGCGCTTCAGCCCCAAACGAAGTAGCGCAGCCACAGGTAAAGCGCGGACAGCGCACCGGACATCACCGTGACGACCATGCCTTTGCGGGTGAATTCCCAGAAGGAAATGGGGCTGTCGGCACGCTTCGCAATCCCCAGGATGACCACGTTGGCGCTGGCGCCGACCGCGGTGAGGTTGCCGCCGAGGTCGGCGCCGAGGGTAAGCGCCCACCACAGCACCTGCGGGTGCACATGGCCGACCATTGATGAAAGCAACTGTCCGACAACAGGTGCCATCGTCGCGGCATAGGGAACGTTGTTGACGATGCCACTGAGCACCAGGGACAGCACGAGGATGAACATCGTCGTCAACAGCGCGTGCCCGCCGGTGGCGTCAGTGGCGAACCGGGCCAGGTCCTTGACGACGCCGGTCTTCACCAAGGCGCCCACCATGACGAACAGGCCGGCGAAGAACAGCAACGTGTCCCATTCGACGCCGGACAGGTAATCCGAATGTT
>Ga0335072_10002095_pt1 | contig 31479 bp, 23 predicted proteins | sample Lox_Sample_21_FD_206725 | JGI IMG/M metagenome (GOLD analysis project Ga0335072, IMG submission 206725) | Soil microbial communities from Loxahatchee National Wildlife Refuge, Florida, United States - Lox_Sample_2.1 | ecosystem: Environmental > Terrestrial > Soil > Wetlands | place: USA...
TGCGGCTGTCCACCACGCAGAAGTACACGCAAGTCGCGCTCACCGATCTGATCGCCGTCTACGACAAGGCGCACCCGAAAGCATGAGGATGATGGGAGCAATCAGTGGGGCGGACCCCCGGCTGCGCGCGGAATGCCCACGTCCCGCTACCGGGTTTTCGCCGGCCAGGGGGCCGGGAGCGGACCAGGGGGTCCGCCCCACCCAATGATCTCGCTTCCCGAACTGCGCCGCGAATTTCGTCCCATGCTCCGGCTGGCGGTTCCGCTGGCTGTCGCGGAGCTCGGATGGATGTTCATGGGCATCGTGGACACCGTGATGGCTGGGCCTCTGGGGCCGGCCGCAGTCGGCACCGGCAGCCTCGGAGGCATGGTGTTTTTCCCCATCGCGGTCTCGGCGACGGGGATGCTGTTTGGCATGGATACACTGGTGGCGCAGGCGTTCGGCGCCAACGATGAGCGCGATACCCGGCGCACTTTGATCGGCGGCATTTGGCTGGGGACGGCGCTCGCTCCTTTGGTGGCGCTGGCTCTACTTGTGGTGATCCCGGTCTTGCGCGCCGCCCACGTCAATCCGCGCGTGATGGAGTTGACCGGGCCATTTATCCGCAACCTGATCTGGGGCGTTTGGCCGGTGCTCCTGTATGCCGCCTTCCGCCGCTACCTGCAGGCGGTGAACATCGTCAAGCCGGTGACCTTTGCGCTGGTGAGCGCCAACCTCGTAAATGCCGGCGGCAATTGGGCCCTGATGTACGGCCACCTGGGTTTGCCGGCGATGGGGATCGCGGGATCGGCACTTTCGACATCGCTCTCGCGCGCGTACATGGCGCTGGTGCTCGGCCTGGTCATCGTGCGGCACGAACGGCAAGCCGGCTATCCGCTGTTGCACATGCCGCTGCGGCCCGATTTCGCGCGCATCGGGCGCCTGGTCCAACTGGGAATGCCGGCTGCCGGACAGGTGCTGTTCGAAGGCGCGGTGTTCGCTATCGTCACCACCATGGCGGCGCGCCTGGACGAAGCTTCGCTCGCCGCCCACGGCATCGCGGTCAATGTCATCTCGACCACGTTCATGGTGCCGCTGGGCATCAGCTCGGCCGCCGCCGTCCGCGTAGGGCAGGCGTACGGTCGCGGCGACATCCGCGGGGCCGGCATCGCGGGATGGACCGCGCTGTTGTTGAGTTCGCTCTTCATGGGTGCGGCGGGAGTGTTGCTGTCCATCGCGCCGCAGTGGATCGTGCGGCTCTATATCGGCAATGCGGCGGTAGTGGCTATGGGCGCGCTGCTGTTGCGTATCGCCGCGATCTTCGAGCTTTTCGACGGCTTCCAGATCGTGACGGGCGGAGCGCTGCGCGGTATCGGCGATACGCGCACCTTCATGCTGGCGCACCTTGCGGGATATTGGGCCGTGGGCATGCCGGTGGCGTATATCCTCTGCTTTCCATTGGGCTGGGGCGCGCCCGGCATCTGGGTCGGGCTGACGGCGGCGCTGGTGCTGATTGGCGCGGCGCTGGTGGTTTGCTGGCGGCGCGCTATTCGGATCGCAGCGCCGCCATCGGGTCCACGCGCGTCGCACGCAGTGCCGGCAGCCACGCCGCCAGCGTCGTGATCGCCAGAACGGCCGAGGCGCTGACGAGGTAAATACCCGGATCGAGCGCCGAGACGCCGAGCACCATCGAGCGAATGGACCAACTTGCCACTGCCAGGAGCACCAGGCCGAACGGGACGCCCCACGCCGCCATGCGCAGCGACTCGCCGAGAATGAGGCGCTGAATTTCCGCCGGGCGCGCGCCGATTGCCATCCGCAGTCCCAATTCGCGCGTGCGCCGCGTCACGGAATATTGCAGCACGCCGAACAGGCCGGCCGCGGTCAGCAGAATGCCGAAGACGCCGAGGCCGGTAGAAATGGACGCCATCATGACGTCCTGCGACAGGGCTTGCTCGATCTGGTGATGAAGCGTACCGGATTCGAAGACCACGGCTTCCGGATCGAACTGCTTCAACTCTTTTCGGGCCGCGCGCTCCAGCGCCACCGGATCGCCAACCGTCTCGATCATGAGCGTGGTGTCTCCCAGAGAGACCTGCGCGTAGGGCAGATAGACGTAAGGCGAGGGTGGCTCGTGCAAGTCGTTCGAGGGCCCGTCTTCGGCAATGCCGACCACCTGGCGCGCGGCGCCGTCTACCTTGATCCATTGTCCCAGCGGCTCTTTGCCAGCCAACAACTGGTCGGCGAAATTGCGCGAGACCACTGCCACAGGCGGGCTGCCCTCGCGGTCGTTAGAGTCGATCGCGCGGCCCGCTACCATCCGCGTCCCCACCACCGCGAAGTAATTCCCGGCGACGTTATTTTCCCTGAGGCTCACGGGCGCTCTGCCAGGGACTTCGACTCTCACCATGAACCCTCCACCCGAATCGGCCAGAGGCAGCCGGCGCGCGTAGGTGGCGGCAAGCACTCCCGGCAATGCCGCCAGCCGTTCGCATGCAGGCTCGCACCATTCGGCAGGAGTGGTCCGCCGTCCTGGCGACACCATCATCACCAGCAACTTCTTGTGCGGATCCAACCCCGGATGGATGGCGGCGGCATTCCGCAAGCTGCCGACGAACAAGACCGCGCAGCCGAATAGCGCCACGCTCACCGCCACTTGTCCCGCGATCAGCGCCCGCTTCTGCCACCCGCCGCGCGTGCCCGCGACTCCTTGCTCGGAGGAAATCACGTCCCAGACGTTCAGCCGAATCGCCAATCTAACGGGCGACAGGCCGGCCATCAGCACCGAGAGCATGAGCGCCGAGAGCGCGAATGCCAGGACGCGCGCATCCAGACGGATTCCGAAGTCCATAAACGCCGCGGACGCTGTCACAAACTGCGTGACCTTCACCATCAGGAACTTCGCGAGCCCGATACCCAGCCCCGCGCCCACAATTCCGACGATTCCCGTCTCCACCAGCAACTGCCGGGCGATTCTAACCGCGCCGGCTCCGAGCGCCATCCGCACTCCCAGTTCCCTCCGCCGCGATTCCGATTGCGCCAGCCGCACTTGCGCCACGTTGGCGCAAGCTACGAAGAGCACGCCGCTCAGGATCAACAGCAATCCGCCGCCAAAGATCAGGTCGGCGGTCCAACCAAGGGCGTTGGGGTGCAGGAACGTGCCCGGGGCGCCGGCGGGAGCGGCCTTGTGTTTGCCCGCGCCGCGAATGGCGGCATCGAGCACGGCGGCAGCGTGGGCGGCGTTCACTCCCGGCTTGAGGCGCGCGACCATGTCGACCTGTCCATTGCGAGCGCCTTCCTCCTCCGCGGCTTTGAACACGTGGAACCAGGCATCCATGTTCATCCAGATATCGAATGCGACGCCGCGATTGAGACCGGCGAATTCCGCGGGCATCACGCCTGCCACGCGAAACGCCGCTCCGTTGAGCTGAATCGTCTTTCCTACAATCTGCTCGTCCCCGCCGAATCGCCGCAGCCAGAGGCGATGTCCGATGACTACCGACGGCCGGCCTTCCACGCTTTCGACCGTTGCGGTGCCAAGTTGCGCGCGCACACCCAGTATCGAGAAGTAATTCGCTGTGGTGGGCACGGTAAGTACCATGGTGTTCTCGTCCGGTCCGGCCAGCATCGACCCGCGCCGTTGGTATGCCACCAGAGTCACCAGGTCGTGCGCTGCCCGGTCCATGTCGAGGTAGTCCAGCCAGCCGTAGCCGACCCAACTGCCGTCGTCGGCACGGGAGGACAGAGACAGCAGTTGGCTCGGCCGCTCGACGGCGATGGGGCGGAGCAGCACCGCGTCCGCGACGCTGAAAATACCAGTGGTGAGTCCGATTCCTAAGGCGATGGAAAGGATGGCGAGCGCCGTCGCACCCGGGCTTTTCACCAGATGGCGAAAGGCCGCGCGCAGGTCATACCGCATGCTTAATAGACGATAACGAGGTCCGATTCGTTCAAGCTGTCAGCAACTGTTTCAACTTTTCATCCAGAAACTTGAGGATCTCGCCGGCGTTGGCTTGGCCATCGAGCGGCAGGAGCAGGACGCCCGCCGGCGTGAACTGCGCGCCGCGGGTCTTGCCGACGATGTTCATCAGCCGCTGCGGATCGACGCGCGTTGCGGTGTGGAACTTGATGCTGGCCAGGCTGTGCCGCCGGTCGATAGCTTCCACGCCCAGCTTTTCGGCCAGATACTTGAGCGCCGAATACTCCAGAAGATTGCGCACCGCTTCCGGCACCGGACCGTAGCGATCGGCCAATTCCTTTTCGGCGCGGTCGCGCGCGGCGTCGTCCGCCGCGTTGGCGATCTGCCGGTAGGCGCGCAGGCGCTGGTTTTCGTCGGCGATGTAATCGGTGGGGATGCGAATGTCGAGTCCGAGATTGAGCGCGGAGTGGATCTCGGGCACGATTTCTTCGCCCTTGAGTTCGCGCACGGTTTCATCGAGCAGGCTGACGTAAGTATCGAATCCGACCGAGTTGATGTGGCCGTGCTGCTCGCCGCCCAGCAGGTTGCCGGCGCCGCGCAGTTCCAGATCGAGCGCGGCGATCCTGAATCCGGCGCCCAAATCGCTGAATTCCTTGAGCGCCGCCAGGCGCTTGCGGGCGATTTCGGTGAGTTCCGTGTCGGGTGGCACAAGCAGGTAGGCGTAGGCTCGGCGGTTGGAACGTCCTACCCGCCCGCGAAGCTGGTAAAGCTCGGAAAGGCCGTAGCGCTCGGCATTTTCCACCAGCATGGTATTCGCGAGGGGGATGTCGAGACCATTTTCTATAATTGTCGTACAAACCAGGATGTCGAAGTCGTGGCGCATGAAGTGGAGCATGGTTTTCTCCAGTTCCGCTTCGCTCATCTGGCCATGCCCGACGCCGATCCGGGCATTCGGCGCAAGCTGTTGGAGCATGTGGGCGCGCTCCCAGATTGAATCCACGCGATTGTGCAGAAAATAGACTTGCCCGCCTCGCGCCAGTTCCAGTTCGAGTGCTGAACGGATCAATTCCTGGTTGAAGGGCGCGACAACAGTGTGGATGGCGAGGCGATCTTTGGGCGGCGTCTCGATTACCGACATGTCCCGAAGGCCCAACAACGACATGTGTAGTGTCCGGGGGATCGGGGTGGCGCTCATGGTGACCACGTCGACGGCGTTCTTGATCTGTTTCAGCCGTTCTTTGTGCTTGACGCCGAAGCGCTGCTCCTCGTCCACTACAACCAAGCCGAGATCGCGGAACTCTACGTCCTGGGAGAGAAGCCGGTGGGTACCCACCGCGACATCGACTTTGCCTTCGGCCAGATCTGCCAACCCAGCTTTTAGCTCCTTGGTGGTACGGAACCGGCTGAACATCTCAATTCGGACCGGGAATGACTGGAAACGGCGCTTGAACGTCTCGAAGTGCTGAAAAGCCAGGACGGTGGTGGGCGCGAGGACAGCTACCTGCTTGCCATCGCCAAGGGCTTTGAAAGCCGCGCGCATGACCACTTCGGTTTTGCCGAAGCCGACGTCGCCGCACAGCAGGCGATCCATGGGCTGCTGGCTTTCCATGTCGCGCTTAATCTCCTTGATGGCGGTGAGCTGGTCTTTGGTCTCGTTGAATTCAAAGGCATCTTCGAACTCGCGCTGCCAGTTGCTGTCGGGCGAATATTGGAAGCCCTCGGTCATCTTGCGCTGGGCGTAGAGTTTCAAAAGCTCGTCCGCCATGTCGCGCATTTTGGCTTTGATTCGCGTTTTGGTACGGGTCCAGGTAGTCCCGCCCATGCGATCGAGCGCGGGTTTGGCCTCGCCGGCTCCGCGGAAGCGCTGCACCAGGTCCATGCGGGTAAGCGGAACGTATAACTTGGCGCCGCCGGCGTATTCCAGGAGCATGTAATCGCCCTGATTCTCGCCCTGTGAGATCTCACGCAATCCGAGGTATTGCGCTACACCATGCTCCGAGTGGACTACGAAATCGCCGGGCTTCAGGTCGATCAGATCCGCCGAGAAGGTCGCCATGGCGGACTTCACGGATGGCGCGCGGGCGATCAACTCCGACGTTTCGAACAAGTCTTCGGAGCCAAATACTACAAGTTTCGCATCTTGAAATGCGGTGCCGCGGCGAACCAGGCCTTTTACCAGGTAGATGCTGGCGCTCGACCCGGCCATGTAAGCCCGTTCGGCCAGATAGGCCGGGGGCGAATCGAATTGCTCGAGCCCTAACTGGTACGGGACGCCGTACTCATTGAGGATGTCCGCAAGGCGTTCGATTTCGCCGTTGGAAGGGGCAAAGAACGCCACCCGGCTGCCGTCTTCCACCAGCGTCCGCGCCTCGGCGATAGCCACCTGCATGTTGCCGTGAAACGACATAGCGGGGCGGGTGGAAATATGGTGCCGCGCTGAGTCGCCGCCGTCGCCGCCCCACGTCATGTCCAGTTCTTCGAGCGAGAGCGCCGGAACGTGGGCGGTCTGCCGCTCCAGTTCCTCCCAGCGGAAGTAGATGCGGTCAGGGTCGCAGGCCGGGGAGAGAGGGATCTGTTCGAGGCGCTTCCAAAAACGGTCGGCTGCGGCCTGGATGTTGCGCGGCTCGTCCCAAATGACGATGGGCTGCTCAAGGAGCGAAAAAACCGACGCCGTGCGTGGCTTAACCATCGGGACCAGCAGTTCCCAACCGGGAAATGGCTCGCCGGGGAGCGGCAAGTCGCGGCCCGGTATGTTCGCCTGCCGCACCAAGTCGCCCAATTGCATCAGCAAACCGCGCGATTTCTGGTATTCGGTGAGCGGCAGGAGGGTGCAATCTTCGATTTTCAGGACAGAGCGCTGCGACTCCACATCGAACCGCCGCATGGATTCGACCTGGTCGCCGAAGAGATCGATGCGGACGGGTTTGGGGGCCTCCGGAGAAAATACATCGAGAATGCCACCCCGGAGCGAGTATTCGCCGACCATCTCCACCGGCTCGCGCTTCTCGTACCCAATGCTTTCCAGATGCAGGATGATCTCGTCAAGCGGCAGTTCCTCGCCGACCTTCAGCTTGAGGGCGAGCTGCCGGTAGTAGGAATTGGGTTCGATTCGTAAAAGCGCGGAAGCGACCGGCAGGATGGTGATGGGTGCCCGTTGGGTGGCGAGGCTCCACAGCCCGGTGGCCCGCTGCTCGCAGATTTCGGCGTGGGGCGAGAGGTTCTGCATGGGCAGAACATCAAGCGCGGGAAGGAGTTGCGGGGAAATGCGGTCCTCGGCGGCCAACAGCCTGAAAAGCGTCTCGACAGCCTCGAACAAGCTCTCCGCCTGCTTGCTACCATCTACTACAATTATAATAGATTTGTTCGTGGACTGCCTGAGCAGTACCGAATACAGGGCTTTAGCGGTAGTGGTGAGGCCCGACAGGGCGCTTTTGCGGCCGAGAGATAGCTGGTGTACGGCATCCTGAAAGCCGGCATGCCTTCCCAGATCCAGAAAAAGGTCGCGAACGGCAGGGTGAATCAAGGTCGGCCAGTTAGAACATCTACAAGATTAGTAGTAGAAAATCCAGGCTCCAATTCGAGGGCGACCACCAGACCGCCGGCGGCTTCCACTTCCTCGCGCCCGGCGATGAAGTGAGACCAGTCGGCGCCCTTCACCAGAACATCCGGCAATACAGCCGCAATCAACTCTCTGGGAGTATCCTCATCGAACAGAACCACGGCGTCTACCGCTTCCAATTCAGTGGCCATTTCGGCCCGTTCGCGCTCACACAAAATAGGACGCGACGGCCCCTTCATCCGGCGCACGGAGGAATCGGAATTGAGGGCCAGGATAAGGATATCGCCCAACGACCGCGCCCGTTCGAGCAGGCGTATGTGTCCGGGATGGAGTAGATCGAAGCAGCCGTTGGTGAAAACCACGGATTTACCTTCGACGCGCCAGCGGCTTCGTTGTGCGAGGAGTTCGGGGCGAGTGTAGACCGCGGCCACCCGTTCAGTGTAACAGGCACATTCCGGCCTAATCGCCTACAATTAATAGAAACGCAATGGAGCACAGCGCCGAAATCGCGGTGAGCAAGTGGAGTGTGCCCGAGTGCGCGTTCGAAATCGAATATTCGCCTCGCGTACTGGACGACATTCGCCTGGCGGTAGTGGACGCGTTCTTTTCGCTGCCGCGCGGCGGGGCGGAGATCGGCGGAATTCTGCTGGGAAAATGGGAGGAAGGGCATGTCTCGATCACCGGGTTTCAACCGCTCGATTGCGAACATGCGTTGGGACCTTCTTTCACGCTTTCTCCGCGCGACCAAACGCAAATGGCGGAACTGATCGCGGCAGCCCGGCGCAATGGTCCCGACCGGCAGCCTGTGGGCTGGTACCACTCGCATACCCGGAGCGAGATTTTTCTATCCGACGCCGATCTGGCCATTCACAATCGGTATTTTCCGGAGCCGTGGCAGGTGGCGCTGGTTCTGAAGCCACATACCTTCGAGCCGACACGCGGAGGATTCTTTTTCCGCGACTCCACAGGTTCCATAAAGAGCGAAGCCAGTTGCCAGGAATTCCGCCTGGAGGCCATGCCGCTCCGCCCGGGGGGCACGCCGTCCGCCGGGGGGCTGCGGCCGCGCAAGCAGGCTCGGCAGGATCCCGCTGTCACCGGCAGCCTTTTTGAAATTCCACCCGCGACGGACGACATTCCCCCTCCACCCATCGTCATGCGGGAGCCGGCCAAACCGAAAGGGCGCGTACCCATCACGCGGGAAATCCAGGTGGATCCTCCGGTAAGGGAAACGCGCCCGGAGGCGCCTCCGGCATACCCGACGCCGAACTTCGGGCAATCCAGCCCACAACGGCCGTGGCGGCCCTTTAAAGTCGCTTTGATTTTGGCGATCGGCGTGGCGATCGGCGGCGCGGGATATGAAACGCGCGAGTCCTGGCTGCCTTGGACACTGGCGAAAGCCCGGGCAGTGCTGCCACACGAGCCGGATCCGTATCTCGCGCTCGCCGTCGGGGACGATAACGGACAGTTGAAAATCCAGTGGGACCGCAATGCCCCGGCGGTGCGCAACGCGCTGGACGGCACGCTGGAGATTGTCGATGGCAACAGCCTACCGCAATCGCTCAGGCTGGATGGCGCTCACCTGGCGACGGGCACGATCATCTATGCCCGGCAGGCAGAACGCGTGGACGTAACGCTGATGGTTACTGAACCGGCGGGACAAATGATTAAAGAACAAACAAGCTTTCTGGGCCGGCTGCCGGCGCAGAAACCGCCGGCGGCGGACGATTCGCAAGCTGCCAAGGATCGCGATGCCGAGGCGCGGCGTGCTGACAAGCTGCAGAAAGACCTTACTATCCAGGCGGCCAAGACGCGCAGGCTGGAAAAAGACCTGAAGAACATGCGGGAACAACTGGAGAAGAGTAAGCACCCTCCCGCCGCGCCGCTGAAGAATGACTGAAGGTGAGACGCCGTTCTGGTCAAAAGGCTGTTGCGAGGCCCGGGCTTTCCCCGGCTTTGCCACCCAGGTGATTCGCGTCTGACTTCCTCGCTCCGACGCTCTCGCTTCAAACTCCCAGGCCGGCGCGCCAGAGAAGGTAGCCGATGGCTTGCTTTACATAATTCCAGTGCTCGCGCAGGGTCGGCTGAGCCAGCTCTTTTCGGGGGGAACCGTACACGCTGAGACCGCGAAACTGAAGCATGCGCTTTACGCGGTAAATGTGATAACCGTCGCTCACGACGATGACCGAATGGAGTCCCATCCGCCGCATGATTTCCCCGGCCATGGCGGTGGATTCGACCGTCGTGCCTCCTTCGTTTTCAATAATGATGGATTCAGCTGGGACGCCGCGGTTGATCAGGTACGATCGTCCGACGCCGCCTTCCGTGAAGACAGGATCGCCGCCGGCGCCGCCGGTGGTCAGAATGAGCGGGGCGAGTTTGCGGCGGTAAAGCTCGAATGCATGGTCTAGCCGGGCGCGCAAAACCTGCGAGGGCCGCCCGCGATATTCGGCGGCGCCCAGCACCAGAATGACATCGGCACGGCGGGCCTCATCGCGCGTGGACTGGCGCTCGATTCGCACTGAGACATAAGCGACCAATACGGCGAATGCGGCTATGACGGTGAAAATCGCTGCCCAGACGGCACGTTTCATCTGCGGTATTCTGATCGTTCAGCACCCATTGTAAGCACATGGCGAAGCCGGAGATCATCGCGAGCGCCGCCAATCCGCTGGTAAAAGACGTGCGGCGCGCCATCGATCGCGGCGGCCTTACCTCGCGGGGCTGGTGTGTGGCGGAAACGCTCCATCTGCTCGAGGAAGCCCTGCGCAGCCGCTCGCGGGTGAGGCAGGTATTGGCGGCGGAATCGGTGCGAAAGGAATTGCCGGCGCTCGAGGGCATTCGGGTGGCGATCCTGCCGGATGAACTGATGCAGAAAATCTCGGCGACCGAGGCGAGCCAGGGCGTGATCGCGCTGGTGGAACCGCCGGTGTGGACGCTGGAACAGTTATTCAAGGGGTGTGCACTGGTGGTCGCGCTCGATGGTTTGCAGGACCCAGGAAACGCCGGAGCCATCGTACGCGCCGCCGAAGCGTTCGGCGCGAGCGGCGTGATCTTCCTGAAGAGGACTGCCAGCCCGTTCAATCCGAAGACGCTGCGCGCTTCGGCGGGGTCGCTGTTCCGGGTACCGTTTCTTCATGGCATGGAGCCGGCGGTGGCACATTCGGCGTTTCGAGAGAATCGCGTGAAGATTTACGCCGCTGTTCCGTCATCACCAGGTACGGACGTTCGCGCGATTGGGGACGCGGACCTCACCGCTCCCACGGCTCTGCTGATCGGCAATGAAGGGCGCGGGGTAAGCAGCGACTGGCGCGGGATCGCGGAAGGCGTATCGATTCCGACAATGGCGGTGGAATCGCTCAACGCCGCCATGGCCGCGGGTATCCTGTTATATGAAGCGCGGCATCAGAGGTCGCAACGCACATGAGCCTGTTCGATAGCAGCCCGCCGGCCGAGCCGGAACGGGAGGACGGCAAGCGTCCGCTGGCTGAGCGAATGCGCCCCACGCGCCTGGAAGACTACATGGGGCAGGAGCACATTCTCGGCCCCGACAAGCCTCTGCGACGGCAGATCGAACGCGACCAGTTGACTTCGATTATTCTGTGGGGTCCTCCGGGAGTGGGCAAGACGACACTGGCCAAGCTGATCGCACGGGTGACGCGATGCGAGTTCATGCCCTTCAGCGCGGTGCTGAGCGGCATCAAGGAGATCAAGGCGGTGATGGCCGATGCCGAACGCCTGCGCCGCATGGGCCGCCGCACCATTCTATTCATCGACGAAATTCACCGCTTCAACAAAGCGCAGCAGGACGCCTTTCTGCCGTACGTGGAGCGGGGCGATATTATTCTGATCGGCGCCACCACCGAGAATCCATCGTTCGAGGTGATTTCGGCGCTGCTTTCGCGCTCGCGGGTGTACGCGCTGCGCGGGTTGACGGTGCCGGAAATCGTGACACTGCTCCGGCGAGCGTTGCCGGAAGTGGGACTCGAAGCGTCCGACGATTTGTTGGAGCAGATCGGCATTTTCTCGAATGGGGACGCACGGCAGGCATACAACACGCTGGAAGCGGCCGCGGCGGCATCGAGAGGCGGGGCTCTCACCGAGGCGGCGGTGCAGGACGCCATGCAGCGTAAAGTGCTGCTTTATGACAAGGGCGGCGAAGAGCATTTCAACCTGATTTCGGCGCTCCATAAATCGGTGCGGTCGAGCGATACGGATGCGGCGCTCTACTGGCTGACGCGCATGCTCGATGGCGGCGAAGACCGTTTGTACCTCGCGCGCCGGCTGATCCGGATGGCGAGCGAAGATATCGGCCTGGCCGACCCGCGCGCGCTCGAGCAAGCGGTGGCGGCGATGCAGGCGGTGCACTTCCTGGGGATTCCCGAGGGCGATCTGGCGCTGGCGCAGGCGGCGATCTATCTGTGCGCCGCACCGAAATCCGACGCCGCGTATCGCGCCATGGGCGCGGTGCACGAGGATGTGGAGAAGACGATTGCCGAGCCGGTGCCGATGAATTTACGGAATGCGGTTACGCGGCGGATGAAGGAATGGGGATATTCGGAAGGCTATCAGCACGCGCACAATATTGAGGATGGGGTGGTGGATATGGAGTGCCTGCCGCCATCGCTGGCGGGCCGGCAATACTATTTTCCGAGCGACCGCGGGGTGGAGAAGAGGATCGCGGAACGGCTGGCGGAGATCAGGAGATTGAAGGCAGAGAAGCGGAGAAAGCCGGAGGAGTAAAAGTTCGTCCAGATCAAGGACGGGAGATTCTCTGCCCCGGGTGAAAAAGCGCCATTATTTTTTCGGGTTCAACTTCAGATTGATGACGGCATCCTTGCGTGAGTCGAAGACGCTGAGGGTCCGGGTCTTGCTGGCGGCGCCCTGGTAGGTCGCCGTCAGTTCGTAATCGACGTCGGGGCTCAGTTCGTGAAAGTAGTATTCGCCCTTGTCCTGGGTATAAAACGAGCGGACATTCTTGGTCTTGGTGTCCTTCAACTGCACCACGGCGCCGACCACGGGCTTATCGTCGGCGCCGGTGACCATTCCGCTCACGCTGCGAGTCGAGGAGTCCTTATTCTTATCTTTCTGCGCAAACCCCGCGGGTAAAACCACCAGCAAAATGGTCAGCGAAAGCGCCGCTACCTTGGCCGCGTGCATGGATTACTTCCAATCCTCGTCGGTGTCTTCCTCTTCGTCTTCCAGGTACCCTTCGTCGTCTTCTTCTTCCTCTTCGAGGTCTTCAGCCGATTCCAGTTCCAGCGGACTGGTGCTCACAACTTTGAGATCGGCTCCGCACTCGTCACAGCTGACCGTGTCGCCTTCGTCAACGTCTTCTTCGTCCACATCGATGGCGCCATCGCATACCGGACACGTCACCATGAAATTCCTCCCGCAATACTGTTATACGATATCCTGCCGCTTTTGCAACTCCGCCTTTTACCGGCCCGCCTGCTGCGCCATGCGGCGCCGCGTAGTGGCCGGAACGATGCCTTTCATGCGCAGGCAAAGGAACAGGTGAGCGCGGTGCGTGAGCTCGTGTTCCTTGATGGTCTGGAGCATTTCGAGGCGCGTGACCTTTTGGCCGTCGAAGCGGGTGACCATTTGGGCAAAGAATTCGGGCGTCTGCGCGGTGAAGGCCGCCGCTCGTTCCTCCACGGCCTCCCGCAAAGCGGCCGCCAGCGCCTGGCCGCCCGCATTGGCGGGAAGGGGCCGCATATGCTGTTTCATCCGATTGCGAAATTCCGGCGTGGCGAAATTATCTACTCCGGCGAGCAGCAGGCCGGTGAGTCCGTCGCCGGCATCCAGAATATGGCGCGCCGATTCCCGAAACGTCATGACATCGGGCGCGGGCTGAAAGTCCATTTCGGCTTCGGGAAAATCCTCCACGGCCGAAGCGGCGTCCATGCGGACCGCCTTCCAGGAGTCGATTACATGTTGCGGTCGAACCATGACCACATTGTAATCGCAAGCTCGGGCCGCGCCGGAGTGAAAACCCCCTCGCGGGTATAATAAAAGAACACATGCACCAGATACGAAGTGAGAGGGTTGGCGACCTGAATCCTCAGGAAACCCAGGAATGGCTGGAATCGCTCGACCAGGTGATTGAGGACGGCGGACCCGACCGCGCGCGATACCTTTTGGAGCAGTTGGCCGCGCGCGCCCGCAATAGCGGCGCCGAACTACCCATCCATCTCAACACACCCTACGTCAATACCATTCGGGTAGAAGACGAAGTCGCCTACCCCGGTGACCGCGCCATGGAGCGGCGCATCAAGAGCCTGATCCGGTGGAACGCCATGGCCATGGTGGTCCGGCAGAACAAATACGATGCCGGAATCGGCGGCCATATTTCCACCTATGCGTCATTGGCCACGCTACTCGAAGTGGGCTTCAACCATTTCTTCCGCGCGAAGTATGGCGAGGAACCGGGCGACCTGATCTACTTTCAGGGCCACGCTTCGCCTGGAGTGTATGCTCGCGCATTTCTCGAAGGGCGCCTCACCGAGGAGCACCTCAAGAATTTCCGGCACGAACTGCGCGACACGCCGGGGCTGTCGTCCTATCCGCATCCATGGCTGATGCCGGATTTCTGGCGCTTCCCGACGGTGTCGATGGGGCTTTGCTCGATCAACGCCATTTACCAGGCTCGCTTCATGCGATACCTGGAGAATCGCGGCATGATCGCGCCGACGCCGCGTAAAATCTGGGCATACCTCGGCGATGGCGAAATGGACGAGCCGGAATCGATGGGCTCGCTCACGCTGGCGTCGCGGGAAAAGCTCGACAACCTGATTTTCGTCATCAATTGCAATTTGCAGCGCCTGGATGGTCCGGTGCGCGGCAATGGCAAAGTGATCCAGGAACTGGAAGCCGCGTTCCGCGGCGCCGGCTGGAACGTGATCAAGGTGATTTGGGGCAGCGACTGGGACGAGTTGCTCCGCCGCGACACCACCGGCCTGCTGGAAAAGCGCATGGGCGAAGTGGTGGATGGCGAGTTTCAGACCTACGTCACCAAGGATGGCGCGTACATCCGCAAGAACTTCTTCGGCAAGTACCCCGAATTGCTCGACCTGGTGGCGCACCTGAGCGACGAGCAACTGATGAAGCTCCAGCGCGGCGGCCACGATCCGAAAAAGGTGTACAACGCCTACAAGGCCGCGGTTGAATCCACCGGCAGGCCAACGCTGGTCCTCGCGCACACTATCAAAGGGTACGGGTTGGGTGAGGCGGGCGAAGGCCGCAACATCACGCACCAACAGAAGAAGCTGAACGAGCAGGAGATGCTGCATTTCCGCTCGCGCTTCGAAATCCCCATCCCGGAAGAAGCGGTACACAATGCATCGTTCTGCCGTCCGCCGTCCGACAGCCCGGAAATCAGCTACATGCACGAACGGCGGCGGCAATTAGGCGGCTACGTGCCGTACCGGACGCCGGCGAAGGGCGGCCTGACGGCGCCGCCGCTGGAGTATTTCAAGGAATCGCTCGAGGGCTCGGCGGGACGGGAAGTTTCGAGCACCATGGCATTCGTTCGCGCGCTCACGCTGCTGATGAAACATCCGGAGCTGGGCAAGCACGTAGTGCCCATCATTCCCGACGAAGCCCGCACGTTCGGCATGGAGAGCCTGTTCCGGCAGTTCGGTATCTATGCCAGCCAGGGCCAGCTCTACAAGCCGCACGACGCGGAGATGTTCCTGTACTACAAGGAATCGAAAGACGGGCAGATTCTGGAAGAGGGAATCACCGAAGCGGGGTCGATGGCTTCTTTCACGGCGGCCGGCACGGCTGGCGTCAATTACGGGAACGTAATGATCCCGTTCTTCATTTACTATTCGATGTTCGGATTCCAGCGCGTCGGCGACATGGTGTGGGCTTTCGGCGATTCGCGCGGGAAAGGCTTCCTCTGCGGCGGCACGGCGGGGCGCACGACGCTTGCCGGCGAAGGCCTGCAACACCAGGACGGCCACAGCATCGTGCTGGCCAGCACCGTTCCGACCTGCGCGGCGTACGATCCGGCTTACTCTTATGAAATCGCCATCATCGTGCAGGACGGCATCCGGCGGATGTACCAGGAAAAGGAAGACCGCTTCTATTACCTGACGCTTTACAACGAGAATTACGCCATGCCCGCGATGCCCGAAGGGCTCGATCCGGCGGACGTGATCAAGGGCATTTATCGTTTTCAGCCTGCCGCGAGCGGGAAAGCGGTGGTGCAGCTTTTCGGCAGCGGGCCCATCCTCAACGAAGCAATCCGCGCGCAGCAGATTCTGGGCGAGAAGTTCGGCGTTGCCGCCGATGTCTGGAGCGTCACCAGCTATAACGAACTGCGGCGCGAAGCATTGGAAGTGGAGCGCTGGAACCGGCTGCATCCCGATCAGGCGCCGCGCACACCGCACGTCGTGGCAGCGCTGACCGGCGCCGAAGGCCCGATCGTGGCGGCCACCGACTATATGAAGGTGGTGGCCGACCAGATAGCGCCCTGGCTCGCGGGCCGCATGGAAACGCTGGGGACCGACGGTTTCGGCCGCAGCGAAAACCGCGAACACCTGCGCCGCCATTTTGAAATCAACGCCGAATCCATCGCTGCCGCCGCGCTCTCACGCCTGGCCCGCGATGGCCAATTCGATGCCGGAAGGGCAGCTGCGGCATTCGCCGAGCTCGGCCTCGACACCGAAAAGATCAACCCCGCGCGGGCCTGATGCACTCCGGCCAGCGCGTCGCGGTACTCGGCATCGTGGTATCGGCAGCGCTGGCGATCACTAAAATCATCGTAGGGATGGCCGGGCATTCGACCGCCGTGGTGGCGGACGGATGCGAATCGGCGGGCGATTGCTTTTCGTCGGGGCTGGTGTTGTTCGGCCTTACGCTCGCCGCCAAGCCCGCCGACAAGGAGCATCCCTACGGTCACGGCCGGATTGAGACGCTTACCGGGCTGCTGATCGGACTGGCGCTGACGGCTGCCGGCGTTCTGATATCGGCGGCGTCCTTCATGCATCTGGGACAGCCGCGCGCGCCGATCGAGACGTTCGTGATCGCGCCGCTGCTGGTTTCGGCGGCGGCCAAGGCTGGACTCGCAGCCTACAAATTTCATAGCGGCCGCAAGCTCCGCAGCAGCGCGCTGATTGCCGACGCCTGGCACGACACCACGGACATCGTCTCGGGGCTGGTGGCGCTGGCTGCCGTGGGCCTGGCGTTGTCGGACCCGGTCCGGTTCGCGGACGCCGACCGCTATGGTGGGATCCTGGTGGGGATCATCGTGGTGTTCGCCGGCGTGCAGGTGGTGCGCGAAACGGCCATGCAGCTCATCGATACCATGCCGGGCCCGGAACGGATGGACGAAATCCGCGCCGCCGCAGCAACGGTGGAGGGCGTCCGCGGAATCGAAAAATGCTTCGCGCGGAAAACCGGCCTTCGCTACCATGTCGATCTGCATCTGGAAGTGGACCCGGATATGACCGTGCGACGATCGCACGATATCGCGCACCAGGTTCAATTGCGCGTCAAGGAACGGCTCGAATGGGTGGCTGATGTGCTGGTCCATGTGGAGCCGGGCGCATAGCCCGCGATACACTTCGTTAGAGGCACTCATGAGCGAAAACGTAATCGAGACCGATGTCGAAATTCGTACGCCGGACGGTATATGCGATGCCGCTTACATCCACCCCACGAGCGGGAGCCATGCAGGCGTTCTGTTTTGGGCGGACGCGGGCGGTTTGCGCCCGGTGACGCGCAAGATGGGCCGGCGGCTGGCGGCGGAAGGATACTCCGTGCTGGTGCCAAATCCGTTTTATCGTGTATCGAAGGCCCCGTTTGCCGCTGGCTTCAACCTGAATTTTCAAAACCCGGCCGACATGGCCAAATTGAGGGTGTTATTCGAATCCATCAAGCCGGCCGGATATGCCGAGCGGGATGCGGCGGCGTTTGTGGAGTTTCTCGATGCCCAGAAGGAAGTCGACGGAACGAAGCCAATCGGCGCCCAAGGGTATTGCATGGGCGGCGCGCTGGTGATGCGGAGCGCGGCGGCACTTCCTGGCCGCATTGGCGCGGGTGCTTCGTTTCACGGCGGGGGACTGGTGACGGATGGTCCGGACAGTCCGCACCTGCTCGTTCCGAAAATCAAGGCGCGGATGTATTTCGGCGTGGCTGCCGACGACGATGAAAAACAGCCCGACGCGAAGAACAAGCTGCGGCAGGTGTTCGCGGAGGCTGGAATTCCGGTCGAGATCGAGGTCTATTCGGGATTGCACGGTTGGTGCATGGAAGACATGCCGGCGAGAGGCGATCGGGCCGTGTACATGCGAGCGGAGGCCGAGCGTGCGTGGGGGAAGTTGCTGGGGCTTTATAGGACGGCGCTGGCATGATTGGTGCCGGAGGTGGGACTTGAACCCACACGCCCAGTGAAGTGCGCCGGATTTTGAGTCCGGTTCGTCTGCCAATTCCGACACTCCGGCACGGAGTATCTCTCCGATTGTACTATGGCGTGCCGGCCGGCGTGGACGCACTCGAGAAATCGCGGTATGCCTGCACCACCTGGCGCAGCGGACCGAGGCGCGCGACGCGGCCGTGATCCAGCCACAGGGCCTGGTCGCAGAGGATAGAGAGCGAATCGAGATCGTGCGAGACGCAGAGCAGCGTCTTGCCGGAGCGGCGGAACTGCATGATGCGCTCGAAGCACTTGGCAAAAAACGCCTCGTCGCCAACGCCCAGCACCTCATCGATGATCAGGATATCGGGATCGACGTTGACCGCCACGGCGAAGGCCAGCCGCATGCTCATGCCGGTGGAATAGGTGCGAAGAGGCTCGTCGATGAAATCGCCGACCCCTGCGAAGTCCACGATCTGATCGAAGCGCTGGTTCACCTGGCGGCGGGAGAGTCCGAGCAGGGCGGCGTTGATGCGCACGTTTTCGCGGCCGGTGAGGTAGGGATGGAATCCGGCGCCGAGTTCGAGCAGGCCGGCTACGCGGCCGCTGATTTGCGCCACTCCCTCGCTGGGAAAACAGAGCTGGGTAGCGATGTTCAGCAGAGTGCTTTTGCCGGCGCCGTTCTGGCCGATGACCGCGAGGCTCTCGCCGGGCTCGATGGCGAATGAGACGTCGCGGAGGGCCCAGAAGCGCTCGCGCTCGCGGCGGTCGAAGAGGTGGCGGATGCGGTCGCGGAGGAGCATCTGGCCGCCATGCCGGAGGAAGTACTTGGAGACGCGGTCAAAGGCAAGGATCGGCATGGTCAAATGTGCTCGTAGAAGGCGCCCTTACCGCGGCGGAAGACGATGAGGCCAACGACGAACGTTACGCACGCGACGCCCGCCAATTTCAGCACCGTTCCGGAGTGCGGCGAAGAGTCGTGCAGCATGATGTCGCGCATGCACAGAACCAGGGCGGCCACCGGGTTGAATTGATAGAACTCCTTGAGGCGGGCGGGGATCGCTTCGAAGCCGTAAAAGATGGGAACCAGCCAGAACAGGACGGTATTCGCCGACTCGACGATGTAGCGGGTGTCGCGGAGGTAGACGTTCACCGAGGCGGTGATCATCGCCAAGCCGCAAACGAAGAAGATTTCAAGGAACCAGAGCAGCGGCAGCCAGAGCCAGTGGACGTTCGTCGATCCGCCGAAGATCCAGACGCAGGCGAACAGGAGGAGTATCTGGATGGAAAGATGGACGACGTTGGAAAGCACGGCGGCGATCGGCACGATCTCGCGCGGGATGGGGATGCGCTTGACGAGAGACGCGTTGTCGATGATCGAGGTGGTGCCGCTGATCCAGGCGATGGTGAAGAAGTTGTAGGGGACGAGGCCGCAAAGGACGAACACCGGGAACTGGCGCGAATTGTTCGGGAAGACCCTGGTGAAAACGAAGGTGAGAACGCCCATCATGATGAGCGGATTGAGGAGCGACCAAAGCACGCCCAGCGACATGGCGCGGTAGCGGATGCGAAAATCTTTAAGGATGAGGGATTCTAGGAGAAACAGCAGGTCGCCGCGCCAGCGCATCGCGGCGGGACGGGGGTGAGCGATGGCTGCGGCCTGCGTTGCCATGAAAGGATATTGTAACGAAGGATTCGGCGGCCATCTGGCATGAATAGGGTCGGCATATTCGGAAGGACCGGCGAACAGACTCTGGCGGATTGCATCTTCGTGAACCGCTTGGACGAAGCGCCGGCGGAGATCGGCACTTTTCTCGTGCCGGGTCCGTCGGGCCGGCTGGATCCTCAAAGCGCTGAGTGCGCGGCTCTGGCGGTCTGGGGTGGAAGGAGTCCACTGGTTCTGCCAGACGGGTCGATAGCGTATTCCCGAGCCGATCTTCTTGCGGGCGTCAATCCAGCGGCTGAGGCCCGGTCTCGAGCCTCGCACTATGCCGGACCCGGGCGAACGCTCCAGCGTCACCTGGAAAATGCGGGACTGACTTCGCCCCAAGGATGGTTGCATCATCCATTCAGGATGGCGGCCCGTCTCATTCCGCTGCGCTGGAAAGAGCGGGCAAACAGCGCGTTGGGCCGTCAGTTCTTCGATCTGACGTTCTACCTGCGGTTCAAGCCGAATTCGGCGGCGCTCGCGCGCAAGCCAGTTCGCCTGCACTATCGCGTGCGCTCGAAGAACTCGCGGCGGCGTGTGGCGCTGATCACGCCGCACCTCGGACCGGGCGGCGCCGAACGGGTCTTCATGGACATCGCGGCGGCGCTCGACCGCTCGAAATTCGAGATCCTCCTGATCGCAGCCACTAACGAGGGCTACCCCGTAATGGAACGCTGGAAGGAGTTGGTGGATCACGTGTTCAACCTTCCGGCGCTGGTGATTCCCGAGAAGCTCCCCGCAGCCGTCTATTCGGTAGCCGCCAACTGGAAACCTGACACTGTCCTGATCCAGAACAGCCTGGTAGCTTACGCGGTGGCGCCATATCTGCGCCAGGACTTGCCGGGGTTGCGTTTGCTCGACCTGGTGCACTCGGTGGATGCGGATTGGAATATTCTGGCGGCAACGCAATCGATTGCCGGGTGCTTGGACCTTCGGGTAGCCGTGTCAGCGACGGTGCGCCGCCACATGCTTGACGCGGGGGAGCCGCCGGCCCGGATTCGCGTTGTGCATGCCGGTATTGACGTGGATAGGTTCTCAGACATTGCCCCGGTGCGCGACGCACGGCCGTTTCGAATTCTCTTCGCCGGCCGCCTGGATCCGGTCAAAAGGCCGATGTTGCTGGTACCTATCGCGCGCACTCTACGACGGCGCCGCGGCGCCCCCGATTTTCGTTTCGCGGTGGCCGGGGAAGGCATCGAAGCGGAGGCTCTTGCGGCAGCAGTGAGGGAGGAGGGCCTGGCAGACCTGTTCGAGTTTCACGGGCACGTGCCGGACGTCGCACCCCTGCTGGCGGAAAGCGATCTGCTCCTGCTGCCGTCCCGAGCCGAGGGGCTGCCGCTGGCAATACTGGAGGCTTTCGCCGCGTCGCGCCCGGTGGTTGCCAGTTCCGTGGGCGCGGTTCCGGAAGTGGTGAATGAGCAGACCGGCATTCTGGTGGAATCGAACGGCGGCGAAGTGGAAGAGTTTGCCGAAGGGATCGACCGGCTGCTGCGAGATGCGGAGAAGCGGCGCGCACTGGGAGAAAACGGGCGACGCGTAGTGGGCGCGGAATACAATTTGGAAGCGGCCCGGAGCGGCTATCGCGCCCTTTTCGAATCAGCTTGACCGCGCGCCGCGCCGGAAGGGCATGGTTCCGGAGGTCGCCGCGAGGCGAATTTTCTGCCGCCAACCAAGCTGGCGGAAGAACAGCCACCAGGCAAGCCGCGCATCCTCCTCCTGGCCCAGGTGCATCAATTCGTCCGCAGTGCCGCGCGCCACACCAAGCAGAAATTTATGCTTGCCTGTGGCATTCAATTCCAAGCCAGCCTGCCGCCGAACTTCCTCCAAGCCCCAACCGGGATGGCGGTAAGAGACGATCGCCATCTGCGCGTACAAGGCCTGCTCCCATTTTCGGCCGAGAGTCATGCCGGTCGCGGAAAACCGATAGCGAAGCAGAGGAACCGGGATATTGGCGAGCCGATAGGCGCGGGACGTGCGCAGCCAAAGGTCGTAGTCTTCAGAATTGTGAAATTCAGCGCGGTAACCACCCAAGGCCAGGATCAAGTCCCTGCGGAGCATGACCGATGGGTGGTAGAGACAATTGCTCTTTGGCAGTGTGCTGGCGATTTCCTCGTGATCCACCGGCAAGCGCACCAGGCGGTCCCACTCGGGGGTGCGGCCCATGTGGTAAACGAAAGAACCGGCAACCGCGATTTGCGGGCGGCTGCGCAGGAACACGATCTGGGTGGAGAGACGGTTCGGCATGGCGGCGTCGTCCTGATCCATTCGGGCCACGAATTCGCACCGCGCCTCGCTCAGGCCTTCATTCAAGGTTGCGGCGAGCCCAACGTTTTGCCGGTGAAAAATGGCGCGTATCCGGCTATCCGCTTCGCTGAACCGCCGGATGATTTCGGCAGACCCGTCGCGGGAACAGTCCTCGATGATGAGGAACTCGAAATCGGATTCGTCCTGCGCCAGAATCGATTCGATGGCCTCGCTCAAAGGTTGTCCTGCGTTGTAGACCGGCAGCAGAACGGAGCACTTCATTTCGTGACGGCCGGGCGGGCGAACAGGCCGGTGCGTGCCGCTTGCAGCAAGGCATCGACACCGTCGCGGAGAGCAATGGTGGGGCTCCAGCCATACTCGAGGCGGGCGCGCGAGTTGTCCAGCACCACCCATTCCGGAAGCCATCTTCCGCTGTTTTCGTCCACCTGAATGGGGAATAACGAACCGTAGCAATTTTGGATGATGGAGAGTACCTCGCTCACCGAGTGGCCCACCCCCGAGCCGACGTTCAGGATATCGAATGGCTGACGGGGTGTCGATACCTTCCAGACGATCGAAGCAATATCCTGCAGATGAACGTAATCCCGGACGTTCGCGCTATTTCCGAAAATCCGCACCGGCTCGCCGTGGAGCAGTTGATTCAGCGCCACGCCGATCAGGCCCTGCGTGCGGTACTGCGGAAGGAGCGTGCCGTAGGCGTTGCCTACCCGGAGAACGGTCGCGGTAAGTTCGCCGCGCTCGGCTGCCAGACGCAGATATTGTTCGGCAGCGATCTTGAGAATGCCGTAGGACGTCGTAGGGGCACAAGCGTCGTGTTCGGCGAATGGAACCCGAGGGTGCCGCGAAGCGTAGACGGCTCCGCCGCTGCTGAAATATACGACGTGGGGCCTGGTTCCTAACCGGCGAATGGCGTTCAGCAAAGTCAGGAATGGGACTAAGTTCAAAGAGGCGTCGGTGGGTTGGTCGACGTCGGAGCTAACCGGGGTGTTGGTGTGGGCCAGATAATAAATTGTGTCCAGTGCGCTCGCGAAGCGCTCGCAGTCGGGACCGGAGAGAAGATCTCCCTGCTGGATCTCGGCGCCGGGAATGGAAGGAGCGTTAGCGGCTCGCCTCGTGAATATCCGGGGAGGTTTTCGGCCAGCATGATGGTGGCACAAATAGGACCCGATAAAACCTGTGGCGCCTATGATTCCCGTCGCCATGACGCTAATCGATCTCGTAACCGCTGAGAAACAAATGGTACCACGAGGCTGCTCCCCTCCGGATATGGTATGAAAAGCAACATTTGGGCCGTTTTCAACTCCCCGCGCGGTACGCGTTATAACCACTTTATTGTTACTGTAGCTTAGTGGCATTCAACACCAGTCCGCTGGTGAGCGTACTCGTGGGCCCCGGCAAACCGTGCGCGGCCCTCGATCTTACGCTGCGTTCCGTTCGAGCCCAGAGCCTGCCTTCGGTGGAAACCTTCGTGTGCGAGGACGGCGATGAGGCGAACGTGTGGAACGCCGGGCTGGCCAAGTGCGGTGGTGAATTTGTCTGCTGTCTTGTAGCAGGCGACCAGTTAGCGCCGACTTACTTGGAAAAGTGCCTCTTCCAAATGACCATCGACGGGAGCAGCGCCGCATTTGCCGTCGAGGAACCAGCCAACGACTTACCGCGAATATTGGTGACGCGGCGAGAGGCAGTGACTGCCGAGTTGCCGTTTGTCCGAGTTCCCGCAGCGCAACAGCGGGCGGAGTTGGCTGTGCGCCTGGCAAAAAGCCGGCGCAACGTGTCGATGGTCCCGGAATTACTTGCTTTTCCCGGGGAGAGCTCCGGCCAAGGCTCTCCGGCGATGGATTTCCCGACGTTGGGCAGCAGCTCCAGCCGACCTTTTACGTTTGCTCCGCTGATTCGAGGATGGGCGGAGCCTCGCCCTACGATCCTCCTGACAGCTCCCTTTTTGACGATCAGCGGCGCTGACACGGTCCTCAGCCAGTCCTGCCGGCAGCTGAAGCGGCTGGGATTTCGCGTTCTTGTGTGCACGACCGTTCCGCCAAGGGAGGATCAGGGGGATGCCACAGATTGGTACGAAGATTCGGCTCTCGGCATTTACCACCTGCCTTGTTTCCTGGAGATCGAGCATTGGCCTGCGTTTATCGCCTATCTGATTCAGCAGCACGGCGTCAACATACTGTGGCAAGTCGGCTCGACTTACACTTATGACCTCTTACCGAGGTTGCGCGAGCTCTTTCCACACCTGGCTATTGTCGACTTATTGTTTAATCGCGAGGGACACGGCACGAATCACCTGAGGTATAACTACCTGATCGACCATTCGATTACCGAGCACGCCGGAATAAGAAACTGGCTGCTCGAACGCGGCGAATCGGAGGACCGGATTTCGGTAATTCCGAACGGCGTCGACCTGGATTTCTTTTCGCCCCAGCCGAAGCAGGACTGGCGCACGGGACAGCTGCGATCGCAGGAAGGCGGGCGATTCGTGGTCGGGTTTATTGGCAGGCTTTCCGAAGAAAAAGGGCCCGACCTGTTTCTGAAAATCGCGTCGGCACTGGCGGACGAACGGACTTTCGAGTTCATTGTCTGCGGCTCGGGGCCCATGGACCGGATGTTGCGGAGCCAGGCTGTTGCCGCCGGTCTAAGCGGTAGCGTGAGCTTTCTCGGCGTCGTTCCCGCGCGCGAGTGTCTGTCGTTTTGCGACGTCGTGGTTGTCTGTTCTCGTCTGGATGGGCGGCCCAACATCATCCTCGAGAGCCTGGCCACTGGCACTCCGGTGATCGCCAGCCGGGTGGGTGGAATTCCCGAGATGCTGCCGCCCGGCGACGAAGATCTGCTGTGCGAACCCGATCCGGAGGCATTTGCCGCCGCGATCCTCAAGCTGACGCGGGATCCGGACCGGTACCGCAGATCGTCGGAAGCCGCGCGATGCCACTCTGAAAAGAGTCGTTCCTATACCGATAATGCGCGGATCTATGCGCGCTTATTCGAGGATCTGAGCCGCAAGCGGCAAAGGCTGAACCGCCATTTGAGCCCAGAGGCGGTAGCCGCAAACCTTGGATATGACCGGAGCACCACATCGAGCGGGATCTTTGCTCCGTTGTGGCGCTCGAAGATGCCATTCTGGCGCGGGTTTCTCAGCAATGCTCTGCTTTTCTGGAAGGTGCGGCGGAGCGGTTTGGCGAAGAAGCTCCGCGATAAATTCGACGCTGATTACTACCGCCGGCAATCCGGCAACAGGTGGCTTCTGCACTACATTTTTCTGGGATTCCGGGAAGGAAGGAATCCGTCAGCGGGTTTCGATACGCGCTACTACCTTACGGCGCACCCCGATGTCCGGCGGAGCGGCGTGAATCCACTGCTGCATTTTGTAATGTGGGGGGAACAAGAAGGCCGCATGACCGCGCAGACGCGCGGGACTTCCAGGTTCAGTAGCCGAGTTTCAGCTTTCGGAAGCCGTGCACGCACATTCCTGCCATGATCAAGCCGTTCTTAAAGACCTTGGTCATTTTGGTGACGCCGTAGATCCGTTCCTGGTAGTGAACCGGCAGGTCGGCTATGCGGAGATTGAGCTTCGCCGCGCCGAACAGCAGGTCGTAGTCGCCCCAGCGGTCCACAGTCCCCCAAGTCCCGATCATCGGACGGATTCTTTCCCAGTCGGAGCGCCAGAGCACCTTGGTTCCACAAAGCGTATCTTTGATTCGCTGGCCGAGCAGATACGAGAAAGCGCTGCTGAAGAGCTTGTTGCCGAGCATGTTGGCATTCTTCATGGCAGCCTTGGGAACGGGATAGATGAGGCGCGAGCCGTTGACGAACTCGACCCCGGAGCGGGCGATGGCATCCAGAAAATATGGCAGTTCCTCCGGCATGACCGTGAGATCGGCATCCAGGATCATCAGAATGTCGCCGGTGGCATGTTCGAAACCCGTCCACACGTTCCGCGACTTGCAGATTCCCGGCCCATCCACGAGCTTTATGTCGCGGTCCGGGTAGATGGCTTGCATGCGCCGGACTTCATCCGCGGTTCCATCGGTGGACTTGTCGTCGCAGAAAACGATCTCCGTAGCCCCGCCCAACGGGGGAATGCGTCTTACCGCGTCCTCGACATTCCCGCGCTCATCCTTACATGGAATCACTACGGAAACCTTGAGTCTCGCCGGATCCATGGGCGCGGGGTTCGGCCGCGCGACCAGAATTTCCACCATACACATACGCTGCAACAGGGGTAACTTGGCCACAAAGCGGTTCAGAAATGCCGAGAGCAGCGGGATGTATTTCGGAAACAGAGCCACCCTGTAGGTCTTCAGCCATTCAAATCCAGTCAGGCCGAACAATCCCACGAGGTCTTTTTCTGAAAGCCAATTCTGGTCCACTTGCGGAATCTTCAAATGGAGAGCTTGCGCCAGGCGGAGGACCGGCTCCCACAAGTGGTTGTAATTGTAAATCAGCAAGCGCGTGTGGCGCTCGCAGGCCAGCCGGATGCGGCTCAGCGCGCGTTGCACGTCGGCGATTTCGTTCACATTGTTCAGGAGGACGTAATCGAAAGTTTCAGCCGGAGTGTATTCCTCGGGGAACGACTCCGCGTAGCTGTATTGCGGATGCTCAGTGCGAGCGGCGCCGGTCATCTCGGGGCTGATTTCCACGCCCACACCATAAGCGGGCCGAAGGGCATGGAGCAGAAAACCTGTCTCACAGCATATGTTCAGAACCCTCTTTCCAGGCTCGACCACATGCTGTAAGGCCCGCGTCAGAATCCGATAATAGTAGCGGTTGCGGCGGATCCATTCCTTTCGTAATGGCGCCTGCTCCGCCTGTAGACGGCGCGTGTTCAGGTTTCGCTCGCGAAGCGCCTCAGGGCCCCATGGCGATGCTGGCGCCGGCGGGGGAGTTTCTTTGCGGGTGGCCGGCTTGGTGCTCATAAAAACGGAAGCAGCGAAATGGCGAACGAAGGATTTTAGCATATGCTCCGCCACGCGCCGCTGCTCACCGGGACACATCATGTGATAACCTGATCCTCACCTCCGATTCATGGGCGCAGAACGAATTTCGGAAGCACGCGACTTGGGGGACGCTTCGCGAACCAGACAGCCGGCGCCTACGCCGCGCTCACCCAAAGCGGAGTGGCTCATGTTCCTGCCTCTGGCAGCTATCGCCCTGATTCCGAACTTTATATGGAACAGCCTCGACCACACACCGTGGCCATGGGACCAGGCCTGGTACGGCGAAGTCTCCGTCGATCTGTGGTTCGCCCTGACACACTCGATTATAGGCTGGGCCAAAGCCATGGGGACGGCCATTGGCATGAAGCCTCCCGGAATCGTTTGGCTAGGCCAACTCTTCGTGCCGCTGGGGTCCCTCTTCGGGTCGATTGAAAATGCGCTGCTGTTGTCGGTTCTCGCCGTGCAGGCGCTGACTCTCTATGTGATCTTCCGGATCGGCCGGTGCATCGCGCCATCCTCGTATTTGGTGCCAGCGCTCGGCGTTTCCATGGCTGCGGCCGCACAATCGTTCACCGGTCTCTCCCACGAGTTCTTCGTGGAGCCGATGCAGGCATTCGCCATCGCCTGGGTGGTGCTCATCGTCATCCGATGCCGCGAATGGCCGACGGCGCGCATCGTAATTCATTCGCTTGCCGCGCTTACCCTCGGTGTGTTGGCCAAAGCGACGACTCCGCTTTACTGTCTGCTTCCGGGCATCTACCTCGGATTCGTTTTGTTGCGCAAACCTTTGGCTGAGGGTTGGCGGGAGGAGTGGCGCAGTGTCCCCGAGCGCCTCCTGATCATATCTATTGGCGGATGCGTGCCGGCTACTGCGGGTTGGTATTGGATCAACGTGAGAGCAGTCTGGGAACACGTTCGCTTCTCGTCATCGGGGGAGATGGCCGCCTCAAATTATGGGTTTCACGCGTCTATCGGCCGGAAGCTGATGGTGTGGCTGAAACTGCTGGACCAGTCTTTCCTGGCTCCATACCTGGCGGTGACATTGCTTTTGGCGGTGGTAATCGGGCTTGCGGCTCGCTACCGTTCAGGCGGCAAGCGTCCCCTCCCCGCCGGCACCGCAGTGGCGGCTCTGCTCTGCGGGTTGCAATGCGCGTTCCTGCTCCTGATTTTCGCCGCCAACGATGCGGTGGATGCCCGCTACATGTACGGCATGTTGCCTTTACTGGCGACCATCGGAATGACTGTTTCCGCCCCGATTCGCTCGCGAACGGCGTTGGCCGCGATGATCGCGGTGTGCGTATTACAGTTTGCCGCGGTCCACCGCGTGGCGTTCGGCGCCGGTTCGCTTAGCAATCCATTCGCCTGGCTCAAAAAGCCGGATCAAGACCGGACTCATTACGACGAGATGGAGCGCATTGTCGCGACGACGTCCAGCGTGCCCAACCGATATAACATCGTAGGAGTCGAGGAGCCCTGGCTGAGCTCGAATACCGCCAGTTTCTTCGCCGCCAAACGCCGGCTGCACACTGGAGTCCGCGACTTCTATACAACTCTGGGCTACGCCCAGAAGGACCTTGCGGCCGCGGTGCAGCGCGTCAAAGAATTCAATCTCTCGTACTACATCAGCCTGGACGAGCGCTTTCAACCTGCCCCTCCGAACTTCGTGAATATCGTGTCCCTGCCGATGTTGAGGCAAATCCGGATGGACCCGCAGTTCGAACAGGTGCCTTTCGTCAACATGGATGGAGTCGTGATCTTCCGCCACAGGTGATGCGGCAGCCTAAGCCGGTTTGCGGGGGCCACAAGATGCCGCTTCTATGGAATCAGCGGATCGTCTAGGATGACCCGCGGCGCGGGTCAGGTTGCGGCAATTCAGTCTGGTAAGGGCTGTTCTCGTCACTGCCCCATGGGTCGACACAAATCAACGGCTCTTTCCTTGCCATGAGCCGAGTTCCACCACAAGAGCCCCGCTCCGGTGTCTTCCGGAGGGCAAAGAGTGCGTTCCCCTCATGTCAGTGAGCCAGTCGCCAATCCGCCGCGCGATTCGAAGCCATCGCCAGCTCGCAGGTAACGAGGTCCAAAGCAGGTAGCGGCAAGTTATCAGTCAGGAGTACACGCGGACCGCTGAAACCGTGAACTTTCAAGAAACGGAAGGAGACCGAAGGGATCTGGCGGAGGAAGAGGGATTCGAACCCCCGTGCGAGTCGCCCCGCAAACGGTTTTCAAGACCGCCGGTTTCAACCACTCACCCATTCCTCCACATCTTTATTATATTCATTGCCCGCTCCCGCCCTGAGACGCCAAAAGATCGAGCTTGGCGCTCAACTCCTCCAGCCGCTTCAGCAACTCGCCATGGCGAATCTCCCCTGTCGGCGGTGTCTTTCCTAGTACAGAGAAAGATCCGCCCGGTTCGAGCACGCAGCGTTCCACGTCGTGCATCGACCCGAATCCCTGCCGGTGCAGCACCGTCATCAGTTCCGCCCGGGTCAGCAATTCCTTCGCCAGCGCCGGCTTGTTGACCTTTCCTTCGTCGATGAGAACCACCGGCCGGCCCTCGAAGAGCTGATCGAGCCGCCGGTGGCGGAAGAGGTACCGCACCACGAAGTAATTCACCGCCAGCAGGGTAAACGCGCCCACCAGGCCGCCGCTCAACGAGTTGTCGTTGCCGATGATGGCATTCTGCACGGTGTTGGAGAGCGAGAGCAGCACCACCAGGTCGAAGGGGTTGAGCTGCGCCAGTTCCCGCTTTCCGAAGACGCGCAGCACCGCCACCAGGAAGACGTAGACAACGATCGGCCGAAGCATCTTCTCCACCAGCGGCGCACCGAGAGCGAAGATCTGGCTCCACATGTCATGCGAAATCACCCAAGAGGGCATCGGCGTACCTCCAGACCGACCATTATCTGATAAAACATTAAGAGCAGCATTTGTTTTGGGGCTCCGGGACCGGTTCAAAGGCTGTGGATTTTATGTGCGTCCTGGTGGAAATGGGCGTCGCGATGAATGATTCCAAGCGGCTTAAACGTTCACAGACATTATCGGAGCGGCGTGTTTTTGGCTCTGTTCCCGCGCCCTCCGATGACTTATCGTGAGTGATCCACCATGTCAGTGAGCAACACCACGGAGAAGGGTCTTCCTACGAATGTCGATGCTGAGAAGTTCGTGCTCGGATCCATTCTCCTCGATGACACCCTCTACGTCCAGGCGGCCGGCACGCTCGAACCGGACGACTTCAGTCTCGAAAAACATCGCCGTATTTTCAAACGCATGGGCGAGTTGCAAGCCCGCGGCGAGAGAATCGACCGCATCACCATCGCCAACGAACTCATGAAGTTCAATGAGCTCGAAGCTTGCGACGGCCTCAGCTACCTGGTTTCCCTCGACGACGGTCTGCCGCAAATTCCCAATCTCGAAAGCTATATCCGCATCGTCAAGGATAAAGCCGTCCTGCGCCGCATCATCTTCGCCTCGCAGCACATGATGAACCGCTGCCTGCTCGGCGAGGAGGAGGCTGGCGAAATCCTCGCCGGAGCGGAAGAAACCATCCTAAAGCTCGGTGAGTCGCGCGTCCGGTCAGGCCTCATGAACCCGGGGCAGATCCTCCAGGAATACGAAGGTGGGCTCTCGGCTTTCCTCGATCCCAGCAAGCGTATCAAAGGCATCAGCACGGGGTTCGCCAAACTCGACGAAATGACGGGGGGAATGCATGGCGGCGATCTCGTGATCATCGCGGCGCGCCCGTCCATGGGAAAAACCGCGCTGGCCCTCAACATCGCGCAGCACGTGGCGCTGCGCCTGAAGCAGACCGTGGCGATCTTTTCGCTCGAAATGTCGCGCGAATCGCTGCTCACGCGCATGCTCTGCGCCGCGGCGCGGGTGGACAGCCACCGCTTTCGCGCCGGATTCCTCTCCCGCGAGGAGCGAGACAAGCTGAACCGTGCCCTGCACGAGTTGATCGAAGCGCCACTGTACATCGACGACACCGCCGGCCTCAATCTCATGGACATGCACGCCAAGCTGCGGCGCATCCAGCAGGAGCAGAAGGTTGGGCTGGTGATCGTCGATTATCTCCAGTTGATGAGCTCGCCGGGGCGGCAGGAAAATCGCAATCAGGAAGTCAGCGCGCTCTCCCGCGGCTTGAAACTGCTCGGCAAAGAGCTGAACGTGCCGATGATGGTGCTTTCGCAGTTGAGCCGGGCGGTGGAGACGCGGCAGGGCGATCACCGCCCGCAGTTGAGCGATTTACGCGAATCGGGATCCATCGAGCAGGATGCCGACCTTGTGGGGTTCATCTTTCGCGAAGAGGTCTATCATCGCGAACGGGAGGATTTGCGGGGATTGGCGGAGCTGATCGTAGCCAAACAGCGCAACGGCCCCACCGGAACGGTCAACCTGGTTTATCTGCACGCGCAGACGAAATTCGAAAATCGCGCCGAGGATACCGGAGAGCTGCCGGAGGAGTGATTCACTCTCCCCGCGTCACGTACAACTCCATCTGGGCGAACGCGCCATCGCGCACCTGATCGCGCATCGTGCTGAATCGCACCGAGTCGCTCGCGGCGCGAAGCCGGTCAGTATCGGCCAAGGTCAGTTCGCGCCGGAACCAGTCCGCGCGATCGCGATAGGAATAGCCGCCGTAGGCGGCGTTGGAGGCGGAAGCCACTTCCATCAGCAGATCCCAAAAGCTCGCCCGCTGAAACATGCCTTTGCGCACGCCTGCCTCCCGCGGAATCTCGATAGCCTGCCGTCCGC